>Ga0326728_10005063_pt1 | contig 37867 bp, 29 predicted proteins | sample MB3enrmetagenome_FD_207602 | JGI IMG/M metagenome (GOLD analysis project Ga0326728, IMG submission 207602) | Lab enriched peat soil microbial communities from McLean, Ithaca, NY, United States - MB31MN | ecosystem: Environmental > Terrestrial > Soil > Wetlands > Peat | place: USA: New York...
GCCGCCCTGGGCCGCAGCGGCCCGAGGTTGGCCAGCAAATAGCGCAGGCCGAACGCCGTGTGAATATACTTCGCATTGAGCGTGCTCAGGACAATCTCAGCCATCGTGAAGGCCAACCTACCAACGGACCTCGAGAATGTCCAAAAGGGATGCCACACCCCCGGAGTGTGTCCATTGGTAATCAACGACTTACAACATCGAGTTTTGGCGATTTTCATTGCATCGCAGGGCCGGTTTGTGCATCCTTGGGTGGATTTCAGGACTCGGGGTTTGGGCGCCCCGTGCCGGAACGTGCATAAACAACTCAACTCAAATGACAATGGCCCCGGCGAAACAAAATCAGGCGCGGAATAATCCAACACGGATTCTGCTGGTGGACGACCACGCCGTCGTGCGCTACGGAATTGCCCAGATCATAAACCGGGAGAAGGACCTGGCGGTGTGCGGTGAAGAAGAGGATGCGGGCAAGGCGCTCAGCGCCATCGAGCGGCTCAAGCCGGACCTTGTCATCGCCGACATTTCGCTCAAGGACAGCAGCGGATTGGAGCTGATGCGGAACATCAAGGCGCAGTATGAAAAGCTGCCGGTGCTGGTGGTCAGCGCCCATGACGAATCGGTGTACGCCGAGGTGGCATTTCGGGCCGGCGCCATGGGCTACCTGATGAAGGGGGACCCGCTGGAGAGAGTCGTTACGGCCATTCGCAGGGTGCTCAGCGGCAACATCTACGTGAGCGACGCCCTGGGCGCCCGGATGCTCCAACAGCGGTTTTTGGGCAAGACCGACCCGCAGCAATCGCCCGTTGAAGGTCTGAGCGACCGGGAGCTGGAAGTGTTCCAGATGCTTGGGGAATGGAAAAAGACCGGCGAGATTGCCCAGGAACTGCATCTGAGCATCAAGACCATCGAGTACTACCGCGAGCAGATTAAACGGAAGCTCAATCTCAAGAACTCGGCCGAATTGACCCAGCGCGCCACCGCCTGGGTGCAGCGGGAAAACCCCGCCTGAGTTGCCCGGGAGAATGAATATGGACCGCAGGGAAAAACCCGTGAAAGGCGCGGCCAAGTCCGCTCGGTCAACGGTTTCCGCCCTCGCTGCAGGAGGAGCGGGCCTCCCCCGCCCAGGCGCCGCCGGCCAAGGGACTCCGGCGATCAAGCGGCGGATCCGGTTGCTGGTTGTCGACGACCATCCCGTCGTCCGCAAGGGCATCAGCTTCTGTCTGGGGCGGCATCCCGGTTTCGAGGTGGTTGGCGAGGCGGGCGACGGCCAGGCAGCTCTGAGCAAAGCCAGGGAGCTGGCGCCGGACATCGTGGTGATGGACCTGGACTTGCCGCAGATGGACGGCCTGGCGGTGACCGAGATGCTGCGCCGCGAGCGGCCGAGGGTCAAGGTGCTCATCCTCTCGATGCACGCCAGTTCCGAATACATTCTCCAGCTCATCAAGGCCGGGGCGCGCGGTTACGTCCTCAAGGGCGCTTCGCCGGAGGAGCTGGTCCGGGCCATCGAGACTGTCCAGACGGGCGGGACCTTCTTCAGCCCTGAGGCCGCGCGGCTGGCGCTCAATCAATTCGTGGACGGGGTTGGGGAGAAAGCTGCCGGCGAGCTTACCGCCCGTGAGCGCGAGGTGCTCATCCGGATCGCCGACGGGTTGAGCAACAAGGAGATTGCCGGCCGCCTCAGCGTGGGAGTTCGCACGGTCGAAACCCATCGCGAGCGCATCATGCGCAAGCTCAACATCCACAGCATCGCCGGCCTCACCAAATACGCCATTGGCAGAGGGTGGGTCACTGCGAAGTATGAAGTATGAATTATGGGCTATGTCGCTTCATAATTCATAATTTCCCTGCCTCCCAATGTCCGAACCGGTCTTCCGGGAGCTTGGCATTCTCCGGATAGATCAGATAGACGGTGTTTTTGGAACAGGCCCAGGCGGAGACGGCATTCTTGCGGGGCACTACCTTGCGGACGTTGCGGCGGGCGCCCGGGTCGTTGATGACCAGGTCGCCCTCCTTGGTGAAGCCGACGCACACGACCAGATGGCCGCTGGGAGGCCCGTTCCTGCCCAAGAGCCGGTTGAGGCAGACTGAAAGCGCGACCGGCAGGCCGTCGGCGATCCAATCCTCCAATTCGGCCAGGTCCGTCAGGCGTGTCACGTAGGCGCGCATGCCCGGGTAGGACCCCGCATAAGCGGTGTTGAATGGCCAGTTGCCGGTCCCCTGCCAGACCGGGTCATAGACCGCCTTGGCTATCTCGGTGACCTCGAGGTCCAGTTCCGGGCGGTTCAGCCTTCGGGACCAGAAACTCATGATCATCGAAACCGTCACCGGGCTGCAAAGCACGACGCCGTTCGAGTAGGCCATTTGAGAGCGTTCGGGCACGGGAAGGGTTTTGCCCCAGGCGGCGCGATTGGACGGCAGGGCCGGGGGCGCCGCTTTGCTCTCCGTCAGGCTCAAGCCCAGGAACTTCAACATGGCAGGTTTCCCGTCGTCGCCGCCCAGCGTCAAGCGGACCTGGAGGCGCCCGCACGGCTCCTTGAGGATGAGCGTATCAGTGGCCACGTCGCCATCGCTGTCCGCCTGGTTGCGCACACTCTGGCGGGGATGGCGCGACGGATTGCCGGAATAGAGCGCCAACGTGTAGTACCGGCTTGCGCGTTGCGGGTAGAGGGCGCGCGCCTCGACTTTCAAGTAAGCGCCGCCAGGCGTTTCGGCGTTCCACGACGCCACCAGTTCGTCCCAATGAATACGGGCTGCGATTTCCGGCGAGGTCAGCGTCTTTTCTCCAGGCAGGCCGCCTGCCGATTCCGCAAAGGCGGAGAAGCGCGTGAACCCGATGAACTGGCCGCCCCGCGGGTCCAATTCCCCGGCCCCGGCCGCGGCGAGGGCGAGCCAAACCACGGCGCCCAGAACGCCCCACCCGCTCCACAGGCCGTTCCCGGCCCGGCGGCCTCCGTCTCTGGAATGATGGTCCATCGGACGCGGCCAGTTTGACCGCTCTGCCACGAATTGCGAGTCGCAACTGTTTTTTTCTGTGTTTTTTTGCTTGACACTTCGTGTGGATTGTGATGCAATCCCGCAAGCAGGTTGTTGGTAGTTGAAACCAGCAATCAGCCTCCAGGAGGCTCTGGTTTCACGGCGGCCTTGTCGGCAGGGCAGTTGGCTATGAAATCGGCAGGCGGCAATTGCGAAATGGGCTTCGGGTCTTCATGCGGTAAACCTATGTCTAAAACAATGCGTTCCTCGGCGCGGCGTTTGCCTTGCGCCTTCGTTCAAATGATCCTGGTCGTCGCTGGCTTCGCCCCTGGATGGGTGACGGGCGATGTTCTGGCGAGACAGAGCGCTGCGAAGGCGCCTGCCGCTGTGAATGATCCCCCTGGTACGGCAACAGATATTGCTCTTCGCCCGGAGGAGGCTGCGAACGTGCCCGGCGTTGTAAGGAATGATCCCGGCGCGCCGAATGCCCGGCGGAAGTTTCTGACAGAGATCACCTGCCTGGATGGGTTTCTCACGAAACTAAACGAGGGCGAAAAGGCTGCGCCCGGGTCTCCGGAACGGGAAATAGCCGATTGTTTGGCTACCAATTTGTCATGGGTGACCCTTGCACTAATCTCCGCGCACGACAGCGGGATGAAGAATGATGGACCATTAAAAGCCAGCCTGCTCAACGACCTCGAATTGATGTGCAGCACGACGGACTTGGCCACGATGCGTTTTGCCAAGCAGCATTTCCCAGCCAATCTGCTGAGCCGGCCGCTTGATCGGCCAGAAGAATTGGTGTTGCGCAATCAACTGCTTCTGGCCAAAGAGTATCCCGATCTCCGGCTGGAGGAGCCAGGCGGACATCCTGGCCCCGAGTTCTTGGAGCATCGCGATGACCGGTTCGGGGAGTTTCCCAATCGCCCGTCTCCGGGGTATCCCGGTCCCCAGTTAGGGGAACCGCCCCTGCCGCACTGTGAGATGGAGAGGAGAATCGCGAGGATAACGAAGGCCCTGGATCGGATCGACCGCGCTATCGAGGAATGGGGCCGGGCTTCAGTTTCCGGGTTCGCCCTCATTGATAACATCTCTGTAAACGGCCGGGGCTTCTTCAATCTGAATTACAATCAGCCTACGGAGTTTTACGTGGCCCAGGTGCGGCAAAATGTCCAGGGCGCCCTCGCCACTCTGGTCCAGAAGACCTTTACCGGACAGTTGCAGGCACAATTGACCCAAAACCAGATTTCGCTTGCGCCGTCGCCGCCGAAATCCACCAATTCGCCGGCGGCTTCCACCAATTCGCCTGCGCCCGGTTTGACCAACAGTCCGGCGCCGTCAGCGACGAATGCGGGTCCAAGCGGCTATCTTGGTCTTCTATCGCAAGCCGGCGCCTCGCCGCAACTTTCGGAGAACGACGTGCTCAAAGGGGGCGCGACCGACAAGGAAACCGAGCGGGTTCTCAATTTCATGTCGGACCCGACTAGCCTGCCGAGCAACCAACGAGCTTATCTGGCTGTCATGCAGGTAAGTATCTCGCCCGGCTGGAGGACGAAACAGGGTTACGTGGGCGAAGTGCAACTCAGCTTCCGATACGGCGCTGCCGTCGAAGCGATGAAACAGAGGCTGAAGGAACTCACTGAGAAACTGGGGCACCCGCCAAAAACAGAGAATAACATTGAGATTACCGCGGAAATGCTGGAAGGCGGCATGCTACAGGACGATTCTGTGATCAAGGCTCTTGGAATCCCCAGTACGTTTCCTGGCGTCCTTTCTGTTTTTCCGTTTGCCGACGCCCAGGCACTTGATTTTCGGAGCAGCCTGCAAAAGCAGTTGAACATGCTTCTCCAAATCTCGGCATCCTTGCAGACCGTCTCGCCCAAATTGCAAGCGCAACTGCTGGCCAGTTATCAGAAGCTGGCCCGCCAGGACAGCGCCTCGCGGAACCTGTTGCCGCTCGTCGTGCCCAGTTCGCGTGGCGGCGATGTGACATTCCGGTTCGACCCGGAATTCCAAGCCCTGGCACAGCCGGGCAATCCGGAGAGCAAGCCCGGCCAAGTCCTCGAACCGTCGAGCTTCCCAGCCTTGATCGTGCTCGTCTGTGAGGAAGAGGAGATCCTGAGGAACGACACGATCCTCGCCACCACCGAAACGCGCTGGTTGCCAGCCAAGCGCCGAAGTTGGTGGAAACAGTATTTCTATGATCCATATGCGTACCCATGGGCGAGGCCCGGGAGCTCACTGAAGAATAAGGAGCGATTCACAGTAGCGGAAAATCTCGATTCAGTCCATGAGGACCTGCAGTCAATCACCGACCCGCACGATCACGGTTTGGCTGTTTACCAGGAGGCCTCGCGCCGCTGGAATAACCTGAGAACATTTGCCATGGGCCGGACTGTCGTGGCCACGCTCCCCACCGTGACGCCCGTGGTGACAGCCGTCTATCCTCCGAGTTTCCGCCGGGATTCTATGCCCACGAACATCACTGTCTTTTGCCGGTATGTCCTCGGCGACTGCGCCACAAATGACCACCGTTTTCGCCTGAAAAAAGTGGCATTGGGCGGACTCGTAATGACCAACTGCCTGGTGACGGATCGACATTGGGTGAACGTGCCCCTGCCGCGCGAGGCAAAGGACCTGCTCCAACCGGGCAGCTACGATCTTGCGGTGGTCAATTCGGAGGGACCAACCATTCTCAGCAACGCTGTGACGGTTTGCCCGGTTCCCGCCCCGGTTATCACGTCAGTCTTTCCGACGAACATCGAGGGAGTGGTAACCGGCAGTGTCGCCGAGGCCACGGGCGAATCCAGCGGCACCGCATCCGCCGGCTCGCCGGCAGACAGGAAACACCGTATCGAGAAACTCCTCATCGATCCGGACACGACGCTGACCATTGCCGGCAGCAATTTGTACGTGAACGATGACAGTTTGAAAGTTGCCGTGGGCGGGGTGGCCTTGGCCGATGCAGCAAGCGCCACGGGGCCGGCGCCCCCCGTTCGCATGATTAGGCACGACAACCTGCTTACACTCACTTTAAATCCCAGCTCCTTATCAGAGCTGAAGCCCGGCAAATACAACGTTGCCGTCGTGACCTCCGGCGGCCAGATGGTCCTGAGCAACGCCTTGGCTATCACGCCCAGGAAGGTCATCCCAGGTCCGAATGAATTGGTCGTCGCCTCGGTGCATCCGGAGCACGGCAATCTCTACTCCACGACCACCATCTCCATTGTTGGCTCCAATTTCTTCGGGATGCGCGGCGGCGCCCGCTACAAGGCTAAAGGCGGCAGCGCCACTCCCGGCCCGGGTGAGGGCCGCGTGACCGTCGGCGGCGTCGATTGCGCCTTCGATTATCTGTCGTCCAGCAACCTGGTTGCCTTTGTCCCGCCGCGAGCAGCGGCTTATTCCACCAATGAGGCGGCGATGGCGACCAACAAGTTGGAGGTTGTGGTTAGCGGTCCGCATGGCGTGGGGACATTGTCCAATGCCATTGCCTTTGACCTGCTTCTGCCCAAAGACGGCGGGCTGGACCTGGAAAAGCACACGGTTGCGGAAAAGCAATCGCAGAAGACGCTGGATGCGGTCGTGCTGGCCGCGCGGGCGCGAGACACGGATGCCGTGCTGGATACGGAGCGGCTCCTGACCTCGGCCATGATCCTGTCGCACTCGCTCGGCACAAACGGAGCCGCCGATTCCGTGACGAGGACCACCGCCAGGGTAGGACCCAAAGAAGGCGCATGGGACGAATATGAGCTGCCGAAAGTCCTGGGCGTTTTGATCAACATCCTGAGCGGCACCAACGCGCCTCCGGTCGTGCATCGCACCCCTGCTCCATGAGCGCCGCAGCCGACCAATGGTCCCGGCACCCCGCGTTGAGCGCATGGGGCACAAATTCCCCCTCACCCCGGCCTGCGCAGGCGGGGGTGAGGGGAAACACTCGGCAGGCGCTCAGGAGCAGGCCTCCTGGCCAAATCCTTGCTGAGACGTGGTTTTTCTTGCAGGATTGAGGGCGCGAGAGGCGTGTTGCGGGTGACAGTCGAAATGAAACATGCTGAACAAGTTTGATCTATGAAAACACATTACTGGGTTCGCCGGTCCGCCGCCCTGCTTTGTCTCGCCGCCATTCTGCCGCTCAACCGCGGCCGGGCCGAAGAACCGCCGAAAGCCCCGGAAACCACACCGGCCGCTCAACCTGCGGCAAAGGGTCGCCCTGCTTCGCCTTATGTCCTGGAGATCGCGGGGGGCGCGTTCATGCGCAACGGAACACAAAGCGAAGCGACTTTGGCAAGCGTGGTGGACGCGTTGCGGGACATCTGGCCCGACGTGAATATCGTGCTGGCGCCCGAGGTGGCGAATCTCAAATTGGCCGATCTCAAGCTGCGTTCGGTTGGCGAGTTGTCGGAGACCCTCGATGCCCTGCGCGTGGCCAGCGGCTACAGTTTCGAGTGGCGAAGGGGAATGCCAGGCGCCGGCGGCATGATCGACCCGGACACGGGATTGCGACGCAACCGCGGCATGATCGACCCGGCCACGGGATTGCCGCGCCAACCAGCCGGGGGATACTCTCTCTACGTCCTGGACCTGGGCATCGACCCACGAGGCATTCCCGAAAAACGCTCTCGGCGCATGGTGGAAGTATTCAATCTGAGCGGCTACCTGGATCATCTCCCCTCAGATGATCATCAAGGCCTAGTCGATCGGGCCCTGCAGGAAATCCAGCAAACTGTGTTCGAGACTCTGGACAGCGTTGAGGGCGGCAATGTGTCGCCCAATGATCGGGCACAGTTCAGATTCCATCCCGGCACCCGTTTGCTGGTTGTGACCGGCCCGCCGGATGCGATTGAAGTCGCTCTCAAGGTAGTGCGCGCCATGACGGGATCGCGGGCGTCCCTCGAGGGCGGCTCAGGCCCCGAACCGGACACAAACTCGAGCGCGGCCCGGGACCGCTACGCGAGGCGGTACAGCTCGCGCACGGACGGCGCGCCCGCTCCGGCCCAACCGGCGCCGCCGGCCAATCCTTCCGCCGCCCCCGCCAACACGGTCCCGCCGCTGCGTTAATTCCAGTGTTCGCCCCAACCGCCAACCCCTTGCTTGCGCTTCCGTTAACGGGAACCAAAGCCGTGGATGAGGTTTCCAGGCATGAAGTGTCCGGGGACATTGTCCTGATGACGCGGGGGCTGGCGGCGGGCGATGAAGGAGCGTTCAGGGAGTTCCACGCGCTTTATTTTGACCGGCTTTACCAGTTTCTGCTGGTGGTCGCGCACGGGCAGGAGGACGAGGCGCAGGAAGCCCTGCAACAGACCTTCCTGCGCCTGCTGCGCTATGCGCGGGTCTTCGAGTCCGAGGAGGTTTTTTGGAGCTGGCTCAAGGCGCTGGCCCGCAGCGCGGCCCGCGACGCCGGGCGCAAGCAACACCGCTACTGGGCCTTGCTGCAGAGGTTCGCCCTGTTCCGAGACACCGGGATTCCGGCGCCCGAAAGCCCGGAACAGGACGGCCTGCGGGCCGCGCTCGATGAGAGCCTCGAGGAGCTCGAGGCCGCCGACCGCCGGCTCATCGAGGGCAAGTACCTCGAAGGGGCCACGGTCAAGGAACTGGGCGCTCAAACGGGCTTGACCGAAAAGGCCGTGGAATCACGGCTCGCGCGCCTGCGCCAGCAACTGCGCCAGCGCCTCGTGAACAAACTGCGCCTGCCGTGAAACGTCTCGAACAGGATCGGTTGTTGAGCGAACTTCTTGCCGGAGACGAGGGCTCGGGTTTTCGCCGGGCCTCTCTGGAACAGGGACTGACCTTGATTCGCCGCCGCCGCCGCGCCCGGCGCGCCGCGCGCTGGTGCGTCCTGGCACTGCTGCCGCTGGCCTTTGGAGCCGCCGTTTTCTTCTCGCGGCCTTCTGGCCCGGAGGTCCGCCCGGTCTCGGTTGCCCAATCCCATGCGCCCGGGCTTTCCGGCCGGACTGCCAAGGCCGGGTCCGTCGAGATCATCGACGACGAACAATTGCTGGCCCTTTTCTCCGGGCGCCCCCTTGCCCTGGTGGGCCAACCCGGGCATCAGCAACTCCTCTTCCTGGACCAGCCGCTCGCCGTGCCCGACAACAGCCAACCAGAGACTCCTGAGGTTTCGACAAAAACCTTGACGAAATAGCTCAGAGGTTAAAGTTGTCGAGGTGATCAACCCCGATGCTTCGCGTCGGGCTGGAATGCGCGCGGCGCAAACAGAGACAGATCGGCCCTGTCGCGCAGACCCTGAAAGGACATTTATGCTGTCATTCGAGAGCCTCAACGAGAAGGAAATCCTTGCGCTGGCGATCTCCCAGGAAGAAGAAGATGCCCGCATTTACGACGATTTTGCCGATGCGCTCAGGGAGAACCATCCCAGCCAGGCCGAGCAATTCATCCAACTCCGGCGCCAGGAAGATGCCCACCGGCATCGCCTTCTGGATGTTTATCGCAGCCGGTTTGGCGAGCATGTGCCTCTGATTCGGCGGCAGGACGTGCGGGGATTCGTGCGCCGCCGGCCGTTCTGGCAGGTCCGTCCGTTGAGCCTCGACGCCGCGCGCAAGCACGCCGAGTTGATGGAGTTGGAGACCCAACGGTTTTACGAGGCGGCGGAGCGGCGCACCACCGATGCCGGCATTCGCCAACTGCTGGGAGACCTGGCCGAGGAAGAGCGCCGCCACGCTCAAACGGCCGAAGAGATGGCCCAAACAAAGTTGAGCGAGGAAGATTCGGCGCGGCAGAAGCGGCTCTTTATCTTGCAGGTCATCCAGCCTGGCCTGGCCGGGCTGATGGACGGCTCAGTCTCGACGTTGGCCCCCCTGTTCGCCGCCGCCTTCGCGACCCAGAACAGCTTTGAAACCTTCCGCGTGGGCCTGGCCGCCGCTTTCGGGGCCGGCATCAGCATGGGGTTTGCCGAGGCGCTCTCCGATGATGGCAGCCTGACGGGCCGGGGACATCCCTGGGCTCGGGGCGCCATTTGCGGATTGATGACCGGCCTGGGCGGCCTGGGCCACAGCCTGCCCTATTTGATCCAAGACTATCGCCTGGCCACCTGGCTCGCCGTCTCCGTGGTGCTCGTCGAATTGGGCCTCATCGCCTGGGTCCGCCGCCGATTCATGGATACGCCCTGGTCCTCTGCCGTCATCCAGGTCGTGCTGGGCGGCGTCCTGGTGTTCCTGGTCGGAATCCTGATTGGAAGGTCCTGACGACGGCGCGCAAACCGCACTAAAAGAGGCCCCTGACATCATCGGCGCAGGCCAGGAACTTGCCTCCGTCGAACGTTTTCTCGAGCCGGCCCCGGCTCCATTTGCGCAAGCGGCAGAGGGCGGCGAAGGCGAATTCAGGGGCCTGGCCGCCCTGGCCCCCTACTATCTCGCTGCCCCGCCGCACGTTATCTATCATCCAGGCCGGGAGCAACAGGTGATAAGGGTTTCGGGCGATCTCGCCGAGGTGAAAGGTTGTGGCCGTGATCATGTCCCCGAGGTCGGTGACGCTCATTTCGACCATCAGGTTCGGGTCGGTCATCTGCCCCCAAAACTCAGTCTCGACGAGGATGCACTCGAATTGGGCAGGCATCTGCGTCAGCGCGTCCTTCACCAGAAAGTGCGTGCCGATGTGGGTGCTGTTCCAGTCATGCTCGTGGGGGCAGAAGACGACGCGCGGGCGATTGGCGGCGAGGATGCCGGCGATCACTTCGACGCAGGCGTTCCAATGCGCGGGGTCCTGCCGGCGGGTCTTGAGGCTGATGCGCTCCAGGCCGTCCGGGGCGGCGAGGACCAACCCAAAACCAAGATAGCGGCAGGCATTGCGCAGTTCCTCCAGGCGCCCGGCCCGGCGCTCCCGGTTGCTGCCGAGGGTCACGGCAACGTCGAGAACGTTCACCCGCCCCTGGCGCAGCAGGCGCACGGCCAGGCCGCCGGTAATGCACTCGTCATCCGGATGCGGCGCAAAGAACAAGGCCCGGGGCGCATCCGCCTCGAGCTCGAGTTTGGGAGCGGGCTCGAACCGGCCCCGGGGATAACTCCCGGCCTCCTGGATGAGGCGGGCGTGCTCGGAGACAAACCGATGATAAGGATTCATGGGGATGGCTGCAGGATCAACCGGCTATCGGATTTCGGGACCGTGCCGTTCATTTGGCGGAGGCTCTCAAGCGTTCCGGCAGACTGGCGGCCGCGATGGCCTGGCCGTGGCGCTTGTCTTTCTCATCGGGAATGTGGAATGTGATTTTGGCCGCCAGCTCGGGAAACTCCACTCGCAGGACTTCTCCAGCCCCGGCGAGGATGACGGCGCCGCCCGGACCGGAGGTGACCCGGCCCAGAATCAGGACATTTTCCAGGTCGTAGAAATCGGCCAGGTGCGCCACCGCATAGCCGAGATACACGCCGATGGTTTGGTAAATCTTGCGGGCCCGATAGTCGTCCACGCTCATCAACTCCTGGACGCGCCTGAGTTTCTCCGGGAACGGGAGCTTGGCATCGAGCTCGATGCCGGCCGGCTCGAGCAACCGCCCGACGCACTGCTGGGACAAGTACTGGACGCCGCAGCCATAATCGCCCGACCATTCATCGAGCGGGGCCTTGGGGTTGTAATCGACCGGCACAAAGGCCAGTTCGTTGAGCCACGAGGTAAGATTGCCTTCGGCGTTGACGTAGCCCCCGGCGGTGCTGGTCCCCAGGGAGATGCCGAGAATGCGGTTGCGGCCCAGCGACATCGAGCCCGCCAGGGCGGTAACTTCGCCGTCGTTGATGACCTCGAATGGAACGTCATTCCAGGCCCGCCTCAAATCCAGAAACAGGTTGCGGACCCGGCGCTGGAATACCTCGGGCGCCACGCCCCGGAACAGCGAGGCCACTTTCACCCGATTGCCCAGATAAATGCCGGCCGCGCTCCCGCCGATGGCCTCGACGCGCGGCAGATGCGCCGCCGCCTTCTTGAGCGAATCCATGATGCCATCGTAGTGGTATTGCGGGTCGGGTTGAAAATACGGGTCCCAGGCAGTCTCTTCGCTGAAGACGACTTTGCCATCCACGACGGCCGCCACTTTGCGGTCGCTGCCGCCGAGGTCAAAGCCGATTCGGCAGCCCTCCAAGTGCCGGCCCAGGGCGGCTGCGCTGCGGCGCTCGGCGGGCGGCTCCTCCGTATGGACGACTTCCAGCGGATGGTCGAACATCCGCTCGGCCACCAGGTCCGCATCGAAGCGGCCCGCCGGGGTCTGGCGGTAGTAATCCGCCAGCCTCGCAGCCAGCGCAGCGGGCCCCTGAAAATGGATGCGAAAGCCCCCGCGCGACCACAGCAGGAGCTTGGCAATGCGTTCCAGGCAACTGAAGTTGGCCGCCGCCAGAGGATGTGCCTCCGGCAGAACCTGAGTCTGAAAGCGGGAGACGGTCCCCTCCGTTTGTTCCAGCGCCAGGCACACGGGCACGGGCCTGGGCGTGGCGCGCACCGCCTCCTGAAAGGCGCGGTTGGCTAGGATCGCCGGCCGAAACCACGGGTCCAGCACCGGCGTCACCTTCGGTGCGATCAAAGGCAGCCCTCGGTTGGCATTCATAAAAGTCGCCGGACTTTGTAGTCCAGCCGCGTCCGAAGTCAAGCGGGCATTCCCAAAAGGCGTCTTTCCCGTGTAACCTTTTGCCTCCCCGGCGTGAATAAGGAATGAAAAGGATTCAGGGCGCGCCGCAGGGCGAGCTTGAATGCCTGCTATAAACTGAAACGAATACTGCTTGAAGCTGCCCTATGAAGATCAAAACCGCACTCTTGTTGATGCTGGCCACGTGTGCCGGCTCCGCTCTGGCCGGCCCGCTGGCGAAAGAGAACATTGACGCAAACGCCAAGTGGCTGTTGCACCTGGACGTGGACCAGTTTCGCGAGAGCCGGCTGGGCAAGTTCCTGATCAAGGACGTTCTCCTCAAGAAGATGGATGAAGCCAAGGCGAGCGCGAACAATTTGCTCACGAATCTGGATGCCGTCAAAATCATCGGGCAGATTCACTCGCTGAGCGCCTACGGAACGTCCTTTGAAACCGGCGCCAACCTCAATGGCGTCCTGCTGCTGCAAGTCGAACCGGAGACGCGGAAAATCCTGGAGGGGTTGGCGGCGGGCCTGCTGCTCCAGGGCGATGGAACACTCACGAAGACCACCGAGGCGGGCGTGGACCTCTATTCCGTAAAAGACCAACTCTTCGTCTCGCCTCAGGACAAAGGGCTGATCCTGCTGAGCAAATCAAAATCCATGATCAAAGAGGCCATGGCGGTCAGGACCGACAAGAGCAAGAGCCTGCTGGCGAGCAAGGCGTTCACCGACTTTCCACCGATCGCCGACAGTTTCATCGTCCTGGCGGTGGCCGAAGGGTTCCAGGACAACCTCCCGATCCCGCCCGAGGCGCAGGTGCTGCGAAAAGCCGATGGGGCCCGGGTGGTTTTGGGCGAGACCACCGGCAATCTCCTGTTGAACGTCGCGCTCAAGGCTAAAGACCCCGCAGTTCTGAAGCAGATTCAACAGGTCGTCGAAGGTATTCTCGCGCTGGCTTCGCTCAGCCAATCCGAAAACAAGGAGTTGCAGCAATTGGTCCAATCCGTCAAAGTCGTCGCGACCGAGAAAGCGGTTTCCGTGACGGCGGCCTTCCCGGTGGACTCGATCATTGCGAAAGCCGGCCAAATGATGGCGGACAAGCAAAAGCCTCTCCACAAAGCGGAAACCTCGACGGCGGAAAAGCCGGAAGCCGGCGCAGCCGATGCCAAACAGCCATAGCACTGAGATCGGGGCGGACGCCTCCGAGGCGAACCCCGGTCCGGATGTTCCGAGTCCCGGCCAATTGGCCCTCGAATGCCAGGCCGGGTCTCAGGACGCCTTTGCCGTCCTGGTCGCGCAGTTCCATGAGCGGGTCTATAATTTCCTGCTCGCTATGACCGGGCGGCCCCAGGACGCCGAGGACTTGACTCAGGAAACCTTCCTCAAGGCGTGGCAGGCCATCAGCAGGTTCGACCCTCGATTCTCCTTCTCTACCTGGATTTTCACAATTGCCAAACGGACCTCCTTCAACCACTTCCGCTCCTATCGTCCTTCGGTCGATCTCTCGGCAGCGCCGGAGCCTACCGACGGTTCCGATCCGTCCTCAGTCTTGTCGCAAGATGAGGACAGGGAAGAGCTCTGGCGTCTAGCCAGAACGCTTGGGCCAAAGCACTACCAAGTTCTGTGGCTGCGTTACGGCGAGGGATTCTCCGTGGAGGAACTCGCGAAGATCGCAGGCGTTTATCCCATTTATGCCAGGGTGCTCCTGCATCGCGCTCGCGGTCAGTTGGCCAAATTGCTCGAGCCCAAGACCGGGCGTGGAAGCCGCGCCAACATCACCCAATGAACCCTCAACCCACAGAAGCCCTATGACGCCCTGCTTTCTCTATCGCCGCAAACTCTCCGCTCATGTGGACGCCAACCTTGATTTGGCGCCAACCTTGCAGCGCCACCTCGGGCGGTGCGCCGGTTGCCGCCGGTTTTATGAGCGGGACCTCTCCATTGCGCGAAGCTTGGCCCGCAGCGCGGACAAAGAACGCGTTGCCCCTTCTCCTTTCTTGCAGCCCAGGATCCTGGCCGCTATCGAGCGGTCCGGTCGGACGGCTTCCGCCCACCGCCCTGTGCGCCGACTGGCTTGGGCGATAGGCGCGGCTGCAGTCCTCATGCTCGCTGTCTGGGCAACCTACGACGCCCGCTTGCCTCGCCAGGGTCTGACGAAGCCCGAGTTGGCGGCCGCAATCCAAGAGCTGGCCGCCCTCGAAACAAAACTGCCGAACGACCAAACGCTTAGGACATGGAGCGGAACACTGGATAAGCCCCTTGACACGGAGATGGTCTCGATCCTCCACGACGCCCGCAGCGCAGCCCAAGCCCTGGTTAACAATCTCCTGCCCGACAGTTTGCAATAAGGGCTGAATTGCAGCCGGTCACTGGCATTACGCTAAACTGCCAAAAGTGCTTTGCTTGGCCGGCCTCACGTAATAATCTCGCAGCCGAGCTTGGCGGCCAGGAGAGCCTGGGCTGCCGGAACATTATTCATGAGACTCATGAGCGCACACAAATACACCCTCGGTTTGGATTACGGCACCAACTCGGTGCGCGCGGTCATCGTGGACGCCGCCAACGGGCGCGAAGTGGCGACCGCCGTTTGGAATTACGCCCATGGCGTCCAAGGGGTCATTCTGTCGCGGGACCCGAACCTGGCGCGGCAGGACCCGGCGGACTATGTCAAGGGGGCAGAGGTCACTATCGGCAAGGCCCTGGCGGCGGCCAACAAGGCGGTGCGCGGGTTCAAGCCGGACCAAGTCATCGGCATCGGCGTGGACACCACGGGGAGCACGCCGATACCGGTGGATGAGAATGGCCGGCCGCTGGCCTTCGGGAAGAGGTTTGCGAAAAACCCCGCCGCGATGGCCTGGCTTTGGAAGGACCATACCGGCGTGGCCGAGGCGGCCGAGATAACCGAGTTGGCGCGCAAGCTCCGCCCGCAATACCTCGCCAAGTGCGGCGGCACCTACTCGAGCGAATGGTTCTTCAGCAAGGTGCTGCACTGCCTGCGAACCAGCCCGGACGTGTTCCAGGCCGCCTGCTCGTGGGTGGAATGCGCGGATTGGGTGCCGGCGATGCTCACCGGCACCGAGGCGCCGGACAAGTTGACTGTCGGTGTCTGCGCCGCCGGGCACAAGGCCATGTACAACGATGATTGGGGCGGCTACCCGGACGCCGAGTTTCTGGGCCAGCTTGACCCGAAGCTGGGCCAGTTGCGCTCGAGCCTGCGGCCCAAGGCCAGCGCAATTGACCGGGCGGCCGGGGGTCTGACCGCGCAATGGGCGCAACGCACGGGTCTGAGGGCCGGCATCCCGGTGGCGGTCGGGGCGTTTGACGCGCACCTGGGGGGCGTGGGCTCCGGAATTGCGCCCGGCACGCTGGTCAAGATCATCGGCACCAGCACCTGCGACATGATGGTAGCGCCGCTGGGGGAGAAGTTGCCGGACATCCCGGGCCTGTGCGGCATTGTCAACGGCAGCATCCTGCCGGGGTTCTACGGGTTGGAGGCGGGCCAGTCGGCCGTCGGAGACATCTTCAACTGGTTCGTCAACTACATCCAACCGCTCGGCAGGAAGGCCGGGTCGCACCAGGCCCTGAGCGCCGCCGCCTCGAAGATGGCGCCGGGGGAATCGGGTCTGCTGGCCCTGGATTGGAACAACGGCAATCGGACCATCCTGGTGGACCAGCGCCTGACCGGCCTCCTGGTCGGCCAGACTCTCTACACGACACCCGCCGAAATCTACCGCGCGCTCATTGAGGCCACGGCCTTCGGCGCGCTCACCATTATCAACCGTTTCGAGGAATACGGCGTCAAGGTGGGTCAGATTGTCAACTGTGGCGGCATCGCCGAAAAGAATCCGCTGGTGATGCAGATTTACGCCGATGTGACTGGCCGGGCGATCAAGATCTCGCGTTCCGCCCAGACCTGCGCCCTGGGCGCCGCCATTGCCGGGGCGGTGGTTGCCGGCAAACAGGCCGGCGGCTATGACAGTTTTGCCGAGGCCCAAACCGCCATGACCGGCCTCAAGCCCCGGGTCTTCCAGCCCAATCCCAAGGCGCACGAGGTCTATCAGCCGCTCTACAGGCTCTACCGCACGCTGCACGACGCCTTCGGCACGCAACAGTGGGAGGGGAATCTCTACGGGGTGATGAAGGAACTCATTGACATACGAAACCGGGCAAGGAGATGATTCTCCCACAGGGTTGTGAAAGCCATAACAAAGCGGAGTAAGAGCCCTCACAGGGCTACTGCAACCAGCCCCCGGCCTGAAGGTACGGCGGCGTCCGCCCGTAATTCCAAATTGGCCAGCGGCTTCGAGCGATTCCTTAAGGAATTCGAGTGCAAGTCAGCTCTCCTCGGCTCTGCGGAAGAGCAGGAGCGGAAATTCCTGGAGGCCTTCCTCGAAGAGTACGACGCTGTAGGGCAAACGTGGCGACTCGATCAGAAAGCGACTGCCGATGGCTTCAATATCCTGGGGGTGCTGGATAGGTTCGCAGAGAAGGCAAGGCCGCCAGACGTTCAGCTCTTTGCGAGACATTACGCCGAGGCCTTGCGCAAGCTTCTTAGGCAACTCCGTCTGAGCGCCTGGGCATTACCTCCACCGGGGCATGAACGGCCCGGCGGGCCTCTGGTTCATCCCGGAGGGATGAAAGATGGTAGCCGGGGGTCGAAGCGCAGCGAGACCCCCGGTCCGATTCCGGCGTGCGTCCGCATCCCGGAGGGATGCCAGAAGACAAAGCCACCCAGGGTTGTCCCTGCGGTCCAACCCTGGGCTTTGTTACACAACCGCGTTGCGGTTGAAGCCGCGCACTATTTATGTTCACGACCAACCAGCCTGGCGCGTATGGGCTTTGCCGCGCTGAGTTCTTCGCGGCGACCAAACCCAACGGTATCCATCCTTCGTAGCGATGAATCGCGCTTTCAGCGCTCAGAGGGGTCTTTGGCCGATAAACCCAGGGCGTTGCCCTGGGCTGGTATGAATGACGCCGTTGGCGTCTCAAACGGGCCCGCTTCGCATTTCGGCCTTCGGACTCCCCTCGGCCTTCGGACTCCCCTCGGCCTTCGGACTCCCCTCGGCCTTCGGACTTCCCTCGGCCTTCGGACTTCCCTCGGCCTTCGAGGTCCGCCCGCCCTCTCGGAATTCCGGCGGCATCGGCCGGGCTGCGGCCTCCTCGGATTTCGGATTTCGGATTTCCTTCGGATTTCCGGCTCCGCCGGTCGTTTCGGATTTCCGGCTGCGCCGGCCTGACCCATGCTCGATAAACTCAAAGAAGAAGTCTTCAAGGCCAACCTCGAACTGGTCAAGGAGGGCCTGGTCATCCGGACCTGGGGCAATGCCAGCGGGATCGATCGAGAGGAGGGCCTGGTGGTCATCAAGCCGTCCGGAGTGCCCTACGAGCAGATGGAGGCGCAGCAGATGGTCGTCGTTGCCCCGGAATCCGGCCAGGTCATCGAAGGCGGGCTCAAGCCAAGCTCCGACACCCCGACGCACCTCGAGCTTTATCGCGCGTTCCAGGGCATTGGCGGCATTGTCCACACCCACAGCCTGTTCGCCACGGCCTGGGCGCAGACGGGGCGGGAACTCCCGGCGCTGGGGACTACCCACGCCGATTATTTCTGCGGCCCGGTGCCATGCACGCGGCTCCTCAAGCCCGGGGAGATCCGCTCCGATTACGAGGCCAACACCGGGCGGGTGATCGTCGAGACGTTCGCCGGGCGCGACCCGCTTTCCTGCCCGGCGGTGCTGGTCGCCGGCCACGGGCCCTTTGCCTGGGGCAAGACGGTTGCCGCGGCGGTGGAAAACGCCGCCGTCCTCGAGCACCTCGCCCGCCTGGCCGGCGAGACCCTGCGTATTTTTCCTTCCGTCCGGCCCATGCAACGGGTATTGATGGAGAAGCACTTTTTGCGCAAGCACGGCCCTGGCGCTTATTACGGCCAGGGGCCGGCAGCGAAAACCGACGGCAACCGGCACAACAAACAGTAAGATGATTATGAATCACATAGAAACGGATCGAATCCCTGTGTTTTTGCGTTCTTTGCGTTCTCTGCGGTTAATCCCGCCTGGGATGCTGGCGCTGGCCGCCGCCTGCCTGGCCGGGTGCACCGCGACACCGGCGACACAGAAACCCAGCCAGGACGCCATCACGAGGCAGCCCTGGGGCAAGACCGCCGACGGCATGCCGGTGGACCTTTACACCCTGCACAACCGCAGCGGGGCCGAGGCGCGCATCTCCAATTACGGGGGCCTGGTCGTCTCGCTGAAGGTGCCCGACCGCTACGGAAAGCTGGGCGACGTGGTGCTCGGCTACGACAACCTGGCGGATTACATCAAGGACAGCCCTTATTTTGGCGCGCTCATTGGCCGCTATGGCAACCGGATTGCCAAGGGCAAATTCAGCCTCGACGGCCGGCAATACACCTTGGCGACCAACAACTATCCCAACGCCCTGCACGGCGGGCTCAAGGGCTTCGACAAGGTCGTCTGGGACGCCAAGGTCCTGACCGCGCCCGGGCGCCTGGGGCTCGAACTGCACTACGTCAGCAAAGATGGCGAGGAAGGTTACCCCGGCACGCTCTCGGTCACCGCCGTCTATACCCTCACCGAAGACAACGCCCTGAGACTGGACTTCACCGCGACCACCGACAAGGACACCGTCATCAATCTCACCCAACATTCCTATTTCAATCTCGCCGGTGAAGGCGACGTCCTCCATCACGAGGTGATGATTCCCGCCAGCTATTTCACGCCCGTGGACGCCACGTTGATCCCCACCGGCCGATTGCAGCGGGTCGATGGCACCCCATTCGATTTCCGCCGACCGACGGCCATCGGCGCGCGCATCGGGCAGGACGACGAACAACTCAAGTTCGCCGGCGGCTATGACCACAATTGGGTCGTGGACAAGCCGCCAGGCCAGCTCGGCCTCGTGGCTCGAGTCTTCGAGCCCGGCAGCGGACGCGTCCTGGAAGTCCTCTCGACCGAGCCGGGCGTGCAGTTCTACACGGGCAACTTCCTCAACGGCTCGAACAAGGGCAAGGGCGGCTGGGTTTACCAATTCCGCGACGGCCTCACTGTGGAGCCGCAGCATTACCCGGATTCTCCTAACCAGCCGAGTTTCCCGTCCGTCGTGCTCAAGCCCGGGCAGGTCTTCCACAGCACGATCATCTATAAGTTCTCGGTGCGGAACTGAGGGTCGAACCCACATACAATGAAGAGCTATATTCCGATTTTGGCGGCGGCTCAGCCGGGCGGTCCCACGTTGACGGGCCTGGACTGGCTGGCGATTGCGTTTTACTTCGGCATTTTGCTTTGCGTGGCGTGGTGGGTGGTCAGCCGGCGCAAAGATACGGCGGCCGATTACTTCCTGGCCGGGCGCAATTTGGGGTGGTGGGTCATCGGCGCCTCGATTTTCGCGTCCAACATCGGCTCGGAGCATATCGTGGGCCTGGCGGGGCAGGGGGCGAAGGACGGCGTGGCGATGGCGCACTATGAGTTACACGCATGGTGTTTGCTGGTGCTGGCCTGGGTTTTCGTCCCGTTCTATGCCCGTTCGCTGGTCTTTACGATGCCGGAGTTCCTCGAGCGCCGGTTCAGCACCCAGTCGCGCTATGTCCTGTCCATCGTGTCCTTGATCACCTTCATTGTGTCGAAGATAGCGGTGGGCATCTTCGCGGGAGGCGTCGTGTTCAGCACGCTGCTGCCGGAGATGCACTACAGCATTCTCGGTTGGGACCTGGATAGCTTCTGGATCGGCTCCATCCTGGTCATCGCGTTGACCGGCCTTTACACGATGCTCGGGGGCATGCGCGCCGTGGCTTACAATGACGCCGTCCAGGTCGTCGTGCTCATCCTCGGCTCGGCGTCGCTGACCGTCTATGGTTTGATTCAGCTCGGCGGGTGGGGCGAACTCAGGCGCCTCTGCGGCTCGGACATGTTCAACCTTTGGAAGCCGCTCATCCCGGCGGGGATGGAAGGCACCTGGGCGCCGGTGAAGGAGCCGGGGAAGATTGCCTGGTATTTCAACACCAATTTCCCCTGGCTGGGCATGGCGATCTGCGCGCCGGTCATCGGGCTCTGGTACTGGTGCACCGACCAATACATCGTCCAGCGCGCCTTGGGAGCGCCCAACCAGCGAACCGCCCGGCGCGGCAGCATTTTTGCCTCCTTTCTCAAACTGTTCCCCGTCTATCTGTTTATCATTCCCGGCCTGATTTGCTTTGCCCTGGCCAAGAGCGGAAAGGTCCCCGCGCTGGCCGGCATCTACGACCCCCAAACGGGTCATGCGACCGCCAGCGCCCAAGGCGCCTTTCCGATGCTGGTCAAGTACCTCTTGCCGCCGGGGCTGCGCGGCATCGTCGTGGCCGGGTTGCTTTCCGCGCTGATGGGTTCGCTGGCCGGCGTGTTCAACGCCTGCTCGACGCTCTTCACGGTGGATATTTACGAGAAGCTCCGGCTGGGGGCCTCCCAGCACGAGATCGTGCGCATGGGCCGCATCGCCACGGCCGTCATGGTCCTCATCGCCATGGCCTGGATCCCAGTCGTCCGAGGGGCCAGGGACCTCTATGAGTACCTGCAAACCGTCCAGGGCTACCTGGCCCCGCCCATCTTCGTCGTATTTTTCTTCGGCGTGTTCTGGAAACGGCTCAACGCCAAAGGCTGCCTCTGGGCCATGGTCGTCGGCTTCCTGCTTGGCCTGTTCCGCATGCTGGTGGACACGCCGGTCGCCTTGAACAGAAGCTTCCACTACACCCAAGGCTCGCTGCTCTGGATCATCAACAACATCAACTTCCAGTATTTCAGCATCCTCATCACCCTGGTTTCGGCCGTTGTGATGGTGGCCGTCAGTTATGCGACCGCCGAGCCGGACTACGGGAAAATGAAGGGCCTGACCTTCGCCACCGCTACGGATGAGGACCGGGCCGTCACGCGGGCCAGTTGGGGCGCCCCCGAGGTCCTCGCCTCCCTGGTCGTCCTGGCCTGCATCCTCGGCGCTTACATCTATTTCCGCGGATAGCCGGGGCTTGCCGAGCGGGAGATTGGCTGCTAAGGTTCGCTCATGAGCGCGAGCGACGAAATTCTGGATTTTCTGGTCGAACAGATTCCAGCGTGATCGTTGGCGAGTTTCAGGGCATCGGACGCGGCCCGCCAACGTGCGTGGGCTTTGATCGCCAAGGAAAAAGAATCCGGCCTTCTTCCCGAGGAGAAGGTGGAGCTGGACGATTTGGCGCATTCGATACCGTCACCGCAGCCGATTTGAAGAGAAAGCCAAACCTATGGTGAAGCGAGTGTATGTGGACAATTATCGGTGCCTGGTGAACTTCGAGTTGAGGTTGAACCGGGTGAGCCTGCTCTTGGGTCCGAACGGCACGGGCAAGACTGCGCTATTCGACGCCTTGCATGGCCTGCAGGAGCTCGTGGCCGGAAACGCGAAAGTTCTGGCGGCATTTCCCAGCGCCGACCTGACAAGCTGGCAGACGAGTCCCATGCAGCGGTTTGAATTGGAGTTGCAGGTTGGACCGGCCCCGGGCCTCCAGCTTGGCCCGGCTACCTACGGATACTCCCTGGTCGTCGAGCACGATGCCGAACGGCGCAAGGCCAAGGTCCAGAGTGAGACTCTGACCGTGGATGGCAAGAAACTGTTCCATTTCCAGGAGGGTACCGCAGAACTTTATCACGATGATTTCACACCCGGGCCACAATATCCATTCGACTGGACACAATCCGGTGTAGGCGTGCTTCAGCCACGTCATGACAACAAGAAGCTGACGCGCTTCCGCAAGGAAATGCAAAGTATGATCATCGTCGGCTTGCAGCCCGCCCTGATGACCTCCGAAAGCCGGGAGGAGGCCGCGAGCCTGTCCCGGGATATGGAGAATTTCGTCTCGTGGTTCCGCTATCTGTCCCAGGAGCACACGGGAGCGATGTCGGCCATTTTCGCGGAACTAAAGCGCGTCCTGCCTGGTTTCAGCGCCTGCAATCTTAAGGAAGCCGGCGAGGCAAGGGTGATGAAGGTGCTCTTCGACCGCCCCGATGGGAGCGGGCGCCCCATTGCTTACGACTTCAAGGCGTTGTCTCATGGCCAACGGGTATTGATTGCCCTCTATTCGCTGCTCTTCGGCTTGAAGGACGAAGGCGTCAGCCTGTTTTTGGATGAACCGGATAACTTCGTGGCCCTGGGCGAAATCCAGCCCTGGCTGACAGAGCTAACCGATTTGGCCGGCAATGGCATCGAACAGGCGGTGCTCATTTCCCACCACCCGGAGATCATCAATTATCTGGCCGCGTCGTCGGGCCGGTGGTTCGAGCGGCAAAGCAACGTTCCGGCGCGTGTCAGCGACAAACCCAAAGCCACAGTAGAGGGGCTGACTCCTGCTGAGACGATCGCCCGGGGGTGGGAGAAATGAGTGTCAGTTCGGTGGAAGTGGTCCTTCTTTGCGAAGACCGCCAGCAGGAGGTCTTTATCCGCCGTTTTCTCCAAAAGAGGGGGCGGGAACGCCCGCAGTTTCGCGCCGTCGTTAGCCCCGCCGCCCGGGGATCGGGTGAGCAATGGGTACGGGAGCACTTCCCGCAGGAGCTCAAGGCCCACCGGAGCCAGCGAGCGCGGCGCAACAACTGGCTGCTGGTCGCCATCGACGCCGACGCCCGAACCGTTGCGGAGCGGGTCCAACAGCTTGCTAAAGCTTGCCGGGACGCCGGTGTGCCATTCCGCGAGGAGAATGAGAAAGTCGTCTTCGTCGTTCCAAAGAGGAATATTGAAACCTGGTTTGCCTACCTTCGTGGCGAGACTGTCAACGAGCTAGACAGCTACCGCCGGTACGACTACGAAGGCGATTGCCGTCAGGAAGTGGATCGATTGGATGAAATGTGCCGCCGGCAGCGGCTGGAGCCTGTCCCGCCGCCCCCGTCACTGGCGACTGCCTGCGATGAGTTTCGCCGGATAGCGCAGTGACGCCAGGGCAAAGCCAACTCAACTTTCGGCGGCGTTGTCGGCGGGCGCGTCTTGGGCGGGTTGGTCCGGCTGAGTGGCTTGTTCTGCGGCTTCCAGGCTGGCGTAATAGACGCCCAGGTTGTGCTGCGCGGTCTTGTCGCCCTGCCGGGCGGCGCGGGCGAACCACTTGACGGCCTCATGGATGTTCTGCGGCACGCCCCGGCCAGTCTCGTAACAGAGGCCCAGGTTGCACTGGGCGGGCGCGCACTCCTGCTCGGCGGCCCGCCGATACCACCTGACCGCCTCCTCGGCGTTCTGCGGTACGACCTGGCCGGTTTCGTAAAAGACCCCCAGGTTGAACTGGGCCTGGGGTTCCCCCTGGTCTGCCGCCGCATGATACCACTTGACCGCCTCGGCGAGGTTCTGGGCGGCGCCCTGGCCCGTCTCGTAGAGCACCCCCAGGTTGAACTGGGCCGCCGGGTCCCCTTGCTCGGCCGCTTCTCGAAACCACTTGATCGCCTGGCCGAACTCCTGCGGCACCCCCAGACCGTTCTGAAAGCAGTATCCCAGGTAGCATTGCGCGGTCGCATCGTTCTGGTCGGCCGAGCGGCGAAACCATTTCACCGCCTTCGCGTAATCCTGCTCGACCCCCTGGCCGTTCTGATAACAAATGCCCAGACAACACTCCGCCACCGGGTCGCCCCCTTCGGCGGCTTTGCGCATGTCGTCGAAGGATTCCCAGGTCCGGCGGTTCTTCTGTGGCATAAAAGCGGGTTACAGGATGACCAGGTTGTCCCGGTGGATCACCTCGACGCGCCTGAGTTGGCCGGCCTTGATCTCGGCCGACTGGAAGGCGGCGATGCCTCGGGCAAATTCCGTGCCGTCCAGGTCGCAGACCCGCACCACGTCGCCGGCGGCGAAGTCGCCCTCGCACCGCGCAATGCCCGGCGGCAGCAGGCTCTTGCCGCTGTCTCGCAGCGCCTTGCGCGCCCCCGCGTCCACAAACACCGCCCCCCGCGGATGATGAAAAAAGGCAATCCACCGCTTGCGCCCCTGCAGCCGCCTGGGGTGGGGCACGAAAAGCGTCCCCTCTTCCTCCCCCGCTATCACGCGCGCCAGCGCATCCTTCTTCAGGCCCGAGGCGATGACCAGGGGGATGCCGGAGCGCACCGCTATCTTTGCGGCTTGAAGCTTGGAACTCATGCCTCCGACGGCGGTTGCGCTGGAGGTCCCGCCGGCAATCCTCTCGAGGGCCGCATCGATGCGCTCGACGGTCGGAATCGTTCGGGCCTTGGCTTGGCCGAAGCCTTCCATCAGGCCGTCCACGGTGGTCAGGATGACCAGCAGGTCCGCCGGCAGGAGCGAGGCCACCAGGGCCGAAAGCGTGTCGTTGTCGCCAAATTTCAGTTCGGTGAATGAAACGGCGTCGTTCTCATTGATGACTGGCACCACGCCATGACGCAGGAGCGTGATCAGGGTGTTGCGCGCGTTGAGATGGCGCTCGTGATGGGCCAGGTCCTCGTGGGTGATCAGGACCTGGGCTACCGCAAGTCCAAAGGCGCCAAAAAGTTGTTCGTAGGTGGCCATCAACCGCGACTGGCCAACCGCGGCGCAGGCCTGCAGCTCCGCCAATTCCCCAGGCCGCCTCCCATAGCCCAGCGCCCCCATCCCGGCCCCCACGGCCCCGGAGGAAACCACCACCACTTCCTTGCCCGCCTGGCGCTGTTCGGCCAGTTGGGCCGCTAACCGCCCCATCTGCGCCCGGTCCGGCTCTTTCCGGCTGTTGGTCAAAACCCCGGTGCCCAGTTTCACCACGATTCGGACGGCGTCCTTTAGCAGCTCTCGGCTCATCGGTGCTGCTCCCACTTCCGGGCGCGCTCGGCGGCTCCGGATAAAACGACGTAATCGTGAACGATCTGCGCCCAGGTTTCCATCTGGTCGTAATACTGCCCCAGCTCGCTCACCGACTTCCACGCGGCAGTGTGCCTGTCCTGTTCCACAATGGTATAACGCGCGGAAAAGGTCCTCAGCAGGAACACCAGACCCAGATGAACGCGCGCCACTTCGGTCGAATCGTCGTTGATCGCGCCGATTAACTCGCACGACCGCTCAGCCTCGACCCGGACCTCCTCCGCCAGTTCCCTGCGCATGCCGGCCAGGATGACATTGTCCTTCTCGGGCGACAGATCGCCCTTGTTGATGTGCCCTCCAACCCCGAGCGAATACTTGTCGTGAAGCCGGTTCTCGGTCTGGCGCTGGGTTCGGCGCATGAGCAGATAGCGCTCTCCGTGCCGGATCACTACGTAAGGGATCACCTGCTTGCAGCTAAAATCGTGCTCGGCCACCGTTCGCTCCAGAAAACGGCAGTTTGCCAATACCGCCGCCGCCACGCCTCGGCCGTCCCTCGAGAATGTCCGGGGACACAGCTTGTCCACCGCCTCACGCGAGAGCACCAGCACTGACTCTTGCAGTTCGTTGCCAGCCATGAGCGCTATGCTAGCGTCAGGACCCCGAAATAGCCACATATTTAGGCAAGGCCCCAGTGGAGGCGAGTAGTGCGCGTCACTCCGTGGGCGCCGGCTGGTTTCAGGGCGCAACGCCGCGCACGGAGCGGCGCACCCTACCCGCTTTGGCTCGGCCCGCCCGCCGTCAGTGACCGGTCATCCGGCTTCTCTGAATGCCATTGTGTGCTTTGCTCGAAGGCATGGGCAATCCGCAGCAGCGTCTCCTCCCCAAATGGCCGGCCCAACAGTTGCAGGCCGATGGGCAGCCTGGGCCGGGCATCGGTCCCCGAGGGCCGAGGGGCCGTGAACCCGCACGGCACGCTGATGCCGCAGATGCCCGCAAGATTGCAGGAAATCGTGAAGATGTCCGAAAGATACATTCGGAGCGGGTCATCGGACTTCTCGCCCACCTTGAAGGCCGGGGTGGGGGACACGGGCGTGAGGATGGCGTCCACCGTCTCGAATGCCTTGAGAAAGTCGCCGCGAATCAGCGTGCGCACCTTTTGGGCGCGCAAGTAGTAGGCATCGTAGTAGCCGCTGCTCAAGACATAAGTGCCCAGGATGATACGCCGCTTGACTTCGGCCCCGAAGCCGGCGCCCCGCGTCTTGCTGTAAAGCTCGATGGGGTCCGCCCCGTCCACTCGAGCGCCATAGCGAATCCCGTCAAACCGGGCGAGGTTGGCGCTGGCCTCGGCGGTGGCGATGATGTAGTACGTCGCGGTGGCATACTCGGTGTGAGGCAGTGACACTTCAACAACCTCCGCCCCCAGTTTCGCCAGTTGACGCACGGCGGCATCTATGGCCTGCTTCACCTCCGCGTCCAGGCCGCCAACCATATACTCCCTGGCCAGCCCAAGCCTCAGTCCTTTGATGTCGCCGCCAAGGCCGGCGGCAAAAGACGGGACGGGACGCGGCACGCTGGTCGAGTCGCGGGCGTCAACACCCGCCATCACTTCCAGGAGCATCGCCGCGTCGCGCGCCTCTTTGGCCAGGCAGCCTATCTGGTCCAGCGACGACGCATAAGCCACCAGGCCGTAACGCGATACCCTGCCGTAAGACGGCTTGAGTCCCACACAACTGCAAAACGAGGCCGGCTGCCGAATCGAACCGCCCGTATCCGAACCCAGCGCCCCAAAGCACTCCTCCGCCGCCACCGCCGCCGCCGACCCGCCCGAGGACCCGCCCGACACGCGCGTGAGGTCCCACGGGTTGCGCGTCACCTGAAAGGCCGAGTTCTCCGTCGAGCTGCCCATCGCAAACTCGTCCATGTTCAACCGCCCGAAAATCACCGCCCCGGCCGCCTTGAGCTTCTCGATGACGGTCGCGTCGAAAGGGGAAACAAACTTGCCGAGAATCCTCGAACCGCAATTCAGGGGCTGGCCTTTTACGGCGATAACGTCTTTGGTGGCGATTGGCACGCCCAGCAACGGGCGCTCTGCGTGGGTCTGTCCGCCGGCTAGCGCCCGGTCCGCCGCTTCGGCCTGGGCCAGGGCGTCGGCGGCATCGCAACTGATGAAGGCCCCAACCCGCGCGTCCACCGCTTGAATTCGATCAAGACAGGCCTGCATGGCCTCGCGCGAGCAAACCTCGCGCCCGGCCAGCTTCGCCACCAGTTCAGAAATCGTAAGTTGATTCAGCATGAGTCAGACAACGCCGCCCACCGTCCCCGGCGTTGCCCGAAAATTGGCCGACGCCCCCGCAAAAGGCAAAGCTAAAAGAAGGGTGGCGCGCCCTGCCTGCTTTGGCTGGACCCGCCCGCCATGAAAACAGCCTATGAAGCTCACGAACGTTACGGCGCCGGAGCTGTTCGAGGACATCACGACCGCGATTCAGACAGGCTGGGCCATGCTGGGGGTGAAACCGGCGCCGCGCCTCAAATCCCACCAAGAGACAAAGCTGCTCATCGCCCTCGGCCAGCCCGGCCAATTGCAGGTGATCGGGGACGTCCTCTCCCAATTGAAGAAGGCCCAGGCGCCCGAGCCTTGGCGGCCTCGGTCGGCTTCGGCTTCGGCCCCTTCATCGCCTCGCTCAGGGCCAGGCGGAAGAACTTCCGGCTGGTGGAGCGCATGGCGGGGATGATGGTGCGGTTTATGAACACGGTTCAGGCGGCGCACATCAGCTTCCTGGACCAAGGGGCCTTCGATCGTTGGACGGAGCCGACCATCCGGGGAAAGAAACGATTGGCGGGCATTGACTTGAATAAAGCCCGCAACCGTCAGGTAGTTGACGCGGTAGTGGCACTGTCGACCCACCCCAACGGCTTTACTCTATGACACCTTCCAGACCCTTGGCTTGGCAGCCTGACCACGCAAAACACAATCACCAACTTGTTGGTGTGTTCGCTTCGCGAAGGGGCTAGAACGACCGGAAGGAATCCCCGGTCGTCCCAGGACCTCTTGAACGGCAACCGGCGTCCGTCCCGCTCGCACGGCAAGCCGTGTGGCGAATTTGCGTTTTGACAGTCTCACGGCCAGACGGGGTTGCTGGGATTCCAGTCGGGGGCGTTGCCGTCCGAGTACAGCAGGGTGATTTTGTTTTTGGCTGGGCTTCTGCCGAGCACCATTTTATATACCGACGGCCTGCCGCTGACATCGCTTCGGAAGGCGATGGCCGTGCCGTCGGGCGACCAGGTGGGAAAGAGGGTGTAGCTCTCCAAAAAGGTCTGGCGCGTGATACCAGTGCCATCGGCGTTAGCCGTGAATATCTCGTTTGCCGTGTTGGTGACTCCCTCGGTGGTCACCCACGTCACTGGCCCGCTGAAGGCAATCAGGCTTCCATCCGGGCTCCACTGTGGAGTCTCATTGCTAAAACCAGGTGCGGCGGCGGGGTCGGAGACGCCGAAGCACGAGATCTCTGCGCCGGTGGCCACGTCGCAAACGTATATCCAAAACGGCTCGGAGCCGACTTCACTGCCCCAGAAGGCGATCCTGGTTCCATCGGGCGACCAACTGGGATTGGAATACTCGCCAGACTGAAAAAGCACCGGGGCGCCAACCCTCCCGGTGGCGGCGTCGACGGAGACAATGTAGAGATTGTCGCCGGGCATGGGGCCCTCGTAAACCAGTTTGGTGCCGTCCGGTGACCAATCGCATCCTCCGACGCTAGCGGGCGCGACCGCAAAGGTTCCGCCCCCGTTAGCTTTCATGACATAGAGGGTTCCGTTTCGGTTGAAGGCGATGTATTTCTGGCCCGGCGACCAGCGCGGACAAGACGCGCTGACGTTCGCACTGGTCAACTGCACCACGCCGCCGCCGTTGGCATTCATCGAGAAGATTTGCGCGTAAGTGGTACTGGTCCTGTTTACTTTGACTGTGACCGGCGCAACGAACACGATGTTCGTTTGCGCCGTGGCGCTGTTTATCGCGCCGAATGCCAGGAGAGCGGGTAAGGTTGCTCCGAGCAGGATTTTGGTCAGTTTACTTCTTTTCATATTCTTGGTTTAGTTGTCGGTCATTTATGCGTGCCTTCACTCTATAAAGCGAAATTCCAGGACAGAACGGGCCACCCGGCCGGAAGGATTTTTTGGACGCCCGGCAGGCAGCAAGGCGGCGGCCAGACCCGGGGGGGTGGGGGCGCGCAGATCGAGACTCCGCGCTATAAAGAATCGTCGCGACCCGCGACTCTGGAGGGACATTAACCGCGCTACGCCCGGATTTCCTGGAAGAGCCAGGCGCGGGCGTAAGCCCATCGCCGCTTGGCTGTGGTGGCGGAAATCCCCTGCACCTGGGCGGCCTCCTCGAGCGTGAGGCCAACGAAATAACGGAGCTTGATTAGTTCGGCCGCCTGTTTGTTGTTGGCGGCGAGTTTTTCCAGCGCTTCATTCACCGCCAGCACCTGGTCATCACTCGGGGCCGCAAGGTTGGCGTTGTCGAGTTCCACCCGCTCCAGGCTGCCGCCGTGGCGTTGCGCGCGTTTGCGCCGGGCGTTATCCACCAGGATGCGGCGCATGGCCTCCGCCGCGGCGGCGAAAAAATGCGTTCGATCATTCCATCTCCGGTTTTCATCGCCGGTCAACCGCAGCCAGGCTTCATGCACCAGGGCGGTCGGTTGCAGGGTTTGGCCCGGCGTTTCCAGGGCCATCTTCGCCGCCGCGAGGTGGCGCAGCTCTTCATAAACCAGCGGCAGCAATTGCTCGGCGGCTTGGGCGTCGCCCTGGCGGGCGGCTTCGAGGAGGACGGTGACTTCGCTCATTTGCCTGTGTCCCTGGCCGTGACGGGCCGGCCCTCGATGAGCGCCCTGGCTTCCCCGAGCAAGGCTTGGGCGATAATCCAATCCAGCCAGCCGCCCCCGAGATCGCCGTCCTCAAGTTTGGGCAGTTTCGCACTGGCCATCTCACTCCCCCTGGCCAACGCGGCATGAGCTTTATCGGGCTGGTTCAACCGCTGGCAAGCCATCGCCTGCACCATGCAGGCTTCGACATCGCGGCTTGGATCGGCTCCCGTCCCCGTCAGGGCCTTCTCCGCCCAGTCCAACGCGCTGGCGAAATGCCCCTGGCGATAGTCTGCCAAACCTTGGGCCAGTTGGCACCACGCCCGGTCGTGGGGGTAGTTTGTGCTGCTCAACGCGGTTTGGGTCATTCTGGCAACGGTCTCGAGGCCGGCACCTGAAGCGGGCAGGATCAAGCAATCCTTGGCGATGCGCTCCGCCGTGGTCGGGTCCGCCGTGTTGCCGAATCGTTCAAGGCTCTTGCGACAATGCTCGCGGTAAGCGTTAAGTTGGCCGCTCTGAACCAGGAGCGCCGCCAGGCTGTGCCAGATCGAGTGGTCGTCAGGGTGCAAATCCAGCGCCCGGCCCAGGTCGGCAGCGGCCTCCTTCCACCGGGCCCGGCGGGCGAAGAAGGTCGCGCGGGCCAGCAGAACGCCGGAGCTTTGCGGTTGGCTTGCGAACGCCGGTGTCAGCACGTCGTTGAAAACGCGTTCCGCGTCCGCGCTGCGGCCGGCCTTCTGGTAAGCCTGTGCAAGCTCGTTCATACCAGTCAGCGTGTCGGGATGCTCGGGGCCGAGCTTGCTCTCCTTGAGCTTGAGCGTTTCCTCGTTAAGCGCCAGCACCTCGTTCAACCTGCCGGCCTCCCGGTAGGCCTCTGCAAGGTTGTTCATACTCATCAGCGTGTCGGGGTGCTCGGGGCCGAGCTTGCTCTTCCTGAGCTTGAGCGTTTCCTCGTAAAGCGGCAGCGCCTCGTCCCACCGGCCGGCCTTCTGGTAAACCCTGGCAAGGTTGTTCATACTAAACAGCGTGTCGGGATGCTCGGGGCCGAGCTTGCTCTTCCTGAGCTTGAGCGTTTCCTGCAGAAGCGCCAGCGCCTCGTTCAACCGGCCGGCATCCCGGTAGGCCACGGCAAGGTTGTTCATACTAAACAGCGTGTCGGGATGCTCGGGGCCTAGCTTGGCCTTGCGGAGGTTGAGCGATTCCTCGAAGAGCGGCAGCGCCTCGTTCAACCGGCCGGCCTTCCAGTAGGCCCTGGCAAGGTTGTTCATGCCACTCAGCGTCTGGGGATGCTCGGGGCCCAGCTTGGCCTTGCCGAGCTTGAGCGATTCCTCGAAGAGCGGCAGGGCCTCGTTCAACCGGCCGGCGTCCTGGTAAGCCGTGGCAAGGTTGTTCATAATAGTCAGCGTGTATGGATGCTCGGGGCCGAGCTTGGCCTTGCAGAGCTTCAGTGCTTCCTCGCCCAGCCCCAGCGCCTCGTTCAACCGGCCGGCTCCGTGGTAAGCAAAGGTCAGGTTCACCATGCTGATCAGCGTGCCAGGATTGTCCGGGCCGAACCTGCTTTTCCTAAGCTTGACCGTTTCCTCGAGCAGCGGCGCCGCCTCGTTGAACCGCTCCGCTGCCAGGTAGGCGCACGCCAGGTTGTTCACGCTCGTCAGCGTGTCATCATGCTCTGAGCCAAGCCTCGCCTTCCTCAGCTTCAACGTCTCCTCAGACAACCGGACCGCCTCCGCCAACCGTCCCGCCTCCTGGTAGGCTAAAGCAAGGTTGTTCATATTAATCAGCGTGTCGGGATGCTCGTGGCCGAGTGCATGCTGGTGGAGCTCCAGCGCCCGCTCAAGGAGCAGTATGGCATCTGTGGCCTGGCCGTTGTGCTGATAAGCGTCGCCCAGCGTGGACATCGCTCCCAGCGTCAGGGCGTTGGTTTCTCCCAGCCGGGCGCGATAGAGTTCCAGCGCGCGTCTGGCGTGGCGCTCCATCGCCGCGTATTCGCCCAAGCTGTGGTAAGTCTCGGCCAGCGTCATCCGAATCCCCGCCTCGACCAGCGGCTGGTTGGTAAACCGGCCCTCAACCTTCTCAGACGCCAGGTCCAGCACCGACCGCAGTTTCAAGTCCGGCTCCGGCGCGCTCTCGGGTGAGGCCTGCGCCAGCAGGTCCTGCTGCAAAAACTCGCGGACGGCGTCTGAGACCGCGCGCTCATCTTTGGCTTCTTGCTCCGCTTTGCGAGCCCGGTCACGCTCAACCACTGCCTGGCCTCGTTGTTCGCGGGCAACCCTCTCCGCCTTGGTCGCCCGCACGGCCTGCCACGCGCTCATGACCGTTCCCGCTACCAGCGCCAGGACGATGGCCGCCGCAGCCGCCAGGCCCACTCGGTGCCGCCGCGCGTACTTCCCCAGCCGATACCGCGCGGTGGGCGCTGCCGCCGTCACAGGCTCGTGGCGCAAGTGCCTCTGCACGTCGTCCGCGAATGCATTGGCCGACTGATACCGCCGCGCGCGGTCCTTGGCCAGCGCCTTCATCACAACCCAGTCCAGGTCGCCGCGCAATTCACCGGCGAGTTTTGGCGCCTCGAGGCTGCGGCGCTGCGCGGTCGTGCTCAATTCATCGCCCGACATGGTGCTCAAGCGAGTGGACGGGCGATCGGGTTCCTGGTCGTGAATGGCCCGGCGCATCTCATCCAGGCCAATGGCAAGCAGTTGTTTCGATTCGAAGGGCGTTTTGCCGGTGAGCAATTCGTAGAGCAGCACACCCAGCGCATAGATATCGCTGCGGGTGTCAATGTCCAGGCTCGTGATCACGGCTTGCTCGGGGCTCATGTAGGCGGGTGTGCCGATAAACTGCTCGAACGCGGTGAAGACGGTTTTGTCCGTGAGCTGCTGGCCGCCGGTGGCTTTGGCGATGCCAAAGTCGATTACCTTCGGCACCGGCACGCCGTCATTGATGGTCACCAGGATATTCGACGGCTTGATGTCGCGATGGATGACGCCCTTCTGATGCGCGTGTTGAATCGCCTGGCAAACCTGGATGAACAAATCGAGCCGCTGGCCGATGGGAAGTTTCTTCTCGTCGCAGTAGTCGGTGATTTTCACGCCGCGCACCAGCTCCATCACAAAGTAGGGCCGGCCGGTTTCGGTCGCCCCGGCGTCCAACACCTTCGCAATGTTCGGATGGTCCATCATTGCGAGGGCCTGCCGCTCGGCCTCGAAGCGGGCGATAACCTGCTTGGTATCCATGCCCAACTTGATCACCTTGAGCGCCACGCGCCGCCGCACCGGCTCCTCCTGCTCGGCCATATAGACCACGCCGCAGCCGCCCTCGCCGATTTGCTGCAGCACTTTGTAGCGGCCAATCTTGTCGCCGGCCTTTTCCGCCAGTGGAACCGAGGCGGTGCGCGCCAATCGCAGGGTGGGCGCGGCGGGCGTCTCCAGGAACTTCTCCGCCTGCTGGTAGGCGTTGAGCAGGCCCTCGACGCGTTGGCGCAGGGCGTCGTCGCCGCCGCACGCTTGATCGAGATAGGCGGCGCGCTCCGCGGGCGCCAATCGCAGGGCGGCCCCGAAAACGGTTTCCTCACTGTTCGAGGCATTCATAGACGGATTAAGAGGGTCTCTACCATAGAAAGCGAGATTTGAGAAGAAAAAGGGCCACGGTCCTGTAAAAATGCGCCTCCTGCAAAGCATCTTGTCAGGGCCGGTGACAAAGTCTGTCGAGCCGCCTCGGGCAGGCCGCTTTGGAGTGCGGTGGCAAGCGGAGCGCGCCTGCGCGCTGTAGCGCTACGTCGCGCAGGCGCGACACCGCTTTGGCTCGGGCAGCGTCTGGCGTACCCGGACGTCAAGGGCTTGTCATTACCCACATCTTCTGATTGCTTGATTTAACGAATCTGATATGTAAATTGACTGGCCTACTCACGTCGCTCTGGCCGCCCGTGGCTTCGGTTCCTCATCCGGGCGTTTTATGAGCAACACTATGTTAGTATTGGTCTCGGACCTGTGCCTCTATTTCTGCACGTCTGGTTTCCCATGGAACGACCTGCTCAACAACCTCTCAATTTGTCGATGACCGCGACGACAACAATCCAGAAAAGAACGCTGCCCAGAGAGGGTCCACCTCCGCCGATCAACAAGAGCACTATTATGACCCACATCATAAACCATTCACGCTTAGTCTATCTTATCGTGTTTCACACGTTTGTAAATAAAACATGATAATGACGTTAGGAGTGCCGTGACCAAAGAAAAGGGACCAGGGCTTTGGGACACGATTTACCGCGACATGAGCGCAAGTGGATCGTAATTGCTCGGTGCCTTGGTCAGCAAAAACGCTGCTGGACATCCCTGGACGTATTGTAACCTGCCATTGTAACTTTTAGGTGCCTCAGTCGTAAGTGCTTGAGTATCAACATGGCGCGTCCGGCAGGACTTGAACCTGCAAGCTCTTGACGCTGTTTCCAGCGCCTCCTGGGGTGTTCTGCGCGCCATTAAAATTGGTTTCGCTCGGCCTGGTTTCGTGGTAAAAGTGGGTTAGCGATTGCCGGGGCGCATGAGCTTGGGCGCGTGGCGGAATGGCAGACGCGCGTGGCTTAGGACCACGTGAGGAAACTCTTGCAGGTTCAAATCCTGTCGCGCCCACCACCTCAAACCCCCTTGATTTCCTGGCCTGAACTGCGGGTGTGCCGCATTTCAAGAAGAACAAGGCAGGTTGCCACAGCTATCCCGTGTCATCCGCACCAATGAAGGGAAGATCGACCACGGATTTCACGGATTTCACGGATGGGAGCCGGCGCCGCACGGCTCAGGCGGTCCTCTCGGGGTGGCAGAGGGCCGGCGCTCCTCGCTCCATCCAGAAATGGCGGACGGCCTGGCCGATTTGGGCGGGGTTGCGGACCCGCGTCGGACGCCACCAGGCGGGGAAGAGGCGGCGATAGCGCGGCTCGCCGAACCGGGTGTCGATCAGCAGGACCACTCCGCAATCCGTTTCGGAACGGATGACGCGGCCCGTGGCCTGCAGGACGCGGTTCATCCCGGGATAGGTGTAGGCGTAATCGAATCCCGAGCCGAGGTTTTCCTGGAAGAGGCGGCGGATGAGGTCGCGTTCCAGGCAGAGGTGCGGCAGCCCCACTCCGACGATGATGGCGCCAATCAACCGTTCGCCCGCCAGGTCGATGCCCTCGCCGAAGATTCCGCCCATGACGGCAAACCCCACCAAGGTCTCGGTGTGGCCGGCGGCGAAGGCGGCCAGGAATGCCTCGCGTTCGGCCTCGCTCATGCCAGGACGCTGGGCCAGCAGCCGAATGGCGGGGCGCAGTGCCTGGAATTGTTCCTGCACGGCCCTCAGATACTGGTAGGAAGGGAAATAAACGATGTAGTTTCCGCGCCGCTCGCCGGTCACGGCCCCGATCGCCTGCGCCACCTCCGGCAGCGTCTCGGCGCGGGTGTTGAACCGGGTGCCGATTCGGTCGTGCATGAGGACGGCCAGGTTTTCCGGAGGAAAAGGCGAGGCCAATTGCAGGAGAGGGTCCCCGCTCTCACCGCCCAGCAGGTCGCGGTAGTAGGCAAGCGGCGTGAGGGTCGCGGAGAAGAACACCGTCGCCTTTCCCCGGGCCAGGGCCTGCCGGAGCAGTCGGGACGGGTCCAGGCAGAACAACCGGACGAGGCCATTGCACCGGCCTTTAGCCCTATGGCCTGGACCTGTCCGGCTCCCGGACGGCATGGGTGCCGGCTGGCAGAGGGTCACATACCGCTCGTCATAGAGGACCCCGGTGCGTTGGAAAGAGTGCAGGCGAAAAAAGAGTTCGAGCAAGGGCTGGCGGAATTCGGCCGGTTGATTCTGCGCCAGCCAGGCCTCGGCTGCTTTGAGAGCGGCCTCGACCAGCGGCAGCAGGCCGGCGGGAAGCTCCCGGCTGGCAAAGCCCTCGCCGGCTTGGGCGGCAGGTCCCAGGCGCGGGGCAGGCATCTTTGCCTGCCCGGGGTCCGCTCCATTGCCCTGGGCCATTGGGCCGGCGGCGGCCGACGTTTCGCACAGGCGGCGCAGGGCGGAGGCCAGCCGGCTCAATGCGCGAGCGCATCGCGGCAGGGCGGGCTGGAGGGCCCGCCGGACCTCGAGGACCTGCCCAAGGTCCAGGTCTGCGGAGAACATCTCGCGGGCGCGCTCCACCAGGTTGTGGGCCTCATCCACCAGAAAGGCATAGTCGCCGGGGTCCTCGCCGAAATGGCGGCGCAGATATACTTTCGGGTCGAAGACGTAATTGTAATCGCAGATGACTGCATCGACCCAGCTCGAGAGGTCCAGGGACAGTTCGAAAGGGCAGACCTGGTGTTGGCGGCTGATCGCCTCGAGAACGGGGCGGGAGACCTCCTCGAGCTCGAGGGCGGCGCGCATGGCGGGTTTGTGGCGGTCGTAATAGCCGCGCGCAAACGGGCAGGCAGCCGGGTCGCACGCCCGGCCGGCCAGGAAGCAGATTGTGTCCCTGGCGGTGAGGGTCAACGTGCGCAGTCGGGCGCCCGCCTGCCGGAGATCGTTGAAGGCCTTTTCCGCCACCGTCCGTCCAACGGTGCGGGCGGTCAGATAGAAGATGCGTTCGAGCTTGCCTTGGCCCAATGCCTTGAGGGCGGGGAAGAGCACCGAGAGGGTCTTGCCAATGCCGGTGGGCGCCTCAAGGAACAAGCGCCCGCCGGAGGCGAGCACGCGGTAGGCCCCCACAGCCAGTTTGCGCTGGCCCGGACGGTAGGTTGGAAAAGGGAACTCGAGCGTCTCGATGGACCGGTCGCGCCGGCAGAGCCAGCGACGGCGTTCGCCCACCCATTCCAGATAAATCGAAGTTGCCTGCTCGAAGACCGCCGCCAGGTCGCGCCGGGTGAAACGCCCGCCAAACTCCGTGGGCGTGTGTGTCTCCAAGTCCAGGTAGGTCAGCCGCAGGGTCAGCTCTTCCAGAGCGTGGCTGCTGGCGTACATAAACCCATAGCACTTGACCTGGGCCCAGTGCAGCGGCTCGGCCAGGCCGTTCCACCTTCCCTGGACCGTCTTGATCTCTTCGATCAGCACCCCCTCCGGCATGGCCAACAGCCCATCGATGCGCCCCTGGACCCGCAAGATCAACTCCTCGGTCTCCACGTCATGGGAAAGCCGCACCTCTTTCTGGTAGCCGGCCGGCCGTGAACGCTGCGCCTGTTGATGGCCCCGAATGCCGGCCAGCGCCCGGTTCGGGCCAACGAAATCACCCCCGCCCCCAAGGTCGCCCTGCCGCAAGGCGAACTCGACCAACTCCCGCACCTGGACCGGGACGACAGGTTTCGCAGACGATGCCACTATCAAAGTCTCAAGTGCCCGCGCCTCCCAGGCAAACCAAATCGCCGTAAGAAATCGTCGGCACCAGTTTTGGCGAGCGCCCAAGAGCGATAATCAAGAAACGTTTGGCAGCGCGCGCGCAGCGGATTCCCGGCATTCCTCTGTTGCCATGAACCCGGAAGCGTAGGGTGCGGCCGTATTGACCTGCTCCTTACACGGATCTTCGGGGGCCCAAGGTGATTCGACCCCAACCTGTGGCCTGACCGGTAGCAAGCGGGTCTGGGCCGCTTTTCGCAACCCGGAGGGCTGCCAGACGGTAGCACCTCAACCGCCCAAGGGCGGCGGGCGGAGGAGAGTAACTTGGCCAATTCCCTCTCAAAATGCGGTTTTTGGCGGATCTCGTAAGCCATTGCTCCCAAACGGGTTGTGATGTT
>Ga0326728_10005064_pt1 | contig 37858 bp, 40 predicted proteins | sample MB3enrmetagenome_FD_207602 | JGI IMG/M metagenome (GOLD analysis project Ga0326728, IMG submission 207602) | Lab enriched peat soil microbial communities from McLean, Ithaca, NY, United States - MB31MN | ecosystem: Environmental > Terrestrial > Soil > Wetlands > Peat | place: USA: New York...
AAACATCGGGGTGGGGGACAGTTGTCGCCCACCCCGACTTATTGCGTGAATTCAAGCGCTGGAAGGCTGCCGGTTCATCACTAAAATGCGCGGCTTTACCTGAAAGAGACCTCGACAATAGTGATCACGTCACTAATCTTCCCATCCGAGTCATAGGGCTTATATGGCTTATAGGTCCAGTTCCAGACGGCGTCGAGGGCTGCTTGTTGAAGCATCGGTGGACCACTTACCACATACAAGGATGAAACGCGGCCATCTGTTCCGATATGGGCCAGCAATACAACCTTGCCGTAGGCGCGCGCGGCACGCGCGATGGGAGGGTATTGCGGCATTGGATGATTGGCGAGTTGATGCCTTCCTTCGCTCGCGGACAGGAGATATACATTTGGCCTCAACGTCGCGTTCTGGGGTGGTACGAAATTATCGGCATGAATCGATTTCAGCGGTTCTAATTGGTCCAGATGTGCCTTCATCACCACATTCCGGCCTCTCACAACGTCCAGGTCTCCGGCAATATAGCGACCTTGAAAGCTAACAGTTTTCTCGTGAATAAAATGCCGAAGATCATCCGGCTGAACCGCAGTACGGACTATAGGCAGGTTCGTATCCAAACAATACGTGACACCATCGAGCCCCGCAACGGGTTCACCCCAAGGGGTCTTCAGAGTCAGACACAGAAGTTTTGTCTCACCCATTTCTTGCTTTTGCATGTTAAATTGCTTGTTCTTGATAGATGTCTCTGCAAGATTGACAGGGGCTACGAACTCACGCTCGACTTTGTCCAATAGATCACATTCGGAGTTCTGCGCTCCGGCGCGCATAACACCAGCCACAGTGCCATAATCAGTCAGCGAGAATGTCTTACTCTTATAGACGACCTTGAATTGATGCGGGCTGACCCAAAACTCCTCAATCGTTCCTTCGTCGGCCGCTACGCCGGCATCATCGAACAGACTGTAGCTGACTTTCAAATGCCATGGTTGCACATCGGGCCCGTGCAATCCGTTCGATCTGGCGGCCAGCAGCATAAGACTCTTAGGGTCGCTCGGCATGATGACAGCGGGAGATTCTGTAGCGGGGGTTGCGGCTGGCGTCGCATCCTGCGCGTGGACCGGCCGATAGGTCATTCCCAATGCGGCGAGGTAAAACAAGCTGACACAACAAGAAAGCGCACTTACGACGGTTGTTTTTCGCATACCGGCAAGATAGCACGGGCGGCGGCGGTTTGCGTCGCAAATGTTCGGATAATTCGATTGTTTGATGCGGGTTGCGGGTAGTAGTGCAATGCACTACAATGAATCTTGGCACAATTTCAGCCCATCACGGTCGTTGAAACGGACGAGTTCCTCAGCGCGACGCGCAAGCTGATGGACGATGAGGAGCGGGCAGAGCTTGTTAAGTACCTGGCCTTCAACCCCACGGTGGGCGATATGATTCCTGGATCAGGCGGGGTGAGAAAGATTCGATGGGGATTGGAAGGACGCGGCAAGCGGGGCGGGGCGCGCGTGATCTACTTCTATCACGATCTGGAGATGCCGCTGCTACTTCTGAAAGCTTACGCCAAGAACAAGCAGGATGACCTGTCTCAGATTGAATTGAAGAAGATGCAACAGTTTACGAAACAGATGGTCGAGGCGCACAGAAGACGGAGACAAATGCTATGAGCGAAGTTGGTGAGGGAATACTGCGTGGCCTTGAACAGGCACTGGCTTTCATCGATGGTACCGGCGACGAGAGCCAGTATGTCGTTCACATTCCCGCCGAAATCGACGTGAGGAGAATCCGCGGCCGTATGGGGTTGACGCAGAATGAATTCGCAGTTCGCTTTGGCTTCAACATCAATACTCTGCGCCATTGGGAGCAGGGCAGGCGGGTTCCCGAGGGACCGACGCGCGCCTATCTGATGGTGATCGACCGCGAGCCGGAGGCGGTACAGAAGGCGCTACGGATTGCATAAGTCCAGCCTGCACTATCTCACCCGGCATCTAACATTCGTGATACCATTGAAAACTTAAGCGCTGGCGGACCCCTTTCCGCTGAACTGGAACGTCCGATGAACCTATACCTCATGCGCCACGCCAATGCGGGATTGAAGCGCGAGAATGCGCTGCTCGACGACAAGCGCGCGCTTGTCAAAGAGGGCAAGGAGCAGTGCATCCTGATGGCGCGGACGCTGAACGCACTTAAAGTACAGATAGACGTGATCGTCAGTAGCCCCTTGAAGCGCGCTCGGCAAACCGCGCAACTTGTGGGCACGGAGATGGGCTACGACGCCAAAGTGGAAGTTTCGCCGGCGCTGGGACTCGACGCCGATTACGCGGACTTTCAGCAGATGCTCTCGCGCTATGCCGAATACGAGGGAGTGCTGGTGGTGGGACACAATCCCAATATCTTTCAATTTTTAGGGCGGCTGATTACCGGCAACGGCGGCGCGGCCGTTCGCATGAGGAAAGGCTCCGTGGCGCGCATTGATTTAGATCGTCATCCGCCGCTGCTGCAATGGCTCATCGATCCGCGCTCGGCGCGCGCCATCTACGCCAGCGTGCAGAAGAGCTCGCGCCCGAAGACCTCCAAGAAATAATCCGCCTCCTTGCGCAGCGACCACATCTCCAATTCCGCGCCCGTTTGCCCGGGATGCAGTTCCAGATAAACTCGCTTGGGATAGACCTTGATTGTGACCCTTAATACATTAGAAGCCCGGTCCTGGTTGAGCGCGACGGCCAGACGCAGCAACACCACGGCCCGCTGCACGCGCTGATGCTCGACGGAGGGAATATTGCGCAGCGCGCGATCGCCGGGCTGCGGGCGGCTCTTGCCCAGGTAACGCGCAATGGCTGAAACCAGCGTGCGCTGCAGCGGCGTGTAACCGTAGATTTCCGAACTGGAAATGACGTACTGCGTGTGGCGGTGATGGCCCTGGTAGTTGATGAACTTGCCGGTGTTGCGCAGAATGGCGGCGGCGGCCAGCCAGTTCTCGTACTCCGGCGGCAACTGGTGCAGCGCGTGCAGCGCGCGATAAAGCTGCAGGGCGTGAACGCGCACCGGCTCGGCGCGGTGCACATCAACGCCATAGCGCCGCGCGGTAGCCAGCACGCTTTCCCAGCGCTGCTGTTCAAACTCGCGATGGGCGGTGGCGCGGGCGTCCTGCTCGGCCAGCATCTGGGCGAGAATTCCGTCGCGCAGACCGAGCGGCGAATAGCGAAAACCCTCCAGCCCGAAGCTCTCCAGCAACTCGGCAAAGACGAGCGCGCCGGGAACGATGATCTCCGCGCGGCGCGGCCCGATGCCTTGGACAGCCACGCGCTCGGCCAGCTTCATGGGGATGAGCTCGTCGGCCAGGCGGCGCACCTCGCGCGTGGGAACCAGCCCGGCTGTCGCCACGGTCACCGGCGCCTGGCTGGCCACAACAGCCTGAACCGCTTTGTCAATTTTTTTATCCGCAACCTTTTTCTTGATTTTGCCCGGCAGCTTGATGTCACTGGCGGTTTCGCTCTCCTCCGCCTCCGCCGCTATCGCATCGCTGAGCGCCGCAGCCGTGCCCGAGGTGCCGATCACCTGCGAAACCATTCCCGGCTGAATTCTGTCTTGCGCCTTGCTCAGCTCGCGGGCAATCAACTGTTTCATGCGCGCCAATCCGTCGGCCGGCGCGGGGTCGGAGGGTAAAAATTCCTCGGTCAGCCGCACCGCACCCAGCGGCACGCTCACCGTTTCCTGAATGCGCTTGCGCTCGGAGAGCGTGATCTCGCAGCTTCCGCCGCCCAGGTCGATCAGCAGCACGCGGCTGGCCTCATCCGGCTCGAATTCAAGCTCGGCCTGGCCTTCGCCGCTGCCCATCACTCCCAGATGAATCAGCCGGGCCTCTTCGAGGCCAGAGATGATCTCCACATCCCAGCCGGTCTCGGTCTTCACCATCGCCTGAAAAACCGTTCCGTTGCGGGCGTCGCGCATGGCCGAGGTGGCCACCACGCGGATCTTGTCCACGCCGCGCGACTGCACCGCGCGCTGAAAGCGCTTGAGCGCTTGCAACGTCGCATCCATCGCCTGCGGCGAAAGCATTCCGCACTCAAAGACGCCGGCCCCCAGCCGCGTCACCTCGCGGTCTTCGTGCAGCGTTTTCAAATGGTGCGCCGCGACTTTAGCAATCTTCAGACGGCAGGAGTTGGAACCGATATCGATGGCGGCAAAGGTCGGCATAAGGGCTTGCTCCAAAAAATTGGCTCTGCGGTCAAGATACACGACCGGGGCGGGGGGCGCGGAATCCAAAGCCCGTCATCAGCGCCGATCGGAAACTACCCTTACTGTGTTATGGCTCTCGAACCAGCCAATTACCCGGCGCTCGAATTCCTCCGGCTCCGCGGCAGCCGCGCCGGTGTGCTTTGCCTCCGCGGGCTCCCAAAACTCGACTGCGGGAATTCGAGTGCGGCTGTGCGCCAGGATCATCTCCGAATGGCGCGGAGGAAGATTGGTGTCTTTGAGGCCGTGAATCAGCAGCACAGGAACGCTACTTGCCGCTACAGCGTTCTCCGGCGAGGCTTGTTCCAGATCAACCTTGTACTTCCAGCGCGCATAAAGGAAGCCGGTTTCCACGACAGGACGCAGCAGCGTGCGCCCCAGCCACGCCCCGGCTCCCAACCTCTCCGCCAGCCGGTCATAGGACGCTTCGCGGAAGTTTGCGAAGGGTGACTCGACAACTACCGCGCAAAAGCCGGGCGCAGCGGGGAGAGATTCGAGCAACTGCGCGGCTCCCATCGAGTTCCCCAAGCCGTCGATGCAGCGCGGCGTTTCTGATTGCTGAATCCAGTTGAACCAGCGGCGAATGTCGTCCGCTTCCTTGATTCCGTAGGTGGCCAGATCTCCGCCGCTCGTTCCATGCCTCCGCGCATCGGGCAGCAGCACCGCATAGCCGTGGCGCAGCAACAACTCCGCGTAGCCGATCATGCCCATTCGATTGTCCGCCACACCGTGCAGCAGTATCACGGCGTCGCGATTGCCGTGCAAGGGACGTATGCTCCAACCGCGCAATATCGCCCCATCGCTAGCGGTAACGGCAACCTCTGTCAGTTCCGCATGATTGCGTGTGGCGATGGCCCGAGCTTGCGCTTCCGCCTCCGGCGTCACTGTTCGCCGCCACGGATGCAGCGCCCATTCCGTGGCGACAACGCCGATAACCATGCAGAGAACGAGCCAAGCTCCGATAAGAATCGCACTCCGACGGAGACAAATGCGCATATATTTCATCGATATAAAGTTACGACATCAAGCTACATTGTGTTCCCGGTTATGGCATTTGCGAAAGAATAGACTTGTTTCATGAATGACTTTGCGGATGTAGTTGCGGTCCCTCAGGGGCTGAAGCCCTTTAATTTTTCGGACTTTTTCGGCACGACTGAAGTCGTGCCCTGATACAAAGCTGGTTGTTGAAGCACGCTCCAGGTAATCCTAAGAACCACCCCGTCCAGGCTGCTGTTATTCTTATTTAGACCGTCGACTTAGCCATGACAAATCAGACAAACAACCTCTCTCGCCCGCAATCGGCACCCTCCACGCTGACTGTGTGGCTGCTTTTTGCGGCAATCTTTATCGCCGTGTATTTTGCCTCGCTGTTTACGCCGCCGCTGCTGGACGACGTGGATTCCTCCCACGCCCAGGCCGCGCAATACTTCAGCGAGCACAGCGATTGGGTCTCAGCTCATATCAACGGCATCCGCTACATTGAGAAGCCGCCACTGCCCTACTGGCTTTCCGGCGCGCTCTTCAAGGTCTTCGGGCAGAACGTCTTTTCCGCGCACTTGCCCAATGCGCTAGCCATGCTAGGCCTGGCCTGGCTGGCGTGGCTGTGGGCGCGCCGCGCCTGGGGACCACGCGCGGGACTTTATGCGGGCCTGGGCGTGCTGACTTCCGTCGGGCCGTTTCTCTTTACCCGCTTCATCATTCCCGAGGCGCAACTGAGCCTCTTTTTACTGATTGCCTTGTACTGCCTGCTGACCGGATTCGAGCCGGGACGCGGCGCGCGCTTTTATTGGATGTATGCGACCCTGGCGCTGGCATTGCTGACCAAGGGGTTGATCGCGCCTACATTTTTTATTGGCGCGGCAGTTCCCTACCTAATTGTTACCGGCCTGTGGCGCCGCTGGAAAGAACTCAAGCCCATTACCGGCACGCTGCTCTTTCTGGCCATCGCCGCACCCTGGCACATTCTCTGCGGCCTGAACAATCCCGACCAGGGCCACGCCGCCGGCAATCATCCCACCATCGGCAACGTGCACGGCTTTTTTTACTTCTACTTCATCAACGAGCACTATCTGCGCTTCTTCAACCAGCGCTATCCGCACGACTACAACAAGCTGCCCGGTTTTGCCTACTGGCTGCTGCATCTGGTTTGGATCTTTCCCTGGAGCCTGTTTCTGCCGGCCCTGGCAGCGGTGGCCTGGAAGACTCGCCACCGTTGGATGCAGTACGTGCGCAGCGACAACGGCCTGGCAGCGGACTCCGTCACGGAAGCCGCCGGCCCCATCTTCCAGCTACGTTTCCGCGCGCGCTCCATCTGGCTGCTGAGCCTTTTTTCCGCATGGACGCTGCTGTTCTTTTCCATCTCCACAAATCAGGAGTACTACACCTTCCCGGTGTGGCCGCCGTTGCTGATTCTGATTGCCGGCGTGGTGGCGGAAATTGAGGAAAAGCAAGCTCCCAATGGCGGCAAGCCGTTGCTCTCCACCGCATGGCTCACCGGCGCGCAAGCGGTCTTTGCCGTCATCGGCGTGCTCAGCGCCGTGGCCCTCGGATGGGGACTGTGGGAGTCGCGCAAACTGCCGTTTGTGGACGACATCGGCACCCTGCTGGCGCATCGCGGCGTGGGCGACTACACGCTCTCCATGTCGCACTTGTTCGACCTGACCGGCTACTCATTTGCCGCTCTGCGCCTGCCCGCCATCATGGCCGCGATCACGCTGCTCATCGGCCCGTTCGCCGGCTGGCTGCTGCGCATCAAGGGCAAACATCTGGCCGCATCCATCAGCGTAGCCATCACCTTGACCGTCTTCCTGATTGCCGCGCACATCGCCTTCGCGCGCTTCCAGCCCATGCTCAGTTCCAAGCAGATGGCCGACACTATCCTGCAAAAAGGATCGCCCGCCGATTCCTTCATCATCTATGGCGAACAGTCCGACGCCTCTTCGGTAGTCTTTTACACGCACCGCTTCTTGCAGGGCAGGCCGGCTTATTTAGTGTTGCCGCGCTGTGGCCAGCACAACGAAGGCACGCCGCTGTTGTGGGGCTCCTGCTACCCCGACGCGCCGGATATCTTCCTCAGCGAAGAGAAGCTATCCAAGGTCTGGGGCACGGGCGAGCGCAAGTGGCTCTTTGCCCAGGATGTGAACCGGCAGAAAGCCGAAAGTCTGCTGGCCGGACGGCTGATTTTCGTCCAGGCCGTCGCCGACAAGGAACTGTGGACGGACAGGCCGCTGAAGTAGGTTTACTGCCAAAGCGGCAGATGCTCCCAGTTTTTCGGAAACCCTGCCTGAGCGGCATTCACTCCGCCACTTCGGGGAAAGGTTGCCATCAGCGTCTTCAAACGCTCGCTCCAGTCATTCACCGGATAAATAACTCTTTGTAAGTACTGGAGAAGCGCCGCCGGTGTATATGCGCGAGCTTGTGCTCCGCGGTCGGCGACTAAATGATCGAATACTGTAACCTCTCCTGGCTGTGGAAGTTTCGGAAGTACTGTTACGAGTGATCGGTTCCACAAGCGGCCATGATGAGCGCATATATTGCGAACAACATTGAGGTTTCGTGTCCAACTGGGGAGAATATTCGTTCTGATAAGGCCAAATTGCGCGGATATTCTTGCTTTGTCAACCGTTTTCATACCATCGAGCAACATCGACATCATACCGAAATCCCATAGTTCTATGGACATCCAAATTGGAAGATCGCCTTGGTATTTAGCTTTGAAGTGTTTCACAAAATCTTCGTTCGAATCCCGGAATTTATCTGCCAGCTTCCAACTCCATTTTGCATATCTTGAATCCACAGGGGACGGCACGAATGAAAATTTAGCGTCAAATTGATTTGGGTCAAGATGGGCAAATGGATTTCTTGCCCCAAGCAATAGCGCAATCTCAACACGCAGTCCAACCTCGATAACCTCTATCGCATCGAGGTAAAGAGCACGAAGGTTTTTGTCAAAGAGATATAAATTCACGACTTGCTGAAATGTCGTGCCTGCTTGAAAATCTTCAGAGATTATGACTTTCCGAATTCCTGTTACAGGGTCTGACTGCACATGACTCTTGCGAAAGGGATAAGCATACCGGGAGAAGCGATAATAGCCGATTCTCTTCAGCCATCCAGCCGCCGATTCCAAGTCATCGACGATCATTTGTCTGCGAAGAAGCAGTTGTACCTAATCGGGAATTGGCAAATAGGGCTTGCTGTACAAGATATGTGGAGACAATTGAAACCCCACACAAAAAGGAAGGCCGGCCCATACACTTGCGTGCAGAGGGACCGGTCATATTGCTATAAGTATAAGGCGTTCATTAATCGTGTGTCAACAACTATATCTCTTTCTAAATCAACGCATACACTCCACCGCGCGCATTCTCGGCGAGCGCAGGTCTGCCCCAATATAAATTCGTCCAACCACGTCGCTAAGGTAAAATTTCAGTTTGGCGCACCGCTTTTCTCGTCTCATTCATCCCCGCCCAAAGCTCCGGGGATTGTGGGCAGGGTGCAGCCTGGGCTTTGAGATTGACCACGCTACCATGACCATTGGCCATACAGCCTCTCTCGCCCTGGGCGCGCTTGCCGTCTTTGGAGTGATCACCTCGACCGTCTACAGCCTGATGGTGGCCATGGGCGTGCGCCGCTTTCGCCGCCGCGCCACAGCGCCGCGCACTTTTCTGCCTCCGGTCAGCGTTTTGAAAGCTGTGCATGGCGATGAGCCGGATCTGGAACAGAATCTCGCCAGCTTTTTCGTGCAGGATTATCCGGAGTACGAGATTTTGTTTTGCGCTCGCCACGCCGACGACCTCGGCCTGGCTGCTGCGCGCCGTGTTGCCGCGCGTTTTCCGCAGGTGAAAGCGCGCATCCTTACCTGCGGCGAGCCGCCCTGGCCCAACGCGCGGACTTTCTCGCTGGAGATTATGCGCCGCGAGGCTCGCCATCCCATCCTCGTCACCTCCGACAGCGATGTGCGCGTCGATGCGGATTACCTGGCCGCCGTGGTCGCCCCGCTCAGCGATCCCAACGTCGGCATGGTCACCTGCCTCTATCGCGGCGTCACCCGCCATGGGCTCTGGGCGCAACTGGAGGCCATGGGCATGAGCATCGAGATGACTTCCGGCGTTTTGGTTGCCGACATGCTCGAAGGAATGCACTTTGCGCTCGGCCCTTCGATGGTCATGCGCCAGAGCACGGTGGAAAAAATCGGCGGCTTCGAAGAGGTGGCGCAGTATTACGCCGACGACTTTGTGCTGGGCAACTGGACCGCCGCGGCCGGTGAAGCCGTGGTCCTCTCCGACTACATTGTCGAGCATCACGTGCTGAACGCATCGTTCAAGAAGAGCATTGCGCATCAGCAGGGCTGGGCCACCAGCACACGCTTTTCGCGGCCCGCGGGTCACGTGGGCGAAGTGTTGACCTACGCCGTTCCCTTTGGCCTGCTGTCTCTTGCCGTCTTCGGAGCCACTGGCCACCTTGCGCTGGGACTTGCGCTGCTCGGCATCACCGTTCTCAACCGCGTACTGCTCTGCCTGCTGGTTGCGGGCCGCGTGGTTCGCGACCGCGCCGCCTTCCGCAAGGCCTGGCTCTATCCGCTGCGCGACTTCATGGGCTTCTGTTTCTGGGTTAGAAGCTACTTTGGCTCACGCCGCACGCGCTATCGCGGCGACCTGTACGAGCTGCTGCCCAAAGGAAGGCTGCGCAAGCTGGCGGAATAAAGAGATCGAAAATGCTCTAAACTCAAATCTGGGACCCTCCACGATGAAGCTCTTTGGCGGCAACAGCGACCCTTCAACCGCGCCTGAAACCGGTTCGGCTGAGACTGCAAAATCCAGCCTCTTCAGCCGCATGAAGCAGGCCGTCGCGCGCACTCGCGAGTCGCTCTCGGCGCGCATCGATACGGTGGTCGCGCTGACCCGCACAGTCGATGAACAAACCCTGGAAAGCCTTGAATCCGTGCTACTTACAAGCGACCTCGGAGTGCAAACCACCAGCGCCATCCTGACCGCCCTGCGCGACCGCGCCCGCAGGCAGGCTATCGAGGGCGGCGAGGAGCTGCGGGAGTTGCTCAAGGCACAGATTCGCGCGATTCTTGAGGCTCCTATCTCCAGCCATTCCAAAAACTTGTCTTCGGCTGATGGCCCCTTTGTAACCTTTCTTGTCGGCGTCAACGGCACGGGAAAGACAACCTCCGCGGGCAAGCTGGCCGCCTGGCATCGCATGCAGGGTCGCACCGTGCTGCTGTGCGCCGCAGACACCTTTCGCGCCGCCGCCATCGAACAGCTTGAAATCTGGGCCGCGCGCAGTGGCGTGGAGATGATCAAGACACGGCAAGGAGGCGACCCGGCCGCGGTTCTTTATGATGCAATGGCTGCCGCCAAAGCGCATAAGATTGACGAGTTGATTGTGGACACTGCCGGGCGGCTGCACACCAAAACCGGATTGATGGACGAGTTGGACAAGATGCGCCGGACGGCGGCCAAGCTGATACCCGGCGCGCCGCACGAGGTGCTTCTAGTGATGGACGCGACGACCGGGCAGAACGGCCTCAACCAGGCGCGGCAGTTCACGCAATCCGCGGGCGCAACCGGCATCGTGCTCTCCAAACTGGACGGCACGGCCAAGGGAGGCATCTGCGTAGCCATCGCGCAGGAACTCAACCTACCGGTGCGCTTTGTGGGAGTCGGCGAGCAGATGACCGACCTGCTGGAGTTTTCGCCGGCGGAGTTTGTGGATTCGCTGCTGGGGTAATATGAACGCTTTGGACCAAGACCGTTATTGGATGCAGCGAGCGCTGGAGCTGGCGCGGCGGGGAATTGCCGTCAGTTCGCCCAACCCCACGGTGGGCTGCGTGATTCTGGACTGCGCCGGGCAGGTGGCCGGAGAGGGCTGGCACGAGTATGACCTGCTGGATCACGCCGAAGTCGTTGCCCTCAAAGTAGCCCAGCAGCATGCGGGCGAGCGCCTGCGCGGCGGCACAGCTTACGTCACGCTCGAGCCCTGCAACCACACCGGCCGCACTCCGCCATGCACCGAAGCGCTGATTGCGGCTGGAATGAAACGCGTGGTGGCGGCCACCATCGATCCCAATCCTGCTGTCGCCGGGCACGGAATGGAGCACTTGCGCGCCGCGGGCCTGGAAACGGCTATGGGAGTATGCGAAGCCGAAGCTCGCCGACTGAACGAAGGTTTTGCCCGCTGGAGCCAGAGCCAGAGACCATTTGTCCTGATGAAGGTGGCGATGACACTGGATGGGCGCATCGCTCCGCCGCCGGGCACGCAAACCTTGCGCGAGCCGTACTGGATTACCAGCGAGCAAGCCCGCGCCGCCGTGCAGCCGTTGCGCTGGCAGGCTGACGCCGCGCTGACCGGCGTGGACACGGTTCTGGCTGACAACCCACTGCTTACCGACCGCAGCGGCCTTCGCCGACGCCGTCCTCTGCTGCGCGTGGTGCTGGATTCGGCCTTGCGCATGCCGCTGGACTCCAAAATGGTGGCCACGGCGCACGACGATCTGGTCATTTTCACAGTCTCGAAGGACGACGCCCGCATGCGTGAGTTGACCAGCCGCGGCGTCCGCGTCGAGGTGCTGCCTGCCGAAGCCGGGCGCGTTTCACTCGTGAATGTTTTGGATAAGCTGGGCGAAGAGGGAATCCTGACGCTGCTCACCGAAACCGGCACGCGGCTGAACACGGCGCTGCTGGCCGGCAATCTCGTGGACCGCATTCACCTCTTCGTCTCTCCGCAGATTATGGGCTCCGACGCCGTGCCCGCCTTCAAAGGCATGGCTAGCGCCATTCACATGGCCGAAGTTGAGGTCGAGCGGTATGGCAACGACCTGGGGTTGTGCTCACTGCTCCGCGATCCGTGGCCGGGATGAATAAGTGAACTGGGCGATTTGAGAGCCAATGATCGATAGAAATGGCTTGTATCGCTCATAATGATGCGCAATAATGAGCGATAGAGAGGGTTCCTATCGCTCATGACCTGGAACTGGCAAAAACCGGATTGGCCCTGCTTCAGGTGGGATGCTGACCGAATCGCCGCCGCGGAAGAGCAGTTTCTTCTGGGCGCGGGTATTGGCCTGGGCACTGCCAAGCACCTTGGCGAGGACGAGCGCAACCAGCTTATTGTGGAGACGATGAGCGGGGAAGCTCTGACGACCTCGGAGATTGAGGGCGAAATTCTCAACCGGGCCAGTGTGCAATTGTCGATTCAGCGCCAGCTCGGGCTGACCGCCGACCAGCGACGCATCCCGCCCGCCGAGCAGGGGATTGCGGAGATGATGGTCGATCTGTACCGGTCAACCACTGAGCCGGTTTCTGAGGAGATGCTCTTCCGCTGGCACCAAATGCTGACCCTTGGCCGCAGAGATTTGATTGACATTGGTCGTTTTCGCACCAGCGCAGAGCCGATGCAAGTGGTCTCCGGGGCGATGGGCGCTGAGAAGGTTCACTTTGAAGCTCCACCGTCGAGCAAGGTTACCGCAGAGATGAGCCGATTGATTGTCTGGTTCAATCGGACAGGACCGAAAGGCATAGAACCGCTGCCGGCGATTACGAGAGCGGGAATCGCCCACTTGTACTTCGAGTCGATTCATCCATTTGAAGACGGGAACGGCCGCATCGGACGCGCCCTGGCGGAAAAAGCGCTGGCACAAAGCTTCGATCAACCGGCGATGACTGGGCTGGCCACGACGATTCTCGCGCATCAAAAGAGCTATTACGAGATTCTGGAACGGACCAACAAAGGCAACGAAATCACGGATTGGCTTGTATGGTTTGCCGAAATCGCCGTCGAGGCGCAACACCGCATCATCATGCAGGTCGAGTTCCTGATTGGCAAAACGAAGCTGCTGGACCGGCTGCGCGGCAAGATCAACGGCCGCCAGCAGAAGGCGTTGCTGCGCATGATGATGGAAGGCCCGGAGGGATTCAAAGGCGGCCTGAGCGCGGGTAATTATGCCACCATCACCGGAGCTACTCCAGCAACTACAACCCGCGACCTAGTTGACCTGGTAGAAAAGGGCGCGCTGGTCCGCACGGGCGAGCGCAAACACTCGCGCTATGCGCTGAAGCTGACCCCGTAGAATAGAACCATGTTTACCGGCATTATCGAACAGACGGGCACGCTGGTCAGCCTCGAAAGCCGTGGCGGGGTGCGGCGCATTACGGTCGAGGCTCCGGGACTGGCCGGGCGGCTGCGCGAGGGCGATTCGCTGGGCGTTTCTGGCGTCTGCCTGACGGCGCTGGACGTGAACCCCACGCTCTTCCACGCCGATCTGGCGCAGGAGACGCTGGATTGCACCTCGCTGGGCGCGCTGGCTCCGGGCGCGAAGGTCAACCTGGAGCTGCCTACCGCTGCCGGAAGTCCGCTGGGCGGGCATATTGTCCAGGGCCACGTGGACGGCTGCGGGGAACTCCGTTCCCTTGAACCTTTGGTCTCGCCTTCCCGACCGGACTTCGACCGCCAGACCACCGACTGGACGCTCAAGGTGCGCGTTCCGGAGAAAGTGCGCGCTTGGATGGTGCACAAAGGCTCGGTGGCTGTGGAGGGCATCAGCCTGACCATTGCCGATTTCGACGGCGAGACGATCACTATCGCGATTCTGCCGCTGACCTATTGGCGAACCAACCTGCACACGCTGGCCGTGGGCGCTCCGGTGAACGTGGAGGCCGATGTGCTGGTGAAGCTGGCCCATGCGCAAATGGCGGCCCAGAAGAAGCCCGAGCTGGAGCTGACCGAAGCCTGGCTGGTGGCCAACGGCTACTGAGCGACTTATTCTCAGCGCAATTTGGCCACCTTCGCGGCCTTCCCAGGTCCCCAAATGCGAGGGACCTGGGGCACCCGCCAACGGCTATTGAGGGGCTCTCGCCCGCGTTTTTGTCCATCATCGCGGCGTTTCTGCCGTCTAATTCATCGGAGCGCGACGCTGTGGGGCTGTCGCTCTCACGAGTAAATCCCGTATGCTGTTGAGCAGGAGACCGTCATGCACATCATGCGCCCATCCGTTTGTGATGTTCGCCGTATATTCCCGATAGTGTTGATCTTGCTGGCATTTGCGCATGCGCCGTTGAACCGCGCCCAGGCACCCGCCCCGGCGCCCGCTCCACCCGCCGGCCAACAGCCCACGCAGCCCAACCAGGCCACGCCCGAGGCCGCGCCCGATTCCGGCGGTCCCGGCGGCGACACCGGGGTCATCGCACTGCCGAAGAAAAAGGACACTTCCGACATTCCTCCGCCCGCTCCGGCCGCGCCAAAGTTCAAAAATCCCGAGGGGGCGGCTCCCTTCTCCCTGCGCGTTGAGGTTCCCGAGGTCACCCTTGATGTGGGCGTGCTGCTGGAAAAAACCGGCCAGTTTGTTCCCAATCTCAAGCCGGGCAACTTCCGCGTCTATGAGAATGGCGAGTTGCAGAATGTCATCGGGTTCAAGAAGGTCGAGGCGCCCATCACCGCGCTGCTGCTGTGCGAGTTCGCCCGCAACAATCCCAACTTTGTCTATGACATGCGCAACGCGGCCTACGCCTTTTCGCAGCAATTGCGACCCCAGGACTATGTGGCCATGATGACCTTTGACATGCGCACCAGGATCGTCACGGACTTCACCCAGGACAAGCGCCAGCTTCTGGAGGCTATCAACTCGCTGCGCATCCCCGACTTCAGAGAGACTAATCTCTTCGATGCGCTCTATGAGGCCGAAGACAGGCTGAGCCGCATCGAGGGCCGCAAGTACATCGTCCTGATCGCCAGCGGCCGCGACACCTTCTCCAAGCTCACCTTCGACAAGATCCTGCAGAAGGTCAAGTCCACCCCCAACGTAACCATTTTCGCTATCTCTACCGGCGGAACGCTGCGCGTGATGACCGAAGGACGGGGGGGTATGATGGGCTCCATACGCGACATGGATTACCTGCAGGCCGATAACGAGATGAAGAACTTTGCCTCGGTCACCGGCGGCATATGGTTTAATCCCCGCTTCGAGGGTGAGTTACCGGATATTTTCAAGACCATCAACCAGAACGTCCGCTCCAAGTATCAACTGGTCTACCATCCCACCAACGCCAAACAGGACGGCACCTATCGCAAGCTGCGCGTGGAACTGGTGGACAACGAGGGGCACCCGCTGCGCATCCAGGATGAAAAGCACAAGCTGCTCAAGTACGACATCCTGACTCGAGACGGCTACCGCGCCAAGCAGGAAGTGGAGTAGGAAACGGGCTTATAAAGTAGAACACGGACACACCGCGACTGGCGGAACCTCTCGTGGCGCCGCCAGCGTGGCCGTGAATATAGTGGTTTATTTGATGCTCTTGACCATGTCGTAGGCCCAGTAGCAGACCACAAACACTGTCGCGATGATAACCAGCCAGGTCATAACGCGAATCGCCGGCTGAACCTTGTTGACCTTGTTGGCAATGGCCTCATTCTCTGCCCTCTCTCTTGCGAAGGTATCGTCCAAAGAGACCTGGTCCATTTCATTGCCTTGCAACCTGGCGCGATACAACATTAGGGCGCCGGTAATCACTACCATTGCTGCCCAGACAATCATCATCACAGTCGCAAATTGCGTCATAAACCACCTCGAAAAAGCCTTCAGCCCCGGAGACCGGCGGTCCCGGAATAGTATTTCCAGTTCCGTCCATCTGTAGAACCGTCTCGGTGACCATCATACCGCTGAAAGGGCGGGGCTGTGCGAACAAAATCATAAGTATCTGGAAATCATGGACTTTTTTTGCCCTGGGCCAGCCGCCGCTTGTGCGACTTTTTTCTCCGCTGTTGCATCTAACGGGATGAAACCGCCTCTGGGGCCTTGTATCCCCGCCGGCGAAGCAGTACAGTTACGATTACGGCAATTAATTCACTCTACTGGGAGATTCCATGGCCACAGCTACCCCCGCACCCACACAGGAAACCGTCAAAAAAGCGCCTCTCACCCTGACCCCCCAGGCCATTGCCAAGGTGCGCGAGATTATGGCCACCCAAGACCCCCTGCCCACAGGGCTGCGAATCGGCGTGGAGGGCGGCGGCTGCTCCGGATTCCAGTACTCCATGGCCTTTGAAACCCAGGCCGGCATGATGGACAAGGTTTTCAACTTCGAGGACCTCAAGGTATTTGTGGACGCCACCTCGCTGATGTACCTGAACGGCTGCACAGTGGATTTCGTCGAGACCGTCGAGGCCGCGGGCTTCAAATTCGACAACCCCAATGTGAAGAGCACCTGCGGCTGCGGCTCGTCCTTCAGCACATAACGGCTCCGCGTCTCAGATTGGTTCACTGATGCACGAGGCCCGTCCCCTTCGCGGGGACGGGCCTTGCTGCGTGTAAGAGGCTGATTCGATTGGGGGGCGTTGCCGGGCTCTATTGCTGCGTCGTGGTCGTCGTGACCGGGGTAGAGCTGGTGGTGGTTGGAGTGGTTGGCGTACCGCCAATGGGAGTGGTGGTGGCGCTGGCAGGCTGGCCGATGGTTCCCGTGTTGCCGCCTTGCATCATCTGCTCGGCGATGGGGTCGTAGACAAATTCCCACTCGTTATAGTGGTCTTTCTTCTTGTAGACCATGATCGATTTTTGGGGACTGTTGGGAGAAAAGCCGATGATGCCTCCGCCGCCAAAAGTCTGGCCGCTCAAGCCGGTGCCCGCTCCGGTAGTTGATCCGGTAGTCGATCCGCCAGCAGTCGTAGTGCCGCCGGCGGGGTTGGAAGTGTCCGCACTCTGCGCCTGGGCAGCGTTGGGATCGGGCGTGGTTGTCTGTTGGCTGAGGCTTCCGGCTCCCGGCAGGTTGCTGCTTCCAGACAGGCTGCTGTCTCCCGGCAGTCCGCTCCCGCCGGGCAGTCCACCGTTGGCGCTGGGTCCGACGCCCGCAATCGACGAGCGCCCAATCGGCTGCCCGAAGAAGCCCATGGCCGTGGGAGCCTTGTTCTGGCCAAACCGGATCGGCTTCCAATCCTCTTTGCCGGTAGTCGGATCCGCATACTTCTTGCGCAGGAAGCGGATTTTGTTAGTGGGCTTAATCAGCGCATCGACGTTGGGCGGATAGGTGCTGTTGAATTTCTTGTAATAGAGCTTCACGGCTCGTGCATACTGCTTGCCGCGGTGCATGGTCTCCAGCTCGCGGTCGCGCTGAATCTCCTTGGACACCTTGGGCAGGGCAACGGCCAGCGCGATGGTAAACAGCGCCAGCAAAAAGATGACCGCAACCAGAATGTAGCCCTCCTCTGACTTGGAGGGGCGGGCGCGGCGGATTGGGGCAGGCTTTGTCATATTTCAAAAACGCAGATCCTTCGACTACGCAGGTTGCAAAAACTCAACCTGCTCCGCTCAGGATGACAGATTCAAGTTCAGTTCGGCTTGAAATACACAAGTTCCGTGTTGTTGTAGCTCAGGTCGGTGACCTGCACGCTGCCCGGCATGATGGCGCCCACCTTGTAGCGATGGTCCACAATCTCGCCGGAACGAGCGATAAAAATGTCGTCCCCGCGGCTGAGAAAAGCCTGCAAGGATTTGTCCTTCGCCTGGGTGTAGCCGAAATACTTCAGATCGATAGGCGGCGGCTTGGGTTTTTCCGGCACAGCCGGGGCCGCATTCACGGCAGGAGAGCCGGGCCGAGCGCCGGCAACCGGAGTTTCGATGCGCGCCGGAGCCGACTGGGCAGAGAAGATGTTCCTGCCTGTACCCATGTACTCCACCTGCTCGCTGAGCGCCAATTTGTCGAGGTGCAGCGCGGGATCAATGCCGGCATTGGAAAGCTTCTGGGCCTCCGGTCCGCTAGATGTGGCCTGATTTGCCGTGGTTGCGCGGCTACTTGCCAGAGCAGGCTGGGGGCCAGCGGGACGGGATACCGCCGGGACAGGGCGCGGGGGCGGTGGGGCGCTGGCAAAAAAATTATCCTTGATCTCGTAGCCAATGATAGGGATGGCCACCACAAGGAAGGCGACTATCGCGTAAACCTGCCACTTTTTTTGCGTTCCCAGAGGGATGGCCATGGCTATTCACCCTCCTTTCCGTTTTTGGCAGGCGAGGCAGCTCCGGTTATTGCGGGAGGAGCCGCTTCATTGCCAGCTTGGGGAGTGGGCGCCAGTCCGCTGGGCACGTCGGCCGGCCTTAGCCAGGTGGAGACCTTCAGCCGCAGGCTCACCAGGCCTCCCTGCTGTCCGGTCAATTGCAATCCGCGAATGACAAAGAAGGTTTGGTCGCGCTCCAGGCTATTCACAAATCGCATGATCTGCGGATATTCGCCGGTGACGGTCGCATCCATGGAAATCTCTGTTAGATCGGAACTGGCCATGCCCTGCGAATACTGCACGCGGGTGAGCCGGACGGGGCCTTTCAGCGCCAGTTCGCCGATACGGGTGGCGATGGAGGAGTAGTTGGGCGGAATGCGCTTGGAGTAGAAGGCGCGCATCTGGGCGCGGGAGTCGTCGACGCGCTTTTCCAGGCCGCGCAAGGGGGCGATTTCCTTTTCGCTGACCTTTAATTGCATTTGTTTAACGGCCAGGGCATCGGAGGAGCTGCCGCTGGTGGCGGACCAGTCCATGCCAAAGCGGATGGAGAGAACGATGATCGCCGCCAGCAGCACGGCAAAGGCCGCGTAGTGCCAGGTAAGCGGGGAGGTAAGGCGCTCGCGCCACAGGGATGGTGCGCGGCTGCTGCTCATCGCGGGCCTCCTGAATTCGGAGGATTGGGATTGTGCCGCCCAAAGCCGCTATTGGGCGGCTGGATGGACTTCTGTCCGGGAGACGCCGGGTGGTGAGCGGGGTGGTCCACATGAGGCGGCGGCGCACTGTGGCTGACGTGAGTTGGCGCAGTGCCGTGGCCGGCGCGCTCTCTGTCGGCGGTGGGCTTTTCAGCCTTGTGTTGCGCTTTGCGATCCAGGGTTGTGACTGGGTTGTACTGCGCCTGCAGCTCGAAGTTGACGCGGTTGGAGGCGCTGGGCGGCTCCATCCGCTCACCTGGCCCGCCGGTGGACTCTATGCTTTCGCCCACGATGCTGGGCAGCAGAAAGTGTTTGGAGTGTTCCAGGTTCTCCACCAGATCGACGGCGCGGTCGCGGGGTCCAACCACGCGCAGCTTGAGGGTGATGATGCCGGTCTTCGCGTCGCGCACCGGATCGAGGCTGATCGCCTGCACGCCGCCGGGCAACACGGTTTCCAAATCTTCCATGGCCAGCGTCCAGGAAAAGGTTTTTTCGTCGATGAGCTGGTTGAGGGCCATAGCCTGCTTGAGCAGGGCATCGTTGGCCGGCTGGCGCATCAAATCCAGGTAACCCTGCCGCTCCCGGTTGAGGGCGTCGATCTTGTTCTGGACCTGTTGTTCGGTCTTACGCGCCTCTTCGGCCTGCTGGTGAACTGCGTGCAAGCCCAAGCCCAGGCCCAGGCCGACGACCACGAGTACCGCCATGGCGATGCGCAGGCGCTTGATCGCCGGTCCGATGTCGGCGTAGGGGCGAGTGGCAAGATTGAGAGTAACCCTCATGAACTTGCTCCCGCAAGCGCGCCGGTCACTCCGGCCAGGCTCACCACGTTACCCAGCGGCGTGGCCGCTCCGGTCTCCGGCCGTGGCGCCATGTCGACGACCGTCAGAGCGGGATCGCTGGGCGAGTCAGGAGAGAATATCCAGCCGGCAAAGTCTTCCGCGGCGCTGTTGCCGCCGGCTCCGATTCCCGCATAGTACAGGAACCTGGGCCGCGCGCCGAGCTTGTCTTCATAGTAAGCGGCGGCCACGCTAACGCCGTGCTGCACCTCCTTCAGGCGCAGGCCGGGCTCTTCGGGCAGGTCGAGCGTTCGATAGAGCAGCAGGTCATCGCCCGTGGTGATGGAGGTGGTAAGCGCCACGGCGCTCAGGTTGGCGGCCAAAACAGGCTCTTGTGAATCAACGGCCCCCAGCGCCGCCAGACTCGCCGGCAGCACGGCTCCGGGTTCGTAGCCGGCCTCACGCACCGCGGCCTCATACTCCGCCAGAACGGGGCCGGGCAAAACGGCTGCCAGCACCTTGCATTCGTTATTGTTCTCCACCAGCACCTGATAGCTCACCCCGGCGTGCTCCACCTCGAAGGGAACCATCTTTCTCAAGCGGAAGCGCAGAACGGGGATGGCTTCGACGGCCTTGGCGGGCAGCGCATCGAAGTCCAGGACGAAGACCCGGACCACAGTGTCGGGCACCACCAGCGTAACGGCGCGGGTGCGCGGCGAAACCTGTTCGAGCGCAACGCGGATCGCGTTGGCCACCAGCTCCGGCGCGCGCAGATTCTGCTCTCCGATGCCGGGCACGAGCGTTCCGGCCGGCAGCGGCTCAAAGGCATAGACAGGCTGCTGGTCCGGCCCCGGGGAAGCGGCTGCCAGTACGCCCTGGGGAGAGAGCTCCACCGCCGCCGGAGGACGCGCGCCTGACCTGGACCCGGAGTTGTTGAAGATCGATTTCACTATCGCGACGCCTCGATGAACGTAACTTTGTTAATTTCCTTGAGCGTGGTGATTCCGCGGCGTACCCGGTCCAGCGCCGACTCCCTCAGAAACGTCATGCCCTCCTTTTGCGCCAGCTTGCGAATCTCGGAGGTGGGCTTCTTTGCCAAAATGATTTCCCGAATGGGGTCGGTCAAGTCCAGCAGCTCGTGAATCGCCGTGCGGCCGCGGTAGCCGGTGCCGCCGCACTCCATGCAGCCGGGGCCTTCACGGAACTGGAAGCCTTTCCACTCCTTGGGGTCCATGCCGCTGGCCAGTAGTTCTTCGTCGCTGTGGTTAACGGGGCGGGCGCAATACTCGCAGATGGTGCGCACCAGCCGCTGCGCCAGGATGCAGTTGAGCGCGGAGACAAAGTTGTAAGCCTCCACGCCCATGTTGAGGAAGCGGCCCAGCACGTCCACCACGTTGTTGGCGTGGACAGTGGTAAACACCAAATGCCCGGTCAGCGCGGAGTTGATGGCGATCTGCGCCGTCTCCTGGTCGCGGATTTCGCCGACGAGAATCTTGTCCGGGTCGTGACGCAGAATCGAACGCAGCCCGCGGGCAAAGGTCAGCCCCTTTTTCTCATTGACCGGGATCTGCGTGATGCCGCGAATCTGGTACTCCACCGGGTCCTCGATGGTGATGATCTTGTCCTCGTCGCTCTTGATCTCGTTCAGCGCGGCATACAGCGTCGTCGTCTTGCCGGAGCCGGTGGGCCCGGTGACCAGCACCATGCCGTATGGCTCGCGGATGTAGGCGCGGAAGCGCTTCAGGTCGGCGTCGGCAAAGCCCACCACGTCGAGAGTGAGGTGGTGAAATTTCTCGCTCATCGACTCCTTGTCGAGCACGCGCAGCACGGCATTCTCGCCGTGAATTGTCGGCATGATGGAGACGCGGAAGTCGATCAGGCGGTTTTTGTAGCGAACTCTGAAACGGCCGTCCTGAGGCACGCGCCGCTCGGCGATGTCCAACTCGCTCATGATCTTGATGCGGCTCAGGATGGTGGTGTGATGCTCGCGGGCGATGGGCGCCATGGCCTCCTGCAACACGCCGTCGATGCGGTACTTCACGTGCACCGAGTCGTCATAGGTCTCGATGTGAATGTCGGAGGCGCGCCGCTCCAGCGCGGTGAAGATGGTGGTGTCCACCAGGCGAATGATGGGGCTGATGTCCTCTTCGCTGGTCAGCTTCTCAATGGAAATGTTCTCGTCGCTCGAGTCGTCGCCGGTCAACACGTCGAAGGTCAGTCCCTCCGAGGCCTCGTCGAGCACGCGCTGCGACTGTTCAGTTTTTTTGAGCAGGTCGGTAATCTGCGATAGCGTGGCTACGCGCGGAATGATGCGGTGCCCCAGCAGCCCGGCAATCTCGTCGAGGATCATGAGCCGCGAAGGGTCCGAGACCGCAATCACCAGCGCGTCGGATTGTTGTTCTATAGGCACAAAGTTGTAGCGGAACATCAGCTCCACCGGAACAGTGCGCAACAGTTCGTGCTGAATCTTGAAGTTCTTCAGGTCCACGAACTCGGCGTGATAGCGCAGGGCAAGCGCCTCGGCCTGGGCGCGCTCGTCCTGGACGGCGGAAAGTGGAACAACAAGCGTGGTTGCCTCAGCCATGGTTTACCCCGGACCCGCGGATGCCTGCCCCAGAGAAAAGATGGGCAGGTAAAGCGAAATGAGAATGAAGACCACCACCACGCCCATGACGATGAGGATGGCCGGCTCAATCAGCGCCAGGGCCGCGGTGAGGGCGGTGGCTACGTCCTCCTCGAAAAACTCCGACACGGAGTTGAGCATCTGCGGCAAGGCGCCGGTCTGCTCGCCCACGGAGATCATCTCGGCGGCCAGATCGGGAAAGACTTTGGTCTGGATGAGCGCATCGGCCAGGCTGCGCCCCTCGCGAACCGTGGTGATGGAATTGTTGACCGCGTGGGAAACGCGGCGCGAATTGATGGAGCGGGCCGCGGTTTCCAGCGAAGGCACCAGCGGCAATCCGCCCGTCAATAGCGTAGAGAGCGTGCGCGCAAAGAGCGCAACTTGATATTTGAGCCAGATTTTGCCGAAGACGGGCATCCGGATGCGCGCGCCGTCCACGAAGTCGCGCCCCCGCTCCGTGATGGAGAAGCGGTAAATGCCGAAGCCCGAGCCCGCCATGATGAGCAGAATCCAGAGCAGGTTGTGGTTGAGAAACTTGCCGAAGGCCAACAGGTCCATGGTCATGGCCGGCAGCTTGGAACCCATCTCGTCGTAGAGCTGGGCAAATTGCGGAATCACAAAGACGAACATGAAAAACATCAGGCAGGTGACCAGCGCCATCAGCACGCAGGGATAAATCAGCGAGGTAATCAGCTTTTTGCGGAAGGTGAGCGAGGTGCGCTGAAAGCTGACGTAGCGCTCCAGCACCTCCTGCAAATTGCCGCTGCGCTCGCCGGCCAGCAGCGTGGTGGTGTACATGACGGGAAAGCCGCTCTGCGCCTCGAAGGCCGTCGAAAGCGCGTCGCCCGTCTTCACCCGCCCGGCCACATCCTCCAGTTGCGCGGCAAAGTGCGCATTCTTCTGATTCTTGGCCAGCATCTCGATGGAGCCCAGAATCGGCAACCCGGCGCGAATCAGCGTAAGAAACTGCTGATTGTAGATGAGAAAGGTTTCCAGCTTGACCTTTTTGCGCCCCATGCCGCCAAAGCCGCCGCGGGAACGCACGGAAAAGACATGGTATCCGGCATGAACAAAGCGCGCGCGCAACTCGTCGGCCGAGGCCGCCGTCTGAACCTGCTCCTGTACGCGACCGCGCTCGTCTGCCACCTTAATTACGAATTCCGCCATGCCTATGCCCGCCGGCCGATCCTGAGTGAACCTGATCCAATCACCCGGCCCGTCCCAGAATTAAGGGTATCAGTTCCCGCCCGCTCTGCTCGTAACGGATAGACGCAAAAGGGGGAAGCAGCGCTCGGAGCACGGGTTGCACAGTTCCGGTCACGCTGAACCTGTATCCTGATTGCGATCTATCTTGCAGCCGGAAAGAGGCCTGAATGGCACGGACATTGGACTTTGTGACGCAGCGTGACCGGTTGGGAGCAGGCTTCGGCACAAGGCTCGTTTTCAGCCTGCGCAGGCACTTGCGGCTGGCAGTTGGCGGCGCTCTGCTGCTTGCCGTTGCCGTCATCGGCGCGGCCTGGTTGAGTAACTTTCACTCCAGCCGCCCGGCTGCGGCAATTACTCCGTATCCGCACGAGCTGGCCCAAGTCAGCTTTGCCGTGGCCGGCGACGTAATACCCCATGGTGCGGTGCGCGCCTCGGCGGCCGCTGCCGGAGACGGCGCCGCTGGCTGGGCCGCGCTCTTCGCCGATGTGGCCGATGTCTTTGAGCACGCAGACTTCGGCTTTGTGAACCTGGAAACTCCGGTGGCTCCGGCGCACTCGCGGGGAACGCGCGAATTTCTTTTTGACGCGCCCGTCGCGCTGGTTGACGCGCTAAAGACAAGCGGCATCAAGATTGTTTCATCCGCCAACAATCACATGATGGACCAGGGTTGGGCGGGATTTACCGAGACGCGCGAGCACCTGCGCGAGCGGGGAATGCTCTTTGCCGGCACCGGCGACACGGCCCAGCAGAGTTGGCAGCCGGTCATCACCGAGGCCAACGGAATCAAGGTGGGCTGGCTGGGAATGACGCGCTGGCTCAACGGCAACCGCAATCCTGATAAAGATGACCAGCCGCACGTGAACTTTTTTCCCTATCCGGACGAATCGAATGGCGCGCCGGGAACGGATGAGGCTGGAGTGCTTGACGCCGTCCAAAAAGCGCGCGGACAGTGTGATTTTCTGGTGATTTCCATTCACTGGGGCACGGAGTACGCGACAGCGCCTCGCAGTGAGGACGTGGAAATGGCGCACCAGATGCTCGATGCCGGAGCCTCCGTAATCGTCGGCCATCATCCGCACGTCTTGCAGCCGGTGGAGACCTACAAGACCGCCGACGGACGCGACACGGTCATCTTCTATTCTCTGGGAAATTTTTTATCGAACCAGTCGCGCACCTACGTTGACGGCCTGATGCCGGACAAGGCCGGCGACCCGAGGGACACGATGATCGGCCTCTTCTCCGCCGTGCGCAAGGATTACGGCCCCGCCGGCGTGCGCGTCGAGCTGGGTCACGTGGGCGTATTGCCCGTATGGGGCGAGAACAATCACAATGAGCTGGTCAGGCGTGGAATCAAAGCGCCGGTGATTCGCCCTGTTTTGATTGACCGCGAGATTCCGCGCTTGCAGGCGCGACTAGATGAGTTGAACAAGCTCAGCACGTCCGCGAAGCCGCTGACGGCCGAGCAGAAAAAAGATTTCATCGAAGTGACGAAGCACCTCAAGCTGCTCACCGACCGCCGCGCCCTATTGCTTGAGCGGGTCGGGGATGAGTACGTGATTGATCCGCCGAAGGTGACTATAAAGCAGTAAGACTCCCGTCCTACTGCACCGTTCCCTGCGGCCGCAACCGGCGCAGATCCATGGCGCAGGCCACGGCATTCTGCGCCTGCAGGCGCAGGTTGTCGGAGGCGGCCCACAGCCACAGGCGCGAAACCTGGCTGGAGTTGCGCGCGTCCTGTTCGGGACGCATCCGGACCAGCACGTCATCCTGTCCCGTGGCGGCCAGGTTGGAGGGTGAATCCGTGTCTTCCAGAACCAGGTCCAAGTGGCCTCCGCTCATTGCCTCTTCCAGTGCGGCAAGCTCCACCGGCCGCTCCAACTCGATGGCGATGGAGAAGGCATGGCCGTGGAAGACGGGCGCATGAATCACTTGCAAGGCTAGGGCGGCCCAGCGGCCGGCGGAGAGCGCGGCATAGTGGCGGCGCACCCGGGCATCGACCTCGCCCAGGCTGGCTTTGGCGGATTCGCCCAGTCCGGCCAGCAGGTTATAAGCCGCCTGCGCATCGTAGAGGTTGCGCGGCAGCCCCTGAAAGCTGAGCAAGTTCACGGTTTGCTGGTGAAGTTCGTCCAGGGCGGCGCGTCCAAACTCGCTGGCCGGCTGCAAGAGCGTGGCAAAGGCGATGCGCGCCGGGGCGGCCTGCTGCACGCGTTCCAACACCAGGGCCAGCGCCAACGCCGCGGGGTGGGCGGGGACCACGGCGGGGGTAAACAGATCCACGGTTGCCGCCTCGGAGCCCAGCAGCGGCGCGCGCACCACAACGCCCGTCTCCTGGTCCAAAGCGCCGCTGAGATCGAGCACCGTCGAGCCGGCACGCAGAGCATCGCGCCAGTGCAGGCGGGTCAGGGCTTGAGAGCCGCAAAAAAATGTAAAGTCTACGTGGTCGAAGGCGTCCGGGGCAATGGCCTGGACAAAGGTGATCTCGTCGCCCACCTGGTCCAACTGGCCCTGCACTTCCTCCTCGTCCAGCAGCACGAAGTTGGCCGCTGCCAGGGGAGACTCCGAGAGCGCATCCTTCAGCTCACGTCCCACCAGGGTTGAAGCTCCGGCAATGGCGATCTTGTACACGGGCGTCCTTTGGTTTGTTAAAGCAGCTGTTAGCCATTAGCTTTTAGCCTCTAGCTGTTCGTGCTGAATCAATGCCTGAACAACAGCTAAAAGCTAAAGGATATTCGTAAATCAGCGGTCCAGCGGATTCGGTTCTGTGACAGCAGGCGCGCGATGCAACCGCCAGCGGCGGCGGCGCGACCACGAGTAAGCCGCCCGCGCCCAGATGCCGCTGAACATATAGACCAGCGCAAATAAAAACAACACAGCCTGAGAAAACCTGAAGATCAGAAACAGCACAATCGAGATGAGAATCAGCACCTGATAAGGATGGCGACGGGAAAGGCTAAGTTCCTTGCCGGACCAGAAGCGCCACGTGCTGACCATCAGGAATCCGCTCACGCCGACGATTCCAATCCAGATGAGGGCGACCCACCAGGCCTCGACCGGATAGCCTTGGCATACATGCACGCAAGCAGCCAGCATGCCCGCTGCCGCCGGTATGGGCATGCCTACAAAATATTTGCGATCCGGACGCCCCGGATTGCGCGGCAGGGGGTCGTGGCTGATGTTGAAGCGAGCCAGCCGCGAGACCCCGCCGATAAGAAACAGGAAGCAGATGAAGGCCCCGGCGTAGAGCAAATGTTCGTGCAACTGCGGATTCATGGTATCGGAAAGAAAATGGAATCCCCAGATGAGCGCCAGCAGACTGGGCGCCACACCGAAGGTAATGGCGTCCGCCAGCGAATCCAGCTCTTTGCCGAAGTCGCTGCACGTGTTGGTCATGCGGGCGATGCGTCCATCGAGGCCGTCAAAGGGAATGGCGAGAATAATGGCGATAGCCGCCCAGTCCAGGTGAGTATGCGCGTCGCCGGCGGCGGTGAGGGCCATCATGGTCTGAATGATGGAAAAGAAGCCTGCGGCGATGTTGCCCACCGTAAACAGCGAGGGCAGCAGAAACATTCCGCGGCGCAACTGCGCCCGTGCCTTGGCCTTGACTTGTGTGGCATTGGGGGGGTGCATCATCGGCGGTCTCCGTTGTACTCATTGGGCATTACGCTGGCGCTTCTGGACCTCTTCGCGGTTGATACCGCCGCGGTCAACTCAAACTCAGGCATGGCCGCCAGCACGCTGGAGCCGCCTTTGACGCGCTGGCCCTTCTTCACGCTGAGGATCGCCTCGGCCGGCACGATCACGTTGACGCGGGAGCCGAATTTGATGAGGCCCACGCGCTGGCCGCGCTCCACCGTATCGCCCTCGCGCAGGTTGAAGACGATGCGGCGGGCCAGCAGGCCGGCAATCTGCTTGAAGGTAACTTCCATGCCCTCGCCGCGAACCGTAACGATGTTCTGCTCGTTCCGGTCCGCCGAGTCCGGGTTCATGGCGTTCAGGTACTGGCCCTTCTGATAGCGCACGGAGGTAAGAACGCCGCCGATGGGCGAACGGTTCACGTGCACATCAAAAACGCTGAGGAAGATGCTGATTCGCTGCCGCGGACCTTCAGAAGTGTGGATGGAAGCTGTTTCGGTGACCAGCCCGTCTCCGGGAGAGACGATCAGGCCGGGCTCGGTGGGAATGATCCGCGCAGGATCGCGGAAGAACCAGAGAAAAAAGGCCGCCAGAAGCACAGGCACAAGAACCAGCCACCAACTGCCGGTAAAAAACCATAGGCCTGCCGCCACTGCCAGCAGGCTCAAACCGTAGATGTAACCGTCGCGAACCATGGTCTAGACGATTATACGGCCATTCGTCTCGCTGACACAGCAATGCGCGGCGCGAACGACACACTCTCCATTCGGAGGCCGCGCAAGGCTGGCACTCTGGCAATTCGCCTGCATTCTTCTGTTGCTTTTAAAAGCTAAGCAGTGACCGGCAGTCTGCGCTCCAGGGCATAGATCAAATCCTTGGCGTGCAGTTTGAGCTTTTTCAGCTTGATTTCTTCGATCTGCTCCTCTGTGGAGAGGTAAGGCTTTTGCAGCAACTCTTCCAACCGCTGGGCGTAGCGACGATGTTCGGCGTGCAGGCGATCAATTTCTGCGCTCAGCGTGGAATCCTGTATTTCATCCATCAGGCACCTCCGTTTATTAAGGAACACTTACATATATCGCCCCGGGAGCGCAAACCGCAAGTCTAAAAAGGACCAGAAGTAACCACGGCTGTGGAATTCGCCCCGGAAAGCCCCCTTGCGTGACCTCAATCACTCCAGTTTGTAGTCCCGTCACAGCAGCCTAAGGCTCAAAACCCTCCAGCCCCAGGCGCATCAGAACCGCATCGTCCACCGGAGCCTGATAATAGCACGGTCGGCGGCCTGTATCCTCGAAGCCCAACCACCGGTAAAGCGCCAGCGCCGGCTGGTTGGAGGCGCGCACCTCCAGAATAACCTCCGTGACCCCAGCCAAGCCAAGCGTCGCGGCCAGCTCTGTAAAGAGCCTTCGCGCCAGGCCCCGGCGCTGGAACTGAGCGTCAACCGCGATGATCTCCAACTCGGCCCGCGGCGGCATCAGGCTGGCCACCGCAAAGCCCGCCACCTTGCCGCCTTCCTCTGCCACCAGCGCAATCCGCGGCGACGCGGCGGCCCGGTTCGCATCCAGGTCCAGCGCGGCCAGATAGCTCGCGCGTGTCCAGTGGGGCGCTTCTTTCAGACTTTCGGCGATCTCCATCACCCGGTCCAGATCCTCCGGGCTCATGCGTCGAACGCGCATTTCAGGTGCGGGAGAATTCATGGCCGTTGCGGCCTCGGCGTGTCCGGCTCACCAAAAATCTCCGCATCGCTGCGGCGCAGGTAGTTGCCGTCCAGCAGCGCCAGGTCAACGAACTGCCCTGCCGCGGCTCTCGGCGCGCATAGCCGGAGGGAATCGGCGGCAGTGGGCGTGGTCACGCGGACCAGTTCCGCATCCGGCCAGGCCTCCTGCAACAGTTGCTCGGCGGCATCGTCGCAAACGGCAATCCTCTTGGGCGGTGAATCCAGCGCCGCCAGCTCCGCGGCTCCGGCAAGCAATTCCCTTGCCTGCCCATCCGGCCCACCGACCCGCAAAAAGATCTCATGGCGATGCGCATCGAGAGCCGCCGATGCAGTATTAGCCTTGCCGGCGAGCACCTCCAGCCGCGAAACCGCAACCACCGGAATCCGCGCCGGTTCGGCCAGACCCTTGACGGCAGCCAGCCCCACGCGCACGCCGGTAAAGCCGCCGGGGCCGTTCACGGCGACAATGGCGTCCAGTTGCGCCAGCGGCATCCCGGCCATGCGGAGCATCTCGCAAGCGGAGCCCACCAAAGTCTCCGAGGGGCGCTGCCCGCCCAGAGATGTCTCGCCCAGGATGTGGATTTGCCCGCCAACCAACTGTCCCAGCGCAATCGAGCCGGTGGGGCCGCAGGTGTCGATGGCCAGCAAAAACATGGATGCCATAACTTGGTCTATGCTACGCTACTAGTTCAAACCTTCCACGATTGATTGAAGAACATTGACATTGACGGAGTCGCAAATATCCTCAATGCAATCGGTGTAAGATACTCGCGGACCAAGCAGGGCATCCTTGATCAGGAATGTCTTGAAGCCCAAATCCCTGGCTCCGAAATAGGTGGCAAGCACGCATCCAGTGGAACTCAACCCGCACAAAAACACCGTATCGCATCCGGCGTCGTGCAGTAGCCCCTTGAGCGGAGTGTTCTTGAAGGAATTAGGAAAGTTTTTGACGATGCGGATGTCATCGGACGCAGTCTTAATCGCGGAATCGTAGGCAAACCCCTCGGAATCGGGCGATGGACCCCGTAACGGGTCCGTATGGTAGATGCTGAACAAAGGAAGTTTGCGCACGCGGAAGAGGTCGATGGCGAGATTGATGATGAGCGGCGCGAACTTCCTGTGTTCCTCAGACATGTAAGGAAAAAATGCATTTTGCACATCGATCACCAGCAGAGCCGGCCTCATATTTCCCTTTCCTATCGAAAATCGAACCGTTTACTGAATGCGATCTGATCCAACGTTCTTGAACTCAAATCAGAATACTCTGGGACGGACACGAATGGTTTAGGCCTTACACCGCCTTCAGCGCCTGCTCCAGGTCGGCGATCAGGTCGTCCTTGTCTTCGATGCCCACCGAGAGGCGAATGCGGCCCTGCGTGATGCCCATCGACGCGCGCTCTTCCTCGCTCACTGAGCCATGAGTGGTGGTGGCCGAGTGCGCGGCCAGCGACTCGACCCCGCCCAGCGATTCGGCGTTGAGGAAGAGCTTGATGGCCCCGAGGAAGCGGCCCGCCGCTTCGCGCGACTCAAGTTCGAAGCTCATCATGGAACCAAATCCTTTTTGTTGCTTCACGGCGAGCGCGTGCTGCGTGTGGCTTTTCAGACCCGGATAAGCCAACTTGCTCACTTTGGGATGCGTGGAAAGATACTCCGCCACGGCGCGTCCATTCTCCTCGTGCTGCTGGATACGCAACGGCAGCGTCTTGATGCCGCGCAGAACCAGGAAGCACTCGAAGGGCGACATCACTCCGCCGGCGGCCTTCTGCACAAAGCGAAAACGCTCCTTGTGTTCGGGCGTGGAACCGATCAGCGCCCCGCCCAGCCCGTCCGAGTGGCCATTGAGATATTTAGTGGTCGAGTGCATCACGATGTCCGCGCCCAAGGCAAGCGGGCTTTGCAGCGCCGGCGACAAAAACGTATTGTCCACGCTGACCTCAATGCCGCGCGCGTGGGCAATTTTGCTGACACCCGCAATATCCGTCAAGACCATCAGCGGATTGCTGGGCGTCTCAACGTGCACCAGCTTGGTGTTGGGGCGTATGGCCGCCTCAACCGCCGCAAGATTGCTGGTGTCCACGTACTCGATCTCGATGCCGTAGCCGGAGACAATCCGGTTGAAGAGCCTAGCCGTTCCGGCATAGACATCCTTGGAGCAGATCATGTGGTCGCCGGCGCGCAGCATGGCCACCAGCGCCGAGATCGCCGCCATTCCGGTAGTGAAGGCATGGCCGCTCGACCCGCCTTCGAGGGCGGCCAACGCCTCCTCCAGACGGTCGCGCGTGGGGTTGCCGGCGCGCGAGTAGTCCCAGCCCCGGTCCGTGCCGACGCCGGTCAGCTCAAAGGTCGAGGTAAGGTAAACAGGCACATTGACGGCGCCCGTCTGCGGGTCGGGATATTGCCCGGCATGAACGGCAAGGGTCGAGTATTTGTAGTTGGACATGGTCAGCCTCTAGCTCCTAGCTTCTAGTTTCTAGCTTACCGCGACAGGGTCTATCGCTAGGTTCCCGGAATGAGATGAAGGCGCAATTCCGCCTTTGCGAATAATCGGATGGTAACGGGAATCCGTGTCAGGTCAAGACCTGGGTACCGTACGTTCAGATAGTGGATCGAACCATATTTAGCGTGCGGAAATGAAAAACGCCCATTTCGATCCGTCGTAGCTGAACCCAGAACCTGTTTGAACGTTGGGTCACAATCCTCCACGATGGCGCCTACTATGCCTTGGCCATCTGCATATGTCACTACACCAGCCAAATGACGGACATTCACCGGCTTGTATTCAACCGTCATGTTTCCCTGAGCCAGCGCAGGCAGCTCAAACAAAAGCAAAGCCAGAACCAAACCAATCTGTATTGCAATCCGGCGCATTGTAATAAATCCTCGGATCGTTATTCCAGCTAATCCATCGGCTTACTTCTTTTCCGGCGCAACCGGCTGCCGAACAACCCGCGCCACCGGGAAGTACCCCGTCCGGGTGCGGACAATCAGCTTGCCGCGGCCCTTGTCCTCAGCCGTGACTTCTACGCGGCGAAAGCCCGGCACGGTGGTCGGCTTGGTGGAGTGGTAGCCAATGGTGTACTGGTTGCGAATATCCCGCGCCACCTCGGCGGCGATCTGGTCGATCTGTTCTATATTTTTTGGAAAGAAGGCCATGCCGCCGGTCTCGGTGGAGAGCATCTCCAGAGCCTGGCGCGCGTGCTTCATCTGCGAGCGGCTCATATCTTCGTCGCCAAATAACAAACCAATGGTATAGATGACCGGGCCGGACAATTGCTGCACGCGCCTGATGGTCTGCTCCAGGTTGTAGTCTGAGGCGTTGTCGTCGCCGTCGGTGATGAGGATGAGAACCTGCTTGGGGCGCTTGGCGTCCGTAGCCAGCTTGTCGGCCGAGGCTACCACGGCGTTGTAGAGCGCGGTGCCGCCGCGGGCCTCGAGGAAGCTCAGTCCCTGGCGCAGCTTGTTCACATCCGAGGTGAAATCCTGGTCGATGATGGCATCGTCGCTGAAGTTCACGACAAAGGTCTCGTCCTGGGGGTTGGAGGCCTCAATCAGGTCGAGGGCGCTTTTGTTCACCGAGGGGCGCTTGCGGCCCATGGAGCCGGAACTGTCCACCACCAGAGCAATGGAGACCGGCAGGTCGGTGTGCTGGAAGCTGATAATCCTCTGTTTGACCCCGTCCTCGAAGATCTGGAAGTTTTCTTTCTTCAGGTCCGGGACCATGCGGTTGCCGTCGAGCACCGAACAGTTAAGCGCCACCTCCTCCACGTCGGTATGCAGAACATAGCCTTCACCCTCTTTGCGCATAACCGGAAGCGCCTCCGGCTCACCATCGGGCGCGCGCACTGGGTCGCGATCCACGGTGAGCGATGGAGCCTGGGTTGGAGTTTGGGCCGCCGCCGGAGGCGCGGATGATTGTTGCGCCGTCAACGACAGGGTCGTTCCGGCAAAAAGTAGCGTAAGTACCGCGAAAGGCCAAAGGCGCATAGGAACCGGTGCGAGCATAGACGATTGGACGAGGCCATCCGTTAAAGATTGGCCTTCCCTATCACTTTACGCCACTAGCCAGCACGTGGCAGCCGCATAGCCAGCCGGCGCAGAGCCGTGCGTGACTCCTGAGATACAATCTACGCATGCGCACAACAGCCACAAAGTGAGCAAAATCAGGCTTTCGAGCGCATAATCCATCGCCGCACAGGGAGCAGGACCTTCCACATGGCTCGCATATATCCCTTCCGCGCCTGGCGCTACAACGCCTCCGCTGTTCGTCTGGAGGACGTGGTTACCCAACCCTACGACAAAATCTCTCCGGCCATGCAGCAGGAATATTACCAGCGCAGCCCGTTCAACCTTGTGCACATCATCCTGGGCCAGCCGGAGCCAACAGATACCGAGCAGGGGGAGAACGTTTATACCCGCGCAGCACGCGACTTCAGCGCCTGGCGCACTCAGGGCGTGCTTGCGCAGGAACAAGACCCGTGCATTTTCGCCTACTCGCAGCGTTTCCAGGTTCCCGGCACGGATATCGTCAAGGAGCGGCGCGGCTTTATCGCCCTCGGCAAGCTGCACGATTACGACAAGCAGGTCGTCTTCCGCCACGAGCAGACGCTCAGCAAGCCCAAGAGCGACCGGCTCAACCTGCTGAAGGCCACGCGCGCGCACTTCGGGCAGATCTTCATGCTCTACTCCGACCCGGCCGGCAGCGTGGAGACACTTCTTTACGACGGCGCCGGCTCTGCCGATGCAGAGGTCACCGACGAGTATGGCGTGCTGCACCGGCTGTGGAAGATCAGCGATCCTGCGGCCATCCTCGGGTTGACCGCGGCCATGACCGATAAGAAGCTGATCATCGCCGACGGGCACCACCGCTATGAGACGGCGTTGAACTATGCCAGGGAATACGCGGCTGCCAAACCTGAGACGAGCGCCGGCGAGTTGCCGCTGCCGGAGTCTCCCGAAGCCGCTGCGATGATGACCTTCGTCAACATGGATTCCGACGGGCTGGTGATTCTGCCTACGCATCGCGTGGTGCATAGCCTGGCGAAATTTGACCTGGCCACCTTCGCGCGCGCCGCCGAAAAGTTCTTCCAGGTCGAAAAGCTTCGCGAGGGCGACGCCTCCGGCTACATCGAGACCCTCAACCAAGAGCGAGGCACGGCCTTTGTCGCCGTTACTCGCGCCGGGGCGTTGCTGCTGCGCGCCAAGCCGGAGCCGGTAGCCGCCGCGCTCGCCAGCCTGCCCGAGAGTCAGCGCCTGCTGGATTTGAGCTGCCTTCACTCCATCGTCCTCGACCGGCTGCTCGGCCTGGATGAAGACAAGGTCCGCGAGCAAACCAACATTCGCTATCTGCGCGACCCCGGCGAGGCCGTTGACCAGGTTCGCCGCGGCGAGGCTGATATTACATTTCTCACCAATCCTGTTTCCATGAAGCAACTTCGGGAGGTAGCCTTTGCGGGCGACGTGATGCCGCAAAAATCCACCGATTTCTTCCCCAAGCTGCTCAGCGGATTGACGATTTATGCGCTGGATTAAGGATTAACTGCATATGCCGATGTTTTGAAATGACATGGCATTACAGCTTGCGGAAAAATGCAAACGGTGGAGCAAGAAGCGTCAGGGCACGACTTCAGTCGTGCCGTAAAGGTAGAAAAATCGACGCGGGCTTTAGTTCCTGAGGTATGCTTTTCAGTAAAGCAATATCGGGTGTGGCCACTTTAGAAGCGGGAACAACAAATTCCGAGGGGAGCCAAAATAATGTTGCATAGTGCATTTCTTCTGACAATATTGTCACTAAGCACTGCTATCGCTTCAGCACAACAACCTTCAGTTGCCGTGAAAGAAGCCTTCGCTCCTGTCTATCCAGCAATAGCTGTGGCTGCACGCGTTGAAGGCACGGTCATAGTTCGAGTTGAAATTAGGCCAGACGGAACCGTCCTCAAGGCCGAGGTTATCAGCGGACCTGAAATGCTTCGAATCTCCGCTATTCAGGCTGCCAAAAAGTGGATATTCACAACAGACCCGGCTGCAAACCGATTATCGATTATAAGGCTCATATACGGGCTATTGTCCAAGGAAGACCTGGACGAAACACAGACCGTGTTTTTGCCTCCAGATGCAATTAGAATTAAACACCCCCCAATGAAGACCACTACGAACTATGCTTATTAGTGCAGCGTATCTGGAAGATCGGGGCGTTATCCTCTGAGGTATATTTTTGCCGGCTAGACGCACAATTTGGAATTTACTTGTAGCCGGTTCCGCGACCCTCGCGGCACTTGCGACCACCGCGCCACTCCTCGCCCAACCGGCTCCGCCCGCTCCGCAAGCCCGCTTCGTCGTGGTACTCGATGCGGCTCACGGCGGCGACGACACCGGCGGACGCTTCGCTAACAATCAACTGGAAAAATCCTTTACACTGGCCATCAGTGTGCGGCTTCGCTCGCTGCTGGCCGCGCGCGGCATCCAGGTTGTGACGACACGCGACTCCGATACGACAGTCGAGTCAAACAAGAGGGCGGAGATCGCCAACCACGCTCAGGCCCTGGCCTGCCTTAGCCTGCACGCCACCCAGAGCGGCTCCGGCATTTACCTCTTTGCCTCTTCGCTTACCCCCGCCGCTCCCACGCGCTTCCCTGCCTGGAAAACGGCGCAGGCCGCCTGGGTGACGCGCTCGCTCAAGCTGGAAGGGGTGCTCAACTCCGCGCTGCTGAACGCCGGCATGAGCGTGACCCTGGGCCGCGCTTCTCTGCCTGCCCTGGATAGCACGACCTGCCCGGCGGTGGCCGTGGAGATTGCGCCGGAACAAAACGCCAACCATGAGACAACCGCCGAACCGAACGATAAGAATTATCAGGCGCGGGTGGCCGCGGCGCTGTCTGCCGCGCTCCTGGAATGGCGCACGGAGGCACGTTAGCCATGATTCCCCGCCACCAGAAAATACTCTTCGCCTTCCTGCTGCTGGCCTCGCTGGCCATGAGCGCGGCGCTGTGGCACCTTCGCCAGCGCGCACATGAGCGGTTGCTCGCCGGCCAGAACTCGGCGCCCACCAGCGCTCCCGATGTGGCTCCCACCGAACAGGCCGCCCTGCTGGTGGCTAACGACAGCGATGGTTCCATCCTGACCCAGATGCACTCCCTGCCCCTGCCCGCCGACCCCGGCGCGCGCGCCCGCGCCGTGCTGGGCAAGCTGCTCGACCTCTATGCCGCTCCCGATGCCGCCCACCCCGTCCCCGGCGGCGCAACCTCCGTGACCCAGGTCTTTCTGCTGCCCGCGCCGGAGATTCCAGGCGCTGTTCCCGCCGCTGGTAAATCAAAAATCAAAGATTCCAAAGCCGTTACGAATTTGCCTCGCGAATCCTTCGCCAGAACTCCCGGCACACCGTCGCAGGACGCGCTGCAAGGCTCGCCGCAACTGGCGGTCGTCAACCTCACCCGCAGCTTTGCTGACAACCATCCTTCCGGCATCGAGACTGAACTGCTCACCGTGCAATCCATCTGCGGCACCTTGCACGCCACCCTGCCCCGCGTCACCCAGGTGCGCTTCCTGGTGAACGGCCTGCAACGCGCCACGCTCGCCGGCCACGCCGACCTGACCCGCACTTACCTTGCCGGCAATGTCATACCATCGGATGGAGCGCAACCATAACCAGCCCCCGGCCTTCCGGCTTCATTTCCGCCAGTATTCGCGGTATGATGATTAACAAGGAGCAACCATGCCTCGCCCTGTCGCACACATCACGGCGCCTTGGCCCACCCAGGAAGAGATGGAGAAGCTATTCCCTATCCCAAAAGCCCGCAGGAAAGAATTTCAGGCACTTGTGGACGAGTTTAAGGCCCAGCTTTCCCGTCAGGAAGAAGCACCCGTGACCTCCATAGAACCGGAAAAGAGACGCAAGCGTGCCACCGCTGCCTGACCCATATGCTGTCTTACTGAATATTCCCTACGATGAGGAATTTCACAGCCTCTATCTCGCTTATATCGTTGGGCTCTTTCAACTGGGTCTGGTTCCTCATCTGGCCTCTGAAATCCAGGGCGGGGGGCGCAGACTCGACAGAATATTTGAACTCATCAAGAGCTGCCGCTATTCAATCCATGATCTCTCCAGAGTCGAACTGAGCAGCGCGTCATCAGCGCCACGATTCAATATGCCCCTTGAATTGGGCATGACAATTACCTGGCAAATTCTCAACACAGACCAACATACCTGGTTCGTTTGCGAGTCGGAGCGCCATCGGCTCCAGAAATCGGCCAGCGATCTGAACGGAACCGATGCTTACATCCACGACGGCACGGTGGAGGGCGTCTTTCGTGAACTCCGCATTGCTTTCCCGCGCGACCGTTCACCGTCTGTGCCAGATATGTTAACGGCTTATCGTGTAGCCTATAGCGCGCTCAATTCATTTCTTGAAAGAAATGGGACACGCAATCCATTCGACCTAAGTGTCTTTGAGGATTTGTGCAGGTTGTCATCGCGTCTTGCGGCCTGGATACATAGGACTAAACCTGCAATATAAGGAACCATGACCCCCACCATCGGCGTTTTCGATTCCGGATTCGGCGGCCTCACCGTATTGCGCGCGTTGATGGCCCAGATGCCGCATGCACGCTATGCCTTCATCGGAGACACGGCGCGGCTGCCCTACGGCTCCAAATCGCGCCGCACCATCGCCCGCTATGCCGCCCAGTGCGCGCAATTTCTTGTCAATCAACAGGGCGCGGAGTTCCTGGTCATCGCCTGCAACACCGCCAGCGCCCTGGCCCTGGATGCGATTCAGGACGCGGTTCAGGTTCCCGTGCTGGGCGTGATCGAGCCCGGCGCCGAGGCTGCCCGCGCCGCTTCCCGTACCGGCGATGTGCTGGTCATCGCCACCGACGCCACCGTGCAGAGCCACGCCTACGCCGCCGCCTGCCGCGCTCGCGGATTGCGCGCGCTGGAAATGGCCTGTCCCCTGCTCGTCCCGCTGGTCGAGGAGGGATGGACAGGGCCCTTGGTTGGAGA
>Ga0326728_10005065_pt1 | contig 37857 bp, 23 predicted proteins | sample MB3enrmetagenome_FD_207602 | JGI IMG/M metagenome (GOLD analysis project Ga0326728, IMG submission 207602) | Lab enriched peat soil microbial communities from McLean, Ithaca, NY, United States - MB31MN | ecosystem: Environmental > Terrestrial > Soil > Wetlands > Peat | place: USA: New York...
GCACAAGACAACCTGTTCGGACTGCAAAGCTGAAACAGAGGTGCCTTTCAAACCTGATCCCGAAAGACCGGTTTACTGTAGGGATTGTCTTCCTAACCACAGGACACCAAGAGAAAACCGCAGATATTAAGGGTTATTCTAAGTGCTATTTTTTAAGTGAGTGACATAAACACTCATATATTTCCTACTTTTTAAAACATATATATTGGTATACTTTTATTCTCAACCAGTAATCCCTTACAGATTGATACATAATATTTTTTTTAAGGCCAATCAGTTTTGTGGCTTAGCATTCACTTTTTCCAATACACTTTTTAGAGTATCAATGTGACTTTTATTGAATGGATGTATTCTGGTGCCAAATAATATTCACCATATATTATATAAATACACGCCTTATACTTGATGGAAAAACAAAATCGAAACCAAAGTCTGCTGATATTTTCTGTCCGAATCAAGAATGTAAATTTTATGGTACTCATGGATAAGAAAAAACAGCTTTTTAGATGGTGAACTTTGGATTGATGGAAGTTACATTGAAACCTTAGTGATTTGATAACTTCCGATTTCATTAAAAACTATCCTGAGGATCAGGGAAACCAGAAGGAAAATAAAGCATATAAGAAATTTAAATATTTGATTTTGAACAAGTCCCTTATGTCCAGAGCAGTGACGAGAACATGTTACACTACGTGCAGCATGGTGAGATAATAAAATTTCAATTAAAATGTTGACTATAGCCAACTCTGTACATTTAATTATGATCAACTCTCTGAGTCTCATAACTAATCCAAAGAATTATCCTCAAATATTTTTTACACTTTTACAGAAAAATTAAAGTTGATTTCGATCAGGTGAATAGAGTAACAAGAATAACAATATCATATCCAATTCTTCTGTCTTTTTGACAGTAATGTCTAAATGCTTTGTTTTTGAGTTATCAAATCCCTATAATATCATAATTATTTTTTGCTAATATTAGTTCGAAAAATTCAGATACATCTTTTGCCTTAGAGCTCGAGAAAAAGAAGCAAAAACAAGGAGAAGCATAGGATAAGCTTAGAAAAAATTACAGTAAGCCATACTTTGGATATAAATTTCATAGCATAATAGACAGAGATTATGAGTTGATCGAAGATTCAAAACTGCAAATGCATAACTTCGTGATTCTCAGGTGGATATATCAGAAAAAAAAGAGGTGGCTTACAAAGACAGAGAATACATGGGAGCAAAATCAAAAGGTTATGATTCATCAATGAAAAGAGTAGTAAAAGACTATCCTCTGAATGAGTGATGTATTCAGAAACAAGAGGATCAGCTCAAAAAGAGGTGCCAAGGGACACGTTTATGCAAAGCTTAAAAAGATGTCTAAAGCAGGAAAAATTTGTCATTATTACCAAAGAGTGAATCTGAAGATGCTGTGTAAAGATTTTTGTTATAAGCACTATCTTTTGGTGATTTTGAAAATAAGAAGAGTATTTTAAGAATAGCGAAAGTTATCTTTAAAATCAAAGAAGAATTAACCAGAAAAGAAAAAATGGGGTCAAATACAGAAATTGGCAGGAAAGATTTGGACAGAATCCCCGCGAAGAAAAAAATTAGAGATAAATCGAATCCGCCTTATACTTTCTGCAGATACACACAAGAATAACATCTATTTTCTAATCCGACAGAGCACTAAAATTAATCTAACTTCCATGAATAATAATAAGCAAATAAGCAAACAAATTTGACATCTATTTACATCTGCAGAAAGTCGATTTTATGATTTTATTTGAAAGATAATTTCTCCGTCCTTGATCGTTATTTTTTTTAAATTTTGTTTGAATTTTTGAGATTGAATTTGATAGATATATGAATAACGGAAAAAATATTAAATACTATGAAAAAAATTGGGCACTAAAAATGGTAAAACTGAACAAAAAAATTCATACTCAAATATTTTTTACAATTTGAGGGGGAACTTGGCAAATTTTAGATAAACTTGATAAAATTTTTGAATGATATCAAATGATTTTTGATGAAAAGGTATGTTTCATTCCAAATGTTACTTAAACTATCAAATTAAAGTACTATGTGACGAGTATTTCTACTGTGAGGATTATAAATTAAGCATGGGGGAAAAAGCATTTCAATAATCGAATATAAAGTAGGAACAGATAAAGTTGAGTCTATGAGTAATCCTATCGAAACAAAAGTTCAAATAAAATTTGGAATATATCAGGACTTACTCAGTTGAAATGAAGAACCAAATGTGAATAACATTTAATTGTATACATCCTAGTAACTATTAAGAGGCTGCATGCTCGCGATGTCCTTCCTCGAAAGTAGAAGTCATTTGTATAATGCCGGATCAATGTGTCAATTTTTTCAGTTTTGAAAGCTCCTCAGAAGTTCCTACAGCCAATAAAACTGAGTTTTCTCGAATTAAATCTTCTGCCTCCGGCTCAAAGGAAAGAGTACCACTTTTCCATATTCCCACAATTTTAGCACCTGCCAAATGCTGCTGGTTGGAAACTTCCTTAAGCCTCTTGCCTATAAGAGGGCTTTTCAGATAGATAGGAAACTCAACTATATGAACCCCTTCAAAAATTTCAGTTGCTCCTGTAACTCGACTTACGAGTCTGTCCATCGCTTTTTTCCCGATAAATTGCCCGAACATTGATTTGGGAGAAACAACCGTATCTGCCCCTGCATACTTGAGGTATTTTAAGTTTGAAATATCTTCAACAATAGCAATGATATAAAGATTCTCAAATTCTCGGGCAGTTAGGACGATATTAGCATTTTTTTCGTCAGAATTGTTTGCAATAAGGATTACAGCTTTCTCGATACCGGCATTTATAAGTGTCTGCTTATCGCTCGGGACTCCAAAAATGCAGGGAATGCTCTTATAAGAAAGTTCTCTTATTAATTCTTCTTCGTCTTCAACTATTACGAACAGTAAGTTCTGCTCAGCCAATTCATCTATCAGGGTCTCAACCATCTGATTGTATCCGCAGATAATTATATGATCTTTCATCTCGGAAGAGACCTTTCTTGGCAGCCTAAACTTGATAGTATTGTCCATCCAAGGAGTTATTACATAAGTGATAAGAAAACTCGAAATTAGAATGACACCTACAACCTGTATAATTATGGAAAAAAGTCTTCCTCCCTGGGAAGTGAAAACCACATCGCCAAATCCTACAGTTGTAATAGTAGTTGTAGCCCAATAGATAGCAGTGATAATGTTTGCATTTTCGGGATGATTCTCAAGAACCATAAGATACTCAAAAATCAAGATATATAGGATAAACAAGAGTACAGCTACAATTTTGTATGCTACCTTATGCTTTTTGTGGATTATCTTCCGAAATCTGGATCTGAGATTAATTTTCTTTATCCTCGAGGTAAACATATTTAAAATCCTTCCCGAACTTCATAGTACAAACTGAGCTGAAATATCCTGTAACATTACTGATTAGATATAGAGACACTGTTCCAAAAATCCAGCAATTTTTCATTTTTTGATTAAAATATTGATTTCAGTAATTCATTAACTGGCTCAGATAGTTTTTTAATGTCCTGCCCTTTTTCATGAGTTTTATAGAAAAGTAGTATTAAATATTATTTTTTATATTATTCATCCCAAGTTCGAGTTGATAGATAAATAATAAAAATCCCCAACTGAAATTACCCTGAAACACATATAATCAGCTTATTTTTGGATGCAATGAGGATAGAATAATCACAAAGCTTCATCTATTAGATTATATCTACCGAGCTAAACTATTCTAATATTTTTTCGTTCAGTCTTACTTAATATTGCTTATATTAATCCTCTATTTGAAATTCGAAGCAGCTTTTCAAAGCACTTCCATAAAATCATTTTTAATTTATCAAAGCGAAACGTATCCTAGTCAATTATTTTTGGGACCGGATAGTCCATTCTGAAGTGATTCTATTGCAATATAACCCAGCAATTTTGAATTAAGAACGAAATTAGAGAGGATTTCGATAAGCTACTAAATTTCGTCATTGTATTAAAACTTATATAAACAAATCATGAAAATCAGGGGTTTATCGGAATCCGCTATAGTATAAAGGTAGCATACTTGTTGTTATTTTGACAAAGTTCTTGTTTGGATTATTCAGAATTCGATAATGAGATTAGATTGAGAATTTTCGCTTAGATGTATTTAAAACTTTCTTTGGTTCCAGTAATTTCGAATTTCGTCAGTTCAGAGATCATTTCTAAAAATTTGAAAAATATCTAAAAATCAGTTCAAGTTAATGAAGCAGTTGATTATGCTTACGAAAAATAAATCACATCTGGTATAGATACCTTCAGTTTACTTTATATATCTTATGAATGATGTAGTATCGTTGATATAACCGACATTCCACATATGTACACATAAGTAGAATTTGTTTGCTTATTTGCCAACTATTATCCATGGAAATTAATCTAATTTTTAATCTACTGCCATATTGAGAAAATAGATGAAATCCTTGTGTGCATCCGCAGAAAGCAGGATTAAATAAAGATATGGTAAAAATCAAAATTTCAGTGACATATCCCCACTGCAATCAACTGGGAATGTTCACACTGTGCTCTGTAGATAAGGAATTTATTCAAAATCAAATTTTTTAATTTACTTCTATGATCCTTTCCCATCCGGGTTCCCTGGTTCTCAATATATTTTTTAATGGCATCGAAGGTTGTACGATCACCAACATTCCAATATACCTCATTACTCCAAAGCTCACTACACAAAGCTTTTTTGATTTCAGACCATTCTTTAAAGATTTGTCTTGCTGTGATAATTTTCATAGTATGTATCAATCTTCTTCCTTTATTTAATTAGTAACTTAGGAATCTAATTAATTCAGGATACTTTTAGGATTTTATAACAATGTCTGAGATTCATTTCGATGTCTAAAACAATCTTCGGGAAATATTTGAGTCAAAAAAAGAAATAAACTAAAGGAATCTATAAAATTTTTTTAGAAAAAATTAAAATCAATCGAAAAAGGGAGAACTTGAAGTTAGTAAATATTTCATATGACTTTAAGTTAATTAGCCTAGTTGGATTATAATACGTGTAGTATATATATTATATCCCTAAATCATCAATTAAAATGAGAGCTGTTCTTTAATACTATATAACTATGAATTATAATATCCAGAAAAGAATTAAAAACGGAATACTTTTGAAATTAATATTCTAGATTGCAAGTAGTTTCTATAAAATTCTCAAAAACTACTATTTGTAAGAAAAACTAATTCTATAGACTTTATATAATTTAATATATATAGTTAGATATACTCACTGGCAAGCAAAAATTAGACTTTTATGGGTCAAAACAAAGAAAGAATGCCAGATAGTTTATAAAAAAAATACTGAAGTTGTATAACTTGATGGGGGTATTAAAAGAAGCATTATTTGCAAACATTTCTTGAAGACTTAAGGAGTGTAGTTCAACAGAAGATACACAAAATAAGTATGGAAGGAAAATAAATAAGGAAGGAACATAAATAAGCACGAAAAAACCATACGTGTGGAGGGATAATATGTTTACCTTCAAAATAAACATGAATCAATTGTTTAAGACTGCAGCAGCGCACGATCTAGCACTCAAATTCCATTTTTAATCTTAATTACTAACAGTTAAAATTCAGTTGAGCAATTAGCACATAAAAATTACATGAGCGACAACCTAAAAAAGGGGGGAAATTTAAATGACTTATTTAGGTTTCAATTTTCAGTGCCTTAAAACGAAGCTTGATATGACAAGAGCCAGAGTTATTCAGAGTACGGATTGATAAAGCCACACAAGCCACTGAGAGAAATCAGTGTAAGAAGAGTTACCAGAAACATAAGTTCAAGCCTTACCACTGATTGTAGAGATCTCAAGCATAAGGAAAAAATGAACCAGAAATACAAGAATGGGGGAATTTAAATAACTTACTTGGGTTTTAATTTTCAATGCCTTAAAACGAAGCTTGATATGACAAGAGCCAGAGTTATTCAAAGTACGGATTGATAAAGCCACAAAAGCCATTGAGAGAAATCAGTGTAAGAAGAGTTGCCAGAAACATAAGTTCAAGCCTTACCACTGATTGTAGAGGTCTCAAACATAAGGAAAAGATGAACAGAGACGCACTAAAAGAAGAAGGGGGAAATTTAAATGACTTATTTAGGTTTTAATTTTCAGTGCCTTAAAACGAAGCTTGATATGACAAGAGCCAGAGTTATTCAAAGTACGGATTGATAAAGCTACAAAAGCCATTGAGAGAAATCAGTGTAAGAAGAGTTGCCAGAAACATAAGTTCAACGCTTAAAATTGATTGTAGACGTCTCAAATATAAGGAAAAGATGAAAGAGACGCACTAAAAAAAGGGGGAAATTTAAATGACTTATTTAGGTTTTAATTTTCAGTGTCTTAAAACGAAGCTTGATATGACAAGAGCCAGAGTCATTCAGAGTACGGATTGATAACGCCAAGAAGCATCGAAAGAAATCAGTGTAAGAAGAGTTACCAGAAACATAAGTTCAAGGCTAACACTGATTGTAGAGGTCTGAAACATAAGGAAAGATGAATTAGAAATATAAGAAGGGGGAAATTTAAATGACTTATTTAGGTTTTAATTTTCAGTGCCTTAAAACGAAGCTTGATATGACAAGAGCCAGAGTCATTCAGAGTACAGATTGATAAAGCCACAAAAGCCATTGAGAGAAATCTATTTCAGGGATTTACTGGAATAGGACTTACGCACCAGAAGTATAAATTCAAGTACAATATACATTGTGATTTGAAGTATATTTTAGACAATTGAAGGTTTAATGCTATTGATTTACAAGTTTAACTGCGTAAGTCCTAAGGAACATAAGTTCAAAACTTAACCCTGATTATTGACGGCTGAAGCATAAAAAAGATAAAAAGAGATGCATTAAAAAGAGGGGGACTTTAAATGGATTTGACGTTTTTTGATTCTTTGAACCTTAAAAATATTAATGATCTAAACAATATCATTGGCCGCAAATGGGGGTAGCTAAACCCACATAAAAATTGAAAGAATTCAGTGTCAATAGATTTGTCAGGAATATCACTTACTCACTAGAAGTATAAATTAAGGTACAATATACGTTTTGGTTTGAAATATATTTCTGACGGTTGAAGGTCAATGCTATTAATTTCCACGTTTAATGGCGTAAGTTCTATAGAACATAAATTCAAAATGTGACCCTGATTGTAGACGGCTGAAGAATAAAGAAAAGATGAAAAGAGATACATTAAAAGAAGAGAAAATTTCAATGGATTTCCTATCTCTTGATTTTTTAAACCTAAGAGTGATCTTGATCTGATAAAATTCAAAGTCATCAGTGATCTAAATAAGGCCACAAAAACTAATGTTAAAGAAGTCAATATAAGAAGTATATATAATAGTAGACCGAACTTACTCAGTTGCCTGCAGAGTAGGCAACTTTAATTTCCATTTACTATACCAGATTCGTTACACCAAAGACAACATTTGTTGTAATTTGTACTTCACTAACCAGTAATCGATAATTTCAAAAGCAGATCAACTTCTTTTAATCCCATTAAACGATGATATCCAACATAACCGTATCGTGCTTCAGTAAATGGAATAATAGAAATCTGACTCTTTAGAAATCTCCTCTAAATTGGTCTTTTAAGGTTAAATTCAAATCTAAAACTCGAGGCTACAAGCTTAATTAAAAATTATTTGCATTTCATAAATAAGAGGATTTCTACAGAGCCAAAAGAGATGTCTGGACAATTTTATTCGATATCTATGCCGAAAATTAACCACATATCACAAAATCTTGACGTATATACCTTTAATGGATCAAATGTATAATTACTGTTATTACAGCTTTTTTCAAAAATATTCCAAATTTTATTCAATCAAAGATGAACCCTAAGATCTTTTTTGAGGTTCTATCATCACTGACTATCTAAAGATCATCCATATACTCAATTCAAAGTGTGAGACTTTTTAAGATCTTCTCGGATCGCCAAAATTTACCATTAACCACATTAGCAATTAAAGTTCCGAAAGTAAATATTTACACTTAAATCAAAGTCTTGGTGTGTCTCCCCGTTGCAAGCAAATAGATATTTTTGTGCCAGCTTCGTATATAAAGCAACGACTCAAAATAGAATATTTTCATTTCTTATATACTTCATTTTCTTCCTGATTTCCCTGATTTTCAACATAGTTTTTTAATGACATTGAGAGTTGTACCCTCATCAATAGTTCCGATGTAACATCTTCGCTCCACAGTTCACCACTCAATAATTTTTTTAATCTCAAAGCATTCTTTAAAGATTTTTCATACTTTGATACTTTTCAGAATCTTCATACTCTTGAAAGAGAATATTTTGGTTCAACACAAAAGAAAAGATGTGCATGAACAAAATCATTAAAGATCACATAGACTCAAAAAATATATTATCAATTTCAAAGCATATAAATTTCAAATAGTTGATGATATCATTGTTTAGAAGAAATTTTCTATGATAAAATATATCGAAAACAATTTGATATCTTATTTTATAGACACGATGATTTGCATGATTTATTCCATTTTAGAGCACAAAAAGAGCTTAAAATATGAATCAGTGATTTAATAAAGGTTCTCTGGAAAGTTTCCATCATTGTAGCAAGCTTTTGGGCATCCAAATGGAAAATGGGAGAATATAATTATCAAAATAGTATGGATTGAGTGAAAATGGATTATGACACATGAAAAATAAGTCAAGTATACAACTTTAAGATACACGCTTCCAGTAAAATTATTCCTGAATTATTAATCAAACTTAAGTGAGAAAAAAATCTAGTGCTTCGAATCAATTAATAGATACATGAACTCCAAAATACAATCAAAAAATCACAACGTAGTTTAGTGACGACTATGCATAATTTCTACTTCAGAACTCTACAACATTGAATTCTCTAGAAAAATTTATAAAAAAAAGATTAAGAGAGATGGGTAAAGTTTTTTCTTGTCAACTATTGAAGGAAAAATATAATGAATAATAAGAGTCATTCAGAGATACAACAAATCAAACATACCGAAAATTGAGCACCTGAAGTAATGAAAAGTAAGACAAATCAATGAAATCGCGGGGAAACTACAAGAAACAGCAAGAGATGATATAATTGAAGATTTCGATCCTCAAGAAAACATTTTGTTAAAAATTGATGCCTTAAAATCTACCAGAAGCTTGAGCCTGTAATCCTCAAGAAGCACCTTGCGGGTGTTTTCTATGGGTACGCTGAGAGAAATCTCTTTTGTCCGGCCATAACGACCTTTGCTTACGACCACTGCGTTGACTATTCCTAGCATATCAAGTTCAGACATCAGGTCAGTAACCCTGCGTTGTGTAAGGATATCTACGTCAATGTGATGACAGAGCTGGCGATAGACATTATACATTTCTCCTGTTGTGACATTTTTACCTTCTCTGCCTCGATTTCGCAGCAAGATAATACTATATAACACGAGTTTAGACTGCGTGGGAAGGGTCCTTACGACTTCCACGACACGATCGATTTCAATCTTTTCCTGAGCACGTCTGACATGCTCTTCAAGAACTTTGGGCTGGTCTTCCCTTTCTGCAATTTCCCCTGACACACGTAAGAGATCAAGTGCGCGACGAGCATCACCGTGCTCCTGTGCTGCAAAAGCAGCACATAGTGGAATAACCATCTCGCCCAGTACTCCATCATTGTAAGCCATTTTTGCCCTTTGCTTCAAGATGTCACTGATCTGCTCAGCATCATAAGGAGGAAAAATTAATTCCTCCTCACCCAGGGAACTTTTAACCCTTGGGTCCAGAAACTCAGTGAATTTTAGATCGTTTGAAACCCCGATCATACTCACCTTGGCTTTCTGCAGATCTGTATTAATTCTGGAAAGGTTATAGAGGACATCATCACCTTTTTTAATCAGCTTGTCGATTTCATCCAGAATTATGATAACAACCTGCTCTCTATAATCAATTGCTTCCTTAAACTTAGTGAAGACCTGATCAGTTGGCCATCCAGTCATAGGAACGTCTTCTTCGAACTGTCTAGCAAGATTGGCAAGAAGTCGATACTGCGTATCAATAACTTCGCAATTGATATACACAACAGAGCAAAAAAGTGACTTATCTTCACTTACCCTCTCAAGCTCCTTTCCCACATAGCGAGTAACAGCAGTCTTTCCAGTCCCTGTTTTCCCATAGATCAGCACATTAGAAGGTGTTTCTCCCCTTAGTGCAGAAACCAATATTGTTGCAAGGCTATTGATCTGTTCATTCCGATGTAATAAAAGGTCAGGCGTGTAAGAAGGCCGAAGAACTTCTTTGTTTTTGAAAATTGATTCCCCATCAAGTAATTTTTCGAATAAGCCATCTAAAGATTGAGTTTTTATCATGAACGACCCTCTAAAAGTTGATGAAATAAAAGACCTGATGAATTAAGACAATTGATTTAAATTTAATATTTATAATGTAGTCCATTTTCCGCAGATGAACATAAGAATGCCATTATTTTCTCAATATTGTACCAGCTTAAAATTAATCTAATTTTCAATGAATAATACTCGGAAATATACGAACAAATTTATATATTTATGGAGACCTGCAGAATATCAAATGTAAATAATTTATATTGAGTTGTAATTAATAATTGCCATCATAAGTTTGATTAATTAAAAGTCTTGTTGTAGAATCCTTGTTTCTTGGAGAGGTGTACTCTTCATATATTTAGGTCGATATACAGCTACTATTAATATATTTAATTAATAGACCATTTATTTGGAGAGGTATACTATCATATTTTTCAGACTCTTAGCTGCAGGATAAACCTATAAATTTTAATTCAAAATTTGCTGGAATTTTGAAATCGAATTTCCTACAAAGATAATCTTTAAATAAATATCTTTAAACTTTACCTGCTTTCTGAAGCCAGTTAAAGTTCCTTCAGGCTGCCATGAATCCATAGCTATTGAATGTACTTCGTTGTATAGCTTTTTGTTCAAATATTTTTATACGATGAAAATCAAGTTTTTCGACAATCTCAGGTTGCATCTTAATGGCTAGGAGGATTTTGCTAAACCTCTTATTTTCACCAATCATTTATATATTATTCATAAACATATGACAAAATTTAGGAGCTTATCGAAATTCTTCTAGATTAATACAATGGCTTTTTCTGCATGACTTCCAAATAGTTAATTTGCCACAGATGGTTACTTAAAGTTCTTAGAATCATAACATTAGAATATATATAAAGATGAGAGATCACACACGTTAAAGAGCTACCAAGACTTGATAAAACCTGTATTACATATCCTCTTTTATCAAATCTTTAGATATAACTGATATATCAGCTCATAATTTTAATCTATAATTGCAGTAGATGCAATGGAAGTACACCGTATTAACAGTTATGGTAATGACCCGTTTATTTCCACTGGAGAGAACCCTTGATTTAAATAATTACTAAATAATCACACTCTTGAGATATGTAGATATAAAAAATAATGGATCCTAATTCCAAAAACATTGAAAATCTATTTTAAACCCCCTTTTCCTGTGGAGATAAATATAACATTTTTTGGCTTTATTACTTCGATTCGAAAAATAAAATTTTTTATCTAAACTATAGCTGATGTTACGTAGTTCCATTTCTTTATTTAGATTTAAAGATTTTGATTCTTTTCTATATTTTTTATTTATTGCAGCCAATTGCTAGTGTAATTAATGGTAAATTTTTACGATCCAGAAGATATTAATAAGTCTCAAGATTCAACACTTTATCTAACAATCAACATTCCGAGGAAAAATGATACAGTTACTCACAAGGCAGTTACCTAAATATGTACGAACCCCTATTCCATCCATCGTAGATTGACATTTACCTTTTGCCTAATTTCTTATATCCTTTGTACCATCGATTTCCTTCACAGGTTTCTTCTTTTTTGATTAAAAAGAGGCATATAGGGCTTACTACTGTCGATACCATAAATAATTGTAAATGCCTCAGATACTATCTATATACAGGGGAGCTTCTGTTCATTTGCTGCAGTGTGTAATGAACCACAAGGCAGTTTTCCTACCTGCGGGCCAGCATTTAATTCGAATTTTGATTATTCAACTTAAGAGCCTTATAACATTTTAAAACACCTTTCCTCATGGCATTCTCATCATTCAAGATAATCCGAATTAGACTTCCAAATATTTCCACGTTGCCATATGAACTTGGAATATCAGCATTAATGCCAATACACTCCATAGTAGGATTACTCCAAATGGAAAAAGTGACATACAAGCAATTCATAGTATAATTTTTTGACAAACCATTATATATTTAATTTTATATGATTAAATGTCCATTTTGACAAATGTTTTCGTTTTCACGAGTTAAAGCATGTCTGCTCTAGCTCACCTAATACGGAATCATTTATATAAATTAACTATTTTTATTGCGATTTTGAATACCTTGTGTATCGACATCACAATATAATTCTAAGCGCTTGGCAAAAAATAGCAATGCTGTGGTTTTTTATACCTCACTTGAATACTAATGAGAAGGTAATAAAAGAATGCTTCAATACCGCATCAATAACATTTTGCAAATAAAATCAACCAAATAATAAAGTATATAGATCTTTATTGCGAAAACTATCTAATAATAAAGTGATCTAAAATTTATGTGTTAAATTAAAAGATTAGAGAATTTCGATAAGCATCTTGCATTTTAGCATTGGAGATTTTCAATCTCTTATAACATTAATTTTTATTCATGAAAACTTTTATGATTTTGTTCTTAGAGAAGAATATGAAAGACCATTCCAATACCGTAAAACAAGTATTTTAAACATATTGATTACTTCAGCTTCAAGTCCGCCCCAGAAAACTTTTTTGTTAAAATATATGGACTCAAAAATAATACGAAAAGATTTCAAATCAATTGAGAAATTAATTATTGCAAATTTATCTACAACTGAATGGAAAAGTTTATATTAGTCGGTGAGACCAAAATCAGTAATAATTTTTATGAGCGAAAAGATTGTAAAAGATTTAAGTATCCGATACTTAAATGCATAGGCGTTTATCGAAATTCTCTTGAATTTTCTCTTTACAATCATCACTGTACTTTTTCATTTCTATTAAAAGCTGATTTATCTCTATAGCTCATCGCTGTTTATCGTCTCTTCAATACTATTAATCTCTCTGAGATGAGATTACAAAAAGTGTGAACACATTAATAAATGCTGCAGATTTTCACCCATCATGAACTGCTATTTTTGTAGAGTCGGAAGAATTTCCATGGCTTCCATTGTTTTAGACCCCCTTTTTAGATGAGAAAGATAACATATGTATTTGTCATTGGAAGCTACATGGAGTCAATATCCTTCTCACTTAATTTTCATAACTGTTTCATCACAATGAATAATATGAGAAATTGTTAACTTTTCACTAATCACATTTTCAGATTATTTTAAATTCCAAAAACATTATCTTTCTGCTATAATTAGGATAGTATAACACATTTTTGTACCCACAAAATCATTAAAAAATTCATATAACTCTTTCATAAGTATAAAATGGTAGTTTTTACAGTAATTTCTGAAGCTAAAATATTCGAACCATACTGGACTGGATATGTTATTGATTAAGAAAAAACAGTTTTATTTAATCTTCCACAGCAATGAAAATTTTCATATGACTTTGATGTTATGTGAAAAGAAGATTTATTGGTGAAATATCAAAACTTCGTCTTTTTCTATAAGCTTCAATTTTAACATCCTCACAAAAGTGTCCGTATTCTCCGCATTCGTTCAAAAAATGATATCTAGCCAATTAAAATCATTAACCGTTTCTAGAGTCATTTCTGGATGAACTTCTTAACCTCAAGTTATCTAGTAACTCTTTTTGCAACAACTCTTGGATTAGGGCTCTTTTTAACAACAAAAATCAGTCGAAGGAAGTTTGTTAATGTTACGACTGTTATGATTTAAACGAGATTCTTATAAGAAAAATCTTAAGTGATTTCTTCAATTTGAGATTCAAGACTTTCAATATAAGAAATAACCTTATGATCCGCAGCACACATAGCAAGAATTTTTTCATGATTCATCAGCAAAAAAATAACTCATTTTATATACAATTTTTCCGCGTTCCGAGGAAAAATTGTATAGTCACTTATAAACTATTTAATGGTTATGAAATTACTTTAAATTAATTATACAAAAATTAGTTTTGCAGCAAAACATATTTTCATAACAAAGGGTTCAAAGATGGAATATTACTGAGATGAGAGTTACTATTAGCCATAATGTCTTAAAAATTATATATGCCACAAAAATTAAGTACAAGGATTAATCTATTAGTAAAAGCTTTAATTTGCAGTCCTGTAGGGTAGTGGTCAATCCTTCGGGCCTTTGGAGCCCGGGACAGCGGTTCGAATCCGCTCAGGACTATAATAATATTTTTTAATATACTAAGCGCAAATTCTATTTCTCAACATTGTTTATAACTTTTTAGATTTGATATTGGAGAAATAAAGGAGACTATTAGCTTAAATAAATCCGATGAAGCCATAAAAGCGTATGATAAAGCAATTGAAATTAACCCGCAGTTTTTAGATGTTTGGAACAATAAAGGAAATGCTTTGTATAATTTAAAAAAAATTGATGGAGCAATAACAACATATAACAAAGCAATTGAAATTAATCCACAGAATTCAATAGCCTTGGATGATAAGGGGATGCTCTATATAAATTAAACAAGGATGAAGAAGCAATAAAAGCATTTGACAAAGCAACTGGAATTACCCCGTAGGATTCAAAAGCTTGGTACTATAAAGAAGTTGCTCTCAGCGAATTAGGCAAGTCCGATGAAGCACAAAAAGCTTGGGCCAAAGCAAAGGAAATTGATTCAAACGCTTGATACAATAAAGGAACTTTATCTAAGTGGATTAATAAATCCGATTTGCAGGTTAAATAGTTACTTAATGTTCATTTATTTTTATCCTGTGCTTAGATAAATATCGCAGTTTTTTAGCTTCCCACGACAACATATATTTTAATAAAAACTACGTATTTTCTGCATAATCAGGTAAAAATATTCTATAATTTTAGCTGTGAAATGAGAAAATATATAGGTTTAGACATAAAGCTATGCATTTATACGAGTTGATTAATTGTATTGTCTTACAAAAAATTCATTTAGGTTCTTCAAAAAGAGCAGAGTATTTCTCTTTGAGTAATGCGCGAATAGATTCGTTTAGCTCTGCTTTATAAAGTTTTTTGACTTATAAAAATAATGATATACTGATGAGATTCGTAACTGCTTAATTAGGGCATAAAGCTATGTGCTCTAAAAAATTACTAGCATACATATATATTCAAGTATTAATTTAGATATAATTCTGGAGGGAACATGCAAGAAACCGAAACCAAACCAATAAAAATTCTGGGAATATCAGGAAGTCCCAGAAATATGGCAACTGATTTTTTGGTTCAGGAAGCTTTGCAGATCACAAAACAAAAATATGGTGCAGAAACAGATTACTTTTCCTCCAAAGGAAAAAAACTGAACTTTTGCATTCATTGCGATTTCTGTGTAAGGACAAAAGAAGGCTGTGTTCATAAGGATGACATTTCGGCAGAGCTGTACGACAAAATGATCTGGGCAGATGCCTGGATTATAGGGACTCCTGTATATCAGGGAACAGTTAGTGCCCAGACAAAAACGATCATGGATCGCTGCAGAGCTATTGTTGCCAGAGACCAAAAGATCTTTTTAAACAAAGTAGGGATGGGAATCGCAGATGGTGGAGACCGAATAGGCGGGCAGGAACCAGCCATCCAGACCATTCTGAATTTTTATGTAATCAATGAAATGATCCCTATTGGAGGTGGATCCTTCGGAGCAAATCTGGGAGGAACATTCTGGTCAAAGGATAACGGAGCAGAAGGGGTTTCCGAAGATTTGGAAGGCATGAAAAGCCTTAGAAAAACACTGAAGAAACTTATCCAGACAACTCATATGGTAAAAAAAGCTGCCGAAAACTCAATCTCCGAAACCCAAATTGTTGAGAAAGAAGACAAGAAGTAAATCTAAGGATGTTGCAAAGGATCTATGAGTTTCAGAAATGGGATTAAAAATCAAATTGACCAGGATTCTGAGTCAATTCAAAGTTCAAATTGAAACTTTCAAAGAAGTGGGTTATTTTGGTAGAAAAGTTAACAAAAAAAATTAAGCGCACAGAAGAGGAAATTATAAGTTAAGAAGACTAGATGATTGGGACTTATAACATTCTAATTGATATTAAGGAATAAGCAGATATTGAAGAAATGGTTTTCCTGCAAAAGAAGGCGAAAAAGTGATGAAACGGTATCATCTATAAAACAAAAGCTTGATGAACTTTGATACACACATCACTTTTCTAAAAATGGGATTAAAAAGTATATTTTTGCTAATTTTGAAAATAGCAATAGCTTAATTGTAACAAAAATGAGGAGCATTCGATTAGTAGATAATAACATACTATATAATCATAATTTTTGTTAAATCAACTAAGTAATTTAACAGAAAGAATACTTGTTGTCGCATTTCCAAATACTTATTAATATATCTGCACATATAATGAGCAGGTGAATAGCTTGTTATCCAAAATACCTGTAGACCTTCAGAACTTATCCGAAGAAAATATTGATAAGGAAATCCTAAGAGTAGCTATTATCGCAGAGCTTGATGCCATAAACCTTTATGAACAGATGGCCAGTCTGACTAAAAAAAAGGATATCAAAACAATTCTCATGGATGTTGCAAAGGAAGAAAAAACACATGTTGGAGAGTTTCAGGCACTTTTACTTCGATTTGATACTCAGCAAAAAAACGAACTTGAAGCTGGAGCTGAAGAGGTGAAAGAGGAATTATCCAAATAAATTCCAACTCGAATTCCAAAATTTCCTTCGAGAATTTGTGAAAAAACTCGATCATTGGTCCCATTTTGCTGAGTTCAGATTGACTACTTTGTTTTTTTACAATTTTTCCTCAAGAGTTTACAAGAAAAAACGTAATCCACACATCTCATATTCTATTTTTTGCAATCGCCTCTAAAGAATTCAATGTTGTAGAGTTCTGAAGTAGAAATTATGCATGGTCTCCACTAAATTATTGTATAATTTTTTTGAGTATATTTTTGAGTTTACTCATTATTAAAAGAGCACAAAAAGCTAGATTTCTTTCCGATTGAATTTCATTAAGTAATTCAAAATTAATTTTACTGGAATTTAATCTTACTGGAATATTTTATGATGCCTCAATTCTACTAGTTTAATAATATCCTGACTAATTACTGATTTCATTTGATATGCTGTAATCCCAAAAATTTACTTTAACACATTAAAAATGTCATGTATTATAGATCGTGTTAGAAAAAATAGAGTCCTCTAAAGGATAATTTGGAACATGTTAGTATCTCAAAATCATTTTTTATTTCATACATAATTTCTATGTTTGAGCCTTATTCGCCAATAAAGTTAGTCAGAAGCAAAAAAAATCTTTTTTTGAATAAGATATTTCTCAGGCCATATCATAAGTATGCAAATTTGTTTTTGTGAATATGAATAATTTATGTGAAAACTATATTCAACTCATTTACATTAGTTTTTAAGTTAACAAAACATATATAGTAATACTTATAATGAGTTAAAGTATTATTTTATAGATAAATCTAGATTGCTTGGTGGTACGATGGAAACAGAACTCATGAGGATAGGGGTTTCCCTTCCTGATACCCTTCTAAGTAAATTTGATGAAATTATCAGAAAAAGAGGTTATTCTTCCCGTTCAGAAGGCATACGGGACGCCATCAGGAGTTATATTTCCTATTACGAGTGGATGGGTGACATTAAAGGGCATCGTATCGGAACCGTTGCAGTTATTTACGACCATACAAAAAGAGGTCTTTCAAATGCCCTTGCAGATATCCAGCACCAATACTCTAACCTGATAAAGTCCTCAGTGCATATTCACCTCGATCATGACAACTGTTTTGAAGTAATCGTTCTGGAGGGGGACGGCGAAGAAATAAAAGAGCTTTCAGAAGCTATAATGGCTCTCAAGGGGGTAAAATTCTCAAAACTCACAACTGTACCATCAAATGAAAAAATTTGACCTTCAATATAATTCTGCGAATCAACAATTCAGAGATGCTTTGATACTTTGTGGGATCCTAAAATTAACATTAATTCTACTAACGATTGATTGCATAGATAAAAAAATAAAGAGACCAAAAAAGTCTTATAATTTAGAGTATTGAAAATTCAAGCATGTAAAATAGGAAAAATCAGTTCTTTTTCCTCGATTCAAGACCCAAAAGAATGCTTTTTAACATCTTTCAGGAATAATCTCCAAAATATGCGAGATCGTAGCTCTGAAATTTTGTCCGATTCGACAATTCACCATATTTTTTCAGATTTTAAGGTGTAGGAAAGTACATATGCTTCTGATTCATAATTTCCACAAGGAAACATTTGCATAGGCTCTGAATTCCAGAATTTTGAGAATTGAGATTATCACCAAGTTATTGAACAAGAACCCCGAACATTAATAATTTTTCTAAATTTAGTATGTAATAAGTCGCTCTTCCAACCATTGTTGAGTTTTTTGGATTTTTTGTTTCCAAATTCGATTTTTTAGCTTTAGAGAATCATGAGGTTTAATGAAGTTATATCGAGTTTGGAATATATTCAAATTCCATAGTCAATCTCATTGCAACCAAAGGATATAATAGCTCCAAGTTCTGGATGTAAAGGAACTATTCAAAACCAAATATTTTCATTTGCTTACATGCATCTTTTTTCCTGTTTTCCCCAATTTTCAATATAGTTTTTAATGATTCGGAAGTTGTACCATCATCAACAGTTCCAATGAAATTAAAAAATATGTTGAAAATCAGGACAGACAGGACTAAAAAGAAGCATCCACCAGTCCGCAGATTTACACAAAAGTAGAAATTGGTTACCTATTTGCTCACTATTATTCATTAAAGATTAGATTAATTTTCAAGCTACTGCAATATCGCAGATGTACACAAATGTACAATTAGTTTGCCTATTTGCCCACCATATTCATTGAAAATTGGATTAATTTTCAAGCTACTGTCATATTGAGAAAATGATTGGCATCTTGTGTACACCTACAGAAAGTGGGTTCTTATTTAGGAGCCACTATTTTGATATGCTCTTTAGGACCAGTTTTTGCTCTTTCATTGGATATTACTATACATTCTTTTGGGCAACTGCTGACGCATTCAGTGCACATAATGCATCTGAATACATTAAGTTCCCACGTTTTTTCATCTTTAGTAACTTTTATTGCATCAGGAGGGCATTTTTTTTGACATATCCCGCAATAAATACAGTTTTCAGGACTGAAGATGATTCTTCCCTTAAAACTTTCATAAGGCGTCCTTATATCGAAAGGGTAAAGCCTGGTAGGAGGTTTACGAGAAACATTTGACAGAACAAGGTTTAACATACCCATTATATCACCTTTCTTATCTCTCAGTGCAACTAATACATGGGTCGACAGTAAGTACGACTACAGGAACATCAGCGAGTTTGATGCCTGGTAGCATCTGTAACAGTGCAGGTATATTTGCAAAGGTAGGCGTCCTTATTTTAAGTCTTTCCAAATTTTTCGTACCATTACCTTTGACGTAATATACAACTTCACCTCTAGGCTGCTCTGATCTTGAAATAGCTTCAGCTCCTGCAGTAGGGGAACCCTTCACAGATATTGAAATTTCACCTTCAGGCAATTTGGAGATCGCGTTCCTTATCAATTTGAAGCATTCATATAACTCATAAATTCTTATTTTAGTTCTGGCATAGCAATCTCCATCATTTTCAACAACTGCTTTAAAATTGAGATCTTTATAAATACTCCAGCTAGGGGATTCTCTTATGTCACTGTGAACCCCACTTCCTCTCAGTGTAGGACCAACAGCTCCAACATCATATGCAAGTTGTTTTGGTAATACACCTAATCCCACCAATCTTTTCTTTACTGTGTAATTATTTACAAATACTTTTTCTAGATTTTTAACTTGTGGTTCCAAGTCATCAATTGCTTTTAGAATTATATCAATATGTTCTTTAGACAAATCTTTGGTAGTTCCTCCGACTTTACACATTGAAGTTATCACTCTGTTTCCAGTAGTCATCTCCATTATATCCATTACTGCTTCTCGATACTTCCAGCATTCCATGAAGAGACTTTCAAATCCGAAACCATCTGCGAATAAACCAAGCCAAAGGAGGTGACTCTGAACTCTTGCTAGTTCACTCCATATCACTCTTAAATATTCTGCTCTTTCAGGGATCTCGACATTCATTAGTTGTTCGACCCCACGTGCATAAGTTATAGAATGGATGGCGCTGCAGATTCCACATATTCTTTCACAAATATAGAGTGTTTGATTATAGTCCTTTGTATCGATAAATTTCTCAAGCCCTCTGTGCACATAACCTAGTGAAGGAAGTGCTCCAACAACAACATCATTGTCCAGTTCAAGTTTTAACTGTACTGGTTCGGGTAAAACGGGATGTTGAGGACCAAAAGGTATTACAGTTGTCATAATGATTCTCCTCTCAAATTGCTTTAAGCTAATGGAGTTTTTGGACTGTTTGGTGTCAAATACAGGTGACCCTTAAAGTCTATTGCAAGGCCTTCAAAAGTTAATCCAAAAAGATCCTGGTATTCATTCTCGATCAAAAGTGCGCATAAATAAATACCTGACATACTCTTTGGTTTCTCAGATGGCTTCACAAAATACCTTAGAGTTTTTAGAACGTAACCTTTGTCTAAAACATATATCAATTCGTGACCATCGTTAGCTTTCAAGCATATCATTGTAGCATATCGATAACCATCATTTTTTAATTCCTGAACAGTTTTTAGCAGTTCTGAGCTGCTTTTTATTTCTACGTTATTCTCAAGCATTTGATGGCACCTCGTTTCCTTTGAGTTTTACGTCTTTTCCTTTGATTTTTCCTTGGCTCTTGCTTTCAAGTACTGAAAGTGCTGCAACTACTCCATCGAGTATAGCTTCAGGTCTTGGGCAACATCCGGGAACATATGCATCTACCGGTATTACCTGATCCACTCCACCTATCACATTATAGCAGTCATGGAAAATCCCACCTGTAGATGCACAGGCACCTACAGCTAGAACAACTTTGGGATCAGGAATCTGGTTATAGATGTTCTTAAGCACATTCACATTTTTGTAATTTATCGAACCCGTAACCACCATTATATCAGCTTGTTTGGGAGTACCTATGTTTAAAACACCAAATCTTTCAGCATCATATAGAGGAGTAAGACAAGCCAATACTTCAATATCACAGCCATTACAACTGTTGCAATTCACGTGTATGATCCATGGGGACTTTGCCAATGCCATAAATATCCCTCTTTTAAATTAACTTAATCTTAGCAACGTACAGATATAGTACATTTACGACTGAAATTATCAACAAAATTGTCCAACTTACTTTGAGCATCCATTGCCAGTATACTCTTGCAGTGATATTGTCCATTATAATTACAAACAAGAAAGCAATCAATGCTATAAGCAAACCAATTATTATGTTCACTTTCCAGAATAGGAACATAAGTCCTAATAAAAACACGTATTCATAGAAATGTCCAATCTCAATTCCAGCTAACCCTGGTCCTGAATATTCGGTCAGCATACCTTTAACCAGTTCCTGATGAGCATGATGAGAGGTTGAATAATCGAAGGGTGATTTTTTAAATTTAATATTCATAACAAACAACATTGATATGAATATAAGTGGGATGTACATCAGGAGAGGGCTCGATACATTGTCCAGCGCAGATAATTTAAAGGTACCAGTAAGCAAGTATATTGCAAGAGCATATAATATTAAAATTGGCTCATATGACAAAATAGCCATGATTTCTCTTGAACTTCCGATTCTGGCATATGGAGAACCAGTGCTCATTCCTCCTACTATGAGAGCTACCGAAGATACTGTATAAACAAATACTATCATCAAAATATCTGCATCAAAGACTAACATTAAAAGACTCAAAATTACAAACACTACGTAAATGACGACGTAGAGATTTTGAGATTCATTCACAACCATATTATCTTTTTGGAATAGCTTCATTACATCATAATAGGGTTGGAGAAGAGGTGGACCAACTCTACCTTGCAATCTTGCTGTAAGTCTCCTGTCAATACCTGCAAGTAAACAGCCAAGGATAGGAGCACCTATTAAAACAAGAATAATTTTTGCAATATCTAAACTATTCATAATACCACCACTTCTACCAATGCAACTACAATAAGTAATATGGAAATTACGTATCCAAGTGTTGTAAGTTTGTTTTCTCCAAAAATATTTTGAAGATAAATGTTAGAGACACTGCTTTTATCGTAACTGCCAAGTCCATTCCGGAACATCAATTTATCCTTTTCAAGGTTATTTTCCCCACACATATAATACCCAGCTGGGCGGGGAGTGAACATGTTTTTTGTAGCAAAGTAGATTAGAATGGCCAAAGCGAACACTATGAATATGACTGCATAAGCAAATGCTCCTATCTCTGATGTAAATTGTCCACCTTGCCCTGAAACAGTAGGGACAATATTGAGCAAAGTCGCAACCTGAGGTTTAATGAAATAGTCATATATTGTAAATACAAGAATACTTGTAACTACAATACATAATCCAAGGAAAGATAGCGGGAAATAGGTTTCCGGTTTTAAATGGTGAACTGCATTTTTATCCATTGAGGATGATAATATTGTTCCAAGCCATTTAACGTAATAAACTGTAGTAAGTGCACTCCCAAGTATAAGGAAGATCGATACAATAGGATTGGTTGAAGCGACTTCCATTGATACCCATTTCGTAAGTAAAACCCCAAAAGGAGGTAATAGCATGGATATCATTCCTAGAGATATGAGCATTGTAAGAAGGGGAGCTTTTTTTATCAATCCGGACATGTCTTCAATATCTCTGCTTCCTATAGTATGTTCAATTTCGCCTGTACAAAGGAACAGCAGACATTTGGATATTGCATGGAATATAATAAGCATAATAGCAGCAGCTACAGCGAGAGGCGAACCTATACCAGCACTTGCGATAATTAATCCCAAATTTGCAATCGTAGAATAAGCCAGCACTCTTTTAGCATTTCTTTGAGATAAGGCTAAAGCTGAACACATAACGAAAGTAAAGCTTCCGTAAATAGCAATTGCTATTCCGAGGGGTGTGTTCGCAAAAGCCGGTACAAGCTTGACAATTAAGAAAACACCTGCATTTACCATCGTGCTTGAGTGGAGTAAGGCAGAAACTGGGGTTGGAGCTACCATCGCACCTAAGAGCCAGCTCTGGAAAGGCATTTGGGCAGATTTTGCAAAACCTGCAATACATAGTAAGACTACAGGAAGAGCTACAGCAGCAGCCGTTGCACTAGTCCCAATTGCAGATAGATTAGAGATATCAAGTTTAACACTAAGCAAAATTATGGCTAAAGAAAAAGTAATTCCGCCAATCAAATTTAAAGCTAGAGCTCTGAATGCATTGGTTATGGATTCTTCGTCCTGGTTGTATGCGATCAAAACGAAGGAACAAAGAGTAGTGATTTCCCAGAACAGATACAGCCATCCTAAGGTGTCAACCATGACTAGTCCGTTCATAGCTGCTAAGAAGAAGCTCATCGTAAAGAAAAACGTTTTTTGTCTGTCTAGATGCCTGTGCTTCTCATAGTGATCCATATATCCTGTTGCAAATAATATAATCGCAGTACCGATTATATTCACAATTAATATCATGACCTGAGAAAATTGATCAATATTAAAAGAAACACTTTCAACTTTTGCGACAGCCATATAGGAATAAGCTGCTATAACTGTTTGAATTGCAATTAGTGCAAGTGTAGGCCAACTTTTATGTTTTGCTGACACATAGAATACAAATAGTATTACAAGTACCTCAAGTATAAGGACAATATTTTCTAATAGTGCAAAACTTGATCCAGCAACCTCAACTTTCCCAGTTCCATCTAATACTAACATAATCGAAGAAACTGCTCCTACTATGAAAAAAGCCCAGGCTAGGAATTTGTATAATGATTTGCCAAGAGCTAAGAATAAAAAAGAAAAAAGTATAGGTGCTGTAATTAATAGCATAATGGTGGTCTTCAACATATAATATATCCTCCAATCTACTGATTTCTATCTACTCCATAGATTTATCTTTCAATCTGCATATATTCTGTCTAGTTAATCCTCCGATTTGTTACTAGGAGGACTTACGCAACTGAAGTAAAAATTGCCTGCAATAGGCGCTGTGAGTAGTTTGAAATTTTGAATGTTTCAAGACTTTTTGAGATAAGTTTTTCATTTCAATTGCATAATTCCTGAGCATATAAGAATATGGACTTAAATAGCCCACTAATATTAAATAGAATTTCGATGAGCGCAAATTTTTGGTTGATAGTTTATAAAGTATAAACGCAAGCAATTTGTTGACATCAAAGATCTATCGAAATTCTCTATCAGTTCTTAAATCAAAATTACAAGAAATAATAATACGCAAATAATATAGATATGATACCTACATGTTACAAATATAACAAAGGCATATTTAAAGATAGTGATTTTTTTTCTATTTTTATATGATGCTCCCAAAATAGAATTTTGATTTAAAAATCCATCCTTTTTCTCATCATTATGATCGTTACTCGTTTTATCTTATAAAGATAGATATAAATAATATAAAATTTGACAGCTTTTGTGACGAATATACTATGTTATAATAAGGTAGCCCTTTTCAAGAACGAGATGTTATTAAAAAATTGTTTATGTTTAATAATATCCAAAATAGCATAATTTTCGTGAACTAGCACTCAGCTGAAGATTAAGTGGCTTCGTGGTTTATCCCATTCTCTTTTGAGAACAAGTCTCCAAGCCCATCCCCCACATTCCATAGGCGTCAGATTCTAATTAGATTTTGATCAATGAAAGCGAATTTTTTGATGTTAATTGCAGCATTAATATCGCTATCATTTTTTGTCTTGCAATCAGGACATTTCCATTCTCAATCTTTCAGTTTTAGCTCAGAGTTATGGTATCCACAAACATGACAGATCTTAGATGATGATTCAAATTTACCTATCATAAGAATGATTTTTCCTAACCATTCTGATATATCTTCTAATTTTGTTACAAAACTACTCCATGCCAAATCACATATAGCCTGTGCAAAATGGTGATTCGTAATCATGTCTTTAACATCCAGAGTTTCAATAGCTATTGCTTGGTTCTCGATAACAAGTTTAAAGAGAGTTTATGTTGAAAATCATTTCTCAGTTTTGTCATTTTCTCATTAAGTACAGCACGTTTTTGTTTGGCTGCTTCTCGGCTTTTAGAACCGTTTTTTTTCGACTAACTATTTTTTGGAGTACTTTAAGTCTCTTCAAAGAGTTTTTCAAGTACTCAGGATTTTCAACCTTTTCTCCAGTTGATATCACAGCAAAATCTTTTATACTAACTTCTACACCAATAGTCGTAGATTCAGAAAAACTTATTTAACTGGAACTTCTTTTCCATATTCCACTGAAATGTTAATATAGTATCATTCCTGTGCAAGATTTCAAAATCGTAGCGGTTTTAAATCCCCTTCAAATGTTTTGTGAAGAAGTGCTTTGATTTCTCCAATCTTAGGAAGCTTAACAGTATTGTTTTCAAAATCAAAATTGTAGTGTTTTGGTATCGGAAATGAACGAATTGGATTCTTCTTTGACTTAATTTAGGAAAACCATTCTTTTCTCTAAAAAATATAGTAAATGCAGATTCTACCTGTTTAATCATGTCTGAACTGATTGGGAATTGGCTTCTCCTAACCACATATTTTGCTTTCTTAGATTCGAAGTTAGTTTTTTAATCAAACCTAGAAATGGATTTCCCTATTTGCTCATATGTTTCTATCTCCTGATCAAGCGCTAATTTTAGACAAACCTACAACTACCAATATGTTGATTAAGTTGGTTGAATTGATCAATTGTTGGACATACCCTAATAATCGAATGGTTTTAGGAGATAACACTTAAAAATCTTTAATAATACACATACTTTTTGGTAAAGATAGAGTATGAACATAAGAACAGTAGCAAGTTTTTGTTAATTGGTCACATTATCTTTGTGTACCAATTCTAAAAAACATACTAGAATAGATTGAAGAAAAACTCAGACAGATAATTCATGACATTGAAAAGGAAACACATTTTGAAATACTAGAAATGGAAACGGACAAAGAATGTATCCATCTACTCGTTAAGAGCAAGCCAAAAGTCACCTCTTGCGATCATTCGAAAACTGAAACAAGAGACAACAATTAAGCTGTGGAAAAATCAAAAAGTGTATTTGAAAAATACTATTGGAAAGAACATACACGATGAAGTGATGGATATCTCGAATCTTTTATAGGCAATTTTAGGAAAAAGCAGCCAAAAATTACATACTGAACCAGGGCTGAAGACCTACTGATTTTACGCTTTATCCTAAAATCTGAATTTAAAAAAGCAATTAATTTGGCATTAAAATGATGAAGTTATCTTCCTCAAATACTCTCAAAGTTTTCTTTTTACATAATTGCGATTATTCCACTAATCAATCTTATAAATGCATTAACGGAAAATTTTTTAGTCTTAACAATTTTTCCATTCTGAAGTTCTCCCTTTTGAGATCCTGTTTCATCTTCGTACATCTCATCATTTGCAGAGAATTTCGATAAGCTTCTTACTTTCACGAGTCATTTAATATACCAGTTATAAGTATAAATATACAATTTATAAATATATGACAAATTATTAGGATTTATCGAAATTCTCTGTAATAAGACACCACATAATTTTGGTAATTTCGTTGTTAGAACAAAAATTGAATTTGAATAATTGATTTATATCCATGATAGTATCACGAACATACCCAGTTGTTTGCAACTGGGTGTTCCATCGTAAATTTTATTTGAGCCTGTTATTTGAAGATTCCATATTTGGTTTTAGCAAGTTAAAATACAAAAATCTACTAAAAATTATCATAATTTTTAGAAATGCTAACAGAAGAAATTTAAAAAAAAGGAATAAAAATAACTAAAGAAAAAAGAAGGTGGGGCTGGTGAGATTCGAACTCACGATCGACGGGTCTCTCCGAACAACTAACTATAACAGTCTTGGTTCTGGTTAGCAACTATCAGTGCTCCAACGGCTCCTCATTGCCCTGCTCCGTCGAGAAAAACTCAGTAGACCCGTTGTTCATCATTTATCCGCTGGAGCCCATCGCCATGCCGGACTAGGCCACAGCCCCTTGACAAGAATATTGAGATATTCGTCCTCTTTTAAATAGTTGACGGCAAGAAATCAGTTTTTAAGGAAAATGATTCTATTTTATGGGCTTATTCTCCTTAAAAATATTCCAACAATAGAGCATTTCTTAAGACCGCCTATCTTATCAAGCATTGCACTGCCTAATGAAATTTTTTATACTAAATCCTTTTTGAACACAAAAAAGAATTTAGATAAATCCCTAAATTTTGTCATAAGCTTACGAATTTTATATAAGTGACTTGAGAAAATCAGTGGTTTATCTAGATCCTCAATAATCTAGAGTTTTATAAATGCTATATACTTATACTGAGGTCAGCCTGAAATGAGTCAAACAATAGTTTTTAGTAGGTTTCCGTACAAAATTACCTTATTATGAAAGCTGTATGCATCTGTATGGGGGTACATCTGCCTTACAGTCCAAAGTGGTACTGGCCTGTAGAGGGTTTTTATGGAGTGCCCGAAATGGACCGTTATTTTGACAGAGAAAATATTTTCTCTAGATTTTTAAAAACAAGTAGAGAACTTTTACAACTTAATGATATAATTATGGAATCTATTGAAAAGGGAGGAAGATATTCCTTCGATCTATCTGGTCCTTTCCTCGAACAATGCAGATGGGATCCTGAACTTCTAGAGTCTTTCCACGAACTCGAAGAAAGCGGAAGCGTAGAATTTACAGGAAGCTGCAACTACCATTCCTTGAGTTCCCTATACCCTGATCTGTCTTGGTTTCATGAGGAAATTAGCATCTACAGGGAGATAATCAGGAAATTGTTAGGTGTTACTCCCGAAACTTTCGTGAATACCGAACTACTATACACGGAAAGGATAGGATGCATCCTTGCAGAGGCAGGTTTCGGATGCTTAATTGCCGAAGGGTCAAGAAACCTTATAAATGGATATGATCCGGTAAATGTCTTCCAAAACCATCTTCCAACTCTCCTAAGGCATATAAACCTTAGCGAAGACCTTGAACTGCGTTTTTTTGAAAAAAACTATGAAGGATATCATCTTATCCCTAAAAAGTTCGCAGACTGGATCAAAAGCATGGAAGGTGATGTTCTGACCCTTTATTTAAACTATACAAATCTCTGTGTTCACCTTAGTAATGGGAATACAATAGTCGATTTTATCCGGACTTTCCCCAGCGCTCTTAAAATAAGGGGCATTGAAATGCTCACACCTTCTGAAGCTGTAAAAAGATTCTCACATTCAAGGCTCCAAACACTTGGAACAGAACAAACAATCCGTTATGGGATGCATAATGCAATCGGAAATAATGCCCAGCAGCTTTACATGCAAGAACTTGTAAGAATTGGAGAGGAGCTTTCAGAGCTTAAGGGAAGTAAAGCTTACTGGAAACTGAAGCAGATATTCGGCTATCTTCAGCAGAGCGAAATATTTTTTTCCATGAACTCTGGAAGTAGTAGGGAAGGTTATGAAAGAGCTGTGAATTATTTTTCCATCTTGTCTGATTTCAGGAGAGCTGTCCTGGAGGAAGCAAAATGACATCTGTTTGTATATATTTTCAGGTGCATCAGCCATTTAGATTGCGCAGGTTCTGGCCCGACGAAAGCTCCGGATTTTACCGTTATTTTGATGAGAAAGGCAACAGGGAAATCTTTGAAAGAGTAGCAAGAAAGTGCTATATCCCTGCAAACAAAGTCCTTCTGAATTCTATCAATGAGCACGAAGGAAAGTTTAGATTTTCCCTTTCTGTTACTGGTACACTGCTAAAACAATGCGAATTATGGGGAACAGAAGTCCTAGATGGCTTCCGACAAATGGCAGAAACAAAAGCTGTGGAATTCCTGGACGAAACTTATTATCATTCACTTTCAAGTCTTTTTGAAAAAAAAGCCGAATTCATCGAAGAAATAAAGGAACATAGAGAACTTATGTTCTCCCTACTGGGTGTTGAACCTACGGTATTTCGAAACACTGAACTGCTTTACAATAATTCAATCGCAAAAATTGCTTCTGATTTGGGTTACAAGGCAATACTTACTGAAGGTGCAGATCACCTACTTGAAGGTAGATCCTCCAACTTGCTTTACAGAGCAAAAAACTTAGGTCTCCCAATTATCCTCAGGAACTACAAGCTGAGTGATGATATAGGATACCGTTTTTCAGCAAGGTGGTGGGAAGGTTATCCTTTGACTGCGGAAAAATGGGCTTCTTGGATTTCAGGAATCAAAGAGGACTGCGTTAACATCTTTATTGACTATGAAACCTTTGGAGAACACCAGTGGGAAGAAACCGGAATTTTTACCTTTCTGCGAGAACTGCCTGGAGAAGTTCTCAAGAAGCACCTTGATTTCTGCACTCCTTTTGAGATTGTAGAGAAATACTCACCTGTAGCTGAGATAGAGGTAGGGGATTTTTCCACCATTTCCTGGGCTGATATGGAACGTGATACCAGTGCATGGCTTGGAAACGATATGCAAAGACGTTGTTTTGAGGAAATTAAGTTGCTTGAACCTTTTGTAAGAAAAACAGGAGATTCTGAGATCCTACGTATATGGAAGCATCTGCTAACTTCGGATCATTATTATTATATGTGCACTAAATGGCTTGGGGATGGGGATGTACACTCTTATTTCAGTGTTTATTCTACACCCTTTGATGCAGCAGTCAATTTCATGGCAGTACTCATGGATTTCAAAGCTCAGGTATTCAGGAAACTTAGAGCGATAGCTTAATTGAAATTTACGCATACAAATCGTAGGAGTTTGAGTAATATGGTCAAAGATTTATTCATGTTTGCAGGCTTCAATGAGAATTCGCAAATTGTATGGTTTAAAATTATTTATTCGAAAAAGCCTGGATCTTTATCATTAATAACTGACCTTCTTGAAAAAGAAAATGCATTCATTATGTTTGGTCATCTGGATAATATTACACAAAAAACGGGAGAATATTTGATATATACAGAACTTGATGAAAATATTAATCCTGATGATCTTGCTCAAAAAATAAAAAGTATTGAAGTTGTAAGTGAAGTAGATTACGGAATTTCAAAATATGGGATGATTTATTCCGTGGACTTTCCTCTTAATGTAATAGGAGTCAGGGGAGTCATGGCAAGAGCGCTCACAATTGTTGATATTATTAAAACTCTCAATCAAAGTGTACCGCATGCAGAAGGACTCCTCACAGTTTCAGGCCTGAAAGGAGGAATTCATGCGGCAAAATATTTCAAGAGTATCATGCCTATTAATGACAGCAATTATGCAAGCGTTCTTGCGGAGCTCTACAGAGCTGTGGGCTGGGGGATCTTGGAAATAGAATGCGATCCAAAGACTTACGAAGGAAAAATCATTGTGAAAGACTCGTTTATAGCCGATGTTTACGGATCGGCTGACCAGCCTGTTTGTGCCTTTATGAGCGGCTACTTTGCGGGTTACCTGACCGATTATTTCGGGAAAAATATCAGTGTAAGGGAGGTTAGCTGTAAAGTCACCGGAAAGAAGGTATGCGAACATGTAATTTCTTTGGCGCCCTCCAGCGTAAGCCAAGAATACCAGCTAAGGGGGATACACAGTGATCAGGCAACCTAATGCCATTCTAGGAAATGACAGATTGCTTGTGACAATGGGAAGAAAAGGGGATATTTTGGGCTTATTCTACCCCCGCAGAGATCATGCTCAGCATGTAGAAGAGTCCCTTGCCTGCGTCCACACAGGAGAAAAACTTCTCTGGACAAATGATAACGAATGGCACAGCATTCAGAACTATATAGAAGACACTAACATCGTATCCACAAAACTTTACCATGACTCCGGAATTCGGATTTCGATTCTTGACCTTGTACACTCAGAAGTGCCTGTTCTCATCCGCAGGTTCAAAGTTCAGTCCCAGAAAAAAATATCAGGGAAATTTTTTTACTACTCTAATTTCAATGTGGGAGAAACATCCAAAAAAAATTCTGGTTTTTGTGATACAGATGCTCGCTTGCTCATACAGTACTGGCAGAACTATTATATTGGGATCCATTCTTTGCCCGAATTTACCGAATGGCAGATTGGAAAGGCCATGGACACCATATGGTGGACTAATTCCAAGTATGATATGGAAGATGGAAAGCTCCAGCGAAATAAAGAAGATATCGGAAATATTAATAATGCTGCTGGCTGGGATCTTGAACTAGAAGCTAACGGAGCAAATGAATTCGTTATTCTGATAGGAGCCGCATCTTCCAGGAGCCTTCTTTACAAGAGAATGCATGAGCTTTCCAAAATGTCTCTGGAATATATTTTCGAAAAGACTCGGGAATACTGGGTGATGTGGCTTTCTAAAAAAAAGGTACTAAAAATGCCAGGACTCGATGGACACGAGAACTTGCGCCAGGAACTGTTCAGCGCATACAACAGATCTCTTCTAATGCTTGACTTACTTCAAGACCGCGAATATGGATCCTTTGTAGCTGCCCCCGAGTTTGACTCCAATTTTGAGAAATGTGGAGGATACGGCTTTTGCTGGAACAGGGATACAGCCGAGATTGTGCTTGCACTCAAACATTCAGGATATCCTGAGTATTGTGATCTGTTTTTCAAGTGGTCCATTCGGACCCAACTACCTAATGGTTCCTGGTTTCAACGCTATTGGCTTAATGGAGATACAGCTCCTTCCTGGGGCAATTTTGATTACTCAACTCAAATAGACGAAACAGGATCCACTCTCTATGCCATGGATACATATTACAGAATCCTTGAAGGTCTTAAAAAAATTGAATTTTTGGACGAAGTCTGGGTTTCAGTACTCAGAGCTGCCGAATATCTAATGAAGAAGACAAAATCTGGGCTTCATGAGAGCTGTATGGATCTCTGGGAAACTTATTACGGAATTTTCACATACACAAATGCTGCGATCTATGCTGGGCTTATGGGCGCTTCCAATCTGGCCGAAGAAAATTCGGAATCTGGCATGGCAAAGCGCTGGAAGAAAAGAGCGGAGTTCATCAAGAAGGCTACAATTGATCGTCTATGGCTTCAGGAAGGCTACTTTGCAAAAGGGATCATCAACGAGAAACTGGATAAAACCATTGATGCAAGCATCCTAAGCGCTTATATCCCCTTTGGGATGCTGTCTCCAAAGGATCCCATAGAAAAGGATATGATCCTGTTTATGATAGAAAATATCATGAAAAAACTCTCAGTACCCATCAATAAGAGTTACGGAATCAAGAGGTATGAAAATGACAGTTACATTGACGGAAACCCATGGGTAGTAACTACTCTCTGGCTTTCGGAAGCAATGCTTGCCCTTGCCCTAGACATCCCTTCTGGAAAAGCTATTTTTTCCCCCATGCATGACGTTTCCTATGAAAAAGAAAAGAGCAATATAGAAAACGTGGAAGATCTGACAAATGAAGGAATTAAATGCCTTAAATGGGCCCTTGCTGGTGCAACCAGTACAGGACTTCTCCCGGAGCAGGTTGATAAGTCAACAGGTAAACCTGCTTGGGCAATTCCTCTAGGATGGAGTGGGTCCCTAATGATTGACAATATCTTACTTCTAGACAAGATATGTGTGAGAAAAGCAGCAGATGCAGAGAAAAGCTAAAAGGAAAACTAACTTGAGACTCAAAGTTTTGGTGGCGCACCCGCGCAAACAACTGGGTTTGTTCGTGCCACTTCTCTGGACATAAAGAAATTATTCGAATTCAATTATTGTTCTAGCAAGGAAATTAACAGAATTATATGGTGTCTTATTACAAATAAAATATATATGAAGATATCTTGTGTTGAAAGTGAAAAATTCAGAAAAGGAAGATCGTTGAGACTGAAAAATCATTAGTTGATGTACTTATAAAAATAATTAATTTAATAACCGCAATTGTGAAAAAAATGGTGAGGAGAATACTTGAGAAACTAGTTTAATCACATAATGTTATTTTAAATTAAAATATTGAGAATTTTAAGAACAATAATTTCAAATAGCGCCCCAAAAATTAGTATCATCCAAATTCAATTTCATTTTTCACGATTCAATAGCCATCTTTGTGAAGATACGATGAGCAAATTTTGGTAGGCTGAATTTATTCAACTGCCGGCCATAGATAATGTTTTTTATATTTACATCAGTTAGTAATCCTGAGTACATTTTGCATCAAAATAGATAACTTCCAGCGGATTGTCGGTAGACTTAATATTTATCCTTCATACTTTTTTTCGAAAAAGGCCTCCAACCTATCCATACCTTCCTTTATATTTTCAATGCTATTAGAATAGGAAAAACGCAGATATCCCTCTGCTCCATTTCCGAAGTCGATACCAGGAGTCACTGCAACGCCTACATCATTAAGAATACTACGGCTTAATTCCAGAGAGTCGTTGCTGTATTTGCGAGCATCGGCAAGGACATAGAAAGCGCCAGTTGGCTCTTTGCGGACATCTAGTCCCATACCCAGGAGCCTCTTGAGCATATATTGGCGGCGTATATTGTAGATCTGTATCATATCAGTAACATGTTCCTGGGAACCTTGCAAGGCTGAAATTCCTGCTTCCTGGACAAAGGCATTGGCGCAGATAAAAAAATTCTGATGAATTTTCTGAATCACACGAACACATTCAGATGGGCAAATAATGTAGCCGAGCCTCCAGCCAGTCATCGCATATAATTTAGAAAAGCCGTTAACAACAAAGGTATTGTTCGTATATTCCAGGATAGTATGCTCTTCTCCACTATAGATCAAGCCCTGGTAAATTTCGTCTGAAACTATAGGAATTCCTCTTTCGTCAGCTATCGCAGCAAGGCCTTTCAAGTTTTCAGGAGACATTACATATCCACCAGGATTTGAAGGACTGTTGATAAGAATGGCCTTTGTATTGGGACTAAGGTACTGCTCTACTGTTTCTGTCTCGAGAGCAAAGCCATTAGTATCATTCGTGTAGACATAGACAGGAACTCCGCCGAGGTATTTCACAAAATTTGGATAGCAGGCGTAGTATGGATTTGACATAATTACTTCGTCCCACTTTTCGAGCAGAGCCATAAAAACCAACAGGAGACCAGGGCTTGTCCCCGAAGTTACAATGACCTGATTTGGACTCAGGTCAATTCCAAACTTATGGTAGTAAGAGTTAACTATTGCCTCTCTAAGAGGAAGAAATCCCTGGCTATGAGTGTACTTCGTAGATCCTCGAACAATAGCATCATATGCAGCTTCGCATATATGAGGAGCAGTAGGGAAATCTGGCTCACCGACCTCTAGATGTATAATATGTCTTCCCTCAGCTTCCATAGCCTGAGCATTTTCCAGCACTTCCATCACATAGAATGGAGGGATATCTTCAGATTTTTTAGATAGGATGCATTCGGAGTTTATCGAGAGCATAAAAGACCTTCTGAAAAGCAAACATTGTAAAAGGAATTGTTGTAGAAGCAAGTAACTTCGCTGAAGCTATACCTGAAAATCAGTATGCTTTCAATATTTAAGAGGATTTCGATAAATGCCTAAATTTCATCTTATGCTTATAAATAGTATATAAAAAACTCGTGAAAATCGGAGATTTATCGAAACCCTCTTAAATATTCTATGGGAAAGAAAGATTTGGAATTAGTCAATTACCCCACGCCAAAACTATAGAAATTGCCGTCTTCTCAGAGTTAGCATTTTAATTCATTCGCCTGCAAGGCTAATCTTCGTCTAGTTTATCTATTGACAAAAACTCTATCGGTTATCAGTTCCAAAATCGAATTATCGACTATTTTTCGGAGTCTATTAATTGCTCCGTTAATATAGCATTGACTAACTAACCTACAAACTTTGGTACAGTACTCTCTTAATTCTTCATGATATACTATACTCAAATTTTTCAATCAGATCTAGTGCAAGAGAATCCACTTGACTTGTATATGCTTCATCTACAAGTTGATACTTAATACCATGGAAGACACATTTGCTTTATAATTTACCTTTGCATGTACCAAATGAAATCGGTACAATGTTTTGATTATTACGTTTACTGTGATCGATTCCTTTTTTAATTCCTGTTAATTCTCCGATAAGAACATTGCCTAGATTATTTTCGAGCAGCTTTTAACCGATAGTTGACTGTCCAGTTCATGAATCCAGTAATTCTATAAGACCGTCAGTTAACATACTTCTTTATCGTTAGTTATTTCTTTAATTTTGTGTAAGTCTTAGACTAGCATTTTCCTTGTTACACCATCGGTTGAGAGATATTATATACTTGTTATCAACAATGAAGAAGTTCCATCGGTATCGACACTTGTCCCATTTTTTCGACTAGATTTCCGTAAGTATATATTTTTTGTGTCAGCTTCCGGAGCAAACTCAAAAATTATGATACAATGATGAAAAGAGCAGCAAAAAACATCCTCTAGAAACGATTGACGTATTAAGAAAAAGAGGATTAGATAAAAAGGAGTTCAAAAGGAGTTAGTTTATACAGTTGCTAAAAAGATATCCAAAGTAGAAAAAGTTCTTGTTCATACTGTCCAACGGGTGAATCTTACGATGTTGCGTTTGTTTTTTTAATAATCGCTATCATTCAGAGATATTGAAAGTGAACTACCACTCAACTGAAGACTAAGTGGTTTATTGGTTCATTCCTTTCTCTTTTGAGAACAAGTCCCTAAACCCATCCTCCACATTCCAAGGGTTCAGATTTCAATTAGATTTTAATCAATGATAGACAATTTTTTGATGTTAATTGCAGCATTAAAGTTTCTATCATGTTTTGTCTTGCAATCAGGACATTTCCATTCTAGATCTTTTAGTGTTAGATCAGAGTTATAGTATCCACAAACATAACAGATCTTAGATGATAGTTCAAATTTACCTATCATAAGAATGTTTTTTTCTGATCATTCTGATTTATATTCTAATTTTGTTACAAAACTACTCCATGCCGAATCACCTATAGACTGTGCTAAATGGTGATTCTTAATCATGCCTTTAACATTCAGAGCTTCAAAAACTATTGCTTGGTCCTCGCTAACAAGTTTAAAATTAAACCTTGTCCTATAAAAGAATCATTTTAAGGATAGTGTAAGCCATCTTTGAAATCAAAGAATAATGAACGATAGGAGAAACTTAAGATAAATACAGAAATCAGCGGGAAGAATTTGGATGTATTCCTACGAAGAAAAAAATCAGAGGAATAATCCTCTGTAAATATATTACTAATCCTCTGTAAATACATTACTTAACATATTTTTTCGCATGTTTAGCAGGTTTGCAGCAAACTTCTTTGACAACTTCCTTAACAACTGGTTGTTGGACTTCCGGTTGTTGGACTTGCATGGGTTGTTGATAACCATAACCCATGCCAGGATAACCATAACCCGCATAGGGCCACCAGGGATAGCCACCCCAGCCAAGGCCCCAGCCGCGACCCCAGCCGCCGCCGCCGCGGTGTGCACTAACTGCTACTGCTGTCAAAGATGTAACAAAAAGTACTGCCAGTAAAACTGCAAGTACCTTTTTCATTCTAAGTTTCAACATTTATTTCCTCCATTTGATTTATACAAATTTAATAAAAATAATTGATAATATATAAATTTTGTTATTAAATTCTTCTTGATTATCCATTATCGCCTTGTAGATAATCATTCATTTTAAGGCAGCTATGTAGCGATCACCCAAAATTTAAAATATTTGTTTTTAAGCAGTGTTATTGGGATGATAGCTTTAAAATAGAGCTTTATGACTTCATAAACTCTTTAACGGCTTTCATTAATTTGTGGTGGTGATGCATCTTGTGGTGGTGGTGGTGAGGCCATTTGTAGATTTTAGTCTTCATACTTTTTAAGAATATAATGGCTGTTTTCTTCTCCTTAACCATAACGAGTCCGGAGCCTACTCCTGCAGCGGTTTTCTTCTCCTTAACCACACTGGGCACTGCACTTACTGCTGCAGCAGTCACGGACAATAAAAAACAAACTGCTAGCAAAATACCGATTGTCTTTTTCATCTGTTTCATCATCTTTTTACCTCATTTGAACTTATATTAAATCATTTTTATCTGATGTGAGATTAAATTTATATGTTCATTTTTGGCAATTGTTTTATGCGCCTTTACAGGTTTTTACAATACCTAAAAGTGCTTCTTGCAAAGTGTTTCTTGCAATTGCAAGTGGTGATATTAATTGATTTGAATAAATAGTTACTTTCAACAATTGAGTGAATTGAATAAACATTTACTTCAAAAAATAAATGTATTTGGGGAATTAATTTCAAAATAAAGCTTTTATAACTCGATTAAGACTTATTTTGATCATTATGAAACTTTTTATTAAAAATCAATTATTTTCATTTGCTGATATGCTTCTTTTTCTTCCTTGTTTCCCTGATTTTCAACATAGTTTTTGATAACATCTGAAGTTGTTCCATTTCCTATAGTTCCAATGTAGCCTCCATCACTCCACAGTTCA
>Ga0326728_10005068_pt1 | contig 37842 bp, 36 predicted proteins | sample MB3enrmetagenome_FD_207602 | JGI IMG/M metagenome (GOLD analysis project Ga0326728, IMG submission 207602) | Lab enriched peat soil microbial communities from McLean, Ithaca, NY, United States - MB31MN | ecosystem: Environmental > Terrestrial > Soil > Wetlands > Peat | place: USA: New York...
TCTGCCCTGAATTCTTGGGCGGCGCAGCAGCACCGCCCTACCGAAGACGTGGAGATTCTTGTCCTGCACCCATGGCAACGGGTTGATGCGCATCGAAATTGACCCGGCGGGGTTAGATGATACAAATAAGAAAGTGAATAGTATGGCAAAAGCGGGAAAAACGCTGGCCCTCATGGTGGTCTTGGCGATGGTCGCCATCGGAGCGGGTCTGGTGATTGCCTTGTGGATGGGCAATCACGAGGCGGTGGCGCCGGTGGTCTTGCCGGACCAGGTTCAGATCCCGCAGCCACCCGAGATCGTGCCTCCGGCGGCGACATTCACCAATATACATGCCAATGGTTTCGCGCAGCAGCAGCGGGGCCGGGGCTGGACCAACCCGGTGGACCCAGCCGACAGCCTGCCGTGGGACCAAAGGCTGGATGGCATCCTGCTGCGCGGCGGAGAAGCCAGCGACAAGGCGGATGCGATCAGGAAGCTGATGACGGTCGCGCCGGCGGAGGCCGAGGTCGAGCTGTCGCAGCACTTGATCAACATGGTGCAGGACGATCGCTATGACCCGGCGGCGGAATTGCTGACCAACGCCACCACGCCGGCGGCCGTGGCCACGGTGCTGATGAATGATTTGCTCAACCGCCGCAACAACCTCAAGCTGCCGATGCTCCTGGCCATCGCCCGCAACGATCAGCATCCTCTCAAGGACCAAGCCAAAGACATGTTGGAGCTTTTCCTCCAAGCCGATTATTCCACCAACTGGGACCAGTGGGGCGGCGCGGTGGATGCCTGGTTGCAGCAAAATCAGTAGGGCGTTTTAAGGCCCCGCTTTGGCCGGCCCGGCGGAATCGTCCGCGGGGGAAAGGCTCTTCTTGTGGAACGGCTCCAGGATGCGGGTGAGCGTTTTCGGGATATAAAGCGGACGGAGGGCCGGCGCGTCGAGCGTCCCGCCGATCTTGTACTCAAATAACTTGCTCAACGGCGAAAAGGCCCAACTGAAGACCTGACCGAAAACCGGGAAATCGCGCAGGACATTCGCCTCGACCCGCGCGTCCAGTTCCTTTTCCGTGTTCAAGGTGCCGCGATAAAGGAGGCGGAAATCGGTGGATCGGATTTCCAGGTCGTCGCTGGCCACCATGCCGTTGGTCACGACAAAATCCGCGCCCGCCTGATAGGCCCGGCTGTTGCCGGCGCCGGGGATGATTCTGTTGAGCATGGGGGAGAATATGCCGAAAAGCCGGATGTTCCAGAGCAGGGCGTGTGTTACCGAAAGGCGGCCCGAACCGGTCCAGCTTTTTTTGTTCGCTGTGTTGGCGCCTGTGATGGCAATGTGGCCGTCCAGCACCCCTTCCACGCCGTTGGATTTTGCGCTCCATCCCTGCACCAGCAGAGGCAGTTCGATCCCGGCCACCGAGGCCTCCCCGCGAAAGTCGGTTCCTATTTTAGGCGTGTCGTCAAAAAGGCCCCAACCGCGAAAGGTTCCGTCGTACAAGCCCGCCTCGACATTGGTCAGCGCGACCTTTTGCCCGCTCCAATGCACCTCGCCGGAGGCCGTCCCGGCCAGCAGCTTGCTGTAACGGAAATTGCGGCCGGACACGGCAAAATGCAGGTCGGTCGCCATCGGGTCGGTGAGGACCAACGATCCCCAGGCATGAATGGCCGGCGGCGTGTCAAATCCAATCACCCGCAGCCAGGCGGGCGTGCGCGGTCCGAGCAGGCGATTGACGAGGCGCGGATCCAGCGTGCTGACGACGTTGCTCGCAGAAATTCTTTGGGCGGTCCAATCCATCTCCGCCAATGGCGCAGCCAGTTCTCCCCCGTCCTTAAGAACCCGGATGTCTCTCACCCGGGCCAATAAATTGCTGTATTCCACCGCGGCCTCCAGGCGGTCCACCTTTTCGCCGCGGACCGTGAAATTCGTCGCCGCCAACCGGGCCTGGACGGCCAGAGCCGCGGGTTCCTGCCAGCGGCCGCGGATTTCGGCGTGGATTCTGGGCGGATCGGTTTTGGAAAAGACCGCCTCGTCCAGCAGCGGTTGTTGCTTCTCCGGCAGCAGCGGGCGGAAGCCGCCGGGGTCCAGATGTGAGTCAATAATAAATGTAAAACCGCCCGTTTCATCGTCCCCCGTGAAATCCACGTCGGCCTCGCCGCCGGGCCGGAGCAGATGGAGCCGGGCGATGTCCCAAACCTGGTTTGAATAGGCGAAGCGGGATTGGGCGGCGTCGAGGGAAAACCCGCGAAAGGAGGCCGCGCCCACGGAAAAATCGCCGGCCATTTGCAGCGAGGGCAGCAGTCGGGCGGCCCAATCGGGCGGCCGGTTGGTCCACGACGGCAACACCACCCGGGCCTGGAAGGCCGCCTTTGGCGGGCGCTCCCACTGGATTTCGTTGAGGCGGGTTTGCATGACCGGGGAGAGAAGCCGGGCGAGTTGGTGCGCCTCAAAATCAGAGCTTGCGCCGGCCTGGAGTTCGCGCGAGCCGACATCGAGACGGGCGCGGCCCGACAACACACCGCCGTAAAGCGCGGCCTCCAGGTTTGTCAATACGAGTTCCGGCGCGCGCCAGGAGCCGGCGCAGAGGAACCGCTCCATTTGAATTTCGGGGGTGACGACCTTGGCCAGCCCAGCCTGCCAGTCCATGGCCCAACGATTGATTTTGGCCCAGAAGCCCCAGGAATCATCGGCGGCCGGGGAACCTTCAACCGCGGCGGCATTCCAGGTCAGGGTGGCGGAGTCCGCCGAGCCCCATGGGGTTGCGACCCGGATGGCCTGGCCGTCCACAGCCCAACGGTTGATTTTGGCCCAGAAGCCCCAGGAATCGTCTGCGGCTGGAGAATCTTCGACCGCGGCGGCATTCCAGGTCAGGGCGGCGGAGTCCGCCGATCCCCACGGAGTTGCGACCCGGCGAGCCTGCCCATTGCCGGACGCGGCCAGCAGGGCCGCGGGAGAGGATTGCAGCGTCACGCTTCCTTCCCAGTTAAGGCTGGCGGCCTCCAGCCCGTTGGTTGCGGCGGGGCCGGGTGGGCGGCAAATCAGATTGGAGACGGCAAAGTTCACAGCGGCCTGCAAATTTGACCCGGTCGCGCGCGAAATCCGCGCAGTCAATGCGAGGTCCGTCCCCTGGGCTTCGGGCGTGGTCACAGCGCCGGCGGAGAGCCGGGCATTTAGGAACGGCGCGGAGCCGGGATGGACCGGTCTGGCGCAGTCGGCGTCCAGCTTCAATCCGGTGGCCTGGCCCCAAGGGGTTTGGACGCCGTCGGACTCGAGCGTCAATTTCATCCGCAACGTGTCGGGATCGCGTCCGTCGGCGGTCAGGTTGAGGTCGAGCCGGGGCGGGGCCTGGAAATGAATTTTATCCAGCGTCGCGGCGATTTGGCGCAGGGAATCCTGCGGCGTGCCGGCCGGGACCGGGGTTTGGCTCGCGCCGGCCGGGGCCGGCCACAGCTTCAACTCGCGCGCCGCCATATAGTTGGTCACCGTGCCGCGCAGGGTCATTTGAATGCCGTGGAAGGTGGCATGGCCTGCCTGGAGCCGGATGGTATCGTTGGGGAGCAGCGCCAGGTCGAGAAAAACATCGTTGACAGAGAGGAAATCCCCCGCGGCTTCGGAGAAGGGAAGTTTGAGGCTGCCCTGGGAGATGAGCAAGCCATCGGCGCTGAGGCGGCGGCGCAGGAGTTTGGCGGCGTTGAGATAAACCACAGTTTCTCCGGCGGCGAGGCGCGGACTCAGAGGCCGGTCGGCGCGGTGAAAGGCGGCGTTATCAACCACCACCGCCGGCCCCCAACCCAGCCGGGCGCTGGTGAATTGCAACTCAAATCCCCGCTCCCGCAGGTGGTTGAGCAAGGCCAATTTGAGGAAATCCGGCAGGCCGATGAGATTAAGGTAAGCCCCGGCCGCCACCACCAGAAAAATGGCGAACAAAAGCATGATCCGTCCCCAGCGAAAGACGGCGCGCAGACGGCGTCCGGTGCGGCTTTGGAACAGGGTGGCAAGAGACATAGGGCTACTGGCGCTGGCGATCAACCGACGGAATGCCCAGGTATTCGACCACGTTGGAGTACACATCAACCGGAAATTCAAAAATGAGCCGCCGCCCGTTGCGCATCACCGACGCGTAAGGATGCGGCAGGGGAAGGGCTGGGGCGCCAAATTGGATGGTATTGGTTTCCATTTGCCCGCCCTGCTTGATTTCGAAGGCGATCTGGTAATCCGTCTTGTCAAAACCAAACCGCTCCAGATGATCGTCGCCGTACCCGCTCCAAAAGATGGCGCGCAACTGTCCCAGGCGATAGAGCGTCTTCTCAATGCCCGGCTGCACAATGAACCCGCTGGAACCGGGCGGCAAAGTCCATTGATTGTGCTCGTCCCGGGTATAGCGGAGATGGCCTCCCCTTTGATGAATGTCAATGGCCACGACCTCGTTGGATTCAAAATGCCAGATGGCGCGGTCACGCAACTGCCAGTAGGCCTCGGGCAGGCGGTCGAATTGCTGAAGATCAATCGAATTGACGTATTTCTTGTCGTTGCCCATCTCGAAAATCTTGTCCGGCTGGTTGGTGCCGTGGCCGAAGATCAGATCCGCCATGAGCGGGTCGGTCTGGCCGGCGGGGCCGGCGTAAAAAAGCTGGCAGCGCAGGAGGGCGTTGGCGGGCTTGTCCAGTCCGTAGGGGGTTTTGTCCTCCACCACGGAGCGCCCGATTTCAACCTGGATGTTGGTCAAGGCGGAGAGCCATGCCTTCATCAGCCATTCATCCGCCAGGAAGGTCTCGCCGCTGGCGCCGGTCACGCGCCAGGGGCCGCCGCCGGCTGCTTGCACGGTAAAGGCCTCAATCCCCTGGCCGGAAACCTCGATGGAGCCGATCAAGTCCGGAGAAACGCTCAGGAGATGCCGGTCCAGAAAATTGGTGTAGTCGCCCTCCCAGGGCGCGAGCGCCGCCTTGTCAATCTCGATGAGGCCGGGCGGCTGGAGCCGGCGGGCGTAGGCCAGGTTGGTCCGGCCGGCCGGGCTGTCGCCCGCCTGCAATTCGAGAATCTTGTTGGTCTCTCGCAAAAAAGTCAATACTAATTGTCGCGTGGGCGGCGCGCCGGGCACTCCCGCCGCGTCCAATTCCTGCGCCTCGTCCGGGACGAATCGCTGCACGCGCAGGGCCTGAAGTTGTCCGAGCCATTCCTTGATCTGCGGCGTGTCGGCGCGGGCCTCGATGGGCCTGGTCATGTTCCAGAGATGGTTGCTGGCGTCCAGTTCCAGGTCAAAATTCCATTTGGCCGATGCGACCTGCAGCTTTTGAAAATCCGCGCCCTTGAGATTCAGCACCGTCAAATCGCGCCACTGGAGCTGGTTGGTCGGAATCCAGTCGAGCGCGTTGGTGCCGGCGACCAAAATCCGGTCGCTGCCGCGCACGTTCAAATAGACCTTGTCCCCCATCGGGGAGAGGTGGCCGATGTTCAAGGCGCGTTCCCGTCCGTTTTCCTCGAGCAGGAGGGTGAGCGGATTCGGGAGCAGCCCGTATTCCTCCCAGGAATCGGGGTGGTCAATGAACGATTGCCAATCCCATTGCCCCACTTCCTGCAGCAGCTTCTCGATCAACGCGCCGGAGGCGGGATAGGGGCCGGGCTTGGTCAACTGCCAGACCTGGTTGGTCTTCCCGGCGCGGATGAGGCGCGCGCCGCCCCCGACCTGAACCTCCACGGCGTCAATTTTGGCCGGGTCCAATTCCGGGAACACCCGGCGGTTGGGTGCCATCCGGGCCGCGCTGCGCATGGGCCGTTCCACAAAATAAATAAACGCGAACAGGAGCGCGGCGGCGGCGAGAAGAAGGCCGGTGGCTTTGGTGTTCACGTTCGTCTCCAGGCCTGAAGCATTCAACTCCGCCGCCGCAGCCAGACCAGGCCGCCCAGGAAAAGCGCCGCGCCGGGCATGGCCGCCAGGAACAGCCAGCGAAGCTGCGTCGTCTGCGCCTGGGTCAGGTAAATTTGGTAATACGTGATCGGACGCGCCCCGATGTCCCCCATCACCGCCTCCGGCCGCGAGAGCAGCCAGTCCAGCGTCTGGCTGGCGAAGTAACGATTGGCCCCGGCGCTGCTGTCAATCCTTTGATCGTCCAAAAAATCCGCGTCCCCCGCCACCACCATGCGCGTGCCGTCGTGGCCGTTGATGACGCCTTGTTCGATGGCGGCGACCAGCGTGTAAGGCGGGAGGGGCAACGGCACTGCGTTGGAGGCGGCCCAGGCGCGCTCGCCCGGCCATTGCATGCCATTGGTGCTCGTCGCGGCCACCGCCGTCAGGGTCGGCGCGCCGGGACCCCGGGAGTTGGTTGTGTACGCGAAGATGGGGCGGGGCCTGTCCATCTGAATCTTCAGACCGGCCCTGACCAGCGCCCTCATGATGGGATGGACCGAAGAACTGCTGGCATCGAAGGCCGGCTTGACGAGGAATTCGCCCTTGTCAATGAAAAGTCTCTTGTCCCCATCAATGACATGCAGGTTGGGCAGAGTCACGCCCCAGTTGGTCAGCACGGTATCCAGACCCTCCGTGGTGTCCAGCAGGGCCAGAAGCCGGGCGTTGCCATGCCGCAAGTAGGCCTGGACTTGGAAAAGCTCATTGGAGGAAAGCTGGGCCGTCCGTTCTCGTCCGCTGGCGATGATCAGCAGGCTGCAATCGGCCGGAATGGAATCCGTTTGGCTCAAGGCCAGACTCCTCCAATCGCAGGCCATTTCGTTGCTGAGGATGGCGGCCAGTTTGGCATAGCCGGTTCCATCGGGCGCGGGTCCCTGCCCGGTGGGATCGCCGGGATCCCGCTCGCCATGGCCCGTGAGGAAATAAGCCTTCAGATCCCGCGGGTGGGCGATGGACACAATGGCGGCCGTGAAGTAAAGCTCGCCCTTGAAAGCCGTGCGGCGGATCGGACGGTCGCGCAGCAAATCGTTGAAATTGTAATTCGACAATTTGCTGTCCGAGCAAATGTGGTGCTGGCCGTTGCCCTCAAAAGCCACAAAGTCCTCGTGACTTGGCCCGAGATGCAGCCGCGCCAGCAAATCCCGCGCCTCCCCAGGCGATCGGTCGTAATCCAGGGCCTTGACGCGGACATGCGACGGGTTGGCCGACTGGTACTCGCCCAGCAGCGCGCAAATCATCGTGTACACATCCGACTGGCGCTGATAAAAAATGGTGACCTGGACGTCGTTGGTCAGGGAATTCAAGACCCGGAGTGTCTGGGGCGAAAGTTGGAAGCGGGTCGCCTCCGCCCAAGGGAACCGCCGGTAATGTCCTTCCGCCAGATAGTTGCCCATCACCAGCAGGGCCAGCACGGCCCCCGTCCCCGCCAGCAGATTCAGCGTCGTCAGCCAGCGGCGGCCCTGCGAGAAACCGGCGGAATGGGAATCGGGTGGCGGCATCTTATCTCCAGCGGCGGCTCTGCACCACGCGGTGCGTGAGAAACAAAAAAAAGACGCTCGATGTCAAGTAGAACACCAGGCAGCGCGTGTCCACCACCCCCTGCGAGAAATCCTCCATGTGCGCCCGCAGGCAAATGTAGTCCAGGGTGGCCCCGGCCCAGGTCTTGTCCGGCGCAAAGCGGTCCGCCACAAAACTCAGGATGAACAAGCCCAGCCCGATGGCAAAGGTGATCATGGCGGCGACGATCTGGTTGCTGGTCAGCGACGAGGCAAAGCTGCCCACACTCGTGTAAAGCGTCCCCAGGAGGAAGAGTCCCAAAAACGTGGCCGCCAGCGTGCCAGGATCCAAAAAGCTCGCGTCGTGCGCGAAATAACGCAAAATCATAATGAACCCCAGCAGCGGCAGCCAGGCGATGCAATACAAAATCAGGGCGGCGCTGAATTTGGCCAGCACCACCGCCAGGTCGCTCACGGGCGCCGTCATCAGGGTCTCAAATGTGCCGGAAGACTTTTCCAGCGCGAACAGCCGCATGGTGATGACCGGCGCGGCAAAAAGCAGGATCAGCCAGGGGTATAACGAACGCAGGAAGATTTCGGTGATGGGCATGAGGGTGAGAACCGCCTGGAGATTGGTCAGCAGGCTGACGAAACTCAGGCCCATCAGGAACACCGCCCCGGCGATGACCACATAGCCAATCCAGGAAAAGAAAAACCCCGCCAGTTCGCGCCGCGTCAATGTCAGGTAGGCCCGCATCAGGAACCCTCCTCGCTTTGCGGCCGGGTCAGCCGGATGTAAATGTCTTCCAGCGAATAACGCTGGCGGGAAAGCTCGCGCAGTTTCCAGCCCCGCTCGGTGGCCAGCTCGAATATCAGCGCCCGCAAATCCCCCCCGTTGGCCGCCGTCAGGGAGCACCGGTGATATTCCCCCTCCGCCGGCACTATGTCGTAGTCGGCCACTTCCGCCATCTGCTCGAAGCATTGCCTCAAATCCTCCAGCGGCGCGGCAATCTCCGCAATAATTTGACCGTGGCTGCTCATGCCTTTCTGCAAATTCTCCGGCGTGTCCGCCGCCAGGATTCTGCCCTCCCGCATGATCAACACCCGGTTGCACGTCAGTTCCACCTCGGGCAAAATGTGGCTGGACAGCAGCACGGTATGCCGCCGGCCCAGGTCCTTGATCAACTGCCGCACCGTCCGAATCTGGCTGGGATCCAGCCCGATGGTCGGCTCGTCCAGTATGATCAACTCCGGTTCATGCACCAGCGCGTCGGCCAGTCCCACCCGCTGCCGGAAGCCTTTGGAAAGCTGCCCGATGATGCGGCGACCGGCCTCGGCCAGGCCGCATTGCGCGATCACGCTCTCCACCCGTTGGCGCGCGCGGCTGTGGCTCAGACCTTTGAGCCGGGCGCGGAACCGGAGATATTCCCTCACCCGCATGTCCTGGTGGAGCGGATTGTTCTCCGGCATATAACCGATTCGCCGCCGCACTTCGTCCGCGTGCGCGGCCACATCCAGACCCGCCACCCGCGCCAGGCCGGAGGTCGCGGGCATGAAACAGGACAGAATGCGCATGGTCGTGCTTTTGCCCGCGCCGTTTGGCCCCAGCAACGCCACAATTTCTCCGCGGCCAACCGTGAAGGAAACGTCCTCCACCGCGGTTTTGCCAGCGTAGCGTTTCGTTAGATTCGCCACCTCAATCATCATGTCGTCGGTCATGGGCGCTCGGCTTCCTCGTGCGGTGTCCAGTCCGGGCCACGGGCCTGTCCCGGAACAACCGGGCCGATATTAAGCCCAGCCTCCTCCGGTTGGTAGCCTAAATTTTGCCAATCGCAAAAAAATCCGGCCAGTTCATCAAGGGAGACCCCGGCGTCTTCTCCCCCTCCTCCACACACTTGTGGAGGAGAGGGCCGGGGAGAGGAGGTTCTCCACCCTCTCCTAATCTTAATCTTAATCCTAAAACTCTGTCGGTTGAGCGGTGATTAAGTTTAAGATTAGGATTAAGATTAAGAAACCGCCACCCAAAGCGAAATGCCGCAAAATCCACCCTTGACTTTCCCGCCCTGCCGCCAGACAACTCATGGGCGTGCCCGCAACCCACTCTGATTTCTACGCCCGCTGGCGGGCGCAAAATGAAGCCCGCCTGTTCCTGGGCGAGCGCGACGCCGCCTCTCCCCCGGAACGCCTCCTGCAAAGCATCTGGCTCCATCAGCGTCTGCGCCGGGACGATTTGCAAACCCTCGACGGCCAGCCCTTGCGCGTCCTCCATCCAGGCTTTTGGAACCGCGCCGCCGGCCCCGACTTCCGCGGGGCCGTCCTCCAATTCGGCCGCGAACCGGCCCGTTCCGGCGACGTGGAAATTGACCGCGTTCCCGGCAACTGGCAGGCCCACGGGCATCAGGACAATCCGGCCTTTGCCGGGGTGATTTTGCATGTGGTCTGGGACGCCTCCCGGCCCGCCTCCCATCCCGTCCCCGCCCTGGCCCTGGAAAAATTTATTGACACCCCTCTGGCCGACATCCAACTCCTGGCCGGGGCCGGCGCGGCGCAGGACTGGCCGGAAACGTTGCAAGGGGCGTGCGCCGCTCCGCTGGCCGGACTGGCCCCCGCACAAACCGCCGAACTGCTCCATCAGGCCGCGCGCGTCCGTTTCGAGCGCAAGGCCCGCCAGATAGAGGCGCGCGCGCGCCAGACCGGCTGGGAACAGGCGCTGTGGGAGGGGCTTTTTCGCGCGCTCGGTTACAAACAAAACATCTGGCCCATGCAGCGCCTGGGCGAACTGCTCCCCCGCCTGGCTGATAGCGGCAGGGACGCCGTGCCGCGGCGTCCGACCGTCGCCGTCACCGTCTGGCAGGCCCGCCTGTTGGGCGTGGCCGGCTTGCTGCCCCCCGACCTTTCCACGACCGGCCCGGACCAGTATCTGCGCGGCGTTTGGGACCACTGGTGGCGCGAGCGGGAAAGCTTCAGCGACGTGCTTTTGCCCCGCAACCTCTGGCGATTCAGCGGCCTGCGCCCGGCCAACCAGCCCCAGCGCCGCCTCGCCCTGGCGGCCCACTGGCTGTCAACAAACGATTTCCTCCCCCGCCTCGAACGCTGGTTCACCGCGCCGCAACCGGCCGCCTCCCTGCCCGCCTCCCTCCTCGCCTGCCTGCAAGCGCCGGAGGACCCTTTCTGGTCCTGGCACTGGGGATTGCGCTCCCCGCGCCTGGGCCGGCCCCAGCCGCTGCTGGGCGCGACCCGGGTGACCGACCTGGCTGTCAATGTGATTTTGCCCTGGTTCTGGATGCGGGCGCAGGCGGGCCGCAACGAGCCGTTGCGCAACATTGCCGGGGAACGCTATCAGGCCTGGCCCGCCGCGCAGGACAACGCCCTCCTGCGCCTAGCCCGGCGGCGGATGCTGGGCCGGCCCGGTTCCTCCGGCGTCCATTCCGCCGCCGCCCAGCAAGGCCTCCTCCAAATCGTCCACGATTTTTGCGACCACACCAACGCCATCTGCGCCGATTGCCAGTTCCCCGAATTAGTGCGCGGCTTTTGTGTTGCGGGAAATCAATGCAATCAGGCGGTTTGACAAAAGGCCACGTTTGGGCCACATTGGGCACGTGAGCGCAATAGCCAAGAGCCGTATTGACCCCGAATTGAAACGCCAGGCTGAAGCCGTCTTGGCAGAGATCGGACTGAAACCACGGGCCGCATTGGAACTTTTTTACAAACAGATCATCAAGCGCCGGGCCATCCCGTTCCCTGTCCAAGCAGACAGCCCGGAAGATGAGGTTTTGAGCACTGCCACCCGCCGCAATACGCTGGCTGATGAGTTTTAGGCATGAGAACTGTCCCGCAACCTGCCGAAGTTTGGTTCATTGACTTGGGCATGGTTGGCAAACCGCGTTATGCGCTCGTCCTGGCGGCTCAAACCGATGCCCGGCTGGCGCTGGCCAGCGTGGTTTTGATCACCACACGGTTTGAGGACACGCCTTACGAGGTGACATTGCCTCGCGTGCCGTGGTTGCGGGAGCAAAGCTACATCAACGTCCAGAGCATCCAGCCGGTGAAGTTCACCGAATTTGTCCGCAAATCTCCCGGAAAACTTGATGCTCGCGTCATGAGCGAAGTGCAAGCCGCGCTCAAACGCTGGTTGAAGCTCTAGCCCGGATATTTCATATCTCCGCCGGACGTTGCCACACCCTGAATGGTAGGGCGTCCCGATTCCGAATCGAGAGCCGCCCTGAATCAGGGCGAAGCAGCAGCTTCGCCCTACCAGACTATGAAATGTCCGGGCTAAACAGCTTTTAGCATGTTCTGCCGCCTTTGTTCGCAGACAGGCCGCAATTGTACCCTTCCAAATCAAGGAATTGCCTTGGCAATTTTAGACGACGTTTTTCGCAGCCCACAGCTTCGCGCCCGTCTAATTTAGTAGAGATGCGCCCCATAATTTTGTGGCTTGGCCCGGCAAGAAGTGCTTCAATTTCGCGCAAACAAAAAATTATTGGCATGAACGGATACTTTTTTACCGCCAGCGCCACGCGCCACCTGCCCAACCTCGGCCCCAGCCGCACCGGCTGCCAAAGCCTCATTGTCTGCGCCGACAGCGCGGAAGCTGCGCAAAAACAATTTGAAGCGTGGCTGTGCGCTCAACCAGAAGGGGAAATTCCAATGACGACCCGGATCAACCGCGTTGTGGCCGCGCAGTTTGTTGACAAGCTGCTCACGGAAAAAGAACCCGTTCCAATTGACTGGCCGCAAGTTGCCCGCCAGGCCCAGTCGGACCTGGAATCCATCCCCGCCGATAATTTTGAACAGGGTTATTGGGTGGACGTCAACGCCCTCGTCGCGGCAAGTCCCGATCTCGAGGCCTTGCGCGCAGATTTGCCCGAGGATATTCGTTCCGGCCTCAATTGGGCTGAAGACAAACAGTCCTTCTTCCTCCTCAGCGTTCTGACTCCGCCGCCGCCCCTGCCCGACCCTGGGGACGAGCCGGAGGCGGACGCTGCCGATGCCGGACAACCTGTCGAAGAAACCGCCGGCGGGTCAGCCTTCGGTCTTGACGAATCAGAAGCCGAATTCCCGGAACTGGCGGCCAAGGAAGCCGCCGTTTTGATTCGCGCGCGCAATGCCGCCGTCGCCGCCTGGCTCTGGCGCAAATACGCCGCCGATTCACAACTGGCCGGCCATCAAATCCGCATTGATCCGTGGTTTGGCCTGGCAGGCCTGGAAGCCAAAGCCGACCCGGACGCCACCATCGCCGATTGCACTAAAGCCATCGAACTCAATCCGGATGATGCGAACGCCTACATTCGTCGCGGCGGTGCGAAATACGCCAAAGGCGACTTCGACGGCACCATCGCGGATTGCAGCAAGGCTATTGAACTCAAGCCGGATTATTTAGACGCCTACATGGGTCGCGGCGCAGCGAAGTACTCCAAAGGCGACTTGGATGGCGCCATTGAGGATTACAACAGTGCCGTCGAACTCAAGCCGGATGAGGCGGCCGCCTACTCTGGTCGCAGTGATACGAAGTACGCCAAAGGCGACTTTGACGGCGCGATCGCGGACGCCACCAAAGCCATTGAACTCAAGCCTGATGATGCGGGCGGCTACTACATTCGCGGCATTGCGGTGCTGGCCAAAGGGGACTTGGAGGGCGCCACCGCGGACTTCACCAAAGCCATCGAACTCAAAGCGGATTACGCCGCGGCCTACCACAGTCGCGGCGTTACAAAAAGCGTCAAAGGTGACGCGGAGGGCGCAATGGTGGACTACGGGAAAGCCCTGGAGCTAGATCCAAAATATGCTTGGGCCTATCACGCTCGCGGCTGTCTCCGTTATGACTCGCAAGCATTCACGGATGCTTTGGTTGACTTTCGGAAGGTGATCGAGCTGGATTCTTCCCTCCAGGATTATGCGCATTTTCGCACTTGGTTGACCCGCACCCGGCTGGGCGAGGAGGAGGCCGCCATTGCTGAATTGCAAACTTATCTGGCGGGCCGCACGACGGGCAAGCCGGATGACTGGGCTTCCCACATCGGACGCTTCCTCGCCGGACAACTGGCTGAACCGGAATTCCTGGCCGCCGCCCAAGATGCAGACCCGGAAACCGAAGCGCAACAATTGTGCCAGGCCTATTTTTACACAGGCTCAAAATTCCTTTTCGCCGGCGACAAGGCCAAGGCCGCGGATTATTTCCAAAAATCAATCGCCACGGATAGGTGGGGTTACGCTGAATACAGGAGCGCGGAGGCCCAGTTAAAATTGCTGACAGCTCAGGAAACCTAACCTCCGGTCCCATGGAGTGCTGCCGCAAATACGGATGCCTGGGTTTTTGAACAGAAGGGCACGAAGAAAACGAAGGAGGGATTCTTCTTCGTTGCCTTCGTTTGCTTCTGTCGCAGTTGTCTTCCAAGGGCGGCGGGGATGCAGAATCCTTAATCCGTGAAATCCGTACCACTGTATGAAAAAGTCGCGCATTTCCGACAAGATTTTTGCCGCAAAGGAACGCAAAGAACACAGAGACAAGGACTTATGCAGCTTTTTCTTTGTGAGCTTTGTGTTCTTTTGTGGCAAATCCCTCTTTGGTTGCGGCTTTGCCGCTCTGGGAAATCCGTGGTTGAATTCTCGTGGTTGAATTCTTTGCTTGCGTTTGGCCGTCCCGGGCGTCTTTCCAGTCCGCTATGGGCTGAACAAGCTGTGCAAGTGTCTAATGATGAGGCTTTTGCAACAATTCAAAGAATCCGTCTTTTTCTATTGACCTCTTCAGCATATAAGCTTACTATTGGATAGTGAGAATGGGAAAGGCAAAAGCGGCATCGGACAGCGACGGGGCGAAGGAGGAATTTCCTCCCAATGGTGGATTGCGGATGGCCGATTTAACGCAAAGGCGCGAAGGCCAGAGGTGCAAAGGTCCAGATTTCCTTGCGTCTTGGCGCCTTTGCGACTTTGCGTTGGATTCTTCCTGCGGAGTGTGGATTGGCCAGACGGCGGCGGGACGCAGACGGGTTTCCCGATGTTCCGCTTTCCCAATTTCTGCTTTCTACGGATATGATTCCTCCGCAACAATGCCCTTTTTTGCGCGTTTTGAGCTTTTTCGCGGCAAATCAATGGAAATTACTCACCATGAACTATTTACACGCCAAACCGGGCTTTTCCAATCAAGCCCAATCAAGCCTAATCAGGCCAAATTAAGCCTAATTAAGCCACTTTTTTGCCTTGATCATGAACAGTCACCCCGTCGAACCCCCCTCAGTTGTTCGCGACAGGAATCTCATGAATTGTCCCTGGGAGCCCCAAGAACCCCAAAAAAAAACTTGCCCTCCGCGAACGTTAGGCCATTATTCATTGTCAAAGTAAGTGTTGCAACCGTGTTAACCCGATCAAATCTTATGCCACGCATCTTTAATAACATCGTCGAAACCGTGGGCCGCACCCCTTTGGTCCGCCTCAACAAAGTCACTGCTGGCTTGGAGGCCGCCATCCTCCTCAAGTGCGAGTTCTTTAATCCGCTGGGCAGCGTCAAGGACCGCATCGGCATGGCCATGATCGAAGACGCGGAAAAGCGGGGAGTGCTCAAGAAGAACACGGTGATTATTGAACCCACCAGCGGCAACACCGGCATCGCCCTGGCCTTCGTCGCCGCCGCCAAGGGCTACCAGTTGATTTTGACCATGCCCGACACCATGTCGGTGGAACGGCGCACCCTGCTGGCCATGCTCGGCGCCAAACTCATTCTCACTCCCGGCGCCGAGGGGATGAAAGGCGCCATCGCCCGCGCCGAACAGGTGGCCCGCGAAACCCCCAACTCCTGGATTCCGCAGCAATTCGACAACCCGGCCAATCCCGAAATCCACCGCAAAACCACCGGGGAGGAAATCTGGGCCGACACCGACGGCAAGGTGGACATTCTGGTTTCAGCCGTGGGCACGGGCGGCACCATCACCGGGTGCGTCGAAGCCATCAAGCCCCGCAAACCCACCTTCACGGCCATCGCCGCCGAGCCGAAGGATTCCCCCGTCATCTCCCAAACTTTGGCGGGACTGCCCGTCAAGCCCGGGCCGCACAAGATTCAAGGCACCGGCGCCGGTTTCGTCCCCAAAAACCTCCACCTCAAAGACAGCAAGGGCAATCCACAGATTTGCGAGTGCATTCAGGTGACCAATGACGAGGCCTTCGCCATGGCCCGGCGTCTGGCCAAGGAGGAAGGGCTGCTGGTGGGTATCTCCACCGGGGCCAATGTCGTGGCTGCCATCGAGGTCGCCCGGCGTCCCGAAAACAAGGGCAAAATGATCGTGACCATCGCCTGTTCCACCGGCGAACGCTATTTGAGCACCCCCCTGGCCGCAGAAGCCAGGGCGCAGGTGGGCGGTTGAGCCGCCCCCTTTGGCTCGGATATTTCATATTTCTGCCGGAAGTTGCCACACCCTGAATGGTAGGGCGGCGCTGCGGCGCCGCCCCGAATCAGGGCCAAGCAGCAGCTTCGCCCTACCAGACTATTAATTGTCCGGGTTTGGGATTGCCGGACGGCGCACCGGCCGCCCCGCCGATGGCGGGTCCGGCCCCGGTCGAGAGAAAGTAATGGGTCAGTGGGGAATAGGGCAAGACGGCAGGTAGGGCGGGCAGTCCACTGCCCGCCGCGCGGCGCGCACGGAGTGCGCGCCCTACCCCCCAAGATTGACGCATTGCCAAAAAAAAGAGTTGCATTACAAGGCGTTTGGCCTGATGATGGAGGGGTTGAAGGTCTGACCGCCCGTGCGCGGATAGTTCAGTGCGGTATTGCGCAGCGGTCCTCCAAAAATTCTAAATTCAAAGCGAACTTGATTTTTAGGGGTAGTTCAATCAGGACCTTCGCACGTTTGTAAGAAATCCTATGAGCAACGCGCCCAGCGCCACCACGACCGACCTTGGAGCCGGCTTCCTCGAAATTTCTGAAAAAGGTTTCGGTTTCCTCCGCACCAAGGAAAACAACTACCACCCCAAACCGAGCGACATCTTCGTCACGCCGGACACCATCAAACGCAACTTCCTGCGCGAAGGCTGTCTGGTGGCCGGGGAAACCCAGCCGCCCCATCGCGGCAACAGCCCCCAGCTCAGATCCGTCATCACGGTCAATGATCTGCCCTTCGACGCTTATACCAAGGCGGTCCGCTTCGAGAACCTCACCACCATTGATCCCATCGAGAAGATCAATCTCGAAGTCGCCCCCGACCAGTTGGAAACGCGCATCATTGACCTTGTCACCCCCATCGGCAAGGGCACCCGCGGTTTGATCGTCTCCCCCCCGCGCTCCGGCAAGACGACCATCCTCAAGCAGATCGCCAACGCCGTCACCGCCAATCATCCGGAAGTCTATGTCATGGTGCTGTTGATTGACGAACGCCCCGAGGAAGTGACCGATTTCCAGCGCTCCGTCAAGGCCGAGGTCGTCGCCTCCTCCAACGATCAGGACCTGGAAACCCACGTCCGCCTCTCCCGCTTCTCCATCGAGCGTTGCCGCCGCATGGTCGAATGCGGCCGCGATGTCTTTGTCCTCCTCGATTCCATCACCCGCGTGGCCCGCGCCTATAACAGCGTTCACGGCGGCAGCGGCCGCACCATGACCGGCGGGGTGGACGCCCGCGCCCTGGAAATCCCCCGCAAAATGTTCGCCTCCGCCCGCAAGATCGAAGAAGGCGGCTCCCTCACCATCATCGCCACCGCCCTGGTGGACACCGGGTCGCGCATGGACGAATTGATCTTCCAGGAATTCAAAGGGACCGGGAACATGGAATTGATTCTGGAGCGCAAACTGGCCGAGCGCCGCCTCTTTCCCGCCATTGACATCCCCAAGAGCGGCACGCGCAAGGAGGAAAAACTTTTCCCGGCCAAGAACATCGAATCCATCCGCAAATTGCGCCGCATGATGGTGGACCTCAACCCCATCGAGGCCATGGAAACCCTGATCGCCGCCCTGAAGAAGCACAAGAGCAACGACGAATTGCTCTCCAAGATTATTTGACTTGACACCGCCCCCCCAAAAGACGCTCTTTTCCCGCCCGCCCTTGGAACGGATGCTGCGGATTCACCAGGCCGTCCAATCCGGCAAACATCCCAATGCCGTCTCCCTGGCCCTCGAACTGGAGGTCAGCTCCAAGTCCATTCACCGCGATTTGGAATTCATGCGCGACCGCCTGGAGTTGCCCCTGGAGTACAGCGCCGCCCGCAACGGATATTATTACACGGAGGAAGTCAGCGCCTTTCCCACCCTCCAGATTACCGAAGGCGAACTTTTCGCCCTGCTCGTCGCGGAAAAGGCCCTGCAACAATATCGCGGCACCACCTTCGAGCGCCCGCTCCTCAGCGCCTTCAGGAAAATGGCCGCCGCCCTGCCCGACACCATTTCGCTCAACTTGGCCGACTGGGAGCAGACCATCTCCTTCCGCACCAGCGCCGAGCCGATCCTCAACCTGGAAAACTTCGACACCCTGGCCAAAGCCACCGCCCAGCGCCGCCAACTGCAACTGACCTATCGCAAGCCCGGCCGGCGCGAAACCGAGCTTCGCCTGGTGGATCCCTATCACCTGGCCAACATCAACGGCGAATGGTTCCTGTTCGCCTGGTGCCATTTGCGCCAGGACATCCGCACCTTTGTTCCCGCCCGCATCCAGGCCGTCAAGCTGACCGGCAAAACCTTTGTCCGCCCGCAGAAGTTTTCCCTCAAAAAACGCCTGCGCGACAGCTTTGGCGTGCAATCCGGCCAGGGCCAGTTTGACGTTGTCATCCAGTTCAACGAAATGGTGGCCGACTACATTCGCGAAAAAAAATGGCATGAATCCCAGGAACTGCGCGAGCTGCCCGATGGCGGCGTGGAATTGCGCATGAAACTTTCCAGCCTGGCCGAAGTGGAGCGGTGGATTCTCGGCTGGGCCGGCAACGCCCGCGTCCTCCACCCGCCCGAACTGGCGGCCAGCGTCAAGCAGTCCGCCGAAAACATTTTGCGCAACTTCGCGGATTGATCCTTCTTTCCCGCTTGCCCGCGAAGAACAGGCTGTGGTAGGTTGCTGGCATGAGCACAGCGGAATTGATTCTCGAAAAAGCCCGCCGGCTGCCGGATGAACTTCAGCAGGAGGCGTTGCATTACGTGGATTCATTGCTGGCCCGGCAGGAGGAAGCCAGGGAAAGCCGCGATTGGTCCCACTTTTCCGCGCAACAACTGGCCAGTCAATACTCGCCCGCCGACGCCATTTACGATTAAACGCCGGTCAGGCTTTTGCGGGAATCGCCGGCGGTTTGCAATCCTGTTTCAAAGCCCATTTCCGATGAGCTTTGACCATGCTCTTGCCCACAATATCACGCGACATTTTCGGCTGCCGCTCCATTACTTTGTCCAGAAGGGACTCGAAGACAAGCAGGCAATTCTCCGCCTCTTTGTCCTTCGATGCGGACACCTTTTCGTCAGCGAGGATGAGCGCTTCCAGTTCCGGGTTCATTCCAGGAAGACTTGCTTCAAAACCTCCTCCGCCTGCGCGTCGGAAAGAGCGGCGTCATGGAAGGTATCGTAAGCGTCCTGCAATTGGCGCACGCGCACTTGCAGCCGGGAAACCAAATCCGGTTCATTGAAATCAGGATCGGCGATCAGGGTGTTGATGAAAAGGCAATACCGGATGGCCAGTTTCAGGCCGGCCTTGTGTTCTTGCAGTTGCGCTTGCGTTGGCTCACGGAAAACAAACATGCTTCGATGAACCTCCAGCATGCCGTCCATCCAGTCAAACCATTGTTCCGTTTGTCGGATGGTCAAGTCACGGGCCTGGGCTTGAATGTCAGGAACTCTACTGTCGTTCATTACCACGTTCATGCTGCAAAGAAACCCTTCCCGGAGGGCTTTGGCAAGATGGAAATATGCCATGCGTAATTCAGGGGCAAAGGACCAAAATCTTCACCATCGCATTGTGGGAGACTACGGATCTGCGTTGCCCGTCCTGGGGGAGAGAACAGGTATCAGTTGGACGGAACCAGCATTGGTTCGCGTGGTAAAAAAACCACCACCCGCATTCTGATTTTGCAGAACCGCGCCGGCTCCGGCGGTTGTATTTGTGCCATTGCCATTGCCAAATCTGATGTTCAGCAGTCCGGTCTTGGGCGCTATCGAACCGGAGAACGAATTCGTCGTAAAGCCGCCCTGATTGACAAAAGTGCTGTTGGTGGCGAGTGTCACATTGAAGTCGAGCGGTTCAGTCAAGAAACCACCTGAAACTTCCAGTGTTCCTCCTGTGGAAAGTGGAATAGCGGCGGTCGTTGGCCCCAGATTGGTCCAAGCCGAACTTTGCACGGCCACGACGTTGGTGTAGCCGTTGGTGAACAAACCGCCCGCCATCGCCGGACGGATCCAAGTCAAACTGCCTGCCGGCGCGCCGCTGCTCAGGTCCAGCCAGCCCAGCAACAGCCCGTTGGTAAGCGGCCCATTGGTGTAAGGCGCGGCGTAAAACGCGAGGCGAAGGTTCTGCGATTCCGCGATGTTCTGGCTGAAGGCCGCGCCATCGGCCAAAGCCCCGGTCACCGTGGCGGTGCCGAGATGGTTGGTGATTAAAGCGTATCCATAGCCGCCGGGCGAATTGGTTGGAGCGTTTGTTCCGGGCGGTATCAGCAGGGTGTAATCGGCCGAACCCAGCCCGCTTCCCGCCAATTCGTTGGTCAATTCAGCCGTCCAGGCGCCGCCGTTGGTTCCCTGCACCGTGCCGGTAATTTGCGGCGGCGTGGCGTTCCAGTTTAAGTGCATTGCCAGCGACAACGGCCCCAAAACGTTTGTCCGCGCAATTTGATTGCTCGCGCTGCCGGAAACATCAAAACTGCCGGTCACGCGATAGTTGGTTGCGCCGATATATAATGTGCCGCTGTAAGCGCCCAGCTTTCCAACCGTCAAGCCGCCCAGCAACCCGGAGCTTCGGGCGCCCGCTCCGCCGGCGGCATAAAACAGGCCGTGATACGTTCCGACCGCCCCCAGGAAAGAATTGGTGACAAAGTTGGCGGTCAGCGTCATGTTCGACACCATCAGAAAGGTCAGCGGATTGTTCGTCGCCGTGATGGACCCTGTCCAGTTGGAAAACAAATTGCCGGCCTTGGGCACGGCGGTCACGGTATAGTTGGCGCCCACCTCCAGATTCGTGCCGGTGAAACTGCGGCTGATGGTGCCGAAACCACTTGTTTTCAGGGTGAGCGGACTCGGTGTCACGTAAAAAACAGTCACGCTGTTGGTTTGCGAATGTTGGCCAATAGGGTCCACGCTGTAAGCCTTGAAAGTATTCGATCCTCCTTGCAGAACCACTGTGGCCGACCAGTTCGTCCATTGCGTCTTGTTCGTTACTGAAGTCCAGTTTGTGCCGCCGTTAAGCTGGAACTCAACATTCGTCACCCCGTAATTGCCCGCCGCAGTTCCATGCACCGTCAGGGTCGCGCTTGTCACGGAGGTGTTCGTCTTGGGCGACGTAATGGTCAGCGTCGGGACCGGGATCTTCAAGGCCGCCACCGTGCTCGTGACCGAGCCAAAAGCGTTGGTCACGACCACCGAATAGCTGCCTGCATTAGAGATCGCTTCGGGTCCGATGGTCAACTGGCGGTTGGTGGCCCCGGAAATGTTTCCGCCGTTCGTCAGTTTGGTTCCATTCAGGACCCACTGAAAACTCAATGGGGCCGAACCGGTTGCGCCTACCGTGAAGTGATTGGTCGCTCCGAGCGCGAAGCTCTGGTTGGTCGGCTCTTGGAAAATCGTCGCCGGAAAGCCTGAAAGTTCGAAGATGTTGCCGAAGCCGCTCGCGCCGCCGCTCGTCGTGGTTCCATAAAGATTCCCGTTGCTGGCCTGCATCAGGCCTCCAAAGGGAAATGCGCCGTTGGTGCCGGCAAAAGAAACCAAATTGCTCACCGTACCGCCGCCGGTGGAAATGCGGAAGATCACCCCGTCATCATACGCTCCGCCTTCTTCCGTCGTGCCGTAGAGATAGCCGTCCTGGCCCAGCAACAGCGGGGTCTTCGGACTGGAGCCATTGTTGGTGCCGACGTTGAAGGAGGCCAGCGAGGTCAGCCGGCCGGCGTAGGTCACCTTGAAGACGGATCCCAAATCATTGGTCCCGCCGGAAAAAGTCGTGCCAAACAAATTGCTGCTGGCCGATTGCACCAGCCCCCACGGAAAAGCGCCGGTGGTCAGCGAAAATGAAACCAGCGTCTTAAGCTTGTTCGACTGAGACAATTGAAACACTGTACCCAGCCCGTTGGCCCCTCCTTCGAATGTCGTGCCATACAGGTTGCCATCCAACCCCACGACCACGCCGCCGCGAGGGCTGGAGCCATTAGTGCCATCAAACGAATAGAGATTGCTCAACCCGATGCTCGGCGACCAGGCAAAAACTTCCCCCACCTTGTTCGATCCTCCGGCCGAAGTCGTCCCGTAAAAAAGCTTCTTTGGCCCTCGCACCACCCCGCCCATGGGATTTGCCCCGTTTCCTCCCGAGAACTTGAACAGGTTGGTGAACACACCCGAGTGCGACATTTTAAAAACAGTGCCATCATTGTTGGCGCCTCCCGAAGAGGTTGTCCCGTAGAAATAGCCGTCAGCATCCAAATACAGAGAAGCGTCCGGAGCCTCGCCGTTCGTGCCTTCGAACAACACCAGATTGGTAAAAACGCCGCCGGGCGTCACCATGAACACCGCCCCATAATTGCCTTTGGCCCCGCCGGCCATCGTTGTTCCATAGAAGTTGCCATTCGTGCCCTGCACCAGGCAGGCCGCCGGCGTTGCGGCGTTCGTGAAGGAATAGAGGCTCGACAAACTCAATCCCGCCGGCGGTGGCGGCACGCCCAGGCTGGCGGGAATGATGGCGGCAAAGGCGGCGATGGCAAGGGTGCGGACCGAGAAGTGGTTTTTTGATAAGTTCATGTGATTTGTGCCCCTCCCATAAGCAGGAGAAGCGGCGCGCGGTCAAGATCGGAATTCAATGCTTGGAGTTGAATGCCATCTCAGACGGCGCGGCCGCGCCAGAGGTTTCATCGGAATGTTTGTGGGATGGAAGGCGGCTTAATCCTGTTCCAACTGGCCCGGCAATTCGTGCGTGTCGCCGCGATGCCGCGGAAAATGCGCCGCCAACAACTCGCCGGCCTTGCGCACGCCATGGAGAATCCCTTCCGTGAAGTCGGATTTCTTGAAATGGCCCGACATCTCCGCCGCCAGCGCCTGCCAGAAAACGTCGCCGCACTTTTCATGGACGGCCTGGTCGCCGATGACGGCGAACTTGTGGGCCTTGGGCGCGACATAGATCAACACCCCGTTGCGATGGCGCGTCTTGCTCATCCCCATGCGCAGAAAAGCCTCCTGCCCGGCCGCGACCGCATCATCCACTTTTTTGTGGCTGATGAAGACGCGGATTTCGCCGGAGGTTGACAACTCGGCTTTGCGAATTGCGGCGACGATGTCGTCGTGCCGCACCTGCTTGAGAAAATCCTTCACTTTCATGGCTACCAGCTTCCTCCCGCGCCACCGCCGCCAAAACTACTGCCGCCGCCGCCACCACCGCCTCCGAATCCGCCGAAACTGCCGCCGCCACCGCCACCGCCGCCGCCCCCAAAGCCGCCGCCAAAACCACCCCACCAACCGCTTCCCCTCATATAGGAACCTCGCCGGCCGTTCAGGACAAATCCGCCGGCAAAAAGCGGCCGGAGCAAGCCAAAGAAGAAAAAGACCACGACAAATATAATAACCACCCATACCAAAAAAGGGAGGTCTGGCGGCCCTTGGCCCCTGTCCGCAGCCGTCTGCCCGTTGCCTTTGTATTCGCCCTTTGTGGCGGCGAGGATGGCAGCGACACCGGCGCTCAAACCGCCGCCATAATCCCCGGCCTTAAAGCGCGGGGTGATCTCATTGTCAATGATCTGCTTGCCAAGCGCATCGGGTAACGCCCCTTCCAGACCATAGCCCACTTGCAGGCGCAGCTTGTGGTCCGCAATAAACACAAACAGCGCCGCGCAATTCTTCTTGCCCGCCTGCCCCGTCTGCCACGACTGCGCCACTCGCACCGTATAATCCTCGATTGAGGAATCCGACTGCATCTTCGGGTAGATGGCCACGACAATCTGGCTGGATGTGCTCCGCTCAAAATCCTCCAGCTTCTGGTTGAGCTGGGCCACCATGGCAGGCGAAACCACGTTCGCGTAGTCGTTAAAATAATGCTCCGGCTTTGCGGGAATCACCTCGGCGCCCCAAGCCGTCACACACCACAAACCAGCCAGGATGGACCAAAGACTTTTCAAGCGATCACGGTTTGGCGGGAGCCGGTTTGTTGAAATCGAACTGCACCTGCGGCGGCTTCTCCGTGCCCGCCACGGCGGCGAAATAAGGCTTTGCCGCAAAGCCAAAACTGCCGGCGTAAAGCAAGGCGGGGAATGACTGGATGGCCGTGTTGTATGCCTGCACCGCGTCGTTAAAACGCCCGCGTTCCACGCTGATGCGGTTCTCCGTGCCCTCCAATTGCGCCTGCAAATCGCGGAAGCCGGCGCTGGCCTTCAAATCCGGGTAGTTCTCCGAGACGACCAGCAACCGCGACAAGGCCGAGGAAAGAGCGCCCTGGGCTTTTTCAAATTCCGCCAGCTTGGCCGCGTCGGCCGGGGCGGTGTTCGCGTCAATTTTGACCTGCCCGACCGAAGCCCGCGCCGCCACAATCTCCGTCAGCGTGGATTTCTCAAAATTGGCGGAGCCGGAAACCGTGGCGACGAGGTTTGGAACCAGATCGGCCCGCCGTTGATAAACATTTTGCACCTGCGCCCAGGCACTGTCGGTCCCCTGGCGCAACCGCACGAGCCGGTTGTAACTCCCCATGACAGCGAGCACAACTAGGAGCGCCACCAACAAAAGGGCGCCGCAACCGATGGCTGTTTTTTTCATAATCAAGACTTGCTGGCTGTCAAGCTATGCCGCAATGAGCGCCGTGGCAATTACAAAAACAGGCTGGCTTTCCAACCGGGCGCATGACAAAAAACTTCGCGTTCCTGGCAGGGCAGGGCTGCCGCTCTGCCCTGAATTCTTGGGCGGCGCCGCAGCGCCGCCCTACCGACGACGTGAAGATTGCTATGCTGCGCCCTTTCTATGTGCCGGGACCTCGGTAAATACATTTCGCGGCGCAGGTCTCAGCCACCGCCACCTCCGTCAACAGCGGGAGGCGCGGCTTCAATCTTTGCCAAATCCAGAGCGCGAGATTCTCGCTCGTCGGATTTTCCAGCCCGCGGATATCGTTCAAATAATTATGATCCAGCTCCTGCCAAACCGGCTGGAAGGCCTCCGCGATGTCCGCGTAATCCATCACCCAGCCCAGCTTGGGATGGCAGGGGCCGGAGACGGCGACTTCCACCTTGAAACTGTGGCCGTGCAAGCGGCGGCATTTGTGGGATTTGGGCAAATGCGGCAGCAAATGCGCCGCTTCAAATTGAAAAGTCTTTCGCAGTTCCATTTTCACACTTTATCATTTTGCATTCTGCATTTTGCATTCTGCATTTCTTACTTCTCCCATTCGCTCCAGGTGAGCAAATCGCCCAGGGCCGGCCGCCCGTCGTGCCGCCAGCCCAGCGGCGGCCGCTGCATCTCGCCCAGCGGGCAAATCCGCCTCGCGCCCCAGCAGGCGAATTGCCGCGCCAGTTCCGCCGCCCGCGCCCCGCTGCTGGCCAGGCCCACCGTCGAAATCTTTTCCCGCACCGGCTCCGCTCCCTGCAAGGCCTGGTTCACATCGGTGACCGCCTTGATATAGACAAAACGGTTCAAACACGAAACCTGGAAGCGCGCCTCCGTCTCCAACACCACCGTCCAGGCGGTGGATTCCGGGCTGGCCCACATTTTCGTGTCCGGCGAATGCGCCGCCCGCACCTCATAAAACGAGCGCCGTGCCGCGATCCCGGCCGCCTCCCGCGCCGCCAGCCGGCCGCGCGGATGCGTCTTTTCCAGCGCCTCCAGTTGCCCGGCGAGCAAGTCGGCAAAACCTTCCGCCCCGATGTTCCCCCCTTCCTCCACATAAATCACATGAGGCGAAAGGCAGCCGAGCTGGTTCCACGCCGCCACATCCAGCGCGGCCCGCGCCGCGATGGTTTCCGGGTGGCGTCCGGTCAGCGCCTCCCTGGCCACGAACCCAAAACTGAGCCGCGTCCCGTAGCCCGCCAGGCGCACATGCCCTGGCAGCTTCCCTCGTATCGCCGCCAGCGTTTCGTCGCTGCCCGTCGCCGCCACGCAATCGGCTTCGGCAAAAAGCGCCGTCTCCAGGCTCTCCGTCCCGCCCGGCCATTCCGCCACCTCCAGGCACGCCCCCAGTTTGGCCTCCGCTTCGTAAAAGGAATGGGCGAACAGGCGCGGGAGGAAGGACTGGCCGGAGGCGCATTTCACAAATTGCGCCGACCGCGCCAGCAATCCCAAAACCATGTCCAGCATGACCGCGCTGGGGATGTTCCCCGGCGCGAGGTGCGCGAGCAATTGCGGCCCGCGCGCCAGCGCCACCCGGTTCGACTCCCGTTCATGATCGCCCGGGAAAAAATCGTCCAGCCGGTGCGGATGTCCCAGTTCCTGCCGCAGCAAACTTTCAATATTCTCCGCGGTCAGTTGCTGAAAAAAACTGTCCAGCCCCGCCGCCAAAACCGCCGCGGAGAAGCCGGTCGCCGCCGGCCCGGCTTCCAGGACATGCCGGCGGAACGGAAAATCGGCTTCCAGCCAGTCGCGCCCGAGGCCGTCCAGCCTTTGGACAAGGCTGGCCGTCGAGCGCCCTTCCAAATAGCTCGCGCGGTTGCGTTTCAGCGTCTGGCATGCCTCCGTGATCAATCCCGGCGTGAGGGCCGTCCCGGCCGGCAGGTCGGCCAGGAAATAAGCCGGCAGTTTTAAAGGCTTGTCACTCATAATTCGGGTTGTGTCTAACGATGCTGTAGCGTCGAGCCTCCGGCTCGAAATCGGCGCGCAGCGCCGGCACTACAACAATTAAGCCGTGGCATTACCATAATCATTCCAGCAGCAGCGAACAACCGCGCGCGGCCACGCCCGCCGCCCGTCCCGTCAATTCAAATCCCTCCCCGCGGCGGAGCGCCAGGTCTTCCGTTTGCACGGCCAGGGCCGACCGGACATTGGCCAGGTCAATGACCTGCACCATCCCGGTTTCCCCCTCGGCCGCTTCCCGGCCTGTTTCCGGCGAAATAATCCGCGCCCGCGCCCACGGAGGAAAGCGGAATCCCACGCCCGTTTCGGGCAGGACGCGGTCGTAGGCCTGCGAACTCAATTCGCTCATGCCGTATTCCCCCAGAATGTGCGATTGGGGAATCCCGAGCCACCGCGTCATCATCTGCCGCATTTCCCCTTTGGGCGCGGCGCGCCCGCGCCCTTTATAGCCGCCGGTTTCCAGGGCGCGCGACCCCGCCGCCAGCCGGTAGCGCGTCTGGCCGGCCCGGCAATGATCCAGCAAATGGACAAAGGAGGAGGCGGTTCCCAGCAGCGCCACCGGCTGCCGGGCGGACTGCGCTTCCTCCAGCGCCGCCGCCGTTTGGGCCAGGTCCAGCGCCCACGCTCCTTCGCCGTCCACCCGTCCCGTGAAAAGGGCGCGGCTGAATTCCCCCCGAACCGTTTCAAACATGTGCGCGAGCGACGAATGCGGCGCCGCGGCGGCAGAAGGCGTCAAGACAAGCAATTGCGAATTGCGAATTGCGAATTGCGAATTCTCCGATTGCGCCAGAGGCGCAACGCTACATGTAGAGTCGGCGCTGCGCGCCGAGCTTTGCGGCCCGCTCGTGACGGTAGGGCGAGACTCTGTCGAGCCGTGACTCGATTGAAGACCGAGAAAATGCCGCCGGAACCAGGGGCGCAGCGACTCCTCATAAACCGCCAGCGATTGGGCATTATGAAAATGGCGGCTGGGGATGTGCCGCGTGGTGCCGCTGGAATGGAAGACGTGGGTTCGTTCCGCGGGCGGCAGGCTGGTGACATCATACTCCTTGAACGCCGCCGTGGGCAGCGCCGGAATGGCCCGCCAGTCCGCCACAGCCGAAACCGCTCGTTTCCGGCAAAAGTCCCCGTAAATCGGCACCGCGTCCCGTTGCAGGGCGAACAGCGCCGCCGCCAGCCGGTTAAACTCCGCGTCCAGTTCCGCCTCTGCAACCGGCTGCTCTTGCGTCCGCGTCATAAACGCGCGCAATTGCGGCACAAACTCGTCAAATGAAGCAATGAGACTCATGCGGTTTTTTCCGGCTGGTTTTCCGCCACAGCCATGCCCGCATTTAAACTCCGATGGCCCTGCCGCGCAAGCCTGACATGAAAGGTGATGAAGGGGTCGTGAAGTGGTCAGGCCTGGGAAATTGGTATTCATTGGTGATAATTGAGGCCGTGGGACGCGGGAGCCGAGGCCCGGGCCGCGGCAGGCGGGGGCGCGTGCGGTTCCTGGATGCATGGAATGGTGAATTGAGAATAATGAATTCTGAATTCTGAATTGGGAAGGCAAAGCACTCTGAAAGCAGAAACCAGAAATTCCCCGCTCCCCGGTTTTGACAGCAAGGCGAAGCGACGGCGGTTGGGCGGGGATGAAGGGAGGCGCGCAACGGAGTGGGCGCCCTGCCTATGCAGGCACGCAAGCAAGAATGCGACAGTCATAGACCGCCGCCACACCGGAAAAATGCGCCCGGCGAGAGGCCGGGCGCGGCGGGCGAGGATGCCCGCGCTCCCAAAAAACTGACGAATGTGCGTCAGACTTTCATTGTCGCGATGCGAGCAGGGAGGGAGCTACTCGATGGTCCACAAGGCGACGGTTTCGTTGTCTTTGACGAAAATGCGGGTTCCCGCGACGACGGGGTGAGCCCAGGTTTCGGTATCGGACAGCTTGAATCGGGCCAACTGGGCGTATGGGGATCCGGGCTTGAAGGCGAGCAGTTCGCCGTGAGCGCCGAGGGCGAAAATAACCGGCCCGGCGTCCACAATGGCGGTGGCGTCACCCAGGCTGGCGGGCTGGTCCCAGAGTTGCGCGCCGGTCTGGGCGTTGGCACAGAAGAGGTGGCCGCCGCTGGAGGCGCCGTAAAGGAAGCCATCCTTGAGGACGGGCGTGGTGAAGCGCGCGCCGAATTGGGTGGTGCTCCACAGGGGCGCCGCGGTGAAGCTCCCGCCCTCTTGCTGGATGTTGACGGCCAGCAGGCCCTTGCCCTGGCCTGTATAATACACGGTCGTTCCAGCGACGATGGGAGTGGTGTTGTTCCCCTGGGCCGCCTCGAAGGGGATCTGCCACAGCAGCTTGCCGTCGGCCAGGTCGAGGCCCACCAGTTTCTTTGCGGTCAGGGTGACCAGTTGTTTCTTGCCGCCGACTGTCATAATGACCGGGGAGGAATTGGCCGGGCCGTCGCCGTCCCATTTCCACTTCGGCTCGCCGCTGGCCAGGTCGAAGGCGATGACGGCCCCGTTGGTGGAAGGGCCGACATGGACGATGCACCGGCCATCCTCGACGATGGGGGACATGGAGGAGTCGGTCTTGTAGGGAATGCCGAGGTAATCGTTAGTGGACTGCTTGCGCCAAAGGACCGCGCCCGTGGCGGCGTCGAAGCAGGAGAGGATGCCGCCGACGCCCAGGGTGCAGACCTTGCCGCCGGCCACCACGGGCGAACTTCGCGGGCCGGGATGATTGACTGGCGGGCCTGTCACGACATAGTTGGCTGGATAGGCTGATTTCCAGTGCGCGTTGCCGGTGGCGGCATCCAGGCAGAGGAGCACTTCGTCGGTTCCCTGGCGGGCAAAGACGTAGAGGTTGGAGCCAACCAGGGAGGGGGAAGAGTCGCTTTTGCCAACGTTGATTTTCCATTTTTGCGCGAGGTTGGCGGGCCAAGTCGAGGGGACTGCGAACGCGCCGGTCTTGCCATCGCGATTGGCGCCGCGCCATTGCGGCCAGTCCTGGGCGGACAGGCAGAGTGAACTGAGAAGGAGGGCCGAGGCGGCCATGGGAGCTGTCCATTGTTTGATCTTTTTCATAAGATGTGCGGGTCGGTTGAGCGAGTTGCGGTTTGGCGGAGGCATCAACGCTGCTGGTCCTCCGGCGCGCTGGGTTCGTCGAGAAGCTGGATGCTGGTGGCCGGCCCCAGGTCGGGGTCTTTCCATGAGGACAATGCCCAGACGACTTTTTTGGCGGGATTGACCTCGAAGACCTGGACCGTGCCCGGCCAGTGGGAGGTGTCGTTGTCGCCGGCAATCCAACTACAGACGACGGTGTTGCCGTTGGCCAGGCGGTGGGCGCACTGGATGTTGCCGAGCTTGAAGCTGACATCCGCCTGGGTGAATTCCCAAACGGTTTCGCCCTTGGGATTGACTTCGCGCACATAACGGCTGGCGTCGCCGGTGATGAGCGTGTTGCCATTCTTGAGCCGGATGGCGGACCAGACATGCTCGGCCTTGAAGGACCAGACTTCCTTGCCGTCCTGATCGTACTCGACCACTTTGCCTTCGCTCATGTGACCGACGAGGATGGTGCCGGCCGGGGTCATGCGAATGTGGCGGAACTGGCCATGAGTGCCGGTGACGGTGGTGGGGATGGGGATGGTTTTCTCCAGCTTGTTGCTGGCAGTGTTGAAGATCATGGCCTGGGCCGGATTGCCATTGCGCATGACCAGGACGCGATTCGGGCCGATGGATTGGATGGAGTGCATTTCGGTTCCGGGCGGAGCCTGATATTGCCAGACGATGTCCTTGTCGGGAGAGATTTCTCCCACGCCGGACATGCAGGAGTAAATGATATTTCCATTGGAAAGCAAGGTGGCGTCATCGAACTCCTGAATGCCGCCCGCCCCGTTGTGAAGCGGAATGGAATAATGCCAGACGACCTTGCCATCGCGCACGAGAAACATGGATTGGAGGGGTTTGCGCGTATCCCATTCTCCGGCGTAAAGGAACGGATGCTGGGCCAGGCCGTTGCCCGGCAGGCCGGATGCGCCGGCGGGCGCATCGGCTGGGTAGGCGTGCAAGGCCAGGATCGCGCCAACGCCGGCCAGGGCTGGTTTCAGAAACGCGGTTTTCATACTTACTTATATCAGTAATCAATCCGATCCCACACATTGTGAAGGGGAGATGAGCTGCCGTCGTCGGGGCTGCTCATGCGGGCCGCAGCCCCGCCCGCGGCAAGGGGGACCAGTTCGATGCCGTTGCCGGTGCCGAGGTTGCGGCTGTATTGTTTGTCGGTGGCGTTGTTCCAGTGTTCATGCGCGCCCAGGCTCTGCAACGGAATGCCGTCCGGTTTGTAAATCGTGCCGGAGGGAGCGTGGTCCGCCAGGGCGGCCTCATGAAGATGGCGGTCGGCGTTTTTGATCAGCGGCATTTCCGATCTCAAGAAATCCAGTCCCACCGATTCGAGGGCGACCGGGTCCTGCGAGGCGAAGAAGCTGGAAGGCCAGTGGCCGTTGAACGGGGCCATTTGCCACTTGTGCGGCTGGCTGTTCCAGCGGTCGCCGGTGTAGAGGGCGTCGAGTATGTTCAGCACCGTTTTCCCGTTGATGTGCTTGCTGCCAAAAATGTCAACCAGTTGATTGTAACTGGCCATGGGATAATTCCAGTCATGCAGCAGGTAGTGCTGGCTGGCGCGCCTGTTGCCGATAATGCCCCAGCAGCTTTTGAAGATCATGGTGACAGAAGCATTGCCGTAATCAACGCCGTCGGTGCCGAAGGTTTCGGATGGGGTGCAATGCCGCTTCAAGATGGCCATGGTGATGAGGTATTTGGAATTGACGATGGTTGTTGACAGGGAGGTTTCCGTCGGGCCGGGGGCGGAGTAGGCGAAGGCATTGGGCGTGAAACCGCCCAGGTTGACATCATAGACGATGTTGGGAAACGCGGCTTTGCAATAATCTGTCACCACCGAACACTGGCCCTCGCGGTCCGGATCGCAAACGGTGATGTCCGCCTGATTGACGCCAAACTGATTGACCAGGCCGTCGAGCAAGGCATAGACGGACTGGGGCGAGGCGTCAATTTGATTGCTATACTTGCCGCCATTGTTGAGGTTGACCTTGACGGCGATCTTCTCGCCCCTGGCATAAGCGGCCCCGCCGTTCTTGAATTTGAACAAGGCATCCCAGGCGTTGCTCACCGCGGACTGGCCTGCGACGGAGCAGATAACGTTGTTCATTATCTTCGTGATCTTCACCTGGTCGTTAAAGTTGCTGGAAAACCAATACTGGGAGGAGCCATCCCAAGTGCAGGCGCTCAGGTCGTAGCCCCAGGCCACCCGGCCCGGATTGATCCCCCGCGCGGTTCCGATGGGTTGGTTCGGACCGTCTGACGGAACAAAAATCCCCGTGCTCTCGGCGCGGGCGGTGGATTCGTTCTGGCGGATGACCACCAGGGCGCAGGCCAGAGCGATCACGGCGCAAACGCCCGCCACCGCGAAGCGGTTCTGGCGCATAAACTTCCGGGCCTGGCGCCAGGCCGAAACCACGCCGCACAAACTCAGCAAATACACGACGCCCCCAAGGGCCACGGGCGCGCCCACCCGCTGGCACGGATAAAAGGCCCGGGAAGGCTTGGGGATGACCCGGACCAGGAACCAGATCAACGCGGCCAGCGCGGTGATGGGGAAGAGGCATGCGGCCCATCCGCACTTGCGGTTGAAGCCAACGATCTTGCCGGTCTTGCGGCAAACCAGGAACGGACCTTTTTCAGCGGGCATGAGTCACCTTCCCTTTTGTTTGATTTGCAATGATGAGCATGTTCTCCCTTGCGTCGGCATTGTGCAAGCTTTTCTAATGGTTCCACAGCAAGGAATTCTCCCGCAGCACGCGGTGGCCCAAACCGGCCGGCCGCCGCCGGGAAACGGGCCTTGGCGGGCCATCCGGCGCCCGAACAAGCCAAAGCCCCCAAGGCCCAAGCGCCGGCGGCGGTTCCTGGGCTGCGATTCGTTAGCCAGCACCTTCATTTGTCTCACTGGACAATTTGTGAAATGTGCTGAACCAGCAACTGCTCGAATGCCTGCCGCTGCTCGGCGCTCTGAAAAACCCGCTTCGGAATCACCGTGAACTGGCGCGAGCCGTGGTAGAGCAGGTAAGAATGAGCATCCACCAAGGCCCGCGAATACAAGCTCCATTGAAGCTGGGAATCAATGTGCGCGGTGCGGAAGTGAATCCCTTCCGGTGAAAAGGTGAGGCAATATTCATCGCGAAACTTCGGCTCGCGGCGGAAAGCCAGCGGCGGAACAACCGTAAAGGCTGCAATGAGAATGAGTACGAACACAGTTGCGACGATCACGCCGGCTACTCCGAGCCAATGGCAATCCGGTGAGCGCCAGAGAAAAACACCCACGGCTGCGAGGAAGACAGCTACGAAAATATCGAAACGCAGACGAAGACGCGAAGCGAAGTGTGTTCGGAGCGCGCGAACATAATCGCTCTCCAAGTAGCGGAACGAGAGATTAACAGTCGTATTCACAGAACGCGCCGGATGTTCCGGCTTAAGATTAACAGCAAGATTAAGATTAGGAGACAGAAAGCGCCACCCAAAAATGCGACAAGCGCCCTCCGTCCGGAATGGCGACGCGGGCATTGGGCTTGCGGCGTGCCAATGCAGGACCTTATATTCCGTTCATGAAAACGCGCAAGAATCCGCCGCTTTCGCCCGAGTCGCTCGCCAAGGGCCGGCAACTTGCCGCTGAAGCCGGCAAGAGCCGTTCGGCCGTCATTCTGGCCACCCCCCTGCCGGAATCGCGGACGACGATTACTGGCACGGACCAGTTCTCAAACCGCTATCCCGGCCCGTTGGCGCACGGAGCGCCTATCTGAAACGCAAACACGGCTCATGATCATCTTGGTTGATACAAATGTGGTCTTTGATGTAATCCGCGGGCCAAGATCATCTTCCCAACCCTCCATGATCTTGCTGGAAGCCTCCTCTCCCCGGCCCTCTCCTCCACAAGGGTGTGGAGGAGAGGGAGAAGAAGGGCGTGCCGCTTCATGGTTGTTGAATAGATCCGAAAGGAACAGGGTGCTTTCACCATTCACCATTCACTATTCACTATTCTCAATTCCAGCATGACTCCCGCTGAAAGTTTCCGGGCGCTGCTTCGCGGCGGCGGCCCGCTCCTGGCCCTGGCCCCGATGCAGGACGTGACGGACCCGGCCTTTTGGGGCGTCCAGGCCCGCCACGGCGGGGCCGATCTTTATTGGACGGAATACTTCCGCGTCCACCGCGATTCGCGGCCGGAGAAATATATTCTGGATTCGATCACGCAAAATCCGACCGGGCGGCCCGTCATCGCGCAGATGATCGGCAACGACATCCCCGCGCTGCTGCGCACCGCCCGCGCCTTGCAGCAGTATCCCGTGGCCGGGATTGACCTGAACCTGGGCTGCCCCGCCCCGGTGGTCTATCGCAAATGCGCCGGCGGCGGCCTGCTGCGCGAACCGGCCAAAATAGATGCCATCCTCGGCGCGCTCAGGGAGGCCATTGCCATTCCGTTGACGGTGAAAACGCGGATTGGTTTCGACTCGGCGGATGGTTTTGACCAATTGCTGGAACTGTTTGCCAATCACGCCGTTGATCTGGTGACCGTGCATGGGCGGACTGTCAAGCAGATGTATCGCGCGGCGGTGCGTTACGACCTCATCGCCCGCGCCGCCGGCCAACTGGCGTGCCCGGTGCTGGCCAACGGCAATGTCCACGGCCCGGAGCAGGCCCTGGCCGTCCTGGCGGCGACGGGGGCGCGCGGCCTGATGATCGGGCGCGGAGTCATTCGCAATCCGTGGCTTTTCCGCCAGATCCGGCAGCGGCAGCGCGGGGAAACGCCAACGCTGCCCACCGGGCGGGAGGTGCTGGCTTATGTCGCCGAACTTTGGGAAGCGCAGACCTCGCCGCAGGCGCGGGAATCGGCCCGGGTGCAACGGCTGAAAAAATTCATGAACTTCATCGGCGAGGGCCTGGAGCCGCCGGAACCGTTTTTGCACGACATCCGGCGGGCTGCCACGCAGGCGGATTTCTTCCGCGTCTGCGCCGCCTATTTGGACCACGACCGCCCCATGCGCCTGGAACCGGCGGGGCCGGCAGCCGCGCCGCAGGAGGTGGAAGCGGCTTGCGCTCAGTCGCCGTCGAAGGAAATCCCCGTGCTGTTGGCGGAGAAGGTCATCTCGTTGGGGGTGAAATGCTTGTAGTTTCTGACATGGCCGTCGGCGAAAAGGACGTTGACGCGGTTGTTGTGGATGGGGGACGGGGAATTGGCGGGATTAAACAGCGTGTCCACGTCGTTGTTGTTCAGGTCGGCGTTGACCGGGTCGGCAGGATAGTTGCAATCGCCGGACAGAATGTAGGAGGAAGGGAAGTTGATGCCGCGGAAATTGACGCTGGCGGGAGCGCCGAGGAGAAAAGAAAAGCCGCGGGAACCCATGAAGTAACTGAAGCCGGACTCTTGATATTTTGAGCTGAGAGCCGGGCAGCGCAGGACATTGGTGTTATTGTAATCGCTTTGCAAGGCCACGGTCCAGGGGACGGGGTAGTTGGTCCAACCGCCGCGGCCCGGCGTGGCAATGGGCGCGGCGGAAACCGGGAGGCGGTCGTTGTAATCGTCCCCGTACATGGACATGGCCAGGCCGATTTGATGCATATTATTGACACAGTAGATCGTGACTGCTTTTTCCTTGGCCTTGCCCAAGGCGGGCAGCAACAGGCCGGCCAGAATCGAGATGATGGTGATGACCACCAACAGCTCGATCAGGGTGAAGCCCGGTCGTGTTGCTTTCACGGTATTGATCGAATCTCCTTCCAGGCAATGTAGCATCTCCAACCCCAAGCCGCGAATGAAAACAACCTCCCGATGGAGGACCCGGCCTTCATTTGGCTTTGGCCTTCACTTTCTTGATGGCGTCCTCCAGGAGGAGGCGCTGCTCCTTGCTCATTTTGGCGGCGTAAGCCACATGCTGCAAGGCGGGCAGAGCCTCGGAAAACTTGGCGGCCTGGATGGCGGCGATGCCTTGGTCCAGATAGGTCCGCACCTCCGGCGTGGCGGATTGAAAGGCGGTTTGCAGTTTGCCGGTGTCAATCTCCCGGTTGGAACAACCGGCCGCGCCCCACGCCATCAACCCGGCGAGGAGCAGGAGTTGGAGCAGCAGTTTTTTCATGTGAACAATTGATCGGCCTTATGTTTCTGCGCCAGATAAGTGGCGGTGCCGGCCAGCAGCGCCGCGGCGGCCATGGCCGCCGCCGACTTTGCATTGATCCAACTCATAAACTCAAGAACGGTTCATCTTCCAGGGCCACCTCAACGATACACCACCCGGAGTCATGTAAAAATAAAAAAAATCGTGAATTTTGAATGGTGAATGGTGAATTGAGAATGGGGCGGACGCGGACAAATACGGACGCATTGAGACAGAAGGACGCGAAGGAAACGAAGGTTTTCACGCCTGCCGGGTGGCCGGTTGACCCCCATCGGTCCATCACCCCAACATTCCACCATTGTGATCCCTGTGCGATGGCCGTTGGGGCGCGGTTTCCCATCCTGCCGCCACCGGCATGCGTCTCGCCGTGTGCGACTATGCGGACCCGCTTGACGACAATGACCTTGAAGTGGAAGGCCAAACGGTTAAACATTGGGGCGGCCGGTTCCTGGGCAAACCTGCTGCGCCGTGCGGAAAGACAACGATAATGTGCGCCTGTGCGGGACCCGTTTAGGTTTATGACCCGTTTGACAGGCCAAAAACTATGAAAATTGGCGAGTTGATCGTATTTGAAGGAGCGGACGAGGTCGGAAAGACCATGCTCGCATCAATGTTGGCTGAAGCCTTTGGTTCCAAGGGCATCCCGTGCGAGGTTGTCGGATTTCCTGGGAACAAAGTCGGCACATTGGGGCGGCACGTCAACGAGTTGCATCATTATGGCTCCCGTTTCCAAGTGGATCAGATCAACCCCACGAGTCTTCAATTCCTGCATATTGCTGCCCATATTGACACGATTGATCGGCAAATCCTTCCTTCCCTTGCGAGAAAGCGGATTGTAATCCTGGATCGTTTTTGGTGGTCAGCATGGATTTATGGCTCTGTCAATCACGCAAACAAGAACTCGCTGAAGGCGGCAATTCAAGGCGAAGCGATTCATTGGCATGGGATTCGCCCCGCTCGGCTCTTTCTTGTCACCGCCCCAACGCCATTCGAGAAGCAAAGCGACCTTCAAAAATGGAAGCGGATTGACCATGCCTATAAAAAGTTTGCCGCTCAGGAGAAGCAGAAATACCCAGTGACCGTGATTCGAAACGACTCGACTCCTGAAGAGGCCCTGTTTCAGGTGCAGAAGCATCTCAAGGCTCTTTGAGATGTTTCCAGAGCGAATCCCAAATGACCGCGCTGAACATTTTTGCGAAGTCGTCTCCTGCGAGGCCGACTGTGGTTTACGATACCTATTGGAGGTTTGCCGCCGAGCGCCAGGAAATCTTTTTCCGGCGGCAGGCGAACGGCAGCCCACCTTGGACAAATGATCCGATTCTGGTGAAACATAAGTTCACCAACGCATATCGCGCGTCGGATCGGGTCAGTCAGTTCCTCATCCGGAATGTTATTTATCGGGGAGACCAAAGCCCGCAAGAAGTCTTCTTTCGCTGTATTCTTTTCAAGATTTTTAACCGTGAAAGCACTTGGCGCCGTTTGGAGACCGAACTTGGGGAAATTCGGTACGCCACGTACTCGTTCAAACATTATGACGAGGTTTTTGAATCCGCGCGGCGGCGGAAAGAACGCATCTTTTCTGCCGCCTACATAATGCCCACACACGCGAAAGACTTTACAGATTCAGCGAAACACCGGAATTATTTGGCGCTCCTGGAAAGGATGATGGCGGATGGGCTTCCCTCAAGGCTGCTTGACGCAAAGTCCATGGAGGGAGCTTTCAAACTTGTTCGTGCCTATCCCTTAATCGGGGATTTTCTGGCTTATCAATTTGTGACCGACCTCAATTACAGCAACATGTTGAACTTCTCGGAAATGGATTTTGTGGTTGCCGGGCCCGGCGCAAAGGATGGAATTAGCAAATGCTTTGCTGCCACCAGCGACCATACCGAAGCCGATTTGATACGGCTTGTTGCGGACCGGCAGGATGAGGAGTTTGCACGGTTGGGGCTTCATTTCCGCTCCCTTTGGGGAAGGCCACTCCAGTTGATAGACAGTCAGAATCTCTTTTGCGAAGTCAGCAAGTACGCGCGTTTGGCCCATCCGGAAATTCCGGGGATCAGCGGCCGTACACGCATTAAACAGCGATTCACAGCTAATCCCCAAGTTATTCAGTACTGGTTTCCTCCCAAATGGGGTCTTAACGATCTCATTTCCGCAGGAACCGAACACCCCTCGTGGAAGATGGTTGCGAATGCGACCACCCCCCATACTGCCGGTTTTTTTGATCGCCGAACATGAAGTTATTCACCATAGTCCCTTCAATTCGGTGATTGTTAATAAGGCAACGCATCGGACCTGTTAATAGCGGGGGTTGTGTGTAAAACTTTTAAGCACAA
>Ga0326728_10005069_pt1 | contig 37840 bp, 28 predicted proteins | sample MB3enrmetagenome_FD_207602 | JGI IMG/M metagenome (GOLD analysis project Ga0326728, IMG submission 207602) | Lab enriched peat soil microbial communities from McLean, Ithaca, NY, United States - MB31MN | ecosystem: Environmental > Terrestrial > Soil > Wetlands > Peat | place: USA: New York...
CCAGGTAGGCGTGGAGGTCTTCTCGCACGGGCGACAATAACATCGGCTCGCGATGTTTGGTGCTGAAGATCAGGTGAACGTAGAGTTGCGAAAGCGATTGCGGCATGGGGGAACACCTATCTCGCCCTTTCAGGGCTGGGGGTAAAATCGGGGGATAATCTTAACCCAGGCCGTTGGCCTGGGCTTCGTTATTTCGCCCCTTTGGGGCTGAATCAGCGGCCCTGTGGCGCTGAGTCAACAGCCCTTTGGGGCTGAATCTACGGCCCTCTGGGGATCAATCATCGCCCAAATAAACCGCCCCCTGGGGAGTCGCCCCTTTGGGGCTAAATCAACAGCCCTCTGGGGCTTAAATATTGGCAGGTTTCTCGGCGAGCAGCAAGTAGCGCGGTCCACCGCTTCTGTGGTCCGCGTCTCTTTTCTGGCAGGTGCCACACCGTAACATCGAGTCGCCCTCGTCAACGAAGATCCGCACACCGCAAACCCGACGGTCTGCGCTACGGGCTGACCAGGACATTCCGAGCGGATAACGGGGTACTCGTCCATTACCCGTTTAGGGAAGGGTGGCCGACCACTCGGAATGGCCTGCGCCCACGCGGACGACGTGGCTCAAGTCTTCGTAAAGGCAATCGATGATTGGAAGGCTTCGGTGGGAGAAAGCTTCCATGCTGTCTCGCCCGCCGCGATGACGATGCGGGGTTATGCGGAGTCCCTGGCGACGTGGTTTGACCAGCCTGCACGCCTGCGCTTTGTCTCCTGGGAAGATTACCGTGCCCTCGTATCCTCGGAAGAAGCGTCCATGTGCTGGGACCACCTGACTCATAGTTCGAATTGCAGCATCGAAAAGGCCGTGCGGGTGCTTCGGTACCAACCGCGTTACAGCTCGCTAGAAGCTATCTGCGAGTCCCTGAGTTGGCCCACTGACCATGGTAAACTAACCGTCACTCCGCAAATCCCCCGGAGTCCCTGATGGCAGTCGCTTCGAAGACTCTAGTCGTGTTGTTTCTCGCTTCTGGCCTCGTAGCTCAGATGCCGCAGAATCCATCACCAATGGTGGAGCACACCAGAGAGCACCCGCGGCTGGCCAAGGAAACGCCCGCCCGTCGGCGAGTGAATCTCGAACTCGGCACGCTGTTCGTTCCTGAAAAGGTCAATAAGACTCGCGGCGTAAGGCTGCTCGTGTTTTTTCATGGCGGTGACTGGCTGCCCGAGGTCGCCGTCGCAAAGCAGCGCAACATGGCCGTAATTAGCGTCCAGGCTGGTGCTGGATCGAGTAATTATGCAAATCTATTTGCAGACCCCAAGCGATTTCCGAAGTTAATCGTCGATGCCGAGGGAATGAGCGGCTTGAAATTTGGCGAGATAGACCTGGGCGGCTGGAGCGCGGGCTGCGCTGCGGAGCGGGCGATTCTGAAAGATCCTACATCCTACGGACTGGTCAGCCGTGTGCTCTGCATTGATGGCATACATACCGGTTATGTAAATGGCAGACCAGGCCCGGAGGAATCCCAGATCGAAGCAGATAATCTTCAAATTTGGCTGCAGCTCGGCCGCGACGCCATCGCCGGAAAGAAGCGTCTGATTATTACCCACTCGGAAATATTCCCCGGGACGTTCGCGAGCACCACAGAGACCGCCGATTACCTCCTGCGCGAGTGGGGGCTGAAACCCCATCCGGTAGTCAAGTGGGGGCCGATGAAAACCCAAACTCTGAGTGAGGTGAAGAGGGGCCGACTGCTGGTAATCGGCTTCGCGGGTAACTCGGCACCCGACCATGTGGATGAACTTCAGTCCTTGCCGGAATACCTGAGATGGTTAAGCAACAAATAAAACAGGGCCATGAGGAGCAAGCCCAGGCGGGGGCTGGGGCGCGACCGACATATTGTCACTCCCCCCGCCCTACTCTCTTCTGAACCATTCGGGACGAACGACCTATCACGAAATTCCAGCTCAGCCCCTTCCGGACGCCCGCCGAGACTATCCAGCTAGCCCTCCCCGCGGTGCTTGACGTCGATCTGGAGGCGTTTGATCTTTTGATTGAGGGTGGAAAGGGGGATCTTGAAGCGCTCGGCGGCATCAGTCTGGCTCCAGTTGGTACGAGCCAGCATATCGAGAATGACCTGACGCTCCTTAGCTTCCATGATTTCGAAAAGCGACCGGCCGGCGAATTCCTGGGCGGCTTCGCCCTGGCCGCCGTGCGAGCCATCTTGAAAAATCTGTTCAGGTAAGATATCAGGTCCCAGCGTGGGCCCGGAGGCAAGAACCACCGCTCGCTCCACGGCGTTTTCGAGTTCTCGCACGTTACCCGGCCAGTCATAGTCCATTACGGCCTTCATCGCCGCCGGGGAGAACTGGAGGCCGAGGCGGCTATTCTCCTCCCCGAACTTCTTCAAGAAGTGCTCGACGAGGTGAGGAATATCCTCTTTGCGCTCGCGCAAAGGAGGAAGGCAAATGTTAATGACGTTCAACCGGTAATAGAGGTCCTCCCGGAAGTGCCCGGCCAGGGCCAACTTGCGCAAATCGGCATTGGTGGCCGCGAGGATGCGCACGTCCACCTTGATGGTTTCCGTCCCGCCCAGGCGCATGAACTCACGCTCCTGGATCACCCGAAGCAGTTTTGCCTGGGTCTCCACCCCCACCGTGCCGATCTCATCGAAGAAAATGGTTCCTTGATCCGCCAGCTCGAACAATCCGCGTTTGGTAGCGATGGCGGAAGTGAAGGCGCCTTTCACATGGCCAAACAGCGTGCTCTCCAACAGGTCGACAGGCATGGAGCCCGTGTTGACAGGAACAAAAGCGCGATCGGCGCGGGGGCTCATGGCGTGGATGGTCTTGGCCACAAGCTCCTTGCCGGTTCCGCTTTCGCCGCTAATCAGGACGGTAGCGCGGCTGATGGCCACCTGGGTGATGAGGTCCATCACCTTTTGCATCTTGTCGCTCCTGCCCACGAGGTTGGGAAGAGCGAAGCGTTTCAGCGCCCGGCGGAGCTGGAGGTTCTCGGCTCGCAGGCGTGATTTATCAAGCAGGTTGCGGACTTCGAGCAGCAGCTTGTCGTTGTCCCAAGGCTTGGTGACGTAACTCTCGGCCCCTTCCTTCGAGGCCTGAAAGGCCATCTGACTGGAATCGTAGGCCGTGATCATGATCACGCTGATTTCGGGCGAGTCATGTTTTATGGATTTCAGCAAATCCAGGCCGTTACCGTCTGGAAGGTTAATATCCAGAAGGACCAAGTCGAACACTCCGCCTTCGAATTTCTTCAGGCCCTCCTCGGCCGTGGAGGCGGAGCCCGCCTGATAGCCTTCCAGCCTGAGCAATTGCTCGAGGCTCTCGCGGATTTCCTGCTCGTCGTCAATGATGAGAACGGAGCCCTTAGGCGACATTGACAGCTTTCCTCGCAACCGGCAACTCGACACGGAAGGAGGTGCCGCGTCCCAACGCGCTCTGCACCTCGATCTTCCCCAGATGCTCACGAATGATTCCATACGTAACCGCGAGGCCTAGGCCCGTTCCGCGGCTCGTCGACTTGGTGGTAAAGAAGGGATCAAAAATCTTGCTGAGATGCTCAGGGGAGATTCCCACGCCATTATCCGAAACCTCGACGCGCACGGAAGAGTCCTCGCCATCGGTGGCGATGGTCAGCTCGCCGCCCCCCGGCATGGCGTCGCGCGCATTGATAATGAGGTTCATGAAGACCTGCTGAAGTTTTCCGGGGTTGGCGTAAACCAAGGGCAAAGAGGGGGACAGTTGCGCATTGACGGAAATCTTGGAGGCGCGCAGCATCGGTTCAACGAGCGAGAGGGTCTCGCGAACCAGCTTGTTCAAATCGAGATCGGAATACTCACTGCCGCTGACCCGAGAGAATTTGAGCAGGTTGTTGACAATCTCAGAGGCGCGAAAGGCCTGCTTGATAATCTTGTCGAGGGTGCGGGAGCGGGGGTCATCCGTTGCCTCCTGCTTCATCAGCATTTGGGCCTGAGAAGTGATGACCGCCAAAGGGGTGTTCACTTCGTGAGCGACGCCGGCGGCCAGCAAGCCAATGGAGGAGAGTTTCTCAGCCTGGACCAACTGGTCTTCGAGGTTGACGCGCTCGGTCAAGTCGTTGAAAATCAGCAGCCGGCCGAGCACGTGGCCGTCCTTTCCGACCAGCGGGACTGCCGAAAGGTTCACGATCAGGGTCTGGCCGCCCGGGGTATGTAAGCGAAACTTGTACAAACTCAGGACGCTTTGCGCATCGGAGGCCTGAGGCAATTCCGCCAGCAGTTCGCGGGGGAAGATGGCCTGAAGCGATTTTCCCACCGCCTCATTGCGCACCAGGCCGTAAAGCCTCTCCATGGCGGAATTCCATGATCCTACTTTCCCTTTCAGGTCGCAGGTGAGAACGCCGGCGTTGATGGATTCAATAATGCTCTCGCCGAAGTCTGTGAGCGCCTGGTATTCAAGCGCTCTCTTCTCCAGCGATTCGTAAAGCTGGGCGTTCTCAAGCGCCACGGAGATATACCCGGTGAGGGTCTGGAGGAGATCGATATCTTCACTGGAGAGGAAACTCCCATCGCGAGTTTTCCCCAGACCGAGGTAACCCAAAGTGCGCTCCTTCACTTTGAAGGGCAAGTAGTAGTGCAGATCCAATTGCTCAATCGTCTTTTGTTCCGGGGGAGGGAAGCCATAGGGGCGTTTGACACTGTCGAAAAACAGATACTCTTTGCCCTGCGGGCGGCGAGCGGGGTCAAGAAAACTCGTATCCAGCCCCTTCGAGTAGCTCACCCCGCGTGACTTGATCAGCCGGAATCGGTTCGACTCGGTCGCCCAAAAAACCCCCAGCCGGTCCACCTCCAGCGCCTCCCCCAGCTTGACAGTTACACGTTCCAGCAGCCGATCCACGTGCAACTCAGAGCTTAGGTCGCGCGCGAATTCCAGCAGCGTGCGACGATAGTCGTAACGCTCGCGGTTGAAGAACCGATCCATCCGCACCTGAATCCAATTCACCATGGGCTGGAAAACCAAGGCGGTTACGACCACAGCCAAGACCCACCCGCCGCGGCTGGTTATAGGGATCGAGGACCGAAAATAATCTGCAAATAATCCTATGACACCGAAATAGAGGGCCACAATGGTGGCCGTGGCCAACGTATAAGCCATGCCTCGCCGGAAAATGACATCCACGTCCATCAGGCGATAACGCACAATGGCGTATCCAAAAGTGACGGGGAGGAAGACCAGTGAAAGGGCAGAGAGGTTCATCCAGGCGTTGGGAATATAACCGAGGAAATAAGGAACCGCATAGAAGGCCGCAAAGGGCGCAATAGCCAGCCATGTTCCGCGCGTCACCCATTTCAACTGCTGCTTCAAGAGAGGCACTTGCGCCCGCGAATAGGCGTGTTGGAGCACCACCGCGCCCAGCAAGAAGTAGACGGCCAGATAGACAAGTCCTATTCGGTCAAGAAGCCAACGAACCTGGAGCAAGGGCATGGGGAGAACCAAGAACTCCGTGGCCACCAGGACATGCACTATGGCCAGGGCTGCCCCCGGGAAATACAAAGCGGGAATCACATACCTCCGACCGCGCAGGAAAGTGTTCTGCTCCGGAAAACTGAGGCAGAAATGGAGGAAGAGCGCAGGCTGAAGAAGCAGGGCAAAGACTCCCAACCAATACACTGTCCAATCGAACAGATTCAGCTTTCCGGTATAGGAGAATGTGTAGAGGATAAAGGACGCCAGGCAAAAAATATAGAAATGCAGCGACTTAGGAGCATTCCAGCGCCGGAAGAGGATAAAGGTTCCGATAATCAGGTAGATGAGGCCCACGAGGCTGAGATAGTATCGCACGGTCGCGGCGGCCTTTTGCGGAACAAGAACCAGCGAAGTTTGGAACTTCTCGCTATTGCGTAGAAGGACATAGGTCGGCTGAGACCATACATCGTCGCGGAAGATCTCGCGCCCAGCGTCGGCCGCAGTGTGGATGGGCTTTTTGTCAATCGACTCCAGGAGATCACCCTCTCGGATTCCCGCCCGGTCGCCTGGACCTTCGGGGGTGACAATCCAGGCTTGCACGCCTTTCTCAGAATCGACCCAGGAAACGCCGTCGTCCGGCAGTCGATAGCGCACCCGTTGCTCGAGATTGATAACGGCGAATGCGATAAGCGTGAGGCTAAGAATCGCCAGCGAGACGGAAGTGAACCGGTAAGGTGGGGCTTTTGTCATTTGAGCGCGGGCACCTGCACCCTGCTGACTAGACTACCGGACCGATGGGTGAGCAATTTAGATTCCAGCAATGGGGCTGCCACTAAGCAAATAAGATACTTATTTATCAACTAGATGAAGTCGCAACAGCTTATCAGCCAGACATTCTACAGAATTCGGGATATAGCCTCCGCTTTTCTGTAGGGGCAGGGCGAGCTCTGCCCTCGTCAAACAATGTTAAAACACGGGGGTGGCAAGCTGGCCCTCCCCCAGGAAGTTAGAATTCTACGGAAAAGCCCCCCCGGATGGACTTGTAAGTCGAGCCGAGCAACAGCGTCGATTCACCGGACTGGGTTACGGGGGAGTAACCTTGGGCCAGAAAGTTCCGGAAATCCGCGATGGCTTCGATGTGGGCGGGGAGGAAAGCAAGGGCAGGAAGGGGCTGGCGGATCTGGACATCCAAAAATGGCTGCAGTTGCATATCAGCTTGGCCTTGAGGATCCACTAGGGTTACACGTCCGCGCTGAACCCACTCGTAGGAAGTCGTCAATCGGGTTTGGGTGACGGGGATGCGCGCCGAAACTCGTCCGGCCAAAGAAGAACTGCGAACGGGTTGGACCGCGCCCTGTAAGGCTTCCTCTGAGGCGCGGTTGACACCATCGTGCGCATACAGGGAATCGCCCACAGCGTAGGCAACGAGAGCTTCGAAGTGGTTTCCCAGACGTTGTTGGTAGGCCGCTCGATATCCCGTGGAGCGGTAGTCACCCATATTCACAAAGATCCCGCCCACGGCCGGATTGAGCAGGTAATTACCGGCAAGCCAGCTCACCGCCAAGGCATTAGCCGATCCCCAGACGGCAGCGTTCTTGATCCCGTCGTGGTAAGCAGCGAACCGGAATTGCGCGGAACGCATCAGACGGCGGTTCACGAAGATCTCGGAATGGTTAAGCTGCTCGAGCTCCGGCCGATAGCCTCGCAGCGTCAGTATGGGGAAAGACTCCAGCCCGCTGACCCGGTCCATTAAAGTCTGCGACCCGTCGGATGGCCCGTGCCCCACCTGCACGCCAAGATCGGTGGAATGGGAAAGGTAGTAAGCCAACCTCATTCGCGGCTGGGCGATAAGCACATTACGAACCGCATCCAAGTAATCGATATCCACTCCCCCTGTCAGTGCCAGGCGAGAGAAAATGTAGCGAGTTTGCGTGTAGCTTGCCACTAATGCGCGAGCAGAGGAATCGGGAAGCTGTCCCCCGCCAATCGGAGCGCTCACGCCGCTTTCATAACCCAATTGGTGCACGACCAAAGAGATTTCCTCCGAACCACTCTTACTCAAGCCCCTTCGATACTCGGTTCCGAATGAAGAGGTTAGGGGACCGTTGGCCGCGACCGACCCCACCGTCAGAAGATCGGAGTCCGGAGAAAGATGGCGCGAGTAAGCCAGAACACTTCCCACGCCCGGGTCAATGGCCATGGGATCCGAGGCAGAAGGTCCCGGCACGATGCCAACAAGACGCTGGTCGGCAGCCAGAAGAGATTGGACAGCATTCGGGGCCGCTGCCGCATCGTGCCGGAATCGGAGGATAGGCCGAGTGGCTGCAGACGTCCGCAGTACCCACTTCCAATCATCAACCAAAGGGGTTGTGCCTTTTTGGGGAACCTGAAAACGCAAGGGGGCGAAGGCATCGCCTAGAACAAATTTCAGAGTAGAAGTTTGCCCCGCCTCCACTTTAATCCCGTTGCGATGAGCGGGTAATCGGGTTGGGGAAATAATCTGAAGGGAATACCAACCTGGAATGAGGTTCCCCACGGCAAACTTGCCCTTGGCGTCGGTGATGACGCGCTCCACGCGGTCCCCGGTACTGGCAGTGGGGATCAACAACGGCCCAGCGATCAGAACCGTGGCGCCCATCAATGGGTTGCCATGATCGTCAGAGACGACGCCGGCCAGCCGCCCATATTCGGAGGCCAGAGCAGAGGCCGGACCGAGGCACGGGGAAAAAAGGCCCGCGGCCAATAAGACGGCCGAAAGCCTGATTCCATAATTTGCAACTTTCATGTGAACGTCTCGGTCTTGCGAAATCGTCTAACGCCTGAGCGGAAACAAAACCTAGCCGTACTTACTGTAACTCAAAAGTGTCCGAAGGGGAAATAGTTTGATGCTTTATTTTGTCCGTGACTTTTATTTGCACCGTGTATTTGCCGGGCTGAAGCACGCGCAGGGGCATTTGCTTTTCGAGGGTAAACTGCTGCGAGGCCTCTTTCAGCTTGGAAGGATCCTCAGCCTGCGCTAGAAGGGGCTTCCCATCCTTCAGCAGTTCGTATTCTATGTCCAACGAAGGCTTGTGCGTCTTGGTGTCCTGGCCCAGGTTGTAAACCTGCATATAGATGCAAAGGTTCTGGTCGCGCGTAAAGCTCCGGGTGACGCTAGGGCGAACCTTCGTTCCCCCGATGACGAACGGGCCTGTGCCCACCTGGCTGGTGGGCAGAGGCTGAAGGAGATCTGCCAGAATCAAGGTGCTATTCGAGAGCTTGTCTTCGTCGAAGTGCGGGACCACCACACCGAGTTCCACCGACCCCATGTGCCCACTCTGATTATCTTTCAACACCAAGCTTAGCTTGTAGCGACCGGGATGCAAGGGGACGGCTTGTTGATAGACGGCCTTGCGCGTCAAGAAGCTCTGGAACTCATGTTCTGGAACGTCCAAAACCAGGCTTTTTTCAAAGGTATTGGCGTTTCTGCCTGTCAAGCTGGTGAACTGGCCATAGATATCCATGACTCCATGCATCACCCCGTCCTTGTTCTGAAACTGAAGATCCCGATACGCAACCTGGAGGGTGACTGGAGTGAGCACGGTCTCATCGGTTACACGGAGAAAGTCCGTACGAACGTCGAAGGGAAGAAGCTCTCCGGAAATCTTGGAGGTGACCACCGCCTTCAGATCTTTGAACTTGACCTCGGGAGGGTTGAAGATTTTCGCGTAAAGATCCAACCGGGTGAATTCCTCCATGCTCTCGGGCAACGCACCCATCGGCGTCCCAATCGTCATGCCGTCGGTGCGCGTGAAGCGGTCCGACTTGCTCGCCATGCCCATGGCTTCCATGTCTGTTAACCCGGCGTTGGGGACGTGGAGCAGAGCATCCTTTTCGCCCGGATCCATGGTGAGGTGGAATTCTCCGGTCATTGTCGGATCCACAAATTCCAAAATGATGTTGGTTCCGATCCCATCAATGTAACGATAACGCCACTGTTCGAAGGGGTAAGTCGAGGTTTCGCCCCCACCTTCCTCCGGAGGCCGAACGTAGGTGCCGCCGCTGGGGTGAGAGTCTATCTCGTCCGCGGGACCATACATGATATAGATTCGCCCGCGATCAGTCTTCCAACCCGGGATGCCGGAAGGATAGTGCTCGTTGGCGTAGGCAATGCGCCGGTAGTATTCCTCCTTGAACTCGTTTTCGGGGCTTCCCGGATTGGGATTGCGCCGCTCCCAGAATGCCTCGATGAATTGTTCCCTCTCATCGTCGGTGTTGAGTTTCTTGAAAGCCGCTCTTTCCTCGGGGGTAATAATGTAAGGAACTTCTTCATCGAGCCATTTCTTATAGGGGCTTTCCATTTCTTTCCGGGCTGCCTTCTGACGACGCTTTTCTGCCTTGCTTAGCTTCTGGTCCTCCTGCGGCGCTGCCTTCAATGCTGGAGGAACGAACGCCCCCAGCATCCATCCCGAAAACAGCACCCAAAGACAAACACACCACCCGCGGTGGCTGATGGGTTCAATCCGTTTGGACACCTACGGCTCTCCTTTCCCAACCGAAGACAGTGCCGATTGTATTGGTTGAAGTCTGAAAAGTCAAGGTCTTCACCCTCCCTCGACAAACCACTCCCCCGTGCGGTTTGGGGGACTGGATTTTTGATGCCGATCAAGCCCAAAGGGTGGCTTGAACCTCTCCCCGGCACGGCTACCCCCGCCCGCAGTCATTCCCGCGAAGGTCGGAATGGTCTTCCTAACCCTTTGCAAACGAGACGGCTACGGAGTGGATTCCCGTTTTGGCGGGCATGGCCGGGGTCTGGTAGGCTGGCCACTTCAAACGACGCCCAAATTCGGCTTTTCTAAGATGACGTGCAGAGTTAAAATGGATACTGGTGGGAAACTTTTGGGGTCGAAGTTCCGTAGTATCGTTAGAAGCCGCCACGGCGGGGATTGGGTAGTCGGGTGACGGCGGTTCGTTGGTGCCAAACGGCTCAGCTCGGCGAGGGAACGTACAATGTCGGCACGCACAATTGAAGAAAAGGATAAGACTACTGTGGCCCATGTAACTGAACTGGAACTCGGAAAGAGCGTATCTCCTCAAACTGCGAATGTCACAAGCCTGGTCCCCTCCCAGCCTGGCGATGGGAAGGGCAAGAAGTCAAGAAAGAGGAAGATGATCCTGGCCCTGGTGGGAGCAGTCGTTCTCGTGGGGCTTGTGGTAGGCGGGATCATTTGGAGCAAGGGCGGTGTGGTCACTGTTCAGACCACCCAGGTCGCGCGGGAGGATTTAGCGGCCATTGTGACGGCCTCGGGAGAGATTGAGCCGCCTCCGGCAGACCTCGCCAACGTGAATGCGGACTCCATAGGAAAGATAACCGATATATATATAAAGGAAGGCGACACGGTTAAGAAAGGCCAACTCCTCCTGCGGACCGAGGCGGTCCAGGCGGATGCCAACGTTGATGCACAAAAGGCCACCGTCACCGGCGCCAAAGCAGACGTGCAGCAGTTTTCGGCGACCGTGCAGGCGCAGCAGGCAGCTTTGAACTCCGCGCAGGCCAATGTCCAGACGGCCCAGGCGAACCTCGTCCGCGCCCAACAGGAGTTCAAACGAGGGGAGGATTTGCTCCGCGATAAGCTGATTGCCGAAAACGAATATGACACGCGCCTAAACAACATCAAAGCGGCGCAGGCCGCTTTGGATGCAGACCAGGCGGCGGTGGTCCAGCAAAGAGCTTTACTCCAACAGGCCAAGTTCAATCTCGATAGCGCGCGCGCCAAGGTGTCAATGCAGCAGGCCCAACTGGTGAGCTCCGAGGATGCCCGCGACAAGACCATTTACACTTCCCCACTCGACGGCATCGTCACCTCCTTACCCGTGCACGTGGGCGAGAACGTGGTGCCGGGAGTTCAAAACACGGTAGGCAGCTTGCTCTATCAAATTTCCGATTTGGCGGTGATTACAGCGGAAGTCAAAGTGGATGAAACGGACATCATCAATGTAAGACTCGGACAGCCGGCGGAAGTGACGATTGACGCCATCCCCAACAAGACCTTCAAGGGCAAAGTCACGGAAATCGGCCAAAGCGCCATCGGCCGCACCTCCGGGGCCACTTCAGGAACAAGTACCACGACGACAGAAGAAGCCAAGGACTTCAAGGTCGCTGTGACGTTGGATAACCCCCCGCCGGGTCTCCGCCCCGGGCTTTCCGCGACCGCAAAGATCACCACCGCCACCCGTCAGAACGCTCTGGGGATCCCCATCCAGGCGCTCACTGTTCGCACGCGACGTCAATTGGAAGAAGAAGAGCAAAGTAGCAAGGGCGGCAAAGGCAAGGTGCAAGCGGCCACAACGCAGCCCACCGCTGCGGCTAAAGATAAAGGGAAGGAAGAAGTGCAAGGGGTGTTCGTTCTTAAGGATGGCCGGGCAGTTTTTACCCCGGTTGAGACCGGCATTATGGGCCAAACCGATGTCGAGGTGCTCAAAGGCGTTCAGGCCAATGAGCAGATCATTTCCGGTCCTTTTAGCGTGCTCCGCACGCTGAAGAACCACACCAAGGTGAAGGTGAACAATAGCGCGGTCGCCCCTCCTGCATCGAGCTCTTAGCTCAGACTCCCCTCCTCGTGGGGTGCTCTGGAGGGGCGGCCCCTGTGGCCGCCCACGGGCAAACGCAAGGGTTGACCCTACGACTGGAGGGGAATGAGTGGAAAGGAAACACGCGTAGCGATGGGAACACAACTGGCGCCGTCTTCATCACAGGAAACCCTGGTCCCACCCCTGGAAGTGATGATCCGGACGGAAAACCTCTGGAAGACTTATGACATGGGCGAAGCCATCGCAGTGCACGCGCTCAGCGGGGTGACGTTCGAAATCGATCGGGGCGAGTATGTGGCGATTATGGGCCCCTCGGGCTCCGGCAAATCTACTTTGATGAACTTGATCGGCTGCCTCGATACCCCTACCAGTGGCAAGTACTGGCTGCACGGACGGCTAGTGAGCGAGCTTTCCGATGACGAGTTGGCCTACATCCGCAATAAGGAAATCGGTTTCGTCTTCCAGACTTTCAACCTGCTTTCCCGGGCCAGCGCCTTGCACAACGTGGAACTGCCCCTGGTTTACGCCGGAGTGCCCGCCAAAGAGCGTCTGGAAAAAGCCCAGGAGGCCCTGCGCAAGGTAGATTTGGTCGAACGCATGAACCACAAGCCCAACGAGCTTTCCGGGGGACAGCGCCAGCGCGTGGCGATTGCCCGCGCCCTGGTGAACAACCCCTCCATCATCCTGGCCGACGAACCCACGGGCAATCTGGATTCGGCCACCGGCGAAGAAATCATGGAGGTGTTCGAGCGGCTTTACGAGGGCGGAAACACGATCGTCCTGGTCACGCATGAACACGACATCGCCGCCCACGCGCATCGTATCATCCACGTTCGCGACGGCAAGATCGAACGCGACGAAAGCGTCAAGTGAATGGCGCGGCCCATACTCTCCTCCTCGGCGGGAGGAGGGGCGGGGGTGGTGGGCAGTAGGCCAGCGTCGCGGTCAACCACCCCTGACCCCTCCTTAGCAAGGAGGGGAATCACCTTGGATCAATTCTCGTGGCTGAACTCAGCCAACCGCAAGCGCCTCTCATGAGGCCGGGCTCCCGCGTTCGCCGGAGGAGCGGCTTTTGGGTCACCTCCCGCGAAGCCTTTTGGATTGCCCTCGAGACGCTGCGCACACACAAGCTGCGTTCCTTCCTCACTTTGCTAGGCGTGGTCATTGCCACCACCACCTTGATCGTCGTGATGTCCGTCATCAACGGCATGAACCTCTACATCGCCGAGCACATTGCGAACCTGGGTGCAAATGTTTTCATCCTCTCCCAGTATGATTGGAGTGCGACGGGTGAAGATTGGATGAAAATGGAACGCCGCAACAAGGCCATCCGCATCGAAGACTTCGAATTTCTTCGCGATAGCGTTAAGGGCTATAGGAGTATTGGCGCTGAGGCCGGACTCGGGGGCGGCGCTGACGTTAAGTACAAAGGGCATATCCTGCATGAGGTGGATGTTGGCGGGGAAACCGCGAACATGATCGATATCGGGCAGGCGAAGGTGGAATCCGGTCGCTACCTCAATGACACGGATTACGCGCACGAGTCGATGGTGTGTTTCATCGGCCAGGATCTTGTTACTGAGTTTTTCCCCAGCCTCGACCCCATCGACAAAGAGATTAACGTAAGCGGCATCCCGTTTCGAGTGGTCGGGGTGGCGGCTCGCATCGGGACAACGTTTGGCCAAAGCCAGGACAAGTTCGTCCAAATTCCCCTCACGACGTTTCGCAAGGTCTTCAGGGCCCGCCCCAATCTGGACGTGTCGGTGCAGGCCTGGAATGCGGAGCAAATGATGGTCCTCGAGGATGAAGTCCGGGCTCTGATGCGTGCCCGGCGCCACCTTCCGTACCATGACACCGACAATTTCGGCATCAACGCCTCGGAAACCATCATGGGTCTGTGGCATCAATTGACGGCGTCCATCTTCGCGGTCACGGTGGGGATCGTGGCGGTTTTTATGGTGGTGGGCGGGATCGTCATTATGAACATCATGCTGGCCAGCGTGACGGAGCGCACGCACGAGATCGGCATCCGCAAATCCCTGGGTGCGCGGCGGCGCGACATCCTGATGCAATTCGTCATCGAGGCTAGCGTTATGGCGCTCTTGGGAGGCGCTGCGGGCGTCCTGATCTCCTTCATGTTCAGTAAATTGGTGAATCTCTTTTTCACCTCCAGCGTTCCTTTGAGCGCGGTGTTGGTTGGGCTGTTCCTTTCCATCGCGGTGGGGCTTTTCTTTGGCATCTATCCTGCCAACAAAGCCGCCAATCTCGAACCCATTGAAGCCCTGCGGACGGAGAATTAGGTATGCCCCAGCGACGCCAACCGGCTCGCGAAAACCTGCTGCTGGCGCTTGACACTCTTCGCAGCCACAAGTTCCGCGCCTTCCTGACCATCCTGGGGGTGCTCATCGGGACGGCCACGGTCATCCTTGTGGCTTCTATCTTCGAGGGCCTCGACCAGCAGGTAGTGGAAATGATGGAAAGTTTCGGCACCCGCACTCTGTTTATCTACAAATTCGATCCCGGCATCAAGACCACTCTCACTCACGAAGAAGCCACGCGCAAGCCCCTGACTTACGAAGACGCATTGGCCATACGCGAAATGTGCCCTTCGGTAGAAACCGTTGCGGTAGAGACTTTCGTCTGGGGTCCGCCCGTTACCGCCAAATATAAAAAGCTGGAGATGCTGGACGCCAATTTCTCCGGTCCCACGCCCGAGGCGTTCCAGACCATGAATGCCGACCTGAAGGACGGCAGACTTTATACTGATATCGACAATCTCCACCGCCGGGATGTGGCCGTCTTGGGCGCCGATGTTATCAAACGTTTGTTCCAGAACGAAGACCCCATCGGCAAGGCTATCACCGTCGATGGCCATAATTTTGAGGTTATCGGCGCGCTGGACAAGCGCAAACAATTCCTGGGAGAGAATGGCAACGATCGCGTCGTGTTTATTCCCTACTTGACATTCAGGAAATACTATCCCGACGCCAAGGAAAATTTTATTACGGCTATGGCTTATCCCGGCAAGCTCCCGCAGGCCAAGGATGAAGTGACGGGACTGCTGCGCCGCCGGCGAAACGTGAAGTGGTCCGACCCTGATAATTTTGGCATCTCTTCGGCCGATGCCATCATCACACAGTTCCGGGACATTATGGGAACCGTAGTTCTGGTGACGATCGTGATCTCCTCGATCGGCCTGATGGTGGGCGGAATCGGAGTAATGAATATCATGCTGGTTTCGGTAACGGAGCGGACGCGGGAGATCGGCGTGCGTAAAGCCATCGGCGCCCGCCGCAGCGATATCGCCTGGCAGTTCCTGCTCGAGGCCATGAGCCTTACAGGCGCGGGTGGAGTAATGGGAATCGCGGTCGGATATACCCTGAGCTTCCTGATCCGGACCCTCGTTCCCGCTCTCCCTTCCCGCGTTCCGCTTTGGTCGGCGCTCGCAGGCTTTATTGTGGCAGTCAGTATCGGGCTCTTCTTCGGCCTCTGGCCCGCTGTAAAAGCCTCTCGCCTCGACCCTATTGTGGCCCTGCGCTACGAGTGACATCTGAAATCTGAAGTTTGGAATTCGAAATCTGCCGTCCGCCCACGATAAGCCGAGCGACATCCAAAGTAAGCGTGGTTGAGTGGTGTCGCGACGCTGGTACCCACTACCCCCTGCCCTTCCCGCTGCCGAGGAGGGGACTAGAGATTCCACGTTTGAGTCGCGCTTCTGGTGGGTGGTTTGAGACTGCAGACTCCGGACTTGAAACTCACGGCGTGGAACTCGTGGCATTGACTCCGATGATGATTGCGGGTACATTTAGTGACCCGCAGAGCAAGTTCAGGAGCAGCGAGCTTACTCGCTCTGCACCTTGCCCAAGAAAAGGAAACGATCATGCCAGAAATTTTCCGACGCCGGTTTCTTAAGTCTTGCGCGGGGGCGCTTGCCGCCTCCCTATCGAACTTCGTCCCCAAGGCCTTGTCCGCCTCCAGGGAGCCTGAACTCAGCTTTCCGAGCGCACCACGCGAGCGCCTCACAGTACCCTCATGGCCGTTCCGAGGGTACATCGAAGCTCCCAGCAACAAGTGGGCTCGTGACCCTAAACTCCCGGGCATGGACCTGAAAGACTTCGCGGCTATGGTCGTCCAGCGATTCAATGTGCGCAACATCGAACCACTGAGCGAGCACTTCAGTTCTACGGAGGCTAGCTACCTGCGGGAGTTCCGGACGAACGTGGAAAAAGCAGGCGCGAAGGTGGTTAATATTGCCGCCGACCCGCAGTATAGCTTCTATGACATCGCCGAGGCGCAGCGCCGGAAAGCCGTGGCAAACGGGAAAAAGTGGATCGATGTCGCGGTTGCCATCGGGTCCCCCAGCGTGCGCCTGCACATCGCCGAGGCGCGCCACGTGAAACCTGACGTGGAACGAGCGGCAGACAGCTTGAAACAGGTGGCCGAATACGGCGCGCAAAAAGACGTCCTGGTGAATCTCGAGAACGACGATAACGTTACCGAGGATCCGTTCTTTATCATTCAGGTGATCGAGAAGGTGAATCATCCCTATCTGCACGCCTTGCCCGATTTCTGCAATTCCATGCTCACCCACGATCAGGAATTCAACAACCGGGCGATGGACGCGATGTTCAAACACGCTTACAACATATCGCACATGAAGGATTCCGAAGTCGGCGACCAGGAGAAACTGTATACCGTGGATGTGGCAAAGTGCTTCGAGATCGCGAAGGCTAACGGCTACCGAGGGTACTTCTCGATGGAATGGGAAGGACAAGGTGAGCCCAACGGAGGGGTCCAGAAGCTCATCGAGGAAAGCCTTGCAAACCTCACCGCCTAGGGACAGCGGCCCCGTGCAAGCGGGGCCTTTCCGCGCTCCTCAGGCAAGCTCGAGATTCCTCGCTTCGCTCGGAATGACAGCCAATTTCAAAGGAGTGTGAGATTCCTCGTCGTCCCGATCAGATCGGGACTCCTCGGAATGACACCCAAACTTGGCTTATTACCCAGACTCCCAAGGGGGAGAGGGTTGAGTTCTGACACAGACTCGCCAGGGGGAGAGAGCTGGAGCTACGGAATCAAGCCTGCGGTCGCAAAGCAGTCTGCTATAATTCTTGGGAATTTATAACTAATCATGAGAAGGGGGACTGATATGCTCGATGAGGGAATCACTCGACGTGAGTTTATTGGACGCTCCGTAGTCGGCGCCGCGGCGGCCGGTCTAGCCCTGGGGGCGCCGGCCATCGGCCGTGTTGCGTCTCCAAACGAGCGCGTCACCGTGGGGATTATCGGCGCGGGTATTCGAGGCTTGGAGCTGATGGAAGCCGTTCTCAATGTGAAAGGTAATGTTGCCGTGGTGTGCGATCTCTACGACGGCCACTTCCGGCGCGCCAACGAGATCCAGGCCAATACGCCCACCACGCGCGAGTATCGCGAGGTGCTGGACCGCAAGGATCTTGATGCCGTCGTCATCGCCACTTCCGACCACTGGCACGCGCCCGTTGCCATCGCGGCGATGCAAGCCGGCAAAGACGTTTACTGCGAGAAGCCCATGACCCACACTATCGCCGAGGCTCTGGAGATGGTCCGGATCTCGAAGGAGACCGGCCGCATGGTCCAGGTGGGCAGCCAGAGCCTGAGCATGGAATCAACCCACAAGGGAAAAGCCTGGGTTGATGCGGGGGAAATTGGAAACGTTTACATGGTGCAGTGCGAAATCTACCGGCCGGACCCGGTAGGCGCCTGGAAATATCCCGTTCCTCCCGACGCTTCGCCGCAGACGATCGATTGGGAGCGCTACCTCGGCAACGCGCCCAAGCGTCCTTTTGATGCCGCGCGCTTCTTCCAATTCCGTAATTGGTGGGACTACGGCACGGGCATTTCAGGCGATGAATACGTACACCTGCTTTCGCGCGTCCACTACTTGATGAATGCTCAATTCCCCCTCAGCGCCGTGGCGAACGGCGGCCTTTACAAGTGGACGGGCGACCGTGAGGTCCCCGACATTCACAACACGCTTTACGATTACGGCAGATTCCAGGTTGTCGTTATGGCCAACCTGGTTTCGAACTTCGAGGGCGGCGAGATCGTGCGCTTCATGGGCGACAAAGGTACGGTGGTCCTCACCGAGGAGTCAGCCAGCTTGCTGCCGTACGACGAGGAGTGGCAGTTCGAATATCCGCTCGAGAGCTGGCCCAAGGACACCAAAGATCCGTTCCTGGCCGCGCACAAGAAGGACCCGAATGCGGATATTGGCACCTACAAGAAACAACCACATCGGAAGCCCCAGAATTTCGTGCAAAAGGCGGAAGGCACCGAGGATCACTTCCTCAATTTCTTTGCCGCCGTCAAGGGCCGTCAGCAGCCGATCGAGGACGTGGACTTCGGCTGCGGAACGGCCGTGGCGTGTCATATGGCTAACCTGTCCTACCTAAAGAAGCAGCGCCTCTTCTGGGATGCCGAGAAGTTGGAACTCAAGTCCGAAGCCTAGCTGTTTGTGGCACAGACGTCTCGCCCAGGGGCGGCCGCAAGGGCCGCCCCTCCCACGTGATTTTTTACATACCTCAGAGGCCGCGGCGCCCATGGAGGAAAGCCCTTGCGTTTCTCTCCGCGATCTCTGTGCGCTCTGTGGTGAATCTTCGGGCACCGGCCAAATCTTCACAACACGAAGGCCGGGAAACTGTTGTTACAGGACGCGAGGCAACAAGACGTAGCAGGCGTAGCCGAGGCCGGCGCCTATAAAAGACCCCACGACTACATCACTGAGGAAGTGCAGACCAAGCATGATGCGGGAAATCGCCACGCTGAGGGCGCAGAAAAGCAGGCCACACATCAGGGACGGCTCAAATAAGCCGATCGAGACGGCAAAGGCGAAAGCGCAGATGGAGTGCCCGGAAGGAAAAGAAAACTGATCGGGGGGCAAGAGGGTAGCCCAGCAGTGGGAAGCAACTGCGCAGGGCCGCTTACGCCCGGTCAGCCTCTTGAGGGCGAGGAAGAGGGCCGTCCCTAGCCCACAGGAGACGCCGGCGGTCGTCACCGCCGCAAATCGCCGTTCCCCACCGAAAACCAAGACCAGCACCCCCAGAACGTACCATAGCCAGCCGTCGCCAGCCCGCGTTGCCAGGATCATCCAAAGCCTGATCCAGCGCGGCGGTTTCCACCGGTTCACGCGCCGCATCAGGCGCTGATCGCCGCTGGAAATGATACCCCGCATGGTGGCCGGAAAAGTCATGCCGTCGCCTCCCCGGTCGCGGCTGGAATGCGCCGGACTGCCGCTCCGCCATCCAGACCGCGCATGCGAGCCCACGCTTCTCCCCACTTGCGGGCAAACCGTCTCTCCAAAAGGTAGTTGAACAATGTAATAGGAGGGATAGCGACCAGGAGTGGGGCAAGAAGGAGCGTCAAGGGTTTCTCCCGAAACAACTCGCGACTGATTGCGAGAACGTCGAGAGTCAGCTTCCAGTAGCTCCCCGCCTCCCCGTGCGCTCGCGTGCGACCTTCGCGCAGGCCAGCAAGGAACTCGGCTTTGTCCCGTGCCCCACGAACCTCCGTCCAGGCACTGCCTGCCGAACGCAAAGCATGCGCATCGCTGCCACCCACGGTAATCCTCCTGTTGCGTGATGCTAACCGGGCGGCAAGATGATTGTTGTGCGCGAGCAAGTGCCCGTTCAACACTTCGACCGCGGGGAAACAGGCTTCGAACCAGTCGAAGTCGTCCGCCGCGCGGCGTCCGGTTAGAGCTGAGAAGACGTGGTTTGCGACGTAAAACAGCCGCTGCTCCTCGAGATAAGCCAGCAAACGGGCGAGGTCGTTGCGGCGGCTTTGAATCTCAGCGTGCTGGCGTTCGGTGATGTCGTAAACCCCGACATGGAGTTCTGTCCCGCTGGGCGCCCGGCAAGTGACCTCCTCGCTCAGGAAAAAGTCCGCATGACGCCCGAGGCTCTCTCCCACAATAATCGAATCGTGATCGGTTACAGTCACTAAATCGAACCCCTGGCATTTGAGCTTTTCATAAACGGCCTCGGGCGGGTTGTAGCACTCGCGGCAAAAACGTCGCACCACCGGCACGGTGGCCATGCCGGAGTGGACAGTGTGGACGTGCAGGTCACATCTCACATTTTAGATTGCATTTCCTAGATTACAAATCCGTAGCTTGGACATGAAGATTTGGTTAAGATTATCTTTTTCGCTTCTTATACTCTTAGTGCCTATGCGAGAATGCGCGCAGATGGGAAGAGTGGAGTTCGTCTATTTCGACGCGGGAGGCGGGCATCGTGCCGCTGCCACCGCCCTTCGCATGGTCACCGAGCAACAGCTCCATTGGGACGTCCACCTGATGAACCTCCAGGAACTGCTCGATTCCATCGATCCTATGCTCAAGCTCACTGGACTACGACTGCAAGACGTCTACAACTGGATATTGAAGAACAGTTGGACCTGGGGTGCGGGAATGGGATTGCGTGTGCTGCAGGCCGCCATCCGGCTCTACCATCCCTCTCAAGTTCGACTGCTGGAAGAGTACTGGCGGAAGAGCCGGCCCACCCTGGTCGTTTCCCTCATTCCGCATTTCAACCGGGCCATCTTCGAGAGCCTTCAGCGGGTGACCCCTGCTACACCATTCGTCACGGTCTTGACAGACCTCGCCGATTACCCTCCCCATTTTTGGCTCGAACGTCAGGAGCAATTTGTTATTTGCGGCTCCCAGCGCGCCGTCGCACAGGCCCGCTCGGCGGGGCTCCGAGAAGACCAGATTTACGAAACGTCCGGAATGATCCTTCACCCTAAGTTCTATCAGGGGATCGCCGTGGACCGCGCTGCCGAACGGCTTCGGCTGAACCTGGACCCCGGTTTGCCCACCGGACTGGTCATGTTCGGCGGGCATGGCTCGAGCGTGATGGTTAAAATCGCCAGGAAGCTCGAAGCCACTAAACTGGATCTGCAATTGGTTCTCATTTGCGGCCACAATGAACGTTTGGCTGCGGAATTACGCGGCATCCAGGGAAAGATCCGCAAGTATGTCGAGGGCTTTACCACGGAAGTTCCTTACTACATGTGCCTCTCTGACTTTTTTATTGGCAAGCCCGGGCCTGGAAGCATCAGCGAAGCCCTGGCCATGAAACTGCCCGTGATTGTGGAGCGCAATGCCAGGACCCTGCCCCAGGAACGCTACAACGCGGACTGGGTCCTCGCCAAGCAGGTGGGGTTGGTGATGCGCGATTTTGGGCAAATTGCTCAAACGATTGAGGAGCTTCTTGAGCCCGCCAATTTCGACCGCTTCCGGAGTAACGCCGCGGCCGTGAATAACCGGGCCGTTTTTGAGATCCCTGGCATGTTGCAGGAAATCCTGGACCAGTCGAGGAGTCCAGGAGTCAAGGAGTCGAAAAGTTGAGGGTCGAGAAGTTCTTAACTCCTCGACTTTCGACTCTCGACTTCTCGACTTCCCACAAACAATGCGCTCAAGCTCTCCGTGTAAGGCTCACGGGCAATCCCTCGCTCCGTGACGATGGCGGTAATGTAGCGGTGCGGCGTGACGTCAAAAGCGGGATGGCGCGCGGGGACTGATGGAGGTGCGATCTGGACGCCGCCGAACTGAGTGACTTCCTGCGAGGCCCGTTCTTCGATTGGGATTTCCTCCCCGCTGGCCAGGTTGCGGTCAATCGTTGAAAGCGGCGCGGCAACATAAAAGGGTACGCGGTTCTCATGGGCGAGCACGGCCACGCTGTACGTCCCAATCTTGTTCGCCGTGTCGCCGTTGGCTGCGATGCGGTCCGCGCCCACGATCACCGCCTTGATCTGGCCCTGCTTCATGAAATGCCCCGCCATACTATCGGTGATGAGGGTCACCGGGATACCGTCTTTGGCGAGTTCCCAGGCCGTCAAACGCGCCCCTTGAAGGAAAGGCCGGGTCTCATCTGCAAACACCTGGATGTTCTTCCCTTGCGACACGGCGGCGCGAATTACGCCCAAAGCCGTGCCGTACCCTCCCGTGGCCAGGGCGCCCGCGTTGCAGTGGGTGAGGACCGTTCCCGAGTCCGGCAAGAGAGCGGCGCCGTGCCTGCCCATCGCTTCGTTGATAGCGATGTCTTCAGCAAGAATCCGTTTTGCTTCCTCCTCGAGGTTGATCCTGACCGCTTGCACAAGCTGGGCCTCGGTATTCGGACTGGCGAGGCAGTCCTCAAACACCCTGCGCATTCTCTTGATGGCCCAAAAGAGATTGACTGCGGTGGGCCGAGTGCGGGAGAGTGTCTCCGCTATCCGGTCAAAATCACTGCGCAACGCAGGAATGGTTCGGGCCTCGGAATTCTTGATCCCCAGGGCCACGCCCATCGCGGCTGCCACACCAATGGCCGGCGCGCCGCGAATGACCATGCCGCGGATGGCTTCTGCCACTTCACCATAGTCGCGGCAGGTGCGGTAGATTTCCTCCGCGGGCAGCCGCGTCTGGTCAATCATGCGCACGCCTTCTTCGGTCCACTCAATAGTTTTGAACATGGTTATTGAATGGCAATCTCCGCCTTCACCATGCCCTCATCGGGGATTTTCTCGAGGCGGAAGCCCAGCTTCTCGCACATTCGCCGGGTAGCGGTGTTCTCAATGAGGAATTCGGCTTGCAAGTGCCTGATTTTTTCCGCCTTCGCGACCGCCATCAAGCGGCGGAGCAATTCTGCGCCCAGCCCGCGCCGCTGGAATGTGTCGGCGACCAAGATGGCAAACTGCGCGTCCTCGGTGCCGGGGATCTTGGTCATTCTGCCCACAGCCATGATTTCTGGCTGGCCCGTATAGGGATCTTCGTGTTCCGCCACCAAGGCTAGTTCGCGGTCGAAATCATTGAAGCAGATACGAACCAGCCGCTCGTGCGCAACGCGCTCGCTGAGCGCAATCAGGTAAGTGTAGCGCATCATCACGCTGCGCTCGGAGAGCATGTTGTGGAACTTGACCATGAGCGGCTCGTCCTCGGGCCGAATGGGCCGGATGTTGGCCGTCGTGCCGTCTTTCATCGTAAAGGGCGCCACGTATTGAATCGGGTACGGCCGGATGGCGAGCTTGGGGAGTTTGTCTTCCGTGACCTCGGGCCCATGCACCACCACCCGCGCGTCCAAAGCCACCAGCTGGTCCGGGGAAGCCAGGAGAGGATTAATATCAATCTCCTTGATCCAGCGTTGCTCCACGACCAGGTAGCTGAACTGAACCATCAGCTTTTCGAGGGCGACAAGATCGACGGGCGGGCGCCCGCGCACGCCTTGGAGAGCCTTGTAAATGCGCGTCTGTTCCATCATGCGACGCGCCAGCGTGGTGTTGAGGGGAGGAAGGGCCAGCGCGCTGTCCTTGAAGACTTCCACCAACTGCCCACCAGTTCCGAACAGCAAGACGGGGCCGAACTGTGAATCCAGACTGCTCCCAAGGATCAACTCGTAGCCATCCAAACGAACCATGGGCTGGACCGTCACTCCCTGGAAATGTTCTGCGCCGACCTTCTCGGTCACCGAAGACTGAATCTTCTCGAAGGCATCCTGCACGGCTCGGGGGTCACCCAGGTTGAGGCGCACGCCGCCGACGTCGGTCTTGTGCGTGATGGTTTCCGAGTAGAGTTTCAACACCACCGGATAGCCGAACTTTCTTGCAAGTTGGACGGCGTTTTGGGCCGTCGTGGCCACGTCCGTGGGGACGGTAGGAATTCCGTAAGCGCCGAGGACTCGCTTGGATTCCACCTCCGTGAGGACGCTCCGTCCCGACTTGCGAACTTCCTCGATAATCTTCGCCGCTTCTGCCGCTGCCGAGCCCAGGCGGTCGACTTCGCCGGGCAACAGGGGGGTTTGGTATAGACCCTGCAGGTTATAGCTGTACTGCCACATGTATTGGAAGATCTTGGCGGCCGTATCGGGGAAAGGGAAAGCAGGGATTCCCGTGCGATTCAGGATGTCAACCCCGGCAGACACCTCCGCACCACCCATCCAACTGGCCAGCAGGGGCTTGCCTGGCAGTTTGGCGTACGGCTTGAGTTGCTCGGCAATCTGCGTGGGATCGGTCATAGACTGCGGCGTAAGGATCGCGAGGAGGCCGTCTGTATTGGGATCTTGCGCGACAATCTGCACCGCTTTGGCGTAACGCTCCGGGGTGGCGTCCCCCAGGATGTCGATGGGATTGTTGTGGCTCCACTCCTTGGGAAGAATGCCGTTCAGGGAATCCATAGTTTGCGGGGCCAATTGCGCCAACTCGCCCCCCACAGCGATCAGTGTATCGGTGGCCAGCACTCCAGGCCCCCCGGCGTTGGTGAGGATGGCCAGGCGCGGACCCGTGGGGCGCGATTGCTTGGCCAGTACATCAGCCATGTGGAACAGGTCCCCGATACTCTGGACGCGTAGCACGCCAGTGCGCCGAAAAGCCGCATCCAGCACTTCATCGCTCCCGGCCAGAGAGCCGGTATGCGAGGCGGCGGCCTTGGCGGCGGCTGCACTGCGGCCCGCCTTAATCACAATGATGGGCTTGGAAAGGCCCACCTGCCGCGCCGCAGAAAGGAAAGCGCGCGCGTCTCCGATGGTCTCCATGTAGATGATGATGCTTCGCGTGCGCGGGTCGTCGCCGAGATAATCAATCAGGTCACCCCAGCCCACATCCGCCATCGAGCCGATGGAGCTGAATACACTGAAGCCAACCAGTTCACGGAAGCTCCAATCGAGAACTGCCGTGCAAAGAGCGCCGCTTTGGCTGAGGAAGCTGATACTTCCCGGACGAGCCATGCCGCTGGCAAAAGTGGCATTGAGGCCGGTGTTGGGACTCATGATGCCCAAACAGTTGGGGCCGACGATGCGGATCTTGGCCGCCCGGGCCTTGGCCACCACCTCGCTTTCCAGTTTCGCGCCCTCCGGACCGAGTTCCTTGAACCCCGCGGAAATAATGATGGCGCCCTTCACACCTGCGGCGGCGCAATCGTCCATGACACGCGGAACGGTGGAGGCGGGAGTAACGATCACCGCCAGATCGACCGGCTCAGGCACTTCGAGCACATTAGGGTAGGCTTTCACTCCCAAAACCTGCGGTCGCCTGGGATTAACCGGGAAGACAGTTCCCCCGAAAGGATTGCTAATCAGGTTCCAAAACGTGGTCCGACCAACACTGCCGGGGTTCTCCGTGGCGCCGATTACCGCAACCGCTTCCGGCGCAAAGAAAACATCCAGCGGGTGCTTGCGACGGTGCAGGATGTCGTGAGCCGATTCAACTGCAGGCATTCCAGATGGCTTCATGAGGCAAATCTCCTGTAGGACAAAGTGGCACGAATTCAGGATCGGGACGTGCTCACCATAATACCCGGAATGGACCACAAAGATCAAAGCCTATCGGCGGGAGGGTGGCGTACCTATTCGGCTCGAAGCGCGGGTCTTACAGGCACGGGACGGTGCTACACTCAATATGGGGCACTGCCGTGAGGTGATTCTATTTTTCTTGACCTTAGCAAGCACCTGACGCATGATTTGGCGCATCGAACTCCGAGTACGGGGTGACCGGAAGATGAGAAAGCTCGGTCTTATATTTTTGGTTTTGGGATTATTGTGCAGTTGCGGTGGCGGGGCCGGGACAACGCCAGTCGGCTCGGCTATTCTTGTTATGCTTGCTCCGAGTGGAACGACCACCATCGATCAGGGGCAAACCGTGATTTTCGCCGCAAACGTGGCAAACGACTCCAGCAACAAAGGAGTCACTTGGAGCGTCTCTGGATCGGGATGTTCCGGAAGCGCTTGCGGAAGCTTGACCGGCACCACAACCTCCTCGGCCACCTACAATGCTCCGTCCCCGGTTTCTGCGGCTTTGACCGTTTCGGTGACCGCGACTTCTGCTGCCGACACGACCAGATCAGCATCGTCCACGGTGGTCGTCAATCCACCCCCTGCCATCGCCACGACATCGCTGCCTAGTGGCTCGCTTGGCGCTGCCTACCTTGCCCCACTTGCTGCTACCGGCGGGACGGGAACGCTCATCTGGAGCCTGGCCTCGGGCTCGTTGCCTGCGGGGCTGACCCTCAGCGGTGGGGGAGTGATACAGGGCACGGGGCTCAGCTATGCGGCGGCGATTTCAGGCACGCCCAAAGCCGCGGGCCAGTTTAACTTCACCTTGGAGGTGACCGATTCGGCGTCCCCGCCGCTCTCCACCACCTCGCCACCGCTCACTATCACCATCTATAAGATATGGGCAGATGGGTGCGGCAGTTCAGGGAACGAGGCAGCACTTAGCGGCCAATACGCTTTCACACTGAGCGGGTTCAGCGGGTCTGGCTATCTGGCGGTTGCCGGGGCGTTCACGGCTGACGGTACCGGAGAGATCACCGCTGGCGAGGTGGATGCCAATGGTGCCCTCGGGGCCCAAACGGCGAGCATCAATTCCAGCGCCAGCGCTTACTCGGTGGGCTCAGACAACCGTGGATGCGCCACCATTGCAACTTCGTTTGGCGTCTTCAATGCACGCTTCGCTCTCGGAACCTTCTCGTCCAGTGTGGCGACCGAGGGGCGCGTGATAGAGTGGGAGACAGGCTCCGGCGCCTTTATCGGGTCCGGTCAGATCCTGCAACAGACCGCTTCCTCTTTCAGCAGTGGGCCCAGCGGCAACTACGCATTCGGCCTCACCGGCTGGGATCCCTCCGTCCAGGGCCCCATGGCCATCGCGGGCGTTCTGACTGCAAGCAGCGGCGCATTCGCCAACGTGGACCAGGACGTTAACGACGCGGGGACACCCACCGCCAACATGACAGGACTGACCGGCACTTATACCAACCTCGACACGAATGGCCGTGGCACGGCAAGTTTTTACGATGGAGGGAATCTAACGTCCACTGCCACGCTCTATATGGTGTCAGCTTCGAAGCTTTTGTTTCTCCAATCCTCCACTCCGTTTTTGATTGGCGAATTGGACCAGCAGACCGTGCCCTCAGGAGGCTTCACTAACAGCTCCCTCAACGGCCCGGCGGTTTTCTTTACCAATGCCACTGACAATGGCGGCGGCGGCGCTGACGCGCACTTCGGACTGTTCAGCGGTAACGGAACGGGGAGCGCGACGGTGGCAGATTATGATGACGATGATGGTATATCGTCGCCCGTAGATAACTACTCTTGTACGTACTCGGTCGGCTCAAATGGCCGGGTGACAATCACCGGCGGCACGGGCAGGTGCGCTAAGCACCCTCCCGTCTTTTATCTGACGACCGCAAACACGGGGTACATTGTCGGCACGGGGGCCAATGTGGATTTCGGAGCGCTCGAATCGCAGGTGGGAAGTAACTTCACCGCTGCCTCTCTCTCGGGCACTTATTACTTTGGCCCGGTTGAGGTGGTCAACCAAGCCGTAGTTACGGTCGTGGGAATGCTAATGCTAGACGGCAGCGGCGGGATCAGCTATACCCTCGATCTCACTTCAACCAACGGCCAGGGTGCCGATGAGACCCCGGCCGCGACGATCACGGTGAATTCCGATGGCACATTCAGCGTCTCTGGCGCTGGCGGCGCCGTGAGCGGCGTGGTTATTTCCAGTACCAAGTTCGTGCTCAACGAGTTTCCTGCCGCCTCATACCCTACCCTATCGGTGGCCAAGCAATAGGACTTGGCTCCCATAATTCGGGCCTCGCCCGCCAGCCGGCGAACAGGGCCCCTCTCTCCGAAGTTGTGGGAATCTAACGCACTCCTTGGGCATTCAGGAACGGCGAATATTTCTTGTCAGACCCCATAATGTGCTTCACCAGCCAGTCCCTCAGGAACTCCATGACCTCTATGGATAGTCCAACTTCATTCGACGAGAATCTCCGCTGGAAGTCCATGACCGTACCGGTTAGACGGTCGTGCTCGGCTTTGTGAGCCGGGAAGTCAGGATAACCGTGTGACTGCATAAGCCTCTCTTCAGTCGCAAAATGCCCTTGAGTGTACTTGACGAGCTCGGAAAGGATTTGGGCCAGCTTCTCCTTCCCGCCCCCCTCTCCCATGGCTTGGTGCAGCTCGTTGATCATGCTCACCAGGTTTCTGTGCTGCGTGTCAAGGATTGCGACATTCACGCTGTAAGCAGCGTCCCAGCGAAAGAGTAGGGTGCTTGCCGTAGGCATAGTTGTCTCCCGGAACTCAAATCCTTCCGACCTTAAAGATCTCAATGTCTTGCATCGGCCCTTCCCACATTCACTTTAGACCCTTCGTCTGCTTCCACTTGATTCCCGGTAACTGGTCATGCGATGCTTGCGGTAAGCATTGAAACGTCACTTCCCGTCATGGAGAACAACAGCTATGGGCATTCGCACCAGCATTGACCTGAAGCTCAACCCGTCCTCTGCCTTCGACGCTTTGGTTGCGGAACTATCCACGGCTCTGTCAACACACGGGATGCAGTTTGAAGCAGGAGCCCACGGCCGCATCCTGGACAAGGCGACGGAAGTGGGCCGAGTAATCTGCTGGCAAGCGCCCGAAAAGATCGCGTTGGAGTGGCATAGGGCTGATTGGCAACCGGAAGAAGTGGCGAAAGTTGAGCTGCGATTTGAACCCATCGAGATTGGCACTCGTGTGACGCTGGAGTTGCCGGAATTGAGCAGCGTCCTGGGAGAGCAAGGGGATGAACTTGCCGGCTGGTTTGCCGGCGAGGTTGCGGCTCCCCTCCTTCACGCCATGGCGCCAAGACGCTTGGGCGATTGGATCACCGATCGCAGGGCCCGGCGCCCCTCCGGGCCACAGGCCCGCGCATACTATCGCGACCCTCTCTACCACCGCCCGAATTTCAAGGCGATTCTGAATGTACTTGGATTAACGCAAGACGACTATTTGCTCGAAGTCGGTTGCGGAGGCGGGGCATTCCTCGAGGAAGCATTGAAGAGCGGCTGCAGGGCGGCGGGTATCGATCACAGCCCGGAAATGGTCAGGCTGGCTGGCGAACTCAACGCCGAGGCCATCAAACGAAACAGGCTTGAAATTCGAGTGGGAAAAGCCGATTCGCTCCCCTACCCGGATGGCACATTCACCTGCGCGGTGATGACCGGCGTTTTTGGTTTCATACATGAGCCCCTGAAGGCGCTCTCCGAGGTCCGGCGGGTGCTTGCGGGCGGAGGGCGCTTCGTGCTCTTCACCGGATCAAAGGAATTGCGGGGGACGCCCGCCGCGCCGGAGCCGATGGCATCGCGCCTGTATTTTTATGAGGACCAGGAACTCGAAGAACTGGCGCGAAAGGCAGGATTCGATGAGGCGTATATGGAGCGGCCCGACTTCGAGCCGCTCGCCCGTGAGGTAGGAATACCGGAGGAATACCTCGGACTTTTCAAGGGACGCACCGGCGGCCAGCTACTGGTGGCGCGCAAGCGCTAGTGAGCATCGTCCACTCCCCTGCGCCCCTTTCCTGAAGAAAAAGAGTGGAATTTGGGTCTTCGCCCTCCCCCGTGGGGAGAGGGTGGCCTGCGTCCGGCGTTTTCATCAGCGGGCCGGGTGAGGGGTCACTTGCACGGCGACGAGGGCCCCAACGTTTAACACAACCAAGCCTAAACCTCAAACTCGCGCTTCACCTTCTCCGATTTCTCGGCCACCGAGAGCGCGAGTTCTTCCTTATAGGCGGCGAGCTTTTGGGCGAGCTCGGCATCCGACGTGGCAATGATCTCAATGGCGTAAATCGCGGCGTTGATGGCGCCGGGCTTGCCGATGGCGGTGCAAGCCACGGGGACTCCGCCGGGCATCTGCACGGTGGAAAGCAGCGCGTCGAGTCCCGCGAGTGTGGTAGTGGCCATCGGAACTCCGATGACAGGCAGCGTTGTCTCTGCCGCGATCACACCTGCCAGATGGGATGCTCCCCCGGCGCCCACGATGATAACCTTGAGGCCACGCTGGATGGCCGTCCGAGCATACTCCGAGGTGCGCAGCGGCGAGCGATGCGCGGAGGTGATCTCGATCTCGAAGGGCACGCCGAACTTCTTCAGCATGCGTGCTGTTTCTGTCATGATGGGCAGATCCGTGTCGCTGCCCATGACGATGCCCACTCGTGCCTTCTCAGACATTCCAGCCCCCCCACTCGATCACCCTTTGAGGCTTGACGACCCTGGGTCAGCGCGCCTGCCCCGGGGCTGGCGCTTCCCCCCTGAAGTCGTTCGCGACACCCGCGCGACAGTCACCGGACAGCCGCCTCAATCCCTTCGCGCCTATGTCCCGCCGGTAATGCATTCCCTCGAAGTCGATCTTGCTCACTGCCGCGTAGGCGCAGGCGATGGCACGGGGCAGGTCTTCTGCCGTCGCCGTCACGCCCAGCACGCGCCCACCCATTGAAAGCAATTGCATGTCCTGGAATCGCGTCCCCGCGTGGAACACCTTGACGCCCCCGTACGTCTCTGCTGCCGCAATTCCGCTAATGACCTTCCCCACCTCCGGCTTGCCTGGGTATCCTTTCGAGGCCAGCACCACGCACACCGAGGGGTTGGGGCTCCAGTGCGGTTCGAGGGTCGCAAGGCGATCCTCGCTCAATGCCACAAGTAGCTCCGCTAAGTCAGAGCGCAGGCGCATGACGATGGGCTGAGCTTCGGGGTCGCCCATTCGTACGTTGTACTCGAGGACCTTCGGCCCTTGCCCGGTAATCATCAAGCCGCAATAGAGGAAGCCTTGGTAAGGCGTCCCTTCCACCGCCATTCCGACAAGGGTGGGAGCAACAATGTTTCGAATAATTTCGGCGCGAAGGGATTCGTCCAGAATCGAATCTTCGCTGTATGCGCCCATGCCCCCAGTGTTCGGGCCTTGGTCGTTGTCAAAGACGGCTTTGTGGTCCTGCGTGGGGACCAGGGGCAAAATCGCACGCCCATCTGTCAGCACAATGAAGGAGAGTTCTTCCCCCACCAGCGTTTCTTCCAAAATAACCCTCTCGCCCGCCGAACCCAAGGTCCGCTGGCGCATGAACTCATCCAGAGTCTTCTCCGATTCCTCCTGGGTGTGAGCGATGACTACACCTTTTCCCGCTGCTAATCCATCCGCTTTGATCACCACCGGCAAGCCAAACTCCGCCAGGGCCTTGAGGGCCTCCTCGAAACTCTCGGCCACCTTGAACGTCGCGGTGGGGATTGAATGCCGCTGCATGAAGCGCTTGGAAAAAATCTTGCTTCCCTCGAGCTGAGCGGCCACGCGGGTAGGGCCGACAATCTTTCGCCCGGCCCGCTTGAACTCGTCCACTATGCCTGCCACCAGCGGGGCTTCCGGCCCCACCACCGTGAGATCCGCCTTGATCTGGTTGGCCAGCTCGAGGATCTCCGTCGCATTCGAGACGTCCACGGGCCGACACTCCGCCTCCTGGGCAATGCCGGCGTTGCCCGGCGCGCAGTAAATCTCCTCCATGAGCGCACTCTCGCGCAGCTTCCAAGTCAGCGCGTGCTCTCGTCCTCCGGAACCAATCACCAGTAATCTCATAGAGTGGCGTACAGTAGCGGGAAGTTCGGCATTTGTCAACTGCAGAAACAAAATACAAATAACAGAAATAACTATCACAGAAATAAGGGTTGCTTTCTCCATCCCCGCCATCTGCCTTCTCTACGATGCCGAGAACTGGAAAAAGGCTAGCTGTGAAGGGGTTAGATCGAGGTGTATAATGTTTTCATGGGCGCCGAAGTTATTCCTAAAGTGACTTTTGAGGAATTTCGCCAATTCCCCGTCGATGGCAAGCGCTACGAACTCTTGCGTGGAGACGTGCATGTGACTCCGGCTCCTGCAACGCGACATCAAGCTATCGTTCAGAACCTCGCATTGAGTTTGGGGTCCCGTGTCATTAAGAACAATTTGGGCGAAGTGTACACAGCCCCTTTGGACGTGCGTCTGGCCGAAGACACAGCATTGCAGCCCGATCTTATCTTCATTTCCAACGCGCGCGCCGGAATCATTCTGGAGGACTGGATTGCAGGGGCTCCCGACTTGGTCGCCGAAGTCTCATCACCTTCCACCTCAGCCTACGATCGCGCCTCAAAACTCCCCCTCTACGCTGAGTCAAGTGTGCCTGAGTTCTGGCTCATCGACTCTCAGGCTAAAACAGTGGAGGTTTTGAAACTCCAGGGGAAGAAGTACCTTGTGGACGCAACCCTCGCGGGCGAGCAAGTCCTCACTTCCAGTCTCTTTCCCGGTTGGCAACTGCCCCTCCGTGACCTTTTTGATTTCCGCGGGCGATTCTAGTGTCGCTGTCAGGGTTTACGGAAAAATACGATGTGGTGATTGTGGGCGCGGGGCACGCGGGCTGCGAAGCGGCGATGGCCGCGGCGCGCATGGGCCTGAAGACCGCGCTGTACACGATCAACCTCGACCTGATCGCGCAGATGTCCTGCAATCCTGCCGTTGGCGGAATCGCCAAGGGCCACTTGGTGCGCGAGATCGACGCCTTGGGCGGCGTCATGGGCGAGGTGATTGACGCCGTGGGCATTCAGTTCCGCCTGCTCAACACCAGCCGCGGGCCGGCCGTGTGGTCGCCGCGCGCCCAGGCCGACAAGAAGCAATATCGCGCCAGGATGCGCCAGGTGCTCGAATCCGAGCCCAACCTGCTGATCAAGCAGGCGGAAGTGGTGGATCTGGTTCTCGAAGCATCGCCCGAAAGGGCGCATGGCCATGCGCCCTCGACCGGCGATGTGTCCTCGCCTGGCGTGCAAAGCATTGTGTCCCCACGCCGCGCCCTTGGCATCCGGCTGCAGGACGGGCGCCAGGTGGAGGCAGGCGCGGTGATCGTCACCACTGGAACTTTTCTGAACGGCCTCATCCACTGCGGGGAAAACAAGTATCCCGCCGGACGTTCGGGCGAGCCTCCTTCCGTCATGCTGGGTGAGGCACTGCGGAGGCTGGGTTTCGAAATCGGCCGGCTCAAGACCGGAACGCCGCCGCGCCTGGATGCGCGCACCATCGACTTCGCGAGGTTCCAGGTGCAGGCGGGTGACCCCATTCCCACGCCCTTCAGTTTTCGTACAAAGGCCATCACGCAACCGCAGACCGTCTGCTGGATCGGCTACACCAACGCCGAGACACACCGCATCATCCGCGAGAACGTCCACCGCGCGCCACTCTATTCCGGCCAAATCAAGGGCATAGGCCCGCGCTACTGTCCCTCGATCGAAGATAAGATCGTCAAATTCCCGGACAAGCCGCAACACCAGCTTTTCCTCGAGCCGGAGGGAATGGATACTTACGAGATTTACGTCAACGGCATGTCCACCTCGATGCCCATTGATGTCCAGCTGGCCATGGTGAAGTCCATCCCGGGCCTCGAGCGGGCAGAGATGATCCGCCCCGGCTACGCCATCGAATACGACATGGTGCAGCCGACGGAGCTTTACCCGTGGCTCGAGACCAAGAAGATCCAGAACCTTTTCCTAGCCGGCCAGATCAACGGCACCACCGGCTACGAGGAAGCCGGCTGCCAGGGAATCATGGCGGGAATCAACGCCGCGCTGCGCGTGCAGGGCAAGGATCCGCTGACAATCGAGCGCACACAAGGTTACACCGGCATTTTGATTGACGATCTGGTGAGCAAGGGCGTGGATGAGCCTTACCGCATGTTCACCTCACGCGCCGAATTCCGCCTGCACCTGCGCATCGACAACGCCGACGAGCGCCTGATGCCCCTCGGCTTCCAGGTGGGCACCATTCGGCAAAAGGATTATCAAGCCTTCCTGGAAAAGCAGGCCCGAATCTCCGCGGTCACCAAATTCTTGCTCGAGACCCGCTTGGATCCCGGATCGCGCTTGGGACGCGAGATTTACGCCAACCTCGGGCTCATGGCCGGTGAGCAGTTTACCGCCGCCTCGCCGCTCACCGGTGCGCAACTTCTCAAGCGGCCCGAGCTCACGATCGATGACTTGATGGAATGGATCAGTGAAGGGCTGCGCACACCGAACGGTGGCGGCGGGAACTGCACCCCCGCTTTCGCGGGGGTGACGCCAAAGGTCATTCCCGCGGAAGCGGGAATCCACTGGCGCACGGCTGAGGGGGACGTGGAGGACGCTTCCCTCTCTCGCGAGGAAGCCCGCCGTATCGAGACGGATTTCAAATACGAAGGCTATCTCCAACAGCAAGAAAGACAGATGGAGCGCATGAAGCGCGCTGAATCGCGGCGAATCCCCGACTGGTTCGATTATCGCAAGGTCTCCGGCCTCTCGCGCGAGGTCACAGAAAAACTAACCAAGGTCCGCCCGCTCACTCTCGGCCAGGCCTCGCGCATTCCCGGCATCACCCCCGCGGCTATATCCCTGGTCAACTGTTACATCGAAATCTTCCAGCGCCGGGCTACAGACTGGAAGGTCCGTTATGCAGCGCATCACTGAAGACAGTCGGAGGAAGCGGCAACCAGCCACGAAGCATGAACCTGCTGGTCAGGTATAGGCCATGCCAACTGCACGGGAACTGCTCCGCTTTTTGCACAAGCACGGCTACGAAGAGACACGGCAAAAGGGTTCGCACTGGATTCTCACCCATCCTGCCCGGCCGATGCACCTCGTACCCGAGGCTTGTTCCTTGATCTTGCTTGACTCGGCGCCGCCTGTGCGGGAAAATCGGAGTGTCGAAATTCCGCGAAGCAGGAACGCTTATGGCCAAAGCGAAGTCCGTCCTGGAAGAGGCAGTTCGATTGGGGGCGAAGCGCCAAGTCACGATACCCGACCGAATCTCCGAGGCCTTGCGCCTCAAGGAAGGCGATCACCTGCTCATGCGACCGGTGGGGGGACGCGTCGAGATGATCCCCGTAAGCCTTATCCCCAAAGACCAACTCTGGTTCTGGACGCCCGAGTGGCAGAAGAAAGAGCGGGAAGTGGACGAGGCTCTGGCGCGCGGCGACTACAAAGAAAGCGACTCCGTGGACGCCCTTCTCATAGATCTGAAGTCCTAGCCCGTTGCTCAAGTTGGAAAAGAGAAGCCAGCGCCACATCAGCCCAAAGCACGGAAAAGCCCTTGCGCATCCGGTGGACGCCCCTCTTCGCACGCGACTTCCAAAACCTTCCCGCGGACGTTCAGGCACGTGCGGAAAGGGCCCTCCGACTTCTAGCAGAAAACCCCCGGCACCCCTCGTTGCGGACAAAGAAAATGCAGGGGGTGGAGAACATCTGGGAAGCGAGTGTGACCCTCTCTTATCGAATCACCTATGAAGTCCGTGGCGAACCCTCGTCCTGCGCCGCGTCGGCACCCACGAGATCTTACGGAAAGAGAAAAGGTAGGGAAACACCTGGCGACTAACCTGTCTGCCGGGCGCGGCACTCCTCAATATATAGCCGCATTGATTCGAGGATACTGGCCTTGGCTTCCTCGATGGAATTCCCCAGTCCATACACTCCCGGAAAATCCTCGCTGTAGGCATAGTATTTCAGGCCTTCACGTTCAACGGTGATGGGGTAGGTGTACATCTCCATGACCAGATATTATCATGAAACCTGCATAACCAAAATCGAATCCGCCATGCACTAAACCTCAAGCATCTCGGCGAAGTGTTGTATATTGTCATTTCGACTGCACATGAGTTCTCCATCCACTCCCGCCCCTGATGATGGTCTCAAAAAGCGGCTCGCCTTCACCGCCACCGGCGTCGTACTCTGCATCACGGCGTGCAAGCTGCTGGTGCACTTGTATGCCGGCCGGCACTACGGCTACTTCGTTGACGAACTTTATTACCTGGCTTGCAGTCGGCACCTGGATTGGGGTTACGTCGACCAACCTCCGCTGATCGCGGTGATCACATGGCTGGCGCGCTCGCTGCTGGGAGATTCTCTGCCTGCTCTGCGGTTCTTTCCGGCCGTAGCGGGGGCCGGCGAAGTCGCTCTCACCGCTCTAATCGCCCGCGAGTTGGGCGGAAAGCGATTTGCGCAGGGCCTGGCGGCACTTGCGGCCCTGGTGGCGCCGGGTTTCCTTGCGGCGGACAGCTTGCTGACCATGAACGCCTTCGAGCCGCTGTTCTGGATGGGTTGCGCCTACCTGCTCATCCGCATCATCAAAACCGGGAACTCAAAGCTCTGGATCTGGTTCGGCATCCTCGCGGGACTCGGGCTCGAAAACAAGCACTCCATGCTGATCTTCGGAGTGGGCATCGTACTGGGCTTGGTACTGACCGAGCAGCGCCGCATGCTCGCAAGTCCGTGGATCTGGCTCGGCGCCGTGCTCGCTTTCCTGATCTTCCTGCCGAATCTGCTCTGGAACATTCATCGCCATTTCCCGTTTCTGGAAGTTCACGCGAACATCCAGCGCAGTGGGCGCGATGTTCCTCTGGGACCGCTGGCTTTCTTCGCTCAGGAAATCCTCACGATGCTTCCCTTGAATCTGCCCATCTGGCTTGCCGGCCTCTGGTTTTACTTCTTCTCGAAAGCGGGACGGCCATTTCGCGCCCTGGGTTGGGCCTGGTTGTTCACTGCGGGCATCATCGTGACGGCGAGCCCGCGGATCTACTACCTCTATCCTGCCTTTCCAGTTTTGTTCACTGCTGGCAGCGTGATGTGGGAAGCGTGGCTCGAGCAGCCGCGATACCGCTGGTTGAAATTCGTCTACCCCGCCTTGATGGTTGCCCTCGGTGCCGTGTACGCGCCGCTGAGCGTTCCGGTTCTGCCGCCCGAAACGTACATTCGATACACAAAGGCGCTGCACCTCCAGCCGCCCAGGATTGAGAGGCACCGGCTGGGCCCGCTGCCTCAACTCTACGCCGACCAGTTCGGTTGGGAGGAAATGACGGCCACGGTCGCGCGCGTTTACAACAGCCTGCCGCCGGAAGTTCGCGTCAAGACGGCGATCTTCGGCCAGAATTATGGTCAGGCGGGCGCGATCGATCTCTTCGGTCCGAAATACGGCTTGCCGCCCGCCATCAGCGGGCACATGAACTACTTCTATTGGGGACCCCGGGACTACACCGGAGAGAGCATGATCGTTATGCAGGGCCAACAGGAAGACTTGGAACGCTATTACACGAGCGTCCAGAAGGTCGCCAGCGTCTATCACCCTTACTCGATGCCCTACGAGCACTTTGACGTGTTCTACTGTCGCGGCCTCAAGCAGCCCCTGAAAGAGATCTGGCCGCAAGTGAAAAACTGGGACTGAGATTTCACGATCTCGCGGCCGCGTGCTGTCATTCTGACCGGAGGATCGCAGCAGTTGATTTTGAGCTCAGCAGTTTACGGACAACTGCAGAGATCCTTCGCTTCGCTCAGGATGACAGGCTGCTGCCGCTGTCAACGCTCCCGCCCTGCAACTTTGGCGGAGGAGCGGAGTTGGGCAGCTTCCTCGCGGATCTCCGCCAGATCGCGTTTCATCTCTGCCCAACCGTACCAGTGCTGGTAGTCAGGGTTCATATGGAACGCGCCCTGGAAGCTGCGCATGCGGTGTTCCAGGAACATGGTATAAAGCTTCTGCTCGATAGGATATTTCACCTCATAGAAGCGCAACAGGTCGGGCACGGGCGGGCGGTCCTTGGGCCGTTCGAGGATGCCGTCCTTGTACAGACCTTCGACGATATCGATCGCCTGGGCAACCAGTTTGTCGGAGTCCTTGATGATGGAGTCGGCGGCCTCCAGGTTCTGCTGGGCAAACGCCTGGGAGTGGCAGTTACTGCACACGCGGATCATGCGGTCGCGTTCCGCCTGCCACTCCTCGCCCGTGAGCCGGGCGAGTTTGCCCACCTTGACTACCTCCAGGCGCGCCGTCGGCTGGCCCTCCGGCGTGAGCACCCCCAGCCCGATCAGGATCTTCTGCCGGAATCCGAGCCACTCCGGGTCCTTCTCCGGCAGGCGCATCTATGAAGGGGGCGGCGGGCGTCAAGGGTTTTTTGTTTTTTTTCTTCTGCCCGAGATGAAAACCCGTCGTCGGGCGGTGGAAATGTGGAAAACCCGCGGTTTGTGCGGGTTTTCCAAGCG
>Ga0326728_10005071_pt1 | contig 37823 bp, 30 predicted proteins | sample MB3enrmetagenome_FD_207602 | JGI IMG/M metagenome (GOLD analysis project Ga0326728, IMG submission 207602) | Lab enriched peat soil microbial communities from McLean, Ithaca, NY, United States - MB31MN | ecosystem: Environmental > Terrestrial > Soil > Wetlands > Peat | place: USA: New York...
CATGGGGGCAAATCATCGGCGTGCCCACATTGGATTGGTCTCCTGACGGGGAGAGGATCGCGTTCACCAGCGCTTCTGGCAGCAAGACCGTGATCGCAGTTGTGGGAAAGGACGGCGGGAATCCGAAAGCTGTGGTGAACGGCTATGCAGCCCGATGGTCTCCCGATGGGAAACGACTGCTCTTTCGTCACGACTCGGAAATCGACCCACGCATAACCTCAATCTGGACCGCCAATGCCGACGGAACAGATCCGAGGAGGGTTCTGGATAACGAGACCGCCGAGTTCGGCCTGGCGTGGTTCCCGGATGGAAAGAGTATCGTGTTCGCCTCGGAGCGCGAGCGTAAGAATCATGCGGAGATTTTCAAAATCAATGTGGACGGGACGGGCCTGCAAAAAATTGCGACGGCGAGGGATTACGCTTTTTCATCTCCGATTGTGTCGCCGGACGGGACCAAACTGATCGTCGAGGCTGACTCCCCCTGGACTTCCAGTGGAGGGGAGGAGGATTCCAGCCTCTGGCTAATAGATTTATCCAGCCATCGCCACGAGCGTCTTACAAAGGGCAGCCATCCAAGTGTGGTCTGGGAAAAACGCTAGAGCTTGGGAGCGGACTGTTCGGCCGTTGCTTCGGGATGCGATAGACACTCCCTACTCCCTTTCTTACTCACCTCGCTACGGTCAGCGTGAGGGTAGTTTCCTGGTCGATGCGCGAGCCTGGGCCAGGCGACCGTGCGAAGACCGAGTCCGGCATGACGGGAGCTCTGGTCGGCGCGGCTCCGCTGCCGACGTTGGGCACGGATGGATTCTTTGTGACCTTGATCGAGAAGACAAATTGAGGTGAGGGGCCGGCCATCCGGCGGCGCGCGTTCAGAGCTATTCCGGGCCGAGCTTCAGCGACTGGTAATCGCGGCCGAGCAGGGCGCAGAGCGCTTCGACGGCCAGCTCATGATCTTCGCGCTGAGTGAGGCCGGTGACTGTGACCGCGCCGACGATTCCGGCGGACTCAACATTGAGCGGGAACGAGCCGCCGTGCGCGGCGTAGTCGGCGACCGGCAGGCCGTAGCGCTCGAGAAGTGTGGTGTTGCGGAGCGCGAGCGCAAGGCCGAATCCATAAGAGCTGCGATGGAAGCGCGCGACGACGTTCGACTTTTTTCGAACCCACTCGGGGTTGTCGGGCGTGGTGCCGTCGAAGGCAAAGTAAAAGAGCGGCTGGCCGAAGCGGCGCACGTCAACGGCGATAGCGTGGCCGCGTTCCTCGCTTATGGTCTTGATGCGCGTACCCAGATCCCAGGCAACGCGAGCATCGAGCCGCGGCAAGTGCAGCTCACGCTCCTGCAGCAGAATGCGTTCAACGTCTTCCTGCACTCCCATCGGATCCTCTCCTCCTACCAGATCGTTTCCAGTCCCTCAGTCCCTTAGGCAGTGTTTGGTGAATCAATTCGGTGCAGATTCGTGAAGAAGGAGCGTCCCTCAGGGGCTAAAGCCCGCAAAGTTTCTTGGCCAGTTTCGGCACGGCTGAAGCCGTGCCCTTTTACAATGCCGTTCAATTCCAGATTCATCAAACACTGCCTGGTCTCTTAGTCCCTGCTTTATCACCTCGCCACAGTCAGCGTGACCGTGGTGTCCTGGTCGATGCGCGAGCCTGGGGCGGGCGACTGCGCGATGACCGAGCCTGGCATGACGGGAACCCTGGTCGGCGCGGCTCCGCTGCCGACGGGGGGCACGCCTACATCGACGAATTTGAGCGGCTCGGTTTTGATGCCGGCCCGGGTAAGCTCTGCCTGCGCGCCAAATGCGCGCCAGCCGGTCATATCGGGCATGACGTAGCCGTCGGGCGTGTCGCCGCCGGGCGCGGCCACCAGCAGATTGATGGTGGGCTGCGCGATGTCTTGAGCGTGAGCGGGCGGGTCCTGCGCGAGCACCGTTCCTTCAGGTGCGGCGAAGGGAAGCCGGGCCGTCACGCCCAATTCGAGGCCCGCACGGCGCAGTTCGAGCTGAGCGACGCGCTCTGCCGAGCCGACGGCGTCGGGCACGTCGACTTTTTGCGGGCCCAGGCTCTCTGAGACGCGCACGCGCCACTCGCGGCGCACCACCGTGCCCGGATCGGGCGACTGGGTGAGGATGTGCCCTGCGGCCACGTCGGAGGAGTAATAGCGATTGTCGACGTCGAGATTGAGGCCGAGTCCCGAGGTCTGGCTGCGCGCATCGGCGACCGTCATGCCCTTGAGCGCGGGCACCTGCACCTCTGCGCCGTGAATGGCAAATTGCATGGTGATGACTGCAGCCATCAGGCCAACGGCCAGCAGCAACAGCACCAGCGAGGCGACCTGGAAGAAGTTCTTGATGGACTGGCTGGTCATGAGTGGCGCCGCCGGGGGCTTGCCCGCTGTTGATGAGTGTATACGAAATGTGTATTCTCGTTGTGGAAGAGCGCACGAAATGGACAGCCGTGAGATTATCAGAAGGCTCCGGGCAGACGGCTGGTTTGAGGTTGCACAGGCCGGCAGCCACAAGCAATTCAAGCATCCGCAGAAGGCAGGCCGAGTGACGGTGCCGCATCCCAGGAAGGAGGTCCCGATTGCAACGCTCAAGAGCATTGAAAAACAGGCGGGAATCGAACTCCGTTAAGGGAGGGAATCTGGAATTCATTGCCTATCTGCACAAGGACAAGAACTCCGATTACGGGGTGAGTTTTCCCGATTTTCCGGGCTGCATCACCGCTGGTTCGACTCTTGAAGAGGCACGGCGCATGGCAGCCGAGGCGCTGTCGCTGCATATCGAGGGCCTGCGCGAAGATGGCGAAGAGATTCCCGATCCGTCGACTCTCGACGATCTGCGTGGCGATCCGGCCATGAAAGGCGCAGTCGCGTTTTTGACTGAAGTAAAGCGGCCGGAAAAAACCGTTCGGATTAACATTACAGCCCGCGAAAGCCAGATTGCCGAGATTGATCGCCGCGCCCGCGGCGTGGGGCTCACGCGTTCGTCCTTCATCGTGCAGAAGGCGCTGGACAAGAAGGTTGCTTCGCGCTAGAAAGCGAGGCGAGCCAAGTCCTCGATACAAGCGTAGGCGAGCATTACCGTTCCTCCTACGACCATTCCAATATTGGCTGCAAGCCCTCGGCTGATCGTTCCATCCTTGATCCAGCCTTTCAAGGATGTCCTTAACACGACGAGAAAACAGAGTGGAAAGCCGACGAAGAGTGGCAAGCTAAACCGCGTAAACGCGTAGTCGTGTGAGGGGTGGATCCAAAGCCCCCAGATGACCTTTCCCTCGCATACAGCTGCACCAAGCACAGATGCAATTAGGAGCAGATTTGCGACGAGCCGATAGGATCGCTCGTCTTTTTCATAGCGTTCCATAGATCTCCTTTCATGGCATTCCCGAACAACAATCACCGCGTATTATCCGTCAGCGGCTCGGGATGGATGGTGACCCGGTACACTTCAGGGCACTCCAGCTTGAAGCGGTCTTCGAGCGTGGTCATAATCTCGTGGACGCGGTGCATGGGCAGCTCGTCGGAAAGGGTGCAGTGGCAGGTGACGGCAATGTGCTCGCCGGTGAGGGTGACGACGATGGCGTGTACGTCGACGATTTCGGGATAAGCCCTGGCCGCCTCGAGCAGCGCCGATTCAATGCGGCTTTCTTCGACGGCTACTTCGCGGGGCTGCTCGATGGTTGCCGGCTCGCTCTCAATGTGCGTGAGCACGGCGTCGATCTCGGGCACCTCGCGCAGAATTTCGGCCTCGAGGACGCAGACGAACTCGTGGGCGTCGCGCAGGCGCATGTTCTCTTCAATCTCAACGTGCAGCTCGACGCGCAGCCGGCCCTGGTGCGATTGAATGCTTAGCTCGTGCACCGAGACGTTGTTGCGCGCGGCCACGGCGCGCACGCTGTCAAAGATGCTTTCGGCGCGGGTCTTCTGGGGCACGGTGTGGATGACCACGTCGGCCTGCGGCAGGATGTGCTGCACGGCGGCGGTGGCCTCCTGAACCACCTGGCCGGTGTGCTCAAAGGTAAAGCGGCGCGGCAGGGCGAGCGTAAGATCGGCAAAGTATTTTGCGCCGCCGCGGCGCAGGCGAGCCTGTTCAACGGTCAACACGCCGGGCACTCGCTCCACCTCGCGGATCAATTGTTTCCGCGTTTCCGCATGGACTTCGTCGACCAGCACGGCCACTGCTTCATGGCCGACGCGCAGTGTCATGCGCAGGATGAGGATGGAGACGACGATGGCGGCAACGGGGTCAGCGTAGCGCAGCCACGCAATGCCGTAGTGCGAGCCAATCCAGTTGACGCCGAGCCCGGCCAGTACGGCCAACGTGGCCCACATGTCTGAAGCAAAGTGAAATGCGTCAGTGGCCAGGGCAGGCGAGCCGGTTTTTTGGGCCACCGCTCGCAGCTCGCGCGAGCGCCAGTAGTCGACCGCTATGGACAGGAGAAGAACCAGCACCGGCCAAAGCGAGTGGCGCACCGCGACCGCGTGAACAAAGATGCGCTGGGCTGCTTCCCACACGATCCACGCGCAGGAAATGCCCATGAGCGTGGCTTCGACAAAGGAAGAGAGGTTTTCAATCTTGCCATGCCCGTAAGGATGGTCTTCATCGGCGGGCTTGTCGCTTACGTTGACCGAGAAAAAAGTGAGCGCGGCAGCCACCAGATCGAGGCCGGAGTGCACCGCATCGGAGATTACGCCCAGCGAGCCCGAGAGCACGCCCGCGCCCAGCTTGAACACGGTCATGGCGCCGGCGGCGCTCATGCTGAGGAGCGCGACGTGGCGCTTCTGGGCCGAGAGCGCGGTGACAGACATGCGCCTGCTGGGTTGGCCGGATTCGGGAGTGGTGGAAGCGGCGGTGGGCATTGCGCCTCTGGAGTCTGTTATTGACTTTCGCTGCATGCGGGAAAGTCAATAACAGACTCTAGCTTACCGTTGGCCGCGTGGCCGTGTACAACCCGGCGATGCCGAAGGTGTACGGTTGCCAGGCCGCATCGGCGTATCCCGTGGTGCGCATCATGGCCAGCAACTCGGGAGGGGGCGGAAAGCTGCCGACCGAGGTGGGCAGGTAGTTGTAAGGACCGGTCACGCTTCCGGATACGGGGCCGCAAATGAGCCGGCCGATGGTGGGCAGGACGCGGCGGAAGTATACCGCGTAGGCCTTGCCGATGAGGCCGCCGGGCTCGCTGAACTCGAGAATGCCCAACTGGCCGCCGGGCTTGAGGACGCGGAAGAATTCGTCCAAGCCGGCCTGGTAGTTGGCCAGGTTGCGGAAACCGAAGGCGGTAACGATGAGGTCGAGCGACTGGGCGCGCAGCGGGAGATGCAGCGCATCGGCTTCGATGGGAATGGCGTAGGGCGCGCCGGGGCCAAAGCCGTGGCGGGCGGAGCCGAATTTGCGTGCGCCGCGGGCAAGCATGTTGCGCGAAAAATCGGCGGCGAGGATTGGCTCGGCCCCGCGCGGCCTGCGCCTGAGCAGAGCCATGGTCATGTCGCCGGTACCGCAGCAGATGTCGAGGACTTGGGCATCAGGACGGGACAAGACGCTGGAGAAGCGCCGCGCGGCACGCCACCACCAGAGCCGGTCGATGTTGGCGGAGAGCACGTGGTTGAGCAGGTCGTAGCGCGGGGCGATGGAGTCGAACATCTGCTGCACCGCGCGCGCCGCGCCGGCTTCGTCGGTTGCTCCCGCGGGTTTGGCGCCGGATGCCGGCATCTGATCCTCTGCCTCGCTCGAACAAGCCCTGCACTTCTATCGTAGCGGGCCGGGGGTATCCCGCGAAGCGCAAGGGTTCAGAGATCGGAGCGTCGAGAATCAGACGATCTAGAACCGCGGTCTGCCGGATCTCAGGCTCGGAACCGGTGGCGCACGGCTAAACGAGATGGATGAGGAAAGTGCAACTCTTGCCAGTGCGGCGCGGCGATTCCAGAACTTTGACAGTGACCGGTTTTCCGCGCACCGTTTCAAATAACGTCCGGTTATTGGCTGCGGAGCAGTCGCAGTAGGGGTCGTTTGGCGAAACCGGGCGCGCAGGGCTCCAACCGCAAACGCAGTGGTCCACCGGGTAGACCAGGGTGACGAAATCACCGTCGCGACGGCAATTCGCAGGGCCGACGATTTTGCCCATCAGTTCCACAAGCTTGTCGACGCTTCCATTGCTGTCAGCGATTAACTTCTGACGGAACTCCAATGCGCGGCAGCATTCACGGCCGCGCTGCTCCATCAGTTTGCGCAAGGCATCTCTGTCCAGCGTGCTGTCTTCGTTGGCGATGAAGTCGCTGAGGAACTGGCGCACAGTCGCGGCATCGGACATGCACTTTTCCCCATCGCATTTGCCGGTTTCGGTTTCTGCTGCGCGTGACCAGCAGGGCAGAGACGCACCTGCCAGAGCAAGGCCTTTCAGGAAAGTCTTTCTATCCATGGCCGGGAATTCTAGCACGACTGGATTTTATTGGTCTGTGACAAGTTGAAATCCAGCCGCAAATCAGTGGAGCGGCGGCGCCGGCTTCGTCGGTTGTGCCTGTCGGTTTGGCGCCGGTTGACGGCATGGTGCTGGTCCTCGTCTGGGATGATGACGGCGTGCTTACTTTGCCTTGCGAGTCTTGCCGCGATTCGGGCTGCCCTTTGCAGCCTTTTCTGCCGCCCGGAGAACTTTAACGTCAAGAAGGCCTTGTTCCCGGCCACTGGCGAGCTTATTTCGGATCAAGTCTTCTCGTGAGATGACTGCGGCGGGAATTTCGCCATCGATCATGCCCATAACGCGATTCGCCCAAGCCTCGTCGAAGGCGATGCCATCAATACGCTTCAAATCGTCGATCCGGTTGGGCGTTTGTCCAATCTGGAAGACTGTGCCGTCGACGAAATCCGATTCGTTCATCCCTTTGAGCGGCGCGCCGAATTGAGTCAGCGCACGAAAAACGGCCTTAGCGTTCTCGGGATCGGAGCGAATAAACAGGCCCAGGTCCTTGGTGGTACGCGGCTCCGCGTGGACCCCAAAAGCGTGAGCGCCGATGATGAGGTACTTAGCCGCGTTTGCGTTGAGCGCGCGGAGAAGGTCTTTGAAGTCCTCGGTCAACATGGGCCAGCGCTCCTTTGAAGCCGACGGCAAATGCATACGCAGCCTCGCTTAGCTCGCAAACTGCAATGAGCCGGTCGCCGACCGGCTGGCTCTGCCAGTAGCGGTAGGTCTCGGCCTGCTGTTCTTCGGGGTCGGTCACGCGGCGGACGGTCTTATCCATTTAGCAGCCTCAAGTTGCCTTCCATCCTACTGCAGCAGCGTCCCCTGCTCACCTTCGTGATTGCCGTTGCCGTTGAGTTCTTCGGGCGGGATGATGACGGCGGCGGCGACCTTGTCGCCTTCTTCGAGGCTGAGCAGGCGCACGCCCTGCGTGGCGCGGCCGGCCTCGCGGATGGTCTTGGTATCGCAGCGGATGATCTTGCCGAACTGGCTGATGACCATCAGCTCGCTGGTTTCGTTGACGAGAAGGATCGATGCAGTTTTGCCGACCTTGGGCGTGGCCTTGAGATTGGTGACGCCCTGCGCGCCGCGCGCAGTGAGGCGGTACTCGTCAACATCGGTGCGCTTGCCAAAGCCGTTCTCAGTGACGGTGAGAATGAGTTGCTGCGTGACGCAGAGCTTGTTGTCGAGGGCCTTGATGGCCTTCCACGCATCGTTGAGCTTCTTTTCAGCCGCGTTCACGGCGGCAGCGTCAACCAGCTTGTTGCGATAATCCTCGCGAGCTTTAGTGAGTGCTTCCTCGGCGTCTTCGTAGGCCTTGCGAAGGGCCGCGAGCTTGTCGGTCAGGCCCATGCGGGCGGCGCATTCGTCGCGCTCCCTGTCGCGCAGGGGATCGGAGTTGGTGATGGCCGCGCCGATGACGTAATCGCCCTTCCTGAGCGAGATGCCGCGGTTGCCGGCGGCGTTGCGGCCCATGGGACGCAGCCCTGCGCCGTTGCGCTCGGGGTCGTACTCCTCGTCGAATCGGATGGCCATGCCGTCACGCGTGGCCAGGAAAACGGTCTGCTTGCCATTGGTAATGTCGGCTGAGACCAGGTCGTCTTCGTTGTCGATGGCGATGGCGATGATGCCGCGCGACATCACGTTCGAGAAGTCCTTAAGTGGAGTCTTCTTGACGGTGCCGTTACGCGTGGCAAAGAAGACGTATCTGTCTTCGACCTCCAGGTTGCGCACGGGCAGAATGGCGCGCACATTCTCGCCGGGCTGCAGGTCGAGCAGGCTCTGCATCGACTTACCCTTGCCTGCCGCGCCCACATCGGGAATCTCGTAGACCTTGAGCCAGTACACGCGGCCGGTGTTGGTAAAGCACAGCAGGAAGGCGTGCGTGGAGTCGACGATGAGCTGCGAGACAAAGTCCTCCTCGCGCGTCTTCATGCCCATGCGCCCCGAGCCGCCGCGGCGCTGCTGGCGATAGATGGAGACTGGCGTACGCTTGAGGTAGCCTTGGTGGCTCACGGTGACCGCGACCTGCTCGTCGGCGATGAGATCTTCAAGCTGCAGTTCAGCGCTTTCGTCCACGATCTCAGTGCGCCGCTTGTCGCCGTATTTGTCGCGAACTTCTTCGAGTTCCTTGACGATAACGCCGCGCAGTTTGGTGTCGCTGGCCAGGATGGATTCGTACTCAGCGATTTTCTCGCGGATCTCGCGCAATTCGCTCAGAATCTCGTCGACCGAGAGCTGGGTGAGGCGATAGAGCTGCAGTTCGAGGATGGCATCGATCTGGCGGAGCGTGAGGCCGCGCTCCTCGCTGGGCAGGCGCTCGCGATCGAGGTTCACAATAATGTCAGTGCCCTTGCCCCAGGCGTACAGGTTCTCGCGGGCATCGACACGCGAACGCGATGCGCGAATGATGCGGATGACGGCGTCGAGATTGTCGAGGGCGATCTTGTAGCCTTCGAGCACATGCTCGCGCTCGCGGGCTTTGCGCAGCAGGTAGACGGTGCGGCGCTGCACCACGTCGATGCGGTGATCGATGAAGACGCGGATCGCGGCATCCAGACCGAGTTCGCGCGGCTGACCGTTGACCACCGCGAGAAAGATCATGGAGAAGCTCTCCTGCATCTGGGTGTGCTTGTAGAGCTGGTTGAGCACGATCTCAGGCTGCGCGCCACGCTTGAGCTCGATGACGATGCGCATGCCGTCGCGGTCGCTCTCGTCGCGCACATCGCCGATGTCGTCGATGATTTTGTCGTTCACCAGCTCGGCGATGCGCTCAATGAGCCTGGATTTGTTCACTTGGTAAGGGATCTCGGTGACGACCAGGGCCAGCTTCTCTTTGGTCAGGTTCTCTTGACCCACGCGGGCGCGCATCATGAATCGGCCGCGGCCGGTGCGATAGGTCTCGGCAAGGCCGGCGCGGCCGTAAAGAAGGCCGGCGGTGGGGAAGTCGGGCCCGTGAACGTGCTTGAGCACTTCGGCGATGCCGGCGCCGGGGTTTTTCACCAACGCGATGGTAGCGTTCACAACTTCAGTGAGATTATGCGGCGGAATATTGGTGGCCATGCCGACGGCGATGCCGCTTGAACCGTTGACGATGAGATTGGGGATACGCGCAGGCAGTACCGACGGTTCAAACGTTGACTCGTCGTAGTTGGGAACCATGTCCACGGTTTCCATTTCGATGTCGGCAAGCAGCTCGCCGGCAATGCGGTCCATGCGGCACTCGGTGTAGCGCATGGCCGCGGGCGGATCGCCGTCGACGGAGCCGAAGTTGCCCTGGCCGTCGACCAGCGGATAGCGCAGCGTGAAGGGCTGCGCCATGCGCACCAGCGTGTCGTAGATGGCGGAGTCGCCGTGGGGATGGTAGACGCCCATGGCCTGGCCCACCACCTTGGCGCACTTGGTGAACTTTTTGTTGTACTCCAGACCCATTTCGCTCATGGTGTAGAGCACGCGGCGATGGACGGGCTTGAGGCCGTCGCGCGCATCGGGCAGGGCGCGGCCGATGATGACGCTCATCGAGTAATCGAGGTACGAGCGCCGCATCTCGTCTTCGATGTTGATGGGAATGAGGTTCGAGCTGTTCGCCGGGGGCGGCCCGCCATCGAGAGGGAGCTGGGGATTTTGATCGTCTGCCATAGATTTTGGGCCTGCGGAAGGGCTCGAAAAAGGGTCCGGAAGATGCGGGGCCGGGTCCGCAGGGTTACACGTCTATTTTACGCGTCGGAGGGGTGCTTTAGCAAGGCGAGAGCAAGCAAATAAGTCTTTATATTCGTGTTAGTTAGGAGATGTTTTTTCGGGTCAAGAACGGTTCAGCCACCGGCGCGGCTCAAGATCGCCATCCGGTGCCGTTTTCCGGGAAAAAACGGCAACTTGCGAGTGGCTAAATCAGGCCCGGTAAACTCCCCAGGCAGAGAGCCGCCTGCAGCAGCACGATGGCTCCGGCCGAGGCGAGGGCGATGCGGCGGCGCGGGCTGTCGAATGCGTCAGCAAAGACTCCGCCGATGAAGGTCAGCAGGAAGGGCAGCGACCAGATCCAGGGGCTGCCCGGAGAGCCTGTCATTACCAGCACGATACAAACCAAGGCGCAAAACAGAGGAGCCGTGTTGCCGAAGTAGCGCGACCGGCGCAGCCCGAGGTAGAGAGCGAGCGAGGCAGCCGCCGCAACCGAGATTCCCGCTTCCGGCACCGACCTGAAGAAGCGCAGGGCAGGATCGGGCGAAAACCAGAGGAATCCGGCAGCCGAGCGAAAGACGTAGCTGAAAGCATCGGGCGAAAAGCCGTAGCAGATGAAGACGAATGCCAGGGCGCCGAGCGAAGCCGCCATGACTACGGGAAGCACCTGGCTGCGGCGTCCCTGGGCGAGCCAGAGCATTGCTCCCAGTCCCAGCAGGGCGGCAACAGGCAGCGCGGCAATGTGCGAAGCTGCGGCTACACCGAAGATGATTGTGAGCATGACGATGCGCGGCCGCCATTTGCGGCGCGGCCCCTGCATGGCGTGGGCAACGCCGATGGCGGTGTAGACGCCGCCGTAGACTCCCAGCGCGGCCAGAACCTCGGGATTGGGCGCGAGACACGCGCGCAGGACATTGGGGCAAAAGCAGTAGAGAGCAAGGGCCGTGTAGCCGCCCAGATTGCCGTAGAGGCGCCGCGTGACCCACCAGAGGCACCCGCCAAGCACGCAGCCGGCCAACAGAAATGGCAGCCGTAAAAGCAGCAGGATATGGGTCATCTGGTGGCGCAGTTCCCATATGCTCAATTCGCTGCCGTTCCCGCTCCCGGAAAAGGGCCGGCTGCCCGATTCTGCGGGCTGCACCACACGATCTTCCGGTTTGCGGAAGAGGTCAAGGAAGCGCTGGCCCAGGAAGCTGAGGGTGAGGGGGAACCCGGCTACGCGATAGGCCAGAATGCCGTCGTGGATGTTGCCGCAGGTGGTGTAATAGCCTGCCAGGGCCGAGGGGCGTTCCCAGGTTTCGCGTCCGCAGCGGGCGTACTGGTAGTCGCGGTCGGTGAGCGTCTGATGTGCAGTGACCCACAGGCCCTGCAGCAGGAAGGCCGCCAGCAGACCAGCGGCGATGCGCTGGGGCAAATTAAAGCGGAAACGGCGAAGGATTCCAAACCGGTGGGTCATCACGATCAGACGGACGTTTCCAGTCTAAACGGTGGGGTCAGGCGGGACGGTTGCGGCGCGCCTGAACCGTCACCCCAGCCTCTTGCTTTAATCGCAGGCAATCCAAGGCATCGAGTTATATCCCAAACGCAAGCGAGCCGCCTCGAAGGGCGGCTCGCGAGGTTAGCGGATAGGAACCATCAGTTGAAGATGGCGCCGACGGTGTCGTTTGAAGACAAGGTGACGACGCAGTAGTTCGGTCCAGCGGCAGTCCAGTAAGTGGGACCAGGAAGCGGGTTGCCGCTGGAGTCGGACGGTACGCAATTGTAGGACCACCCGCCGAAGGTGCCTGTGGCGCCTGACGACTGCGTTGCGGTCAGGATAACAGCGGTGCCAACGGGGTAAGTGGCCGTGCACACGGAACCCGTGCCATATTGCTGAGTCGGAACCCAGCCGGGGCCGCAATGGAGCACGTCTTGAGTCCCTGTAGCCGAAGGAGCAGTAACCAACCAATTGGTGGTGTCCAGGCCCTCGTTGTACACCGTGAGAGTCTCAAGAAGTCCAGCCGCCGGCGGTTCACCCGGATAGCAGGAACCCGGTGTCTGCGAAAGCGAACCCGGAGGTGGAGGAAGAACCTCGGGGCAGTTGAACGTTGCCGTCGCGGTCTGGATAGGTCCGCCGGTGCCAGTTTGTGTCTCTGCGATAATTACTGCGCCACCGCTCGCGTAGGCAGTTACAAGGCCGGCGCTGGCCCCCGAATTCCCCGCTGAATTGGTGTCGACGGGGAAGAATTCCGGCTCGCTGGAGAGCCAGGTGGTATTCGGGGAGTTGGTCACGTCCTGTACAAAAGGAGGCGTCGAGTAGGTCGCGACCGCCAGGAATTGTCCGCTCAGTAGGAAGTCGCTCACCGAGATCGAGCTGGGGATGATAGTAAGCGAAAGAAGTGTATCAGACGGAGGAGTAGTAATCTCGGTTGTGACGCTGGCCGTCGCCGATACTACCGAGCCATCCTGATTGGCCAACAGTGCGGTGATGGTTGCTGAACCCACGCCAGCGCCTGTCACCACGCCACCTGGCGCAGTCGTGACAACCGACGTGTTCGATGATGACCAGGTCAAGGACGTGCTGCTAGTTACGTTCTCGATCAAGCCGGTCGATCCTGAAGTTGCCAGCGCGATGAAGTCGGCTTGTCCCGACGAAGCCGAGATCGTTTGCGAGCTCGGCGTGATGGTTAGCGCAGTCCATTGCTCTGTAGTGCCGCCGAGCACTGTGAATGTTGCCGTTCCGGTTGCAATGGTTCCGTCGGCATTGGTGTACGTGGCAGTAATGGTCGCGGAGCCCGCGGCCACTCCTGTGACAACACCTGTTGCAGAGTTGGTGATTTGGGCAATCGTCGAGCTGCTGGAAGCATATGTAGCCAGTCCCTGCAGGCTGATGGTAGAGCCGGAGGCGGTTGTGCCAATCGCGATGAAGGTTGCCTGATCGCCTGGCGCCGGAACCGATTGAGAGCCCGGAATAATCGTGATCGAGGTGATGTCGTTGTTCGTGGTTCCGCTCGCGGTTACGGAGAACGTCGCAGTTCCAGTCGCCACAGTGCCGTCGGCGTTGGTGTACTGCGCTGAGATGGTGGTTGTGCCCTGACCCACGGCCGTGGCGACGCCGCCGGCGGTAATATTGGCGATCTGCGGACTGCTTGCGTTCCAGACAACGTTGGTAAGGCTCTTGGTGATTCCGGAGGCTGTCGTTCCGGTCGCCGTGTAGGTGGCCGTGTCGCCGGGCGCAGCAACGGTCTGGGAACTGGGAACAATCGACACCTGCGTGATGTCGTTGCTGGAGGTCCCATTTCCGGAAACCGTCAGGGTTGCTGTCCCTGTAGCCGTGGTCTTGTCCGCGTTGACGTACTGCGCAATGATGGTCGTGGTGCCGGGTCCCACCGCCGTGGAAACGCCGGTTGCGGGAGCGATGGTGGCGATCTGCGGACTGGTTGAGGTCCATGTAACCAGCCCAGACAGACTCACGGTTGTACCGGCGCCGGTTGTGCCGACCGCGACGTAGGTTGCTGTATCGCCGGACGCAGGAACCGATTGTGCGCCCGGGATAATCGTGATCGAGGTGATGTCGCTGCTTGACGTCGCATTACCGGTCACCGTGAATGTCGCGATCCCGGTAGCAGTGGTCTGGTCGGAGTTGGTGTACTGCGCGGAGATGGTGGCAGTACCCGGCCCAACCGCCGTGGCGACACCGGTGGTGGCGTTGACGGTGGCGATCTGCGGGCTGCTCGAGCTCCAGACAACCAGCCCGGTCAGGCTCTTGGTTTGGCCTGCGGAGTTGGTGCCAATGACTGAATAGGCCGCCGTGTCACCGGGTTCGGCAACGGTCTGCGCGTTGGGAATAATGGTCACCGACGCAATGTCGCTGTTGGTCGACCCGCTTCCGGTTACTGTGAAGGTCGCTACTCCCGTGGCAGTGGTCTTATCGGGGTTGGTGAACTGCGCGGCGATGGTCGCGGTGCCCGGCCCAACCGCTGTGGCGACACCGGTTGTGGCGTTGACGGTGGCGATCTGCGGACTGCTCGCGCTCCAGACAACCAGCCCGGTCAGGCTCTGGGTCTGGCCTGCGGTGTTGGTGCCAATGACTGAGTAGGCCGCCGTGTTACCGGGTTCGGCAACGGTCTGTGCGCCGGGAATGATCGTCACCGACGCGATGTCGGTACTCGACGCTCCGCCGCCGGTTACTGTGAAGGTAGCCGTACCTGTTGCGACCGTCTGGTCGGCGTTGGTGTATTCCGCAGTGATGGTAGCCGTGCCCGGTCCCACCGCTGTCACAACACCCGTTGAGGCGTTAACCGTGGCAATTCCGGTGCTGCTCGAGCTCCAGACAACCAGTCCGTTCGCATTCACGCTGGCGCCGGCAGCCGTGGTGCCAACTACCGTGTAGGTGGCCGTATCCCCGGGCGCAGCTACGGTCTGGGAGCCGGGAATGATGGTCAGCTTGGTGATGTCATTGCTCGTGGGGCTGGTGGTGCCGCTGGAGGACACGGTGATGGTGGCGCTCGCGGAAAGAAGGCCGGTATAACCTTTGATGCTGGCGGTAATCTGAATCACGCCGGGGCCCGTAGCGGTGACCATTCCGGTGGCGCTGACAGTGGCAACGTCGGCAGACGCCGTAGTCCAGGTGACCTGGTCGGTGAGATTCTGAGTCGAAGAGGGGCTGGTTCCGTGACTGTAGACTCCGGTAGCCGTGAGCTGGGCCGTGGTGCCGATGGCCATGGTGATAGCCGAAGGCGTGACCTCAAGTGAATCGACTTGAGCGGAACCGCAGCCCATAATTGGCAGCGCAATACCAATCAGGAGCATCGCTCCCAACTTAATGCGATCAAACATCGTTGACCTCCGGAATTTCGTGCCGGTATCGGCGCCGGCCATATATCTCATAGCAAACACTCGCAGGCGATTATGCCTTCGACTATATTCCACCCATGGGCGAACCTCTTCGGTCCACGCAGACGCACTGTTCGTGTGGAATAAAGATAGTCAATAAACCCTCCATAGTCAATCATTAATCGCGTCAGGCCGCGCCTTGTTGAAGGGACGTAAAGTGTGTCGATTGGCGGCCATTGCCCCGCGGTAACTCCGAATTTCGACACCAATTTGCGGGGAGGTAACTCGGACGGAATTCGCAATTCCGGAACAGAAGTCCTTCAAGGTGTATCGGGCCGGCTTTTACCCCGGTGCGGGAAACGGCTACACTTCTCCTGAACATGGCAATTGCCCGCGACAACACCCCGGAACGGCTCGTGAGCGCTGCGCGCGCCGACGAGGAACAGGGATTTGAGCTCAAACTGCGGCCCCGCTGGCTGCGCGAATTCATCGGCCAGTCCAAAGCCAAGGAGCAATTGGCGATCGCGCTGGAGGCGGCCAAATCGCGCGGCGAGGCCTTGGACCACGTGCTGCTCTTCGGGCCTCCCGGCCTGGGCAAGACCACCCTGGCTACCATTATTGCCAATGAGCTCGATGTGGGGTTCCAGCAGACCTCGGGTCCGGCTTTGCAGATCCAGGGCGACCTGACCGCCATCCTGACCAATTTGCGCGAGCGGCAGGTGCTGTTCCTTGATGAGATCCACCGCATGCAGCCGGTGCTGGAGGAAAAACTGTACACCGCGCTAGAGGACTACAAACTCGACATTATCATCGGGCAGGGTCCGGCGGCGCGCACCCATGTGATGGAAATCAAGCCCTTCACATTTATCGGCGCCACCACGCGGCCCGGCCTGCTTTCGTCGCCGCTGCGCTCGCGCTTTGGGATCCTGTTGCGGCTGGAGTTCTACAGCGAGGAACAACTGCGTGTCATCGTGGAGCGGTCCGCCGAGGTGCTGCAGATTTCCATCGATCCCGACGGCGCCGCGGAGATTGCGCTGCGCTCGCGCGGAACGCCGCGTATCGCCAACCGGCTGCTGCGCCGGGTGCGCGATTACGCGCAGGTGCGCGGATCGGGCATCATCGACCGGCCAACGGCAAATGCCGCACTGACTCTGCTCGAGGTGGATGCGCACGGATTCGATGAGATCGACCGCCGGCTCATGCTGACGATTATTCAGAAGTACGATGGAGGCCCAGTGGGTTTGGGCACGCTGGCGGCGACGCTGGCTGAAGAAGAAGACGCACTTGAAGAAGTGTACGAGCCGTTCCTGATTCAGATTGGATTTCTTGACCGCACGCCGCGCGGGCGCGTGGCGACGCGGCTGGCCTACGAGCACTTTGGCATTCCGCAAACGGGACGGCAGGCGGGGTTGTTTTAAGAGAGAAGCGGAGTTAGCCGCTAACGACGCCAACGCCGATTATAGGAGGATTTCATGGCACTTACTGAATCGACTATGCTTGAGTTAGGGACCACTGCGCCGGACTTTGCACTTACTGATACGGTAACTGGAAGCACGGTGCGGAGGGACGACTTCAAGGGCAAAGATGCGCTGCTGGTGATGTTCATCTGTACTCACTGCCCTTATGTGAAACACGTTGAAGCTTCGCTGGGAAAGCTTGGCGCGGACTACGCTTCGAAACCCATTGGGATTGTGGCGATCAGCTCAAACGATGCGGCCACGTTTACGGCCGACAGTCCGGCAGGGATGAAAGCTCAGGCCCAGGCGCACGGGTTCACATTCCCGTACTTGTACGACGAAAAGCAGGATGTAGCGCACGCCTACTCGGCGGCCTGTACGCCCGATTTCTTCCTCTTCGACAAGTATTTCAAGCTGGTTTATCGCGGACAATACGACTCGAGCCGGCCGGGCAACGGGGCGCCGGTGACCGGAGAGGATTTGCGCGCCGCCATTGACACGGTGCTGGCCGGCAAGCCGGTTTCGGCGGACCAGCGGCCGTCGATTGGATGCAATATCAAGTGGAAGGCTTAGAAGCAGCAGGTCTGCAAGTCAGCGAGTCGGCCTACCGAGACCTCGCTGGCGCGCTGACTTGCAGACTTGCTGACTCGTTATATTCCAAGCCCCTTCAGATACTCGCGGAACTTATCGCCGAACTCGGGGCGCTTGAGGGCGAATTCGACAGTGGCGGATAACATGCCGAACTTATCGCCGGCGTCGAAGCGCTTACCTTCAAAGTTATAGCCGAACACTTTTTCGTAACTGAGCAGAGCTTTGATGCCGTCGGTAAGTTGTATCTCGCCGATGGCGCCCGGTTTGGTGATTTCAAGTAACTCAAAGACGCGCGGCGTAAGAATGTAGCGGCCGATAATCGCATGGTTCGATGGGGCTTCTTCGAACCTGGGCTTCTCCACCATGCCGGTGCAGTTGTAGGTGCGCGGATTGGCCGCATCGGGGGAGCCGGCCAGCACTCCATAGGCGCTGATGCCGGGGCCTTCGACGGTCATCGTCGCCAGCACCGATCCACCTTTCTCATTGAAGACATCGATCATCTGTTTGAGGCATGGCGGATCGGCGTCGATGACATCGTCGGGCAGAATCACGGCGAAGGGCTCATCGCCCACGAGATCTTTTGCGCACAGGACGGCGTGGCCCAGGCCGAGAGGCTCTTTCTGGCGCACAAAGCTGATGCGCGCCAGTGTCGCCGCATGGCGGGAAATTCCCAGCAACTCGGTTTTTCCTTTGCGCTCGAGCGCGGCATCGAGCTCGGGAGTGAAGTCGAAATGATCCTCCATGATTGCCTTGCCACGGCCCGTGACGACGATAATGTGCTCGATGCCCGAGGCGATCGCTTCTTCAACGCCGTATTGCAGAACTGGCTTGTCGACCAGCGCCAGCATCTCTTTGGGAACTGCCTTGGTGGCGGGAAGGAATCGCGTCCCCAATCCGGCTGCGGGGAAAACCGCTTTACGAACTGCGTTGCTCATTCGATCTCCTTGTGTCACAGCGTTGGCGAGTCATCGCCAAGCATGGCCTCGCGAACGATCTTAATCGGCGGGAAGCCCTGACGCAGAAAGTCGTCGTGAAATTTCTCGATCGAGAATGCCGCGCCCTCTTTCTTCTTAACATCTTCGCGCAGCTTCATAATCTCAAGCTTACCCAGCGTGTAGTAAAGATACGTTGGGTCGCCCGTGCCGCGCTTGGTTTCAACAACGGCATTTTCCTTTGACTGGTAGCCTTCTTTCTGGAAGAAGGCCTCGGCCTCCTCCATTGTCATCTTGCCGGTGTGCATTTCGATACCCACGATGAAGCGTGCGTTGCGCAGCAGTGCATCCTGCAGCTGGCCGAGCCGCAGCAATTTGGCTTCGCGCTCGTCTTTTGCGCCGGCCCCCGGCTGACCGTAGCCCTGATCGAGTATCATCTGCTCGCAGTAATGGGCCCAGCCTTCAACATCGGTGTTCGCTCCCAGCAGCTTGCGCACTTTGCTTGGAGCCTGCGGCAGCCACAGGAATTGTACATAGTGGCCCGGATAGGCCTCGTGCACCGCGGTCGAAACGATAGTGCCGACGTTGAAGCCGTGCATGTAGCCTTCAACATCTGCTTCCGACCAGCCTGGATCGGGCAACGTGACGTTGAAATATGCCTCGGTGGCGTGGGTTTCGTAGGGGCCGGGCGTGTCCATGCTTGCGGTCGTTGTAGCGCGCATAAAGGGCGGCGACTCTTCAAGGATTGGTCTAACGTCGGATGGAAGGGTGACAATACGATGCGCGCGGATGAAGCCGACGAGTCCGTCAAACCTGGCGCGGAAGGCGTTCATGAGCTGATCGGGAGCGGGGTGGTCGGCGCCGAGTTCCTCAAGCACCGCAAGCGGGTCCTTGCCCGGTTCGAGCTCCGCGGCTACCTGCCTGAAGTGTTCCTGATTCTCGCGCATGTTCGCCCAACCGATCTCGAGCAGCTTGTCGAGAGGCAAGTCGACCATCTCGTCGTACGCAAGCTTTTTGCGGAAGGTGTCGGCGCCGATGCGGAAGTCGCCATTGGAACGCGCCAGCACGTCGCTTTTGAGCCAGGCGAGATAGTCGTTGAGCGCGGCGATAACGGCGGCGTTGGTAGATGCAAATTCGGATTTGAGCGCGGGGTCCTGCGCGGCGGCGAAGGCCTGCGGCACGTCGTGCGCAAAGAAACTGACGATGTCGGGCAATTGCTCGATGGCAATCTCGGTAAAGATGCGGGGAGGGTTCTGCAGGTTCTCATGCGCCGCCGCAAGCAGGACCGGCATCTGTTTTTCGCGTGCGACAAGCGAGTGCAGCCGGTCGTCGAGCGGTGCAAAGTTACGTTCCATCAGGACGAATGCACCGCTGGCGCAGGCGCTCGAGTAGTTATCGGCGTTTTTCTGCCATGGTTTGATGACTTCGAGAGTGAGTAGCTGAGAGTGGATGTTATTCAACACCAGCTCGCGATCGGTGCGAGGAACGAAATCGGCAGGTGAGTTATCGGGCTCGATGGCAAGCAGGCGCTTTTCGAAGCCATGCAGCGTCGCAATTTCCGCATCGATGCTCTTGCGAGAGAAATTCTCGAGCTGTGAATCGTACTTATGGAAACCAGCCTGCGTTCCGGCCGAGGGCGCGTAGTGGAAGTACACCTGGTCGGAGTATTCGTCTGATATCTTCGCAAACTGTTGTTTCCAGTTCTCCTGCGCCGATGCCGCCGACATACAAACTCCAATCGCGAAAAGTACAACAGCCGTTCTCATTCGTTGCTTCCTTTAAAACTATTTCGGCTCATGCGTTCACGGGATCAGGCGCGAGCCGGTCAATGATTTCGTGAATTTCAAGCAAGACTTCGTCGGGGCGCGTGGCCGCGAGCGGCAGCTTGAGCACGCCCTGCGGCGTGAACTGCGCGCCGCGTTTGGCGTTGCGGGCTACCAACTGCATGAGCCGGTTGGGATCGACCGAGGCGTTCTCAACAAAGCGAATCTGCAGCTCGCCGCGTTTGCGATCGATCTGCGCAACCCCGATGCGCTCGCATTCGAGGCGCAGCATGGCGGCCTCGATCAGGTACACGGTCGCGTCGGGCAGCACGCCGTAGCGGTCTTCCAGCTCGGCGCGAATCTCGTTGATGGCGGCGGCGGATTGCGCGCCGGCAATTTTCTTGTACAGGCGCAGGCGCTGGTTTTCTTCGGGCACGTAACTCTCGTCGATGCGCAACGCAATGCCCAGATTGAGCTGCGTGGTTGGGCGCTCTTCCGCGCCTTCGCCCTTCAGCTCTTTTACCGCGGCTTCGAGCATGGAGGTGTAAAGTTCGAATCCGACTGCTTCAATGTGCCCGCTCTGTTCACCGCCCAGCATGTTGCCGGCACCGCGCAGTTCAAGATCGAGCGCGGCGATCTTGAAGCCGGCGCCGAGGTCGCTGAACTCCTTCAGCGCGGCCAGCCTGCGCCGCGCAACCTCGGTGAGTTCGGTGTCCTGCGGGATGAGCAGATACGCGTAAGCGCGGCGATTCGAGCGGCCGACGCGGCCGCGCAACTGGTAAAGCTCGCTCAGGCCATGGCGATCGGCGCGATTGATCAGAATCGTGTTGGCCAGGGGAATGTCGAGTCCATTCTCGATGATGGTAGTGGCCACCAGCACGTCGTACTCGTGACGCATGAAGGCCAGCATCACTTTTTCAAGGTCGCTCTCGCCCATCTGGCCGTGGCCTACGGCCACGCGCGCCGCCGGCACCATCTCCTGAATGCGCGCGGCGATTTCGTAGATCGATTCGACGCGATTGTGCACAAAGTACACCTGTCCGCCGCGCTCGAGCTCAACCTCGACGGCGGAACGCACGATCTTTTCGTCGTACTTGGCCACCACAGTCTGAATAGCCATGCGATCCTTGGGCGGCGTCTCGATGACGCTCATGTCGCGCAGGCCGACGAGCGACATGTGCAGCGTGCGCGGAATCGGCGTGGCGCTCATGGCCAGCACGTCAATCTCTTTGCGCATCTGCTTCAGGCGCTCTTTGTGGCGCACGCCGAAGCGCTGCTCTTCGTCGACGATGAGAAGACCGAGATCCTGGAATTTGATGTCTTTTGAGAGCAGCCGGTGCGTGCCGATGAGAATGTCAACGCGGCCGTGCTCGACGCGTTCCACAATGTCTTTCTGCTCCTTCGCGGTGCGGAAGCGCGAGATCATCTCGACGTGAATGGGGAACTGCGCGAAGCGCTGCTTGAAGGTTTCAAAGTGCTGGAAGCTGAGCACCGTGGTGGGCGTAAGCACGGCCACCTGCTTGCCATCCTGCACGGCCTTGAAGGCGGCGCGCATGGCCACTTCGGTCTTGCCGTAGCCCACATCACCGCAGAGCAGGCGATCCATGGGCGTGGTCGACTCCATGTCGTACTTGATGGCGCGGATGGCGGAGATCTGGTCGTCGGTCTCGGTGTAATCGAACGAATCTTCAAACTCGCGCTGGAATTCGTTGTCTTTTGAGAAGGCCGTGCCTTCGGCGGTGTGGCGCTCGGCGTACAGCTTGAGCAACTCCGCGGCCATATCCTGCATGGCCTTGCGCACGCGAGCCTTGGTCCTGGTCCATTGCTGCGAGCCGAGCTTGTTGAGCATCGGCGCCGGGCCGGCGTCGGTGGAGCGGTACTTCTGGATGAGGTCGAGGCGCGTGAGCGGGACGTAGAGCTTGGCGCTCTCGGCGAACTCCAGAATCATGAATTCGACCGAGAGGCCGTCCTGCACAATCTCTTTCAGGCCCTGGTACTGTGCGATGCCGTGCTCCACGTGCACCACGTAGTCGCCGATGGTGAGGTCGCGAAAATCGGAGACGAAGGCGGCGGTTTTGGAGCGCTTGGGCGCGGGCCGCGCGGCCACGTCGGCTTCGTCGGAGAGATCGTTGGCGCCGAAGACAATCAGGTTCGACGAGGGAAAGCTGACGCCGGCAGCGAGCGGCGAGCGCACGATGACCGGCACGCGCAGATCGCCGGCCATGTAGCTGGCTTCTTCAAAGATGGTCTCGCCGGGATGCGCAGCGCGGCTGCCGAGCCGATAGGGAATCTGGTAGTCGCGCATTACGGTTGCGAGGCGCTCCAGGTCGCCCTGGTGGGGCACGGCCAGCACGATGCGCGACTCGGTCTGCATCAGGTTCTTGATTTGCTCGGTGAGCGCGGGCAGCGAGCCGTGGAAGCGTAGCGTGGGACGAGTGGGCAATTCGATTTCGCCCAGAGTCGCGTCTTCATCGAGCAGATCGACGGCGCCCAGCTGATCGAGATCGAGACCCATGTGCGACTGGAGCGATGCGGTGAGAATCTCTGGGCGCAGATAGATATCCTCAGGCCGAATGAGCGAGCCGACGCTGGAGCGCTCATGGCGCTGCTCGACCTTGTTCCACCAGCGATCGATCTGGTTGCGCACCATGGCCGGCTCGTCGACAAAGAGTGCGCAGCGCGGAATGAGCGTGAGGAGCGATTTGTGAGCGCCGGCTACGGAGGCGAAGAATTCCCAGCCCGGAAAGACGCTGACGCCGCCGGCCGCCGCGGCTTCGACGGCAAGTTCTTCATCTTCGGTTTCGACGCGCTGGCGGCTCAGCCGCGCATTCACCGCGGCCAGCAGGTGCTCGGTGACAGGAGTTTCAGTGAGCGGCAGCAGTTCGGTCTCGTCGAGGCCGCTTTGCGAACGCTGCGTTTCAGGATCGAACTTGCGGATGGTGTCGATTTCGTCGCCGAAGAATTCGATGCGCACGGGGCGGTCGGCCTCGGGTGAGTAGACGTCGAGAATGCCGCCGCGCCGCGTGAACTGGCCGGGCATCTCCACCAGGTCCATCTGCGTGTAGCCCACCCCGGCCAGGTGCGCGGTGAGGGTTTCGAGGTCGATCTCGTCTCCGCGCCGCAGCATGACCGCGAGGCCGGCATAATACTCGCGATCGAAGAGGCGGAGCGCGGCCGACTCGACCGGAGCGATGAGAATGTCGACGGCGTTGGTCGAAAGCTTCCATAGCGCCGAGGCGCGCTGCTCCTGCACGTCGGGGTGGGGCGAGAGGTTTTCAAACGGGAGTACGTCGTGGGCGGGGAAGCGAACCACGCGGGCCGGGTCGATTGCGCCGGAGAGCTCGCAGCCGGCTTTGAGGAGCGGCTCGAGGGCCTCGGCGGCCTTGTTGTCGGCCACGATCACGACAACGGGCTGGTGGGCCGCCCGCGCCATCAGCGGGATGTAGAGCGCGCGAGCCGTTGCGGTCAATCCGGAGACACGCCGCCGCCCCGCACCCAGGCTCAGGTGCCTGCGAACGCGTTCGAATCCCGGGGTCTGCTCCAGTTCCGCAAAAATTTCGCGGACGAACGGGAGAATCATGCAGTGTCTAGTTTAGCAGTGGGGGCGATGTGCTCACTTGTCTCCCAGTGCCTTGGCGAACGCGTAGAAAAAGTCCAGCGACTTCCAGAACGAGTCTTCGGGCAGGCGCTCGTCTTTGCCGTGGGCACGCACGTCGTCGATTTCGAGTGCGATGGCGGAGTATCCGTAGCTGGGAATCCCGGCCTGGGCAAAGTAGATGGAGTCGCTGGCGCCGTTTTCCATCACGGGCGTTACCGGCACTCCCGGCCATATCTGGTCAGTGATTCTGGTGAGCGGGTCAAATACCTCCGGGCTCGGAAGCGGGGGCGTGATTGCCTTGCGTTCGGGCGCAACCTCAGCGACCACGCCCCCGTCGGAGACGTATTTCACGGTCAACTTGGGATCGTTGAAGAGGCCGATGAGCTGCTCGCGAATCTCCTCGGGCGAGTGGCCGGGAAAGATGCGGCAGTTGACGATGGCTTGCGCCGATGCCGGCAGAGCGTTGTTGGCATGGCCGGCATTGAGGCGCGTGGCGACGCAGGTGGTGCGGAAATTCGAGTTGTAACTGGGGGACTCGCTCAGGCGAGCCGCTGCGGCCTTGTCGGGCGGATCGGCAAGAATCGCGCGCATGTCGGCTGCGGTCTGGCCGGTCTCGCGTTTGGCCAGATTCGCGAAGTAGGTGCGCGTGACGTCGTTGAGTTCGAAAGGAAAGGTGTAGGTCGAAAGCTTGTCGAGCGCGGCCATCAACTCGTAGATGGCGTTGTCGGGCCGGGGCAGTGAGCTGTGGCCTCCACGGTTGGTGGCCGTGATCTGGAAGTCGGAATAAACCTTCTCAGTGGCTTCAACCGCGGCAATCGTCGGCCGGCCATTTTCAAGGTCGATGCCGCCGGCATCGGGATTGATGACGTAGGCCGCATCCACAAGGTCGCGATGAGTGTTCACCAGCCACGATGCGCCGTTGAATTTGCCGCCCTCTTCATCGGCGGTGAGCGCGAGAAGCAGGTCGCGCTTCGGCTTGTATCCCTCGCGGTGCAGACGCAGAAAGGTTGCAACCAGCGCGGCATCGGAGTCCTTCATGTCCTGCGTGCCGCGGCCGTAGAAGTAGCCGTCCTTCTCAACAAATTTAAAGGGATCGGTGGTCCAGTCGGAGCGCAGCGCCTGCACCACGTCCATGTGGCAGAGAAAGAGCACCGGCCTTTCAGTGGGCGTGCCCTCAGCACGGTAGCGGACGACGAGGTTGAGCTTGTTGGGATCGGGGCCGATGAGGTAAACATCGCCTTCAGCGAATCCAGCGTCGAGAAAGCGCAGCTTCATCTGCTCGGTAGCGGCAGTTACGCTGCCCTGCGGCGTGTCTGTGGTGTTGGTCTCGATGAGCTGCATGAAGATCGCGAGGGCCTCGGCACGGTCGGCTGGCGAAGCATGCGGCAGCGCGTCCTGCGCGGCCAATGTGGTTGCGAAGATGCAGACGGCGAGGAAGAGGAGCGCGCGACCTGCGGAGACGGATTTGTGCATGGAGGGATTGTACGTTACCGGAGTTTGGGACCGCGCGGGCCGGATTTCATGGTTTCCCACCCTCTTCGGTCGCCGCCGCGACCACTAAATGGGACACGGCTAAAAGCTGATCGCCGACCACTGACAACTTAATGCGGCCGGCCCGGCAGTACGAAATGCTCAGCGCAGCGCGGCTCATACGCGTCGCCGGGGACCTTGATAGGGCTGTCGTAGGGCGCGGGTTTGCCGTCGATGAGGCGTTGCGAGTAGAGGGCCCGCGCGCCGCACGCGCAATAGGCCATGCACTCGGTAACGCTGCCGCCGTAGGCGTTCACCAGCCAGGTCAGATTGAGCATTTCGCCGAAGGGCACGGCGCGAAAGTCCAGGTCGAGGCCTGCCACCAAAACGTCGTGATTGCTGTCAAGCAGGTGCTTGGTGAAGAGGAAGAGTTCGGTGACGAACTGGCCCTCGTCGATGGCGATGCACTCCACGCGCTTGCCGATCTCCTGCTCTTTCTCGGCGATGGCGTCGAGGACCGCCCACGGATTTGAGGAAGGGAACTCGAGGGCCTTGCATTTGCCGTGGCCATTGGGATTGCGGCTCTCGACGACTCCGGGACCGCCCTTGGTGTCGTCGCTGGGCTTGAGCACCATCACGAACTGCTTGGCGTACTGGCGGCGCATCTCGGCGCGGCGCAACATCTCAGCGGTCTTGTTGCTTCTCATCGGTCCCAACATCAGTTCGAGCTTGCCTGGCAACGCGTTATCTCCTTCGGAGCGATTGTTCTTGCATCGCTTCCGGAGTTACATCATAACGCGCGAGGCAATGGTACCCGGGCGTAAGCCTTCGTCCGGGGGCGTCGTCCCTACGGGACTCCTGGTCCGGACTCATTCGATTCCCCACGCTGAAGCGCGGGGCTAACAACCGCTGCGCCTACGGCGCGCTGGTTCGAATCCCATTTCGCAGAGGGCGTGGAATCAACGAATTTACTCAGTTCCAAGAAGCAACTTGATCCCTATGGCGATAAGGCCCACTCCAACGACGATGCAAACAAGACGCCCTAACCATGCCGGTTGCTTCTGCTTATATGCATGGAGCGTAATTATGTCTGCGGCGTAGAACTCCTTCCCTAATATCCCCGCGGCGATTCCCAAGACTCCGAAGACGATTAGAACATCATCCGTGATTTGCTGCATCCCCATGCCCTGCAACCTTCGTTACGTTCTATACCGGACAACTCAATAATGGTGCACGGAGCTCCAGAATCTTCGGCCGGTGAGACGACGCTTACTGCGCGGCTTTCATCAGCGCGTCAACTTCGGCTTTCATTACCCCGCAGTCGCCGACAAAGCGCACAAGGTCGCCTGAGAGCGGCTGCAAGGCTGACGCTGCTGTGCCCTTTTCGGTCTGCGGCAAGAGTGAACCCGGCTGCGATGCCATGCGCAGTTCGCCTCCGCCCTGCGCGTCGAGGATCAGCGCGGTAAGCTTGCGGGCCATATCGAGAGGAAAACTCTCGGCCACAAACACCTGCTTGCCGCGAATCGTGACAACCACCGGACCTTCGCCGGTGGAATAGACCTCTTCGATGGTTCCGTCGCTTGAGGCCGCGGTAACAGGTGAAGAGGTATCTAGGTGGACGTTGGAGTATTTGCGTCCCAGGTTGCCGGTATACATCTTGGCGAAACTATTGGCCGAGACCGGGCTCTTCCACACCGAAAGGTAAAAGAGGCCGAGGGATTTGGTGCTGTCCTGCTCGGCCGGAGTGGTGGCGCTGCGCAACTGCCCTGCCCAGTAGAGGCCGCCGTTCCAGGCGGGAGTCAGATCCATGGCTGCCGAGTCGCCCCCGAACAGTGCAGCCAGGATGTGCAGGTCAAGCTGGCCCACCTGCCCGATGTCGTAAGGCTTGTAGAGCTTGTCGGTAATTGGATGGAAGTTGGGCAGCAGAGGGATTGCGGGCATCTGCTTCTGCTCGTAGACGCGCGGGTTGATGATCTCCCATGTAGAGGTTGGCGGGCGGTCAAGAGCGCCGGCAAAGGCCGCAGTCTGCCCCTGGTCCATCCAGATGTCCTGTTCGAAGCTCAGGCCCTCGCGATAGGGGAACAGCATCGACTCCGAGAGGAGCAGCGGCGCCCGCGCCATCACCGGAGAATTCTCTGAAGCGGTCATCTGGTCCTTGAGCCTGTCCATGATCTCGGGGTCCTTGACCAGACTCTTGCCCAGCGGCTTCAGGATGTAGTCCATCATCACCGCGGTCGCCTGGCCCTCGGCCACGGCGTCGCGCGCGGTGTCCATTTCGTCGCGGGCCAGGTGGTCCTGGTCTCCGGCTGCGTCGGTTGAGACGTCGTCGGGGGTCTGATCGTCCCACTTTTCAAGGTCGCTGTGCTGGTCCTGGAGGGCGTGGGTCAGTTCGTGCGCCAGTACCGGCTTCTGCTCGTCAACGTCGACCCAGTCGAGCAGGTTCACGGTCTTGGTCTTGGAATCGTAGTAGGCCTCGATCTGTTCCTTGAGCAGCGCCAGCAGAAATGGCTTCAGCTCAAAATCGCGGTCGAGCAAGCCGAATTTCTTGAGCACGATCTCGTCGCGCTCAAGGCGTTTGGCGCTCTCGTCTTCGTTGAATTTCTTTTCCAGGTAGGCTTCGACTGCGGCGCGAGTGGTGAGCTGGCGTTTGACCGTGCTCTTGATGGGCAGACCGGTCTCGTCGGAGGAGAACTTGATCAGCTCGTCGACCAGCGCGAAAAGCTGTTTGGCTTGTTCGGGAGTGATGTGCCCCGTCCCCTGGCTGCCTGCAGCCAGGCCTGATCCGGAGTTCTTGTCCTGTCCGGCGGCCGGAGCCGGCCCCGCAGAACCCTGCTGCGCAAACGCCGTCGCCGGCACGCCCAGGCACCAGGCGCCCACCGCCAGGCACACCGCCAGCGCACCCACCAGACCGCGGCGGGTCCAGCGTCTCCGGCATTTCCTGAGTAAGTGCATCTCTTGGGGACCAACGCCAGGTCGACGTCTCCCTGAGGGCCGCGTCGACTTGAAGTCGCCGGTTCCTGGACACAGCAACTCAGGAATTGCTAAAGCCTCTCGTTCCATTCGGCTCATCGACTCTCCTGTGCGCGGCTTTGAACCCCGGGCGCCGGCCACTCACTCTGCCTGTATCCAAGGCTATAATCAGGATGCGGCCCCGCGCCAAAATAGGCAGGCAAATTTGCTTGGGGACTGCGGAAAAGATCCCCTTTATGGCAGAGACCGGCCTTACCGTTAACATACAGGCCACGGCACTTTCTGCGATGCTGGAGTCTGCCGGCACGCCCCGCAGCCTTGCCGCGTATCGCGGCGCACTTACCCCACAGTACTTTGACGCTCCCTCAGGCGAAACAGGTGCGCTCGGCGCTGGAACTGCAATTCACGACCTTGGCTGGCTCAGGCGCGTGGAGGCTCGCGGTGCCGACCGCTTCCGCTGGCTCAGCGGAATGGTGACCAACACGGTCAACGACCTGTTTCCCAACTCAGGCGCCTGGAACCTGGTGCTGAATGCGCAGGGCCGCATCCAGGGCGACCTGACCGTTTGGCGCGAGGGCGAAGAACTCTCGCCGCAGCGGCGCACGCCGGACCCGGACGCCGCGAAGAAGAGCGATCCCATGCTCGGCACTCCCTTTGCCGGTGAGTCGGGCCTGGAACTGGAGATTGAGGCCGGACAGTTTGAGAAGCTGATGGCGCACCTGAACCAGTTCATCATCATGGACGATGTGGAACTGGTGCCGCTGGGTGAAGAATCGGCCTGCGGCGCGGGCGCAGAGACTGCCATCGGGGTCACCGGCCCGCAAACTGCTGAAGTCCTGGAGCGGCTGGGCCTGCCCTTCTTTGCCAACACCATGAAGCGCGCGCGGGTTGAGTGGAATGGCCTCGACCTGACCGTGGAACGGGTGTACGGCGTGCTTGCGCCGCACTTCATCTTCTGGGTTCCTTGCGCCGGCCTGCCCAAGCTTTGGTCGTGCATCCGCACCGCGGGCGCCATGCCGGTTGGCTGCGCATCGCTTGAGGCGTTCCGGATCGCGGAGGGCATACCGGCCTACGGCATAGATATTGTAGAGCGGGACCTGCCCCAGGAGACCGCGCAGTTGCGGGCTCTGAACTTCAACAAGGGCTGCTACCTTGGCCAGGAGATAGTGGAGCGGATTCGCTCGCGGGGTGGCGTTCACCGGCACTTGCGCCACCTCGAGCTTGACGGGCCTGTCCCCGGCGCGGGAGTTGAGTTGAAGCTGGCCGACGGTTCGCAGGCCGGGCACATTACCAGCGCAGCCGAGCTGCCACTTGAGCGGGGCAGCCGCGCCTTTGCGCTGGCCATGGTGCGCGCCGAAGCTGAGGCCAAAGAAGAGATTCTGCATTACTCCTCAGCAACAGGCGAGGGAACCGGGCGCATCCAGGCGACGCCTCCGGCGCTTAGGTTTTCTTAGTTGCAAGGAATTCTGACCGCACCCCACCTGAGGGCCCTTTGGGCAGGATGTTTCTGGCCCAAAGGGAGGGAAACCACGAATACAGAGAATGGGAAGATCGACTGATGAGTGACAAGCCAAAGTTCGAAGTGATTGACCGGCGCAAGATGAAGGCCGAAGAAGAGGAACAGCAAAGCCAACGCGCGCCCGAACCGCCGGAGCCCGGAACCGGCCCACGCCTGGTTGTGAATGAGAGCCGCGCGGAGGCAGCGCCTGAACCGCCGGAGGCGGCGGCCGAAAGCGCGCGGGAGCAGGAATTCGAAGGCGCGCTGCCGCCCCCTCCCACGGTACAGGAGAGCAAGGAGCAAAAGGCTGCGTACGAGGCCTCGGCCGAACGCGTTGAAGACCTGTTGCGCGCGCAGAATCCAGGGATGGGCAAGCAGCCCCCGGTGGGATTCGAGCACCTGGTGCAGCAGTTTTATCTTTCCGGCATGATCCAGATGGGTGCCGGCACACAGGAGGGCCAGCATCCGCGCGTTGACATTGTGGGCGCGCGCAACACCATCGATCTGCTGGGCATTCTGGCCGAAAAAACCAAGGGCAACCTTACCGCCCAGGAAGACCGCATGCTGCAATCGGTGCTGTTTGAGCTGCGCATGGCGTTTCTTGAGCTCACCAGCATGATCAACGTGCAGGGCGTTACGCCACCGCCGGCCAAGCCGTAAAGGCAGCTCTCAGCCGACAGCTTTCAGCTCTCAGCTTATTAGGTGTGTGCAGGTTCTGAGGCTCGAAACTTAGGGTCCAACTCCAATAATCCTTCGTCCATCAGCCGGATGCTTTTTAGTTGACTAAGGAACGGCCCTGAGGCGGTAAGAGCTGAAGGCTGAGAGCTGAAAGCTTCAATCTAGAGCCAGGAGCAGTTCGGTTGACATGCAGGCAACCCTCACATTCTTAGGCACCGGAACATCCATGGGAGTTCCAACGCTGGGCTGCGCCTGCGCGGTGTGCGCTTCGACCGATCCGCGCGATCGCCGTTTGCGGCCCTCGGTAATGGTCTCGTGGACCGGCGCAGAGACCCAATCCCCGCGCATTGTGATCATCGATACGGGGCCCGATTTTCGCGAGCAGGCTCTGCGCGCCGGCATTGCGCACGTTGACGCAGTTTTCTACACCCACGCCCACGCCGACCACATCCTGGGCATGGACGATCTGCGCCCGTTGAGCTTTGCCGCCGCGAAGAAGTCGGGGCCGATTCCTCTCTACGCAACGCCTGACACCATCGCCATCATCGAGCGGATCTTCGATTACACATTTTCGCCCGACGCAACCTATATCAACCGCGCCCGCGTTGAACTGAATCCCGTGACCGCGCACAACAGCGTGCATGGCGTGGACTTCATGCGGATTCCGGTGATGCACGGCGACCTTGAGATCAGCGGCTTCCGGTTCGGCAGCGCCGCGTACCTGACCGATGTGAGCGAGATTCCCGAGGCGAGCCTCAAGCTGTTCGAGGGCGTTGAGGTGCTGGTGCTCTCGGCTTTGCGCCACGTGCCGCACCCCAGCCACGCGACAGTGGAGCAGGCGCTCGAGTGGGCCCGCCGCATTGGCGCGCGGCAAACATGGTTTACACACATTGCACATGACCTGGGCCACGAAGCGACCAATCGGACGCTGCCTGAAAATGTGCGACTGGCATATGACGGGTTGAGCGTTCCCGTTACGCTATGAGCGCGCCTCCGGGTTCCACCCGCATCTTCCGGTCGCGCATTTTTCGCTCCATTGACGAGTTGCCGGCCGGGTTCGGGCCTTCGGCGCTGGCCATCGGCAACTTCGACGGCGTGCACCTGGGCCATCGCGAGATTCTCTCGGCTGTTGTTGCCGACGCGCGCCCCCGCAACGCGCTCGCCGTCGCCGTCACCTTCGAACCTCACCCTGAGCAGTTCCTGCGCCCCGGCCGCGCGCCGCAGCTCATCACGCCGCTCGACGAGCGGCTGCGGCTGCTGGCTGAAACCGGCGTGGATGCGGTGGTAGTGCTGCGCTTCGACGCGGCGCTGGCCGGCCTCGCGCCGCGCGAGTTTGTTGAGAAGATCCTGGTAGCGGCGCTCCACACCAAGAGCGTTCACGAGGGCCGGAATTTCCGCTTCGGGCGCGGAGCGGCGGCGGGCGTTGAGGAGCTTGCGGCATTCGGCCGGGAGTTTGGCTTCGAGGTCAAGGCGCACCAGGCCGTGCATGTGCGCGAGCTCGAGGTCTCAAGTTCGGCGATTCGCGCGCTCGTTTGCGCGGGCGACGTGCGCCGTGCGCGCTGGATGCTGGGCCGGCCGTTTGCGGTGCTTTCGACGCAGGCTCGCGGGCGCGGCGTGGGCTCGCGGCTGCTGGTGCCCACCTTGAATCTTGCGGAATATAGCGGGCTGCTGCCTGCGACCGGCGTTTACGTGACGCGGCTGCGCCTGGCGGGGCGCGCCTTTGAGGCGGTGACCAATGTGGGCAACCGGCCGACGTTTGAAGGCGCCGGTTTCGGCGTGGAGACGCACATTCTGAACTTTAAGCCGGTGGAGCTAAACCCCACGGACAAAGACCTGTCCGTGGGGGCCCCGGTCCAAAAACGCGAAGATACTCCGCTGGAGCTTGAGTTTCTGGTGCGGATGCGCGGGGAGCGAAAGTTTCCATCGCCCGAGGAGTTGAAGGCGCAGATCATGAAGGATGTGGCGAGAGCGAAAAGGTATTTTCGGCTTGGGGAGCTTTTAGCTTCTGGCTCCTAGCTTCTTTCTGCTTGCCCATTTGCCATTTCTCCCGTGGAGGGATTTGCAATCCGATCCCGGTTCAATCGGTCAGGTATGTCCCCGGTTCAAAATGTCAGCTATGTGACCGGTCCGTACCCCCTGGGTATCCCCCTCCCCCCCATGAAGAGGGGTTAAGTGGTTTGTTTTCAGCTACTTATACCCCCTCAGACCCTACCGTAACCCATTGAAAACAAACGAGTTAGAATGCGGAGACTTCATAAATAAGGACTTAGGGGCGTTTTTTGCACCGGCTTTGGTGCAACGGTCCAAGTGGTTCAAAGTATCCGTTTTGAATGTAGCGCGGAGGCGGTTAATTATCTGCAAGGCTGGCGGGGAGAATTGATCCCAGGCTTGCCCATGGGGCTACCCTGTTCCAGACGCCACGGCGCCCTGTGAGAAGTGCGGCAACTGCGATTCGAACTGCCGTGCGTTCCAATAGTCGCGCCACGCAAAGATCTTGCCCCCACGCAGCTCAAATACTCCCATGCAAGGTACGCTGACCTGCGTGTTGCCGACCGTAAAGTGGTCCACGCGCTCGGTCATCACCACGTCGCCGTCTGCAATGATGTGACGAATCTCCCAGGGCAAAGCGGTCATTTGCTGCGCGCCTTTTCGCAAGGTCTCCCGAATTGCGTCACGGCCTTTGACCGGCTGCCATGGCGAATTCCACCAGGTTGCATCCTCGGTGAAATAGCTCGCGAACTCCTCCGGATCGGCGCGGACGCACGCCTCAATAAACCGGCGGATGAGAGCGATGCTGTCATCTTTTTCCAAGGTATTTATCCCCGATAATCGCCCTAATTCAGCGCCGGTTTTACCTGGCTGTTGAGCTGTGCCGGAGCCGTGCCGGACGGCATGGCCGGTTTGACCAGCGCGCCCTGCGAGCCGGAGGGCGGCGCGACCCTGGGGCGCGGTTTTGCAGCGGTCTGAGCTCGAGAAGAAGCCCGCGGCGGATGCGGAACTACAACGACCGTTTTCGGCCCGCGCCCAGCCGGCAGGTAATGAAAGACCTGAGCCGGGGGCGCCGGCTTCCTGGCTGTGTCGTCCGCTGTCCGCTGCGGTGCGCCTGGTGCAGTATATGGCTGCCGTACATATTGCGGTGAGCGTGGATCGGCATAAGGCTGCACCTGATACTGCGGCGCGCGGGGGTAAGCATAAGGCTGCGCTGCATACTGCTGCGATGCACGCGGTGCAGCATAAGGCTGACTTGCATATTGGGGTGCGCGCGGTGAAACCAACGCCTGGGCTGACGGCTGCGTCACATGCCCCGTAACCGAAGGCTGAGGCCCATGCGTGGCCTGCGAACTCGCAAGTGCCGGAGCGCTGCGCGGCGTACTTTGCGTTGCGCGAACGGCTACCGGTGCGCGGTCGGCAACCAGTGGCCGAACCGGGGCTGGCGATGGAGTCGCAAGCCCAGCAATTGAATTCCTGGCGATCGGCCCGGCTTGCGCCGGAGCCGGCGCCGCTGCACGCGGCTGAATCACGGCCAGCGCAGAACGCGGCGGCGCAACCTGCGGAGCCGCTGTATGAGGTCCGAGCGAAGCCTGGTTCAGATTGCTGCCCGGCGCGCGATCAGGGCTATTCTGCGGGGTCGAGTGGTCATCGTCGCCAGGAAACTTCTCATCGTCCTTGCCCACGATCGCCTGCTTCATAAACGTCATCCAGATGGGCAGCGCGGCTTGCGCGCCGGTCTCTTTCTTGCCAAGCGACTCGCGGCTGTCGTAGCCAATCCACACGCCGCAGGTGACCGAGGGCGAAAAGCCCATGAACCATGCGTCGGTAAAGTCGCTGGTGGTGCCGGTTTTGCCGCCGATGGGATGATTCAGCTGCCTGGCCGCCGCGCCGGTTCCGTGCTGGGTCACGCCTTCAAGCAGCGTCATCATGGTGCGCGCGGTTTGCTGGTCAATCACCTGCGTCACCGCCGGATTGTCGCTCCACAGAACGATCCCGTCGGCATTCGACACCTTGCGGATGAGCCGGGGTGCGATGCGCAGCCCGTCGTTGGGAAAGACCGAGTACGACGCCACCTGCTCCTGGAGCGTGATTTCAACCGCGCCCAGGGCCACCGGCAGATAAGGCGGAATGTTCGAGGTGACGCCAAAGCGGTGGGCCACATCGATCACGTTGTGAATGCCCACTCGCGCGGCCAGGCGCAGCGCGGGAATATTGCGCGACTCGGCAAAGGCGTTGGCGACGGTCATCGCCCCCTTGTAGTCGTTTTCGTAGTTGTGCGGATGGTAGTCGCCGAAGCTCACCGGCGTATCCATAACGATGTCGGTTGGTTTGACGCCGTCTTCGATGGCTGCAGTGTAGACGTATGGCTTGAAGCTTGAACCCACCTGCCGCTCGGCCTGCGTGGCGCGATTGAAGACCGAGAGTTGATAGTCGCGGCCGCCCACCATGGCCAGCACGTCGCCGGTGGTGTTGTCCACGGCCATCAACGCGCCCTGCGCGCCCGAGTCCTGCTCAAGCGTGGCGCGGTGCGACGCGCCTTCGTTGGTGCCGGTCAGATGAACATAGATCACGTCGCCGGGCTTGACCAGATCAGTGCCGTAGCGCTGGCCGGTCCACTGCCAGTCCGCCGGCTGCAGCAGAACTTCGTCGCCCTCCTTGCCGGGCGGCCCGATGCGGGCGTAAATCTCGAGCGGCAGCGCGCGCGTCACCAGCGCATGCACGTAGTCGCCCGCGCCGTACTGGATGGCCCAATCGGGATGGCGGTAGGCTTCCAGCGTCTGGCCCTCCTCGATCACGTTCTCGACATGGCCCTTCCATCCATGCCTGCGCTCGTAGGTCGCCACGCCATCGCCCACGGCGCGGTTGGCCGTCTGCTGCAGGTCGAGGTCGAGCGTGGTATCTACGCGCAACCCGGCTTCGTGCACCTGGTCCGTGCCGAAGCGCTTCTCAAGCTCGCGCCGCGCCTCTTCCTGGAACCACGGCGCAACCGTGCCCTCAGGCTGCGAGATGTGCAGGCCGAGCGGGGTGCTGAGCGCCTCCTGCGCCTGGGCGTGGGTAATCACGCCGTCCGACTCCATCTCGCTTAAAACCAGGTTGCGGCGCTTGAGCGCGCGATCGGGATTGAGAATGGGGGAAAATCCCACCGGTCCCTTGGGCAGGCCGGCCAGCAGCGCTGCCTCGGTCAGGTCGAGGTCTTTGGCGTGCTTTGAGAAGAAATACTCCGAGGCGGCTTCGAAACCGTAGTTGCCGCTGCCCAGGTAAATCTGGTTGCCGTAGAGCGTGAAAATCTGCTGCTTGGTGAAGCTGCGCTCGATCTGGATGGCGAGAAACGCCTCCTGAATCTTGCGGTTGGCAGTGCGCTCGTCAGAGAGAAACAGGTTGCGCGCAAGCTGCATGGTGAGTGTGGACGCGCCCTGCGCGCGGCCGTGCGTGCGGATGTCGTGCCAGGCGGCGCCGGCTACGCGAAACACATTGATGCCCCAGTGCGACTCGAAGTTCTTGTCTTCAATTGAGATAACGGCCTGGCGCAGAATGGGCGCGAAGCCGTTGTAGTCCACCACCTGGCGGCGCTCCAGCGCAAAGGAACCGATCAATTTGCCGTTGCGGTCGTAGAGATCAGTGGTGGTTGAGGGCCGGTAACGCTCAAGGTCGTTGATCTGAGGCAGGTTGACAGAATAGACCAGCGTGAGCCCGGCAAGCGACCCGGTGATAGCTGCCAAACCCAGCAGAATCACCAGCGTGGAGCGTCCGGCCAGCTTGCGGCGGCGGCGCGCGGGCACCGGAAGCGGCTGGGGCGCGGCGGGGCGCGGAACGCGATCGGCTTCAGGCGGCTTTTTTGCCGCAGAACGCCGCGGCCGATCCGGCTCGAGCGACCGCGGGCCGCGCAGAATTGGATCGTGAGTCTCGACGGGCCGTTGGGGGGTGCCAGCCACCAGTTGCACGCTCTTTCTTTGAACCTGTGAACCCCGCTTCTGGGTCGATGTTGCGCGCAAGTTCCCGCGCCTCGCAGTAGGAGACAGGTGATAGCTCAAGGCTAGCACTTTTGGAAATTGAAGGCGCGCGCGATTGGGTTTCCGGAACCACGCAGGGCAAGAGCGGGACGGGCGGGCAGATTCGGGAGTGGATGAGCCGAGATTCCTCTCGGGCTCTTTTCCAGCTAGGGGGGAAATTGATGCGGCTTGTTTGGTTGGATGGTTTGAAGTACAGCTCTTGCAGATTTAAGGGAGGGCTGGTCTTGGAACAACGCTACTCTTTGCCCAAACTGGCGTATGGTCAATTCTGATCAAGCCGATTTCGGCCGGATGCCCAGCGTGGTTTCTGCGAGCATTTACTAATTCAGAACTTCCGCATTGGCGACCGACCGGGCGTGTCGCTGAATCGCTGTGACAGCAGTGAAAGTGCCACAACGATTCCGGACTTTGGCGGGAAATGGCGCTATAGTCGCGACCATGAGAGCCGTTTACGAGAAAGTGCAGGGATACACAAAATTCGGGATGGTGGTGGTCATTCTCGTCCCATCCCTGATTAGCTCCGCTGGTCAGGACTTGGGAAAGAAGAACCTCCCACGATTGACGGGAGCTGCGCTGCTGGAGGGGTATCCTCCCGGCACTCTCATGGTTACTACCGGCGACGCAACGTTGGAGTTGCAGACGGGAGGCGGTGATTGGTGCGTAATGCCGAGCATGTCAGCCAACGGAAATTTGATCGCCTCCGCTCGTTATGCTGACCTTGCCTCTAACGTCTCGAGGGCAATACCTATGTTGACCGTAGGCATTTACTCCATGATCGACAAGCGCTGGAGAGACTATCCAAGCCTCGAAACGCAGGGCGGCAGTATTGCAATCTCTGCGGATGGCTCCAAGTTGGCGTATGTCACGCGTAGCACGGCTCCGGCGCAACCTCATATCCAGTTCATGGACCTAGCGACAGGGGCCGTAAGTATCGGTCCTGAAACGACGAGGCTCGACGGTCATATTTCCTGGTCCCCCGATGGCCGTCGCATCACGTTCGATAGGGAGACTGAGGTTGAGAGATCGGTAAATGGGAAACCGATTTCGCCGCCGACGGCGATCTTCGTTTTCGATGTTGAAACCGGAACAGTCTCAAAGATTGCCGATGGCATGTCGCCTACCTGGTCGCCTTCCGGAGAATGGATTGCCTTTTACGATTACTGGCCTGACCGGGACAATGTAAAGAAGGGCTGGTATCCCGCAAATGATAACCACGTCAGCGTGATCCATCCTGACGGGACGGGCCACAAAGTCCTCGTGACCTTCAGACCCGACGAGTCGTTGAGCGTGCCGTCGGTCTGGTCTCCGGATTCGCAGTCGATTCTCATCAACAAGCCCCACGACCCCGACAAGGGCACGATGGACATCTTCTTTCTCGACATCACCACCCAGAAGCTTACGAGGAAGTTTGGGAACGTCCCGCCCATTTACGCATGGGTGGTTGCAAAGTGAATGTTTTGGCGGTTCCGGTCGAGTCACCGGCAAACCGTAAACTGCCACCAGTTCAACATCCGGATCGGTGCTCGGCGACGACGACAACGAATCACTCTTTCGGCCCCAAGCGTCAGGCAACGGACGAAGGCCTCTCGCCAACTTGCTAACTTGCCATTGTGCGCGTCAGCGCACGCTAACTTGCTAAATCGCTGCCCCTGACCCTGTTCAACTGCCGAAGTGTTTCCCTGCCTTTGCATCCAATTTCAGTCTTCCGGCGCACACTATTTTCATGCGCGACCCACGATCCACGAAACACGAACCACGCGGCACGACTCATGAACCGCGACGCACGACCCACAAAATTGAATGGCCGGGCGGAGCTCCGACATTTTAGACCGGGCACATCTCCGACAGTTTTTCTTTCTGAAGAGGGTTTTTGCTTTTGTCTTTCGGCCACGCCGGGTTAGTCAGTGGAACCAGCTTATCGCGT
>Ga0326728_10005072_pt1 | contig 37823 bp, 27 predicted proteins | sample MB3enrmetagenome_FD_207602 | JGI IMG/M metagenome (GOLD analysis project Ga0326728, IMG submission 207602) | Lab enriched peat soil microbial communities from McLean, Ithaca, NY, United States - MB31MN | ecosystem: Environmental > Terrestrial > Soil > Wetlands > Peat | place: USA: New York...
TGAAGAGGACTCTCACCTCTCTGATCGGATGCGCTCTCAGGCGCACTGCCACGGGCGTCCCGCCCGTGCTCGAGCATGGCCGGGACGGCCATGGCACGATCTTCGGATTGCGCAGAGCGCAGTTCTGCGGTTGGGGCTTCGCTGTGGATTCGCGGTTACCGATTCGCAGAGCTGCGCTCTGCGCAATCCGGTCTCCCTTCCACGGGACATTTCACGCCGCTTGTTAACAGTCACCTCTCTTTTCGCGTCTCTTGGCACGTAGGGCGAAAACAACGAAAAAAGGAGAATTCAAAAAATGAACTCACGTCCATTCGTGCGCTATGCCATCAGCATCGGGGCAATCTTGCTGGGACTCACTACCGTCGCTCAAGCGGGACCGCCGCTGATCTGTCATGCCATCGAAATCGGGCAGGCGAAGTCATTGCCTTGGGTCGATTTTAACCGCAAAGCGAGCTGGGATTATGACCTGAAGAACCTCACTCGGGACACTCTGGCCATTCTCGATTCCGGCGCCCCCGTGTTGGTGCGCATGGAGACCCTGCGGCGCGCCACAATCTACGCTCGCCAAGATCCTCACGTTGCGAAAGAGCTCATCACACGACTGCAAGCGCGGGCGGCTGACTCCGACGCCGCCGGTCACCCCGACGCTCTGGCGTGGTTCGACCTCGGCTATCTCGCCGCGGCCTATCGGCAATGGATCGGCCCCGGCACACCGTACTTCAAGGGCGAACCCAATCCCGCGACCGATCTTGATGGATATGTTTTGATCGAGAAAGCACTCACCCTGCGCGGGCAAGATCCGGAGATGGAATTCGCCGCTGCCCTCGTCACCCTCCGGGGCTCGGAGGGCGATCATCAAGACCACGCGCGCAAGGCGGTGGCGGGCGTGAAGACCGATCCCCTTCTCGCTCAGAACCTGGCCTCCGGCTTCAACCGTTAAGCGATCTCCGGACTGCTCACCACGCCGGCGGGAGGGCCTGGCAAATGAACCTGCGGATAAAGAAGTCTCTCTTGGGAACAGCCTTGCGATTCTGGCGTCAACCTTTGCTAGCGCTCGGATTGCTGGCCCTCTGCCTCGCCGGCGGGCTCAGGGCAGTCGGGCAGAACGTTTCTTCGGACCTGACGGTCCACGAGTGGGGAACGTTCACGGCGGTTGCCGGCAAGGACGGTCACGCGGTGGAATGGAGGCCCGTCTCGGAACCGACCGATCTGCCTGGATTCGTGGAGCACTTCAGCACCGCCAACCTCAAAATCGGGTTGCGCGGCACGATTCGCATGGAGACGCCGGTGATGTATTTCTACTCTCCCAGCGATGCGAGCGTCTCGGTCAGCGTGGCTTTCTCCAAGGGAGTCATCACCGAGTGGTATCCCCATGCGGCGAGTGTTCAGCCCGCCGACCCCCTGCGCTACGTCAATTTGAGCCAGTTGCAGACGGATGGAAGCATTACGTGGAATGATGTCGCAGTATCTCCGAACATGACGGGCGAGTTCCCGCGCGAGGGTACGGCGAATCGCTACTACGCGGCGCGCGGGACCTCCTCCGCACCGCTTCGCGTCAATACCACGGCGGGTGAGCAGCAGGAAAAGTTCCTTTTCTATCGTGGCGTTTCGGCTGCTCCACTGCCTCTCGCCGCTGAGCAGACTTCCGATGGCAAACTGGCGGTCAAGAGTCTCAGCGGAGCGGAGATTCCCGCCCTCATTCTTTTCGAGCGCCGCGGCGAGCGAGTCGGCTACCGTCTTGAGCGCGCCCCCACGGATGAAACGGTGCTCGACCCTCCAGAGCTGACCAGCAGCGTCGATGCTCTGAGCAGCAGTCTGGAAGGGATTCTCGTCAATCAGGGTCTCTATCCCGACGAAGCCCAGGCCATGGTGAACACCTGGCGCGACTCGTGGTTTGAAGAGGGCAGCCGCCTGATCTACATCGTGCCGCGCAGGTTCGTCGACAGCGTTTTGCCTCTCACCATCAATCCCGCACCGGCGAAGATTGTGCGCGTCTTTGTCGGCCGGCTTGAAATCGTGACGCCCGCCACCGTGAAGACGGTCGAGACAGCCCTTGCCTCTCATGATGAAGTCACGCTGAATAAATACGGCCGCTTTCTGGAACCGATTCTCCAGATCGCCAGGGAGGAACACGCCGAGACCCCTCGCGCGCTGCGAACCAGTCGCTGATTTACACCCACGGCCGGTCGCGCTGAGCCGATTCGTGGGACTAGCCTGCGCCGGCTCGTTGACGCGCTTAAGTAAACGCCGGTGGGTGATTCCGCCGGGATGCGCCAAATTCCCCGCAAAACAGCCCCGATCCGAGGGCAAAAAAAAGTCAAAAATTTCGCTTGACATTGTTCTAGTACACTAGTACACTGGAACTCTAGATGAGAGAACAACGCGCCAATTCGCCCGCCCCGTTCCGCTTCACGCTCGATCTCCAGAGCGGTGTACCCGTCTACCGGCAGATTATCGATCAGGTGCAGGCGGGGGTGGCGACGGGTGTGCTCGAAGCCGGACACCAGCTTCCCACCGTCCGCCAAGTGGCGGTGGATCTGGCCATTAATCCCAACACCGTGCTGCGCGCCTACCGGGAACTGGAGATTCGCGGCGTGCTGGATACGCAGCAAGGCACCGGTACGTTTATTTCGCATCGCAAGGCGAAACCCGACAACTCGGAACGCGAGCGGCAGCTTGAGCAACTGGTGAACGAGTTTGTAGCCCGCGCCGGAGCCGGAGGGTTCACCCTCCAGGATGTCGCGGAAGTCTTGTTTGACCGTTACCCCACTCTGGGGAAGAGGAGGTAAGCCATGAGCGAGAAACTTCAAAAGATCAGTAGTGTGGGGATCACTGTCTTCGTGGCGTGCGTCATCGCCGGCGCAATTGGAACCGCGATTTGGAACCGTCCGTACCCCGCCGCCGTGGGGATCGTCGTAGGCGTTTACTTCCTGTTCGCGATCAAGATAGCTTCCCAATGGGAAAAGGTGGCGCTGCTGCGCTTTGGCAAGTACGTCGGCCTGCGCGGCCCCGGCCTCTTCACCATTATTCCCGTCGTGGACACGCTGAGCCGTTACGTGGATCAGCGCGTGCGCGTAACGAAAGTGACGGCGGAAACGGCGCTGACGCGCGACACGGTACCCGTAAACGTCGATGCCATCGTCTTCTGGGTGGTGTGGAACGCGGAGAAGTCGATTCTGGAGGTGGAAAATTTCATCGACGCCATCACCATGAGCGCCCAGACGGCCTTGCGCGAGTCGATCGGCCGCCACGAACTGGCGCAGATGATCACCGAGCGCGAAATCCTGGGCCACGAGTTGCAGCGCATCCTGGATGAGAAGACCAATCCCTGGGGAATCACCGTGCAGTCCGTCGAGATTCGCGATGTTCACATCCCGCAGGCGCTGGAAGACGCCATGTCGCGGCAAGCTCAGGCGGAGCGCGAGCGCCAGGCCCGCATCATCCTGGGGCAGGCCGAGACAGAAATTGCGGCCAAGTTCGAGATGGCCTCCAAAGTCTATGTCGACAATCCTGTGGCCCTGCACCTGCGCGCCATGAACATGCTTTACGAGGCCATCAAGGAAAGGGGCTCGATGGTCATCGTGCCCTCCTCCGTGGTCGAAACCATGGGCCTCGGCGGGACCATGGGCATCGCGGCTTTGGGCAAAGGGCAATAGCCGATTCGAGGGAGGCGCTATGCGAGGACTGGTTGGATTGCTCTTGGCGGCCACCCTGGCCGTGCCGGCTGCCGCCGCGGAATCACCCATCGCGGGAACGTGGCGAGGCAGGATGTACGATCTGCCGGCAATCGTCCTCACAATAAGGGACGACGGCGGGAAGTTGAGCGGCACCATCCTCTTCTTCTTTCTGCACCGAAATTCCGAGCATGACCCGTGGCAGGTGGATACGCAGCACTCGATTCCCTTGCCTCTGATCGACCCAAAGTTCGATGGGAAGGCACTCTCGTTCCAGGTCAGCCACAAAGAGGCCCATCCCCCGCGGACTCTCCACGACCCGCCTTCCTCCTTCCTAATGCGGCTTACGGGGAAGGGCGAAGCGGAGTTGCAGAATCTGACTGAGAAGCAAAGCCCCGCTCTGAAAATGGTCCGCGACGGCAAGTAATGCACCAGGGCTGGTTTGCGCGGTTGGTTCGACGAAGCCATCCAGAGGTCATGGGGGTCACCCCCGTGTCTGTGGTGGCGACCATGGCCATAAAAGGAGGAGAAGATATGAATTCGACTGCATTGAATCCTTGGGGAAGACCCTGGCGCCGGGTTTTGAGCGCAACGTTCGTGGTGTTGGTAACCATGCTGTTTGCCGCCCCCCTGTGCATCGCCCAGAAGCTGCAAAAGGGGGTGCACGTGGAGTTGGCGGCCACCCGCAATGCCGTGGCGATGCCCGATGCGGACAATGAAGGGGCCTTGATCATAGCGGTCACCCACAGCGGCAACGTGTACTTCGGAACCGATCCCATCACTCCCGCCGCCTTGGCGAAAAAGCCCGGTCTACAGGGGAAGTTGTACATCAAGGCTGACGCTCGAACTCCGTATGCCGACGTCGCGAAGGTTCTGGACGCTGTGCACACCGCCGGCGTCGCGGCGCCCAATCTTCTGACCGGCCAACATGAGACGCCACAACCCGGGAAGCTCATATCCCCGAAAGGTCTGGAAGTGCGGGTGGGTCCTCCGTTGCCCTCGGGCGCGGAATCAACCGTCGTGCAAATCCTTAGCTCGGGGCAGGGTTCGCCTCTGCTGAAAATCAACAACGAAGATGTTCCCTGGGCGAATCTCGAAACCCGGCTGAGGCAACTCCATAGCGAGAAAGCCGTTCTCCTGAAGGCCGATGGGAAATTGCCGTACGGCGATGTGGTGCACGCGATCGACGTATGCCGCGCGACGGGGGCTAAAGTCGTTCTGGCCACGCCCGCGACGTAGTGCGGACGCCGTTGGGTTGCGGTTGATGTGTTGGAGGAGCGTAGGGCAGACCTCCGCCGTTGAGGTCTGCGGCACTTCCTTAGACTCCCATCCCCAACCCAAGGGCAGGCGTCCGTCTTGGCGATTTGCGGCTTTTACGTTAGACCTGCGCGAAGCGCCTTGGAGTGCGGTCGCAGCAGCTACCGCCTTCTGTCTTTGCTTCATACCGCAATCTCGCAACCGAGGGAACCAGGAAGGCGGTAGCTGCTGCGACCGCACTCCAAGGCGGGCTTCGCCCGCATGGGGGAAAAAGGTGTCAGGAACCTTTTCCTCTCATGCTAGCGCGGTTCAAATCGCGGCCTGGACAGGGTCGTGGGCGGAAAGAGGCTTTGGCACGTAGCGCTTCACTTTGATACGTGACTCGCGGTCACGAGCCTCGGCAATCTCGAAAGCGGTCTGCATGCGAAGCAGGGTATCCATCCTGACCCCAAAAGCCTTTTCCACCCGCAGCGCCATGTCCGGCGAGAGCGCCGCGCGGGTATTGAGTAGGGCAGAGAGCGCGGGCCGGGTCACCCCCAGGACCTTGGCGGCTTTGGTAACCGTGAGGCCGAGAGGTTCAATGACCTCCATCCTGATGAATTGTCCCGGGTGAGCCGGGCGCGCCATACGCATCATGGTTTTCATTTCCTTTCAGTGGTAGTCCTCATAATCGAGGTCGAAAATCTCCTCATCCGTTGGGTCGATTCCGAAGGTGATTCGCCAATTGCGGGTGACCGTAAGACTCCAGATTCCTTTTCGATCACCAGTAAGCTGGTGCGCCTTCCAGCTTGGGACGTCGCGGAGTTCCTGTTCGTCATGCATCTCCTGCAAGAAGGTCAGGATGTTCCGGACCTTCTCCACGACAGCCGGAGCCAAGCCGGAAGGATCATTGCGCTGGATGAATCGGCGCAGTCCCCGATGAACCACGTTTCGGATCTTCACCAAGTAAGACTACACCAGAATCTGTATTGTGTAAAGATACGCTTTACAGCGGCCGCGGCCCGGGCTCTGGTGAGCGTGGCCTTTTCCTTCGACGACGAACCCACGGTCAATTCCCAAGGCGAATTGGCCGTGGCGACCTCCGGGTCACACAACCTCAGGCGCCGTTCGAACGGGTGAAGGCAATCACGAGATGCCGGGCTCCCGATTTCGCCGGGACAAGTTGCCCTACCCGGCGTTCCGCAGGGTGAATGCGGAACCGGGGGACGGCGAGCTGCCTTTTTGTAGCGCGGGTGTCCCCACCCGCGTCCTTGCGATCGAGAGAACGAATCGCGGGTGGGGACACCCGCGCTACAAGGCGAAAGGCGGGCGGTTCGCGAACCGCCCCCACGACGCGTGCGGAAATGGGCGATTCCGCGCTGTGCTGGCTCAATCCACCCTCTGCCCCCCCGATTACCGGCCCGATCAGACCGGACCGCCGGAGTTTCCGATCTGCCAAGTAGACAAATTGGACTGCGAACCGGACCTCATGAGCCTCAAAGGAAATTAGCCGAGGCTAGAATTTCACCCTGTGAAAACCCCGGGAATGGCGATCTGCAATTTGACCGCTTTAGGGGCGTTTCCTCCCTCCAGGACAATTTTTCTGGCCTATGGCATGGTGAGTGCTCGCCACCTACCCGGAGTTTGGCGCCTGCGCGAAATCACGCCCTACGGCTAGTTGAGAGGGTCTAGGCGCCGATAGGAGGTGTCAGGTGCCAGGTGTCAGGGCTTGGCGTCAGATGCCGGACTGGTTTTTGCAGGGTTTCCCCAGCAGCGAGCTCGCTGCCAGGTCCTGGTCCCTGACACCCGGCACCTGACACCTGCCCGTTTGAGAAAACCGCGGCTCTCCACGATGTACTAGAAACAAAAGGTGGTTAGTGGTTTAGAGTAAAAATGTCTGAAAGCTTTAAGCCATTAAAATAGCGAGAGTTAGGATGAAATATGGGAGCCAAGGCGGAAAAAACGGGCGCGGCTCTCCACGATGTACTAGAAACAAAAGAAATTAGCCTTGATGAGCGAAAATCTTGCAAGAATCTATCTTATTGGAAATAAGATAGTTAGTAAATTTTCGTTGGCTAGGCTCAAGGAATAAAAGGGGGAATAAAAAATGAGTCTGACCATCTGTAAGTTAATGAAAACAAATACAGAAAAAATGTCTGTTTTTCGCCTCTCCACGATGTTGATGAAAACACGCGAGTTAAACCGTTCTCTCCACGATGTTGATGAAAAGAAAGGGAGTTAAGCAAGGTGTCAGGTATCAGGTGTCAGGCCCCATCCCCCGAGACGGCTGCTTGGCAGTTTAGCCGAGAGAGTCCGGTGTGCGGAAAATCTGGCCGCGATGATGGCACCGGAAGATCGCCAGTCTGTGCATCTGCAAAGATTTGAGGACTCCTGCTTGCGGCGGGTGTGGCGCCTTATCAATGCCTTCGGGAAGGTCCGAGAGGGAATACTGCAAAAAAGAAAAATAAAAAAAGTACGTTCAAAGCCGGAATGTATATGAAAACAAAGGAAACGCTGACAAAAAGCCCGACAAAAGTCGGATATTTTTGTCTAAGTTTCGGACATTTTCGGCTAACCGACACGAATTTTGCAGAAATTCGGGGTGAATTGAGCATGAAACGAGCGTCGCGGGGGCACGGCCGCGGACGGCACAGCCATCGACACGCCCGGCTCTGCTTCGGGAGCGCCCCCCCTTGCCGGCTGGGATGTGCAGGCTGTTCCTTGCCAGGGTGACACCGGAGGCTGCGTTCTTTATGAATTTTCGACGCGAAGATGCCATGCGATTACTCCTTCCGGTCAGCTTGCCTTTTCACTGCTTGCCGATCGCAGAGCGGCCGCCGCGCAGGACGTATTTCTGGATTTTGCCCGTGGCTACGGCAGGGGACGGCGGGAGGCGTAACGGCTCGAGGGGCAGCCCACAACTTGACATAAATCCGACACGCATTACTTATCGCCATCAGCGCTGCAGGTCCGCTTGCAGGCGCTGTCTTGGCGGAGTATAAAACATGGTCTCCGGATGCGATCCAACGGCCGGGTAGGAAGTGACCACCCAGGGGGAACGATGAACCCAAAAGAAAGATCGACCTCGCGAATGACGCGGCAATCCTTTTTGAAAGCCACGGCCCTGCTGCCACTGGCCACGTTGCGTTCCGCTGTGGCCACGGCCACACCTCAGGGAGATACGGCCCCAGGCCTTCGTGAGCCGGCCAAATTGTTCAAGGTGGGAAACGCGCATTTCCAATTGCACCTCACCGCCGGTCAAGGTCTGAAGGTGGAGTTGGTCCACACGCCGTCCAGCATCGCTCTGGCCAGCGGAGACTATAGCTATTCCTTTGGTCAACCGATCTTGGTGGAAAGGTCCTCAATTGAAGAAAACAATTCCACGATGGTGAAGTTGGTGGGCGACCTTGGCAACGGCCTGGCGATGGGTCACCAGTATTCGGTGCCTCGCGACCAGCCCTGGGTGGAAGAGGTGATCACCCTCACGAACCGCAGTCACCACCGCATCGCCTTGCCGGAAGGGCGGTGCGGATTCGTGCTTCCCGTAAAGATGGTGGGCGACGCCGTCGAGTCCGCGCTGAAGGATTTCAAGTTCATCGCCGTTCCCTACCGGCGTGAGCCCACCGGCAACCGCACACAGTACGCCGATTACACCCTCGGGCAAGTGCTCTGCGAAGCGCGCAGTTCGCGGCTGCGGGCACAGTCCACCATCGGGCACTCTGACCAGGTCGTCTTGGCGAATGTTTACGGGATGGGAATCATCCAAACACTTTACCCGCAGTATGCCTCGGAAGGCTGGATCCTTACGGATGGCCGCCGGGGATTCCTGGTCACCAAATACAGCGCGGAAGGAATGGAGTGGGCTTTGCTTGACCGCGTTCCCTTGAGCGCGGAGCGCATCGGACTGCGCTGGGGAGGATACGGCATTTTTCAAGGCGATCCCGAAGCCGGCGCGTGGCTTGCCCCACAGGCGTCGCATCGATTCGGAATCACCCGCATCACGGCTTTCGAGGGCGGGATCGAGGAAGGGTTCTACGCTTTTCGCGCCGAGATGGAATCCCGAGGACACGGCTGCCCGAAAGGTTTTGATCCCCCGGTGCATTGGAATGAGCTCTACGACAACAAGCTCTTCTCGATGCCCGGTGGGGGAATGGACAAGCCCGAAAATCGGAAGAAGTACTACACGCTCGACGACATGAAGGAGGCGGCAGCGAAAGCTCGCGACATCGGATGTGAGGCGCTCTATCTCGACCCCGGATGGGACACGCTTTTTGCTTCCAAGATTTGGGATGAATCACGCTTGGGCAAATTGCGGGATTTCACCACGATGCTCCGGCAGGATTACGGCCTGAGATTGTCGCTTCACACGCCCCTTTCGGGTTGGTGCGACCCTTCCAGCTATGCACGGGATTTGGATCGGATGAATCGCGAGGGGAGCCGCGTCGAAAGGTCGTTGTGCGGCGCCTCGCGGCAGTATACGGAAGAAACGCTGCGCCGTTTGGAAGCGCTGGCGCAAGATGGCGCCACATTTTTTATGTTTGATGGGACCATGGATAATGGCGAATGCTGGGACCCTCACCACGGCCATCCCGTCCCCTCCGGACGCGAGGACCATGTTGCGGCCACCAATCGGCTGGCCTGCCTCGTCCACGCGAGGTACCCCAACGTCCTGATCGAAATGCACGACCAGATGCTGGGCGGCACCAGCCTGCGCTATGTGCCCACGTATTACGGACACGGTAAGCGGCCGCTGGAAGCAAGCGCGAGCAATACACACGGATTCGATACCGTGTGGGCGTTCGAGTTGATGTGGGATCCCATGACCGACCTGGTGGGCGGGCACAGCATCGCGCTCTACTATTACAACCTCGCCTATTCCCTGCCGCTCTACATCCACATCGACCTGCGAAAGGACAACGGCCAGTGCCTGATGTTCTGGTGGAACGCCTCCACGTGCCGGCATCTGGGGATCGGTGGAACCCACGCCGACCCCGCAGTCTGCAAGGCACAGAAGGAGGCCATGGCAACGTACCGGCAACTCGCGCCCTTCTTCAAGGCGGGCAAATTTTACGGCCTCGGCGAAATGGTGCACGTGCACATTCATCCCACAGAACACGCTGCGGTCATCAACTGCTTCAACCTCGAGGCCCAAACCGCCACCCGTCGCATCGAATTTGCGCCCTCGCGTTTCGGCCTCGATCATACGAAAGAGTACCGGGCGATCGGCGCCGCGGCCACTCGCCACGGCGAACTGTATCTACTCGATGTGGTCGTCCCCCCTTACGGCCATTCGCTGGTGGAGTTGCGCTGACTCAGGAATATCAGCCCTTATTCTCTTACAAGCAAGTCACCAAGGGGGATTTGGCCAGTTAGCGATTCATGTGAGATGCTGTCCTCTCCGGGCAGTTTTCACGGCGCAAGTACGACTATTGCGGAAAAATGTGACAAAATGCCCGCCACTTCGCGCCTCTTTGTTGCATTCTTCCTTGGTGCGTGTAAAATGGCTCCACTGCGTTGGCAGGCGTTCCTTGCAGGCTGCCGACGCGGTTCCTCCCGAGTCCCCGAGGGAGAATTATGCGCAGTTTCAATTCGGTTGGTCTTTCCCCCCGCGTCCGGTTGGCCGCGGTGACGACGGGGGTTTTTGCACTCTGCTGGTTGTGGAGCCCCACGCGGTTCGGCGCCGGTCCGCCTGACATTCCGCCTTCCGGGCAAGTTGCTTTGGAAAAAGCTCCCGAGGAAAGCCGCCCGTGCGTGAAGTGTCACATGGAAAGGGGCATCACGGGCAGCGCCATTCGTGACTGGCAATTGAGCAAGCACTCCGAAAAGGGCGTAGCTTGTGCGAACTGTCATATCCCCGTGAAGCAAGTGGCCCCGGGAATTCTGGCCACGGCCTCGGCCTGCGAAGACAAGCGCGTTCGACGCCGCGTTTCCCCGCGCAACTGTGCCGTCTGCCACCCCGACAAGTTCGAGCAATTCTCCCAGGGCAAGCATTCGGTGGCCTGGGGCACGATGATTTCCATGCCCACCACGGCCATGCAGCCCCACGCCCTGATTGAGGGCATGAAAGGGTGCGGAGGCTGCCATCGCATCGGGCTGGACGAAGGCAAGTGCGATTCCTGCCACACGCGCCACCGCTTCAATCCCGCGGAAGCGCGGCGTCCGGAGGCCTGCGTGACCTGTCACAATGGCTTCGACCATCCGCAGGCGGAGATGTACGCCACCTCCAAGCACGGATCGATTTACGCCATTGAAGGCACTCGCTGGAACTGGGACCTGGGGCTGAGCGACTGGTTCAAGAATCCTTATGAAGCCTCCGTCACGCGGCCGCGCACGCCGGTGTGCACCACGTGCCACATGCCCAACGGCGATCACAGTGTGCGCACCTCCTGGGGATTCCTCGGCCTGCGCCTGCCGGAGAAGGATGCGGAGTGGCTCCAGTACCGGCAGAAGATTCTGATTGGCCTGGGCATTCTCACCTCCGACGGCAAGCCCACGCCGCGCCAAAGCGTGGTTAAGATCGGCCAAGGCGCGCCCCTGTCTGCCGAAGAATGGCAATCCGAACGCGACCGCATGATCGGCGTCTGCACGGGATGTCACGCCCGCGCCTTCGCGCAGCAGAACCTGGAGGCTGCGGACTCCATCACCAAGCAATCGGACCAACTCGTCGCCGAAGCCATCGACATCGTCGAAGGCCTTTACAACGACGGCATCCTGGAGCGGCCCAAGGATCGCCCCCCTGTGCCCGACTTGCTGCGCTTCTACGATGTGAAGAACCCGATTGAGGAGAAGCTTTACACGATGTTTCTCCAACACCGCATGCGCAGCTACCAGGGCGCCTTCCACATGAATCCCGACTACCAGCATTATTACGGTTGGGCGGAAATGAATCGCGACCTGGCGGAAATTCGCCAGGACGCCGCGCAACTTCGCGCCCGGCACGGCAGGGGAGCCGGCGGGGGCAGGTGAGAAGGGCAAGTGAATGGCGTCTTGGCACACCGCAGCCCGGCAGCACCGGACATTGCGCCGGGCCGGACAATGGCAAGGTAGCGCCGCCCTTCAGGGCGGCACTTCCCGTTTTCGGTAACCGCGATTGGCAAGCCTGCGTGCAGCCTGGAGGTGCCGGGCTGAAGCCCGGCGCTACGAGAACCGTACGTTGCGGCAAGACACAGGACCGGACGTTGCGCCAAGACTGAGAACCGCACAAGAGCGCAGGCCGGGCATTGCGGGAGGTGGGAAACGAGGCGCCTGCCCCCTTCCCCTGCACCAAAAGCAAAAATTTCAAACGCGCAGACAGGAAATTCAGGCTTTTGAGTTTCCTCTTTTCATCCTGTCCACCCTGCCCATCCATGTGAGAATAGGTCATGCACATTGCAGGTAAGATCCTCCAACTCGCGCGGTACCCGGTGAAATCAATGCGCGGCGAGGCCCTCTCCGGTACCACGCTGACCTTGCAAGGAATACCGGAGGATCGGCGCTACGCGTTCGTCCAAACGGCATCGCGGACTGACTTTCCCTGGCTTACGGCCCGCCAACTCCCGGAACTGTTGCGCTACAAGCCGGCCGTGGAAGAGGAAAGTTCAGGGGAAATCGTGGTGACGGTCACCACTCCCAGCGGGGCGAAGTGGCCGGTGGACAGTGAGGAGCTGCGCCGGGAAATCGAGGCGCGCGCTGGCCGAACCCTCTATTTGTTGCGTAACGGACGCGGCTCGTACGATGCCGCTCCCATTTCCATCATCAGCCGCCAGACGATTGCACGCATCGCGGAGGAAAGCGGGACGGAAGAAAACCCCTGGCGCTTTCGCCCCAACCTGCTGGTGGATTTGCAAGAGGGTGGACCCTTCGAAGAGTCGAGTTGGGTGGGGGGATTGTACGTGTCGGGGACACCGCGCGGATTGCCATCCTCAAAGTCGATCAGCGTTGCGTGATCATTACCTTGGACCCGGAAGGCGGTGAGTCGAGCCCCGGCATTCTGCGCTGTGTCGCTCAAAACCACGGGATGTGCGCCGGCGTCTACGGGACGGTGCTTACCCCCGGCGAAGTTCGCGCCGGCGACCCTGTTTGGATTGAGACTTGAGTGGGGAAACCCCGCGGCTTTTCACTTTTGCCATTTGCAATTTGCCTTTTGACTTGTTCTTCCGGCTGGGTCAACTCGCCCCCTACCGCATCGAATCTCCCGCCAGCCCCCAGAAACCCTTTACGTAATATGACGAAATGACATTGCCAAAAAAGTGGCAGATCACCCATCACTCCATGACTCGATCACGCGATCCCAAGCCCGGTACGTGCCCACCTCCCGACCAGATCGGGACAAGCTCCGGCCGGCGCTACTCGATCGTAATCTGGAGATGACTGAGGTAAACTCACCGCCACGATTTGGGCTGCCGCTTTGGAGGTGTGCGCATGAACATACCCAACGGGTTCGATAACGGGGCCAAGGGAGCGAGATCGATTCGCCGCAGGTTACTTACCACCGAGTTGGCCGCCGCCGTGCTGCTCACGATCTCCTTATCACCGGCGGTGCTCATGGGAGCCGCGGAGGGCGGCACATCCTGCGAGAACCTGACGACGCTGTCTTTACCGCACACGACCATCACACTCGCCCAGTCCGTGCCGGCCGGAGAATTCACCCTGCCGCCTCCCGCCAACGCGCCGCCGGGTCATACCGAACCGCCGATCAAAGACCTTCCCCGTTTCTGCCGAGTCGCGGCCACTGCCAGTCCCACCTCCGATTCGGTCATAAAATTCGAAGTCTGGATGCCGGCCGCGAACTGGAATGGCAAATTCCAAGGCGTGGGCAACGGCGGTTGGGCGGGGAAGATTTCTTACGGAGCACTGGCCGCTGGTCTCCGCAGCAATTACGCCACCGCTTCCACCGACACGGGTCACGAGGGCAACGGCGAGGACGCCAGTTTTGCTTTCGGTCACCCGGAAAAGCTGGTGGATTTCGCCGAGCGCTCGGTCCACGAAATGACCGTGCAAGCCAAGGCACTGATCGCGGCCTACTATGGCGCGGCCCCGCGATACTCCTACTGGAATGGCTGTTCCAGCGGCGGCCGGCAAGGGTTGGTGGAGGCGCAGCGCTATCCCCGCGACTACAACGGCATCGCGGCGGGCGCCCCGGCAAATTACTGGACCCACCTCATGTTTGCCACTCTCTGGCCTGCCCAAGCCGATCTGATCGATCCGGCCAGCTACATTCCGCCCAATAAATATGGCCTGATCCAGCAAGCGGCGTTCGCAGCCTGCGACGCCCTGGATGGGGTTAAGGACGGCATTATCGACGATCCCACACGCTGCCACTTTGATCCCGGGGTGCTTGCCTGTAAAGGCGCTAACGCCGCCGAATGCCTCACCCCGCCCCAGGTGAAAGCCGCCCGCATGATTTATGCCGGGCCCACCAATCCCCGCACCCGCCGACAAGTCTTTCCCGGCCTCGAGCCGGGCAGTGAATCCGGTTGGAAAGCGGAGGCGGGAGGGCCGCAACCCTTTCCCATCGGCCAAAGCTACTTCCAATACGTGCTGTTCAAGAACCCGCAGTGGGACTTTCGCGACCTCAACTATGACCAGGATGTGGCGCTGGCGGATAAAGCTGACCACGGCCTTTTGAATGCCATCAACCCTGACCTCAAAGCCTTTCGGGATACCGGTGGCAAGCTCCTGCTCTATCACGGTTGGATCGACAGCTCGATCGCCCCCGGCAATAGCGTGAATTATTATCAGAGCGTGCTGACCTTCCTGGGCGGCCAGGAAAAGACGCAGAGTTTCTTCCGCCTGTTCATGGTGCCGGGGATGGGACACTGCGGTGGCGGGCCCGGCCCGAGCGTCTTTGACCGCGTCAGCGTGCTCGAACAGTGGGTGGAACACGGCACGGCGCCCGACAAGATCATCGCCGCGCATCGCACCAAAGATGTCGAGGATATGACCCGCCCTCTCTGTCCCTACCCCGAAGTTGCCAGGTGGAAAGGCTCGGGTAGCACCCACGACGCCGCCAACTTTGTTTGCGTGAGGAAGGACCAGCAATAAATTCGCGCGACATCGGGAAGAACCTGCGAAAAAAATCGGTGTCGCGATTTGTTGCGGCGGTTTCCGGCCGCTGCCTTAGGGGCATCCCTCGTGGGCGCCCCTATGAGAAGCGGGGCGGCGAAGCCGCAACCAACGGCGTGGCATGGCCGTCCCGGCCATGACCGGACACGGGCGGGACGCCCGTGCCACGTCGCGTGGGGGCCAGCCGTGCTGGCCCTGGGCCGAACGCTGTTCGGCCCTACAAGACCCCCAAAGCCCTCGCCTCAAGCCTCCCTCGCTTCATGCCGCCCTCGTCTCCTTGGAGCACTCTCCGGGATCGATGGGTAACCGGACATAGAAGGTCGTTCCCTTCCCCACTTCACTGTCAAAGGTCAGAGTTCCTTTGTGGCGATCCACCACCACCGACCGGGAAATCGCCAAGCCCTGGCCTGTTCCGCGTCCCACTTCCTTGGTGGTGAAGAAAGGGTCGAAAACCTTGTTGCGGTTGGCTTCCGGAATCCCGCAGCCGGTGTCGCTGATGGTGACCAGAACGGTGTTGCCTTCCGCCTGGGTGCGAACCCGGATGGTGCCTTTGTCGAAGGTGTTCTTCACGACTTCGCCGATGGCGTGCGCGGCGTTCACCAGAAGGTTCAGGAAAACCTGGTTCAAATCCCCCACGTTGCAAACCACCATCGGCAACTCACCGAATTCGGTTTCGACGTTGGCCACATACTTCAGCTCGTTGCGCGCCACCGTGAGCGTACTGAGGAGCGCCCGGTTGAGGTCGTGGGCGGCCATTTGCTTGCTCTCCGGGTGAGCAAACTCCTTCATGGCGCGCACGATGGTGGCGACGCGGTCCACCCCCTCCAGGGTTTGGGTAATGGCGCGGGGAACCTCCTCCAGCAAAAAGGCGCAATCGGATTCTTCTTCCACGCGCTGCACTTCGGCCAGGAACTCGGGGCCGGCGGCGCCGGAGGCAAGGGCGGAGCGGAGTTCCTGGTACTTGCTCAAAAGGGATTGGAAGGACTCAAAAGACTCCTGGAGGAAGCGCGTGTTATCACCTACGAACTGGATGGGGGTATTGATTTCATGAGCGATTCCCGCCGCCAGGCGCCCGACGGATTCCAGTTTCTGGACGTGGCGCAATTCCATTTCCACCGCTTCGCGGCCGGTGATGTCGCGGCCAATGCCCTGCAACCCCACCGGCTTTCCATCTTTGTAAATCACGCCCGGTTTTACCTCCAAAATCACCCGGCGGCCATCCTTGGCCCTGACCTCGATTTCCGCGTTGACGTCGGATTCTCCTGCCAGCAGTTGCCGGCGCCCCTGTTTGACCCGGTCCCAGTGTTTGGGGTCGACAAGATCCCAAAGACGCAGTTGGGTGGCCTCCTCCCGAGAATACCCCAAAACCTGTTGCCCCACCCGGTTGAGTGACGTTATGCGGCTCTCCAGGTCCGTCGTGTAGACGATGTCGCTGGCATTTTCGAACAGTTCACGATACCGCTCCTCACTTTCGCGCAACTCCTCCAGAGTCGACTTCCACTCGGTGATATCAATGCAAGTACTCTCGATGATGGGGGAGCGGCCATCGGCGTCGTCCACCAGGGTGGCGTTCTCGATGACCCACAGGGTGCTGCCGTCTTTTCGTTGCAGGCGCGTCTCCCGGTTGCTGAGTCTCTTCTCGGCTTTCAACTCAGTGACGAAGGCCTCGCGTTCCGCCGGGGCAATGAGGGTGCCGGTTATCTGCCGGCCCAGCAAGTCCTTCCGGGAGCCATAGCCCGACATGGTGGCCATGGCCTCATTGCAGTCCAGCAGGCGGCCATCCAGCGAGGTCAAGCAGACACCGGCAAGGTTGCGCTCGAAGAGGCGTTGAAAGCGTTTTTCCAGGGCCGCTTCGCTTTCCAGCCGCTTGCGGATCAGTTGCGTCTGGCTGCGCACGCGGCGCCGCAGAACGGCCACCCAGCACAGCACCGCCAACACGGCTGACATGAGCATGGCCAGGGCCACCAGGCCTTTGCGCAGAGTCCACCACGGCGGGCGCTTGAGGACGACAACGTCCGCCGGCGAGCGGAGAAGAAGGCTGAAGGCCCGGGGTACCCGGTTGGCATTTACTTCAATCTGGCGGATGCCGGTCAGTTCCAGCAGACTGCCCGGACCGAACGCCCCCAGGGACTCCGCGCCATTGGGTTTTTCCATTTCCGCCCGGAAGGTAATATCTCCTTCCTGAAGCTCCAGGACTTCCTGGCCTTCCCGGCCTGTCCGGTTCAGCAGATAGGCTGAAAGCCTCACCAAATCGGCGTCATGATCGCCTTGGAGCGCCTTCTGAACACTTAGGGTGGTGGGTTGGGGCAGCGAACCGACGCCAATCTTCCGGAATACCGCATCGCGCATGACCGGCGTGTATTCGCCCCGGTCAGGGAAGCCGATCACATCCACCAGATCGCCGACTTGCACCGAGGCCATGCCGGCATTGAGACGCGATGCGGCATTTTGTGGCGCCTTAGCCATGGGCATACTCAGATGGATTAATAGCGCCCCATCCTGATCGCGGATATAAAGGAGCTCCGAGCCCTGGTAGGTCACGACGCCTTGCACGCGCACGCGGTGGGTAAATGCGCCCTCGGGAGTGAACCGCAAGAAATAATGGATGGGGCGCACCGGCAGGGAAAGGAGCTCACCGGAAGGCCGTCGAACAACCTGAATCCCACTCCGACTTGGAACAAGTATCTGGAAACCGGTGAACAGCCCCCCGGGCGTGTAAGTGCCCGCAAACACACCGCGCACGCGGACGACGGAGTCGACAAGGTCGGCGGGAGGAGCCCCATAGCCGGGGGCGAAGACCCTGAACTGGTAGGCGCCCGCGGAAGCATTCAGCGTCAGATCCGTTCCGCGCTCGGCCGCCGACCGCACCACGGCCTCCACTTCCACCCACTGGCTGTCCTGGCGACCGGAGGCGAGTTCGTCGCCGGAGACTCGGCGGGGGACCGGCAAAGGCGCCTCGCCAAGAATCCGGACCTGTGCCTTGTCAATTTCCGGAGAGAAGTCGCCGACTCCGGCGGTGCCTTCAACCTCCACCAGTTGCCCGAACCGCAGATTCAAATTGAACCTTTTGGGATCAACCCAGACACCGGCGGTCGAGTCCTGGATGAACAGGTCCCCATCAGCAAAGTGGCAGTAGGTCACGACGGCGCGGATTCGAACCGGATAACCCCGCTTGGCCTGCTCCAGCGTCAACCCACGGATTTGCTGGATGTGCGTGAGCGTAGACATGCTCCCCGCAGTCGGCAAGTCAACACGAGCGGCGCTCTGCTGAGTCTCTTGCGCTCCCCGGAGGAGCCCCCAGGGCAGGGTGGTGAGCAGGACATATAGCCAGCAAAATCCCGCCCTGGGGTGGGCAGCAAAGAAATTGCCGCACATGCGGATGCGCCGTGCCCGCCCCCTTTCGAAAATGTCGACACCCGTGGAAGTCATTTTCCCGACCTGCGATGGAGACAGCTCCATAGGCTTTATCGGCAAATCCGACTCACAACTTGAACATAAGAAAAGGGCCTTGGCCCCTCCCGCGCGTGCGTCCCAGGGCCAGGGAGAGGGAAAAACCGGCACGAGGGATCAAGGGTCTTCCTCGCGTGGCAGCCGCCCCTGACCTAAAGAAAACTGCGTCTGATCCGATTAGCTAAGAGAGGCGCCGTAGCATAAGGGGGGGCGAACCCCCATTGGGTTGACGCCAGCAGCGACGGCAGTACAGGGCGGCGTTCACTGCGGTATTCAGTGGGAGAACCGGATGGAGGAGCCTCGCCCCGCGTTAAAGAAAATCAAAAAGGGGGCCACGTGGCCCGCATGGCGCACCCCATTGAGTTGGGAAGAGAGTCATCCCATGAGGCGAAGTATTTCCCATCTGGCGATGCTGATGGCGGTCCTTTGGATCACCGGGGCGGCTTTCGCCCAGGACACATCTTCCATCACCGGGACGGTGCGCGACAGCTCGGGAGCGATTGCTCCCGGGGCGCTGGTGGAGGTCAGCAACCCGGCGCAAGGCTTGACGCGCACCACCCAAACCAATAATGAAGGGGCGTTTCTGTTGGCGGGTTTGCCTGCGGGCAATTACAACCTCAACATTTCGTGCCCTGGGTTCAAAGTGTACCGGGTTGAAAATGTCGTCCTGCGGGCGGCGGAGAAAGCGCGTGCGGACGCGAGTTTGGAATTGGGGGCAATTTCCACTCAAATCACCGTGCAGGGGGAAACCGTTGCGCAAGTGGACACGCAAACGGCTCAACTGGGCGGGACAGTTACCGGGCAACAGACTTCGCAACTGGAATTAAACGGCCGTAATTTCACCCAGCTCATTTCCCTGGTGCCCGGCGTCAACAACCAAACCGGCCAGGACGAGGGAACGGTGGGAGTTTACGGCAGCGTGGCTTACAGCGTGAATGGGGGAAGGACGGAATACAACAACTGGGAACTGGACAGCGTGGGGATAGTGGATTCGGGCAGCGCCAGCACCCTCAACGTTTACCCCAGCATCGACGCCATCGCGGAAACCGCAGTGCTGACCTCCAACTATGGGGCGCAGTATGGAGAGAACGCTTCCGGAACCATTCTTGCCATCACCAAGTCCGGCACCAGCCAATTGCACGGCGCGGTTTACGAATTCAATCGCAACGACGTCTTCAATGCCCGGAGTTTTTTTGATGTCGACCGGCCGCCCTACAAGAAAAATGACTTTGGCTACACCCTCAGTGGCCCCTTTTCCCTTCCCGGGATCTACAACCCGGGCAAGGACAAGACGTTCTTCTTCTGGTCGGAGGAGTGGCGGAAGGAAGAAAACCCCGATACCTTCAATGTTCAAGTGCCTTCCCTCCAGGAGCGGCAGGGGAATTTCTCCGATCTCTGCCCGGGCCCGGATTGCCCCGTCAACCCTGTCACGGGTTCGCCGTTCAACGGCAATCAGGTGCCTGTTGACCCCAACGCAGAGATTCTCCTGGGAAGGATTCCGGCCCCCAACTACGGCACCGGCGCGAACTCATTCTACCGGGCTTCCCCTTCTTTCCCCACGGATTGGCGGGAGGAATTGGCGCGGGTGGACCAGAACGTTACCCCCACCTTGCGCCTGATGGCCCGCTACATCCACGATTCGTGGCAGACGGTAACCCCCACTCCTCTTTGGAGTACGAGCAGCTTCCCCACAGCCAGTACGAACTTCCGGGGCCCTGGCGCAAGCATGGTGGCGCACTTGACGGCGGTCACCTCCCCAACCCTGCTGAATGAGTTCATTTTCGGTTACAGCGAGGACTACATCGTTGTTCAAAATAAGGGTTACTGGCAGCGGCCGTCGGGCATGACCATGACGGGCTTGTTCAACAACGGGTTCGGAGGCACGCTGCCGGGAATTTCGCTGTGCTGCAACGAGGAAGATATGGGCGGCAACGGGATGGTTGAGGATTCGGGGTTTGTGAATCCCGCCAATCCTAATTTCAACTCGAATCCGGTTTATACCTTTCGCCACAATCTAAGCAAGATCATGGGGACCCACAACTTGACTCTGGGCGCCGACTTCATTGCTTTCCAGAAGAACGAACAAAATGGAGCGACCCCGGCTTATGAGCAGGGATTTCTAACCTTCAGCACCTCCTCCGCCGTGACCACCGGCAATGCCCTTGCGGACATGTTCACGGGGAGCATTGCGCGCTTCAAGCAACTCAATCAGGAGCTCAAATATTATAATCGCTACAAAATTCTGAGCCCTTATCTGCAGGACGACTGGCACGCGACACGCCGACTTACCCTGAACCTGGGCCTGCGGGTGGAATTGTTTGGCACCTTCCGGACCAAATATGCCAACGAATATAACTTTGATTTGGCGGCGTACAACCCCGCGAACGCGCCGGAAATAGATGTCGATGGATCCCTCACCGGGCAAGCGGGTGCGCTGATCCCCGGGGTGGGAAATCCTTACGATGGCATGGTCCAGTGCGGCGCGAGCGGGGTGCCCGCGGGATGCATGAAGGGACACCTCTTCAATCCCGCCCCGCGCCTGGGGTTCGCCTGGGACCCCACCGGCAAAGGAACCACCGCCCTGCGCGGCGGGTACGGCATCTTCTATGAGCACACCAACGGGGACGAAGCCAATGCCGAATCCCTGGAAGGCACACCGCCCCTGGCCCAGACTCCCTCCGCTTACGACGTCGTGGGGTACACGAATATCGGCGGGGGAGCAGGAGTGCTTTTTCCTCTCGGCGTCACCTCGATAGAGAACCAGATCCGTTGGCCTTACGCGCAGCAATGGAACGTTGCCGTGGAGCACCATCTCGGCGCAGGCTTCGTCCTGAGTGCCGCCTACGTGGGCAGCAAGGGGACGCACTTAACCGGCCAGCGGGACTTGAATCAGCTACCGCCCGTCCCCGCCTCCCAGAATCCCTTTAAGGCGGGCCAGCCCATTACCAGTGACATCTGCGGCGCGGGCCCGCCGTTTGTCGTCAACCAACAGACCGTAAGCGGGCAGGCCGCCACCAACCTGGGCGTCGCCTGTGGCGCCGATCCGGACCCGTACCGGCCCGTTTCCGGCTACGGGGATATTACTTCCCTTGCGACCCAGGCGAATTCCACTTATAACGCCCTGCAAATTTCTCTCCGCCGAACCGTTGGCCGTCTGAACCTCAGTGCGGCCTATACTTACAGTCATTCGCTTGACGACTCCTCGGACCGCTACGACGCGTCCTTTGTCAACTCCTATGATCTTCGGCAGACCTACGCCAACTCCAACTTTGACCAGCGCCATGTCCTTAACGTGAGTTATGTCTATAATCTCCCCTCGGCCGGCAAATCCGGACTGCTCCATAGCACGGCGGGCGGATGGCAAGTGTCGGGGATTACTTCCCTGCAAACAGGGACTCCCTTCAGTGTTATGAATGGAGTCATCGGAGATAACGCCGGGGTGGGAAATGGAATCACTCTCGGCTCCTCCGGTGCGGCGTCTTTCCCGGACATCATCGGAAACGTTCACGCCCCACCCGTGCAGAAAAACGTGCCGGGCGTTTGGGGGCCGCTCCTTTACAACCCCGCCGCTTTCGGGGCTCCGCAGGGCCTGACGTTCGGAGATGCCGGCAGGAATATTCTCACCAATCCCGGCCGTTTCAATTGGGACATGGGATTGTTCAAACAGATTCCCCTGCCCATGGAAAAGGTTCACCTGCAATTCCGGGCTGAGGGGTTTAATCTTCTCAATCATCCTCAGCTTTATGTGACGTCACCCACCGCCACCGGGAATGTCGTTACCACCGGCTGTTATGGCGGGCCCAACAATTCCGCGGGAGATCCCGGCTGTTTGGCAGGCAGCACTTTCCTGCGCGCCACCGGCGCGCATCTGGGCAGAATCTATCAGCTAGGTCTTAAACTGATGTTCTGAGCATGGCGCCATCAGCTCGGATCAGGCTCAGCCCGAGGTTCTCACTCATCATGATGCCAGGGGAAAAGCGGGAGATTACCGCTACCTATCGGCAAAGTGATTTCCAGGGGACGTCTCCCACCTTCGAAATCGAGGGGTGGAATGTGGAGCGGGGAAGTTTCTAAATCGTAAATTCGCGATGACTGAGGTAAACTCACCGCCACGCTTGGGGATGCCGATTGCGAGGTGCGCGCATGAACATGCCGAACGGGTTCGAGAACGACGCCCGGGGGGAGCGATGGATGGGCGGCAAGTTACTTGTCGCCGAGCTTGCCGCCGCGGTGCTGCTGACGGTCTGCTTATCACCGGCGGTGCTCAGGGGAGCGGCGGAGGGCGGCACATCCTGCGAGAGTCTGGCGTCACTGTCTTTACCTCACACCACCATCACGCTTGCCCAGTCCGTGCCCGCCGGGGACTTCACCCCGCCGCCTCCCTCCAACGCGCCGTCGGGGCATACCGAAACACCCATCAAAGACATTCCCGGCTTCTGTCGCGTCGCGGCCACGGCCAGTCCGAGTTCGGATTCGCTGATCAAATTCGAAGTCTGGCTGCCGGCCGCCAACTGGAATGGCAAATTTCAGGCCGTGGGCAACGGCGGTTGGGCGGGAAGAATTTCCTACGGAGGCTTGGGCGCGGCGGTCCAGCACAATTACGCCACCGCCTCCACCGACACCGGGCACGAGGTCGCAAACGGCAGCTTTGCCATCGGCCACCCCGAGAAGATGCTCGACTATGGTTACCGCGCCATCCACGAGATGACCGTGCAAGCCAAGGCGATTATCGCCGCCTACTACGGAACGGGGCCGCGCTGGTCCTACTGGAACGGCTGTTCCACCGGCGGGCGGCAGGGGCTAATGGAGGCGCAGCGCTTTCCGCGCGATTTCAACGGCATCGCGGCCGGCGCGCCGGCGGCCTATCGCACCCATCTTCAGTTCGCCAGTATGTGGGTGGCCAAAGCCACTCTGGAGGATCCCGACAGCTACATTTCCCCCGGCAAATATCCCCTGATTCACGCCGCGGCGCTCCAAGCCTGCGACGCTCTGGACGGCGTCAAGGACGGCATCATCGATGACCCCACGCGCTGCCATTTCGACCCTGCAGTGCTGAGCTGTAAGGGTTCGGACGCACCCGATTGCCTTACTCCCGCCCAGGTGGAAGCGGCCCGGCTGATTTATTCCGGCCCCGTCAACCCGCGCACCGGCGCGCAGATTTTCCCTCCGTTCGAACCAGGCAGCGAACTCGGCTGGGGCGTCAACGCCGGGGGACCGCTGCCGCGGGATATCGGGCTAAGTTACTTCCGCGATGTGCTTTTCAAAAACCCGCAGTGGGACTTTCGCAACCTCAACTTTGACTCGGACGTATCCCTGGCGGACTCCGAGGATCGCGGCGTCGTCAACGCCATCAACCCCGACCTCGGACCTTTCCAGTTGGCCGGCGGCAAGCTCCTGCTCTATCACGGCTGGGCGGACAATCAGATTCCTCCGCTGGGGACGGTGAATTATTACCACGACGTGGTGGCCACCATGGGAGGTGCGGAGCAGACGGGAACTTTCGCGCGCCTCTTTATGGTGCCGGGAATGGGACATTGCAGCGGCGGCCCCGGCCCCGACGTCTTCGACAAAATGGGCGTGCTCGAACAGTGGGTGGAACATGGAGTCGCGCCCGAGAAGATCATCGCCGCGCATCGCACCAAAGGCGCGGAGGACATGACCCGCCCCCTCTGCCCATACCCCGAAGTTGCCAAGTGGAAAGGCTCGGGCGGCACCAACGACGCCGCCAATTTTGTGTGCGTGAGGAAGGAACGCCCTTGACATCTTCTGACAATCAGATAATCTGAAGACATGGCATTGAAAACAGTCCACGCTGGAGAGAGGATCGGACGCGTAGGTCAGCGCCGGCAGGTGGTGATCCCGCGCGAGATGCTGGAAACGTTTAATATCCGCGAAGGCGATTTTGTGGCTTTTCGGAAGCAAGCGGATGGCGTGCTCATCAAACCGAAACGGGTAGTTGACCCTGATGACGTCCTTACCCACGAAGAAAGTGGGCTGATTGCGAAAGCGCGCCGCGAAATGCGAGCAGGAAAGTTCATCCCCCTAGCCCAGCTCGAGTATGAACTGGCTCATAAACGGTCACCGCGACGCCGCAAAACAGCTTGAGGCGATCCCGCCCGATCGGCGGGGCCGGATCCTGAACGATATTCGGGAGCTTGCCAACGATCCCTTTGGCGGCCTTGTAAAGCCGCTGAAGGGCAAAGCCCATAAAGGTCTCTACCGAAAGGTCTCGGGCCGCTACCGCATCATCTTCGAGCCCTTCCATGCAACGCATACGGTGCACGTACTCGGCGTCTTACTACGCAATGAGGCGACGTATAAATAAGAGCAGAAAAACCGCGGCGTCATGCCGCTCGGCGCGGCATGACGCGCTACCTTCTTGGGATCAGGGATTCGGGGTTAGGGATCCGCTCCCACGCTAAGTATTCAGCAATCAGCAATCGGCAATCACCAATCCCCCTTCTTACGCCTCCGCCAACAAGGCCGGCACATCTTTTGCCATGGCTCGCCATTCGGGGAGCATCTCCCCGGCCCCCAATTTGGTTAATTCCTCCTGGTAGTTCTCCATGTTGTAAATTGCCGGCTTCCCGTTGGAAGGCTCTTCCATCTCATGGGCCAGGAGATTGGCGGCATAGACCGCCGAAACCGCGTCAAAGTTCTGGTGCGGGACGCGGTTGGGGCCGTGGTGAAGGGCAACGGCCTCCACCACCGAGTAAGGTAATCCCCACAACCCCAGGAGATAGGCGCCAATTTCGGCATGGCTGAATCCGTTGGCGCGTTCTTCCACCTTATTAACCGGGCAGTGCTCCTCATGCGCCTCCGCCAGCATCGTTTCAAAGTGCGCGGAGAGCTTCCAGGCCATGACGAGTTTGCCTACGTCGTGGAGCATTCCGGCCACCATCGCAATGTCGGCAAGGTGTTTGGGTACGGGCAGGCGGGCGGCAATGTGCGCGGTAAGCTGGGCATGGTGCTGGAGCTTCTCCAGGGAAAACCCCGGCAGATCTCTTTGCGGTTTGAATGCCCGGAAGATCTCCACGGACAGCACCAGGTTCTTGAGAGTATTGATGCCCAGGTAGCTCACCGCCCCCTGGATGTTGGTCATGGAGTGGGAAATGCCGAAGAAGGCGGAGTTCACCAACTGCAGGACTTTGGCGGAAATCCCCACGTCCTGCTCGATGATTCGGGAGACTTTCAGCAGCGTTACATCCGGGTCCACGATCGCCTGCATGAGGGCTTCATAGGTGCGGGGGAGCGAGGGCAGGTCCCCCAGGGCGGTCACCGTGCGGCGGATCGAGTCATCGCTCAGCAGCGCCTTAAGGTGGCAGGCACGTTCGATGGCGACGCGCAGCATTTCGGCATCGCAGGGTTTGGCCAGAAACTGATGGGCAACAGGAACCACCCGCAGCGCTGTGGAGAGTTCCGTGTGGCCGGAAAGTACGATGCGCACCACGTGGGGATAATGCTCGCGCACGTGGCAGAGCAACGCGGCGCCATCAATGCCAGGCATCCGCATGTCAGTGACAATGACATCAAAGGGCAGAGCCTCCATCATGGCCAGCGCCGCCTCGCCGCCGGGGGCGAAAGCCATCTCCCACTCGTGGCGTTGGGGGCGCAGCAAGCGCCGCAGCCCCTCCAAAATCCTGGGTTCGTCGTCTACAAAAAGCACTCGTCTCATGGCGCCCTCGTTTCCTTGGAACATTCCCCGGGATCGATGGGTAAGCGGACGTAGAAGGATGTTCCCTTTCCCACTTCGCTCTCAAAGGTCAGAGCCCCCTTGTGCCGATCCACCACCACCGTGCGGGCAATCGCCAACCCCTGTCCCGTTCCTCGTCCCACTTCCTTGGTGGTGAAAAAGGGATCGAAAACCTTGGGACGGTTGGCTTCCGGAATACCACAACCCGTGTCGCTGATCGTTACCAGAACGGTGCTCCCCTCCGCCTGCGTGCGAACCCGGATGTTGCCTTTCGCAAAGGTGCCTTTCACGACATCGCCGATGGCATGTGCGGCGTTCACCAGAAGGTTCAGGAAAACCTGATTCATATCCCCCACGTTGCAAATCACCATCGGCAACTCACCGAATGCGGTTTCGACGTCGGCCACATACTTCAGCTCGTTGCGCGCCACTGTAAGGGTACTCAGCAGCGCCTTGTTGAGGTCGGCGGCGGCCATTTCCTTGCCCTCCGGGTGGGCGAACTCCTTCATGGCGCGCACGATGGTGGCCACCCGATCCACTCCCTCCAGTGTCTGGGTGATGGCGCGGGGAACCTCCTCCATCAAAAATGCGCAATCGGATGCTTCCTCCACGCGTTGCACTTCAGCCAGCAGTTCGGCGTTGGCGGAACCGGAGGCGAGGGCCGAGCGGAGTCCCTGGTACTTGCCCAAAAGGGATTGGAAGGACTCGAAAGACTCCTGGAGAAAGCGGGTGTTATCTCCCACGAATTGGATGGGGGTATTAATTTCGTGGGCAATTCCCGATGCCAGGCGGCCCACGGATTCCAGCTTCTGGGCGTGGCGCAGCTCCATTTCCGCCGCGTCGCGGCCGGTAATATCGCGCGCAATGGCCTGCACGCCAACGGGTTGGCCGCCCTTATAGATGAGGCGCGGTTTCACTTCCAGCGTCATCGGGCGGCCATCCTTGCGTGTCACCTCCACCTCAAACTTGAGGTCCGCGTCGCCTGCCCATAGCCGCTTCCGCGAGCGCTCGACAATTTCCCAATGCTTGGGGACCACCAACTGCTTTAGGTCGAGCTGTGTAGCTTCCTGCGCCGAGTACCCCAGAATGCTCTGACCCATGCGGTTGAGGGACGTCACACGTGTGTCCAGGCCCGTCGTATAGACGATGTCGCTGGCATTCTCGAAGAGTTCGCGGTAGCGCTCTTCCGAGGCGCGCGTTTCCTCCTCGGCGCGCTTGCGCTCCGTGATGTCGCGCGCGAAGGCAAAGCTATATTCCTTCCCCCCGAACTCCAGGTAGTTGGAAGTTACCTCTACCGGGAAAGCCCTTCCCTGCTTGGTTTGGTGATGGGTTTCTAAATTCATCGCGCCGAGGGCTTTGACTTTCGCCCATGCCCACTTCCAAGCCTCGGGAGGGACATCCGGATCGATATCCGGGATCGACAAGGAAAGGAGTTCCTCGCGGGAACGCCCTAGAGATCGGCAAGCCGCCTCGTTGACGTAAACGATCTGGCCCTGCGGGTTCATCCAAAAGATAGCATCCGAGGCGTGCTCCATGGAGAATTGCGTCAGTTGAAGTGTTTCCTCCGCCCGCTTGTGCTCAGTGATGTCGCGGACGGTGGCCTGGAGAATCGTTTGTCCCCGATAGATCATCCGGGTGAGCGCCACGGTGGCAAAGAACTCCTCACCGCTGAACTTCCGGTGGGTCCACTCGAAGAAATTTGTTCCCGTCTCCATGGCCGCGGCAATCATCTGGGGAGCCTTGACCGAGGACAAGGCGCCATCTGGCTGATGTTCCGGCGATAAACGCCAGGGGGCTGCAGCCACAAACTCTTGCTCATCTTTCGCCCCGAACAGGTCGATGGCGGCGGGATTCCCGGCAGTAAACTTCCACTCCGGCGGGGCGAGCATCATGATGGCATCGCGCGACGATTCATAAAGAACCCGATACTTCCCCTCGCTCTCCCGCAGCGCCTCCTCCGCGCGCTTGTGCTCGGTGATGTCGCGTGTAATCCCCACAAGACCCGTGATGCGCCCCTGAGGGTCCCGGATGGGAACCTTGGTGGTGGAACACCAGCGAATTTCCCCATCGGCTTGGCGGACGCTTTCCACCCGGCCAGTGAGCGGCCGGCCGGTTTGGAATACTTTCCTTTCGTCTTCGTAATAGTTCTTGGCGTCTTCGATGGGGAAAAAGTCAAAATCGGTTTTTCGAACCGCTTGGGAGGGGTCGCTTAACCCCAAGGTTTTGGCGTGCGCCTTATTGGTGCGAAGGAAGCGGCTCTCCGGGTTCTTGAAAAAGATGTAGTCGGGGGAGTTATCCATGAGGGCGCGCAGCAGGTCGCGCTCCTGCGCCAAAGCTTGCTCCGCCCGCTTGCGCTTGATAAACTGCGCGAGACTATCGGCTACGGACGCAAAGGCCTGCAGGGTGGCTTCCGTCAGGGGCTTGCGCGCGAAGGCCGCCACCACCCCCAACACGCGCTCCTCGACCTTCAAGGGATAGCCCGCAAACGCCACCATGCCTTCCCGCCGCGCCCATTCCGGGTTTCCCACCCAGGAATCTTCCTGCACGGAGTTCGTCAAATGCAGCTCGCCGTTCTCAGCGATACGCCCGATCTTGAACTTCCCGATGGGGACGCGGGCGTGGCCACCGTCGATGTGGGTGTACATTCCTGCGCTGGCCTCGAGTTCAAGGACTTTCTCCTCCTCGCTCACCGTCCAGACCCGGGCGAAGGCGGCATCGATATCGCGCACCAGGATTTCCGCACAGCGCTGCAAGCCCTGCCGCAGGCTTTCGGCCCCCGTAAGCGCCACCCCCACATCCGCCACCAGCGTCGCCAGGCGATGGCGTTCGGCCATGGTGGCTTCGGCACACTTGCGCTCGGTAATGTCTTGATAGAGGCCCAGAATCCCCCGCGGCTCGCCGTCCATCACCAAAGGGACACCGGAAATTTCCACGTCCACAAGGGCGCCGTCTTTGCGGCGCCGGCGGCTCGCGGCGTGTACGCTCCCCACACTCAGGCATAGCCGGGCTAAACTCTCCCCTTCCGACATCAACTCCAGGGGGACAATCAGCTCATTCAGATTGGCGCCTTGCATCTCCTGGCGGGAATAGAGAAAGAGTTTCTCAAACGCCGGGTTGGACATCTGGATACGTTCCTCGGTGTCCAGAACCACAATGCCCAACGGGCTGATCTGAATAAGGGTATTGAGGTAAGCCGTTCGCTCTTCCAGGGCTTTCTCTGCCCGCTTGCGTTCGGTGATATCCCGGGCGGTGGTAACGACTCCTGTGATTTTCCCAGTTCCGTCTCGAACGGGTGAAATGGTCAGCGACACGTCAACCAAACGGCCATCCTTGCGCACCCGCACGGTCTCACAGCGCGAGATACTTTCTCCCTGGCGGGCCTTTTCCAGAAGCTGGGATATTTCGTCCATTCGGTCCGGGGGCGCCAGGATGGAAATACACTTCCCAACTACTTCCTCGGCACGGTAACCATACAACTCCTCCGCCCCATGGTTCCAACTGACGATGATCCCCTCTAAAGTCTTGCCGATAATGGCGTCCTGAGAGGATTCCACCAGGGAGGCCAGAAACGCCTGCGCCTTTTCCGCCTGGATGCGTTCTGTCACATCCTGGCTCGTCCAGCGGACGATGGGTTCATTCGGATCCTGCCGGCGCAGGGTGTTCCGGTACTCGGCGATCTTGGTCTTGCCGCTCGGCGTCGTGAGCACCATCAAACCTTCGGCGTGACCCTCGCGAAGAATGGTTTTGAGGTACTCGTCGAACTGCGGGAGGAGGTCGGGGGGGACGTAGTCAGTAAGCGGGCGCCCCGCCAACTCCTCCGCGTTGGTGGCCTCCAAAAGAGTGGCCGCGGCGCGGTTGACGCTCAAGATCCGGCCTTTGGCGTCGTGAGTGCCAATCAAGACGAAGCTGTTTTCCACCAAATCGCGATAGCGGTCTTCGCTCTCGCGCAGCGCCGACTCCACCTGCTTGCGCGCGGTGATTTCCTGGGAAACCGAAAGGACCGCTCTCCGTCCCCGGAAATCCAAAATGCGTAGATCGCTTTCCACGTCAACGATTCGTCCGTCCTTGAGTCGATACCGCCCCTCGCTGCGCACCAGGGACTGGGGGTGCAGCGCCTGAATTTGGGAAACAATGTGATTTTCGTTTTCTTGCGTCGACAGGTCCACCACCCGCATGTGGAGAAATTCGTCGCGCGAGTAACCGCTGATGGAGACGGCGGCGGCATTGACCTCAAGGTATTGCAAGGTCTCCGCATCAAATAAAAAGGTGGGGAGGGGAATGGAGGCAAAGAGCGAGTGGAACTGTTCCTCCGCCTCGCTTAGGGCCTTTTCGGCCTGCTTGCGCTCGGTGATGTCGCGGATGCCGCAGGAAAACAGGCCTCCCTCAACCTCCTTCACGGGGCTAAGCCGGACTTCGGAGGGAAACTCCCTGCCCCCCTTGCGCAAGCCACGCATCTCAATCGTCTTTCCCGCGTGGCGGGCCACTACCTTGGAGAAATTGTACGAATCGCCTTCGCCGGAGCGCTCCGGCGCCCACTCCGGGAACAGCATCCCCAGCGGCCGGCCCATCAGTTCCTGGCGGTTGAAACCGAAGAGGATCTCCGCTTGGGCGTTGACCAGCACGATGTGGCCCTCACCATCCGTGATCGCCATCGCATCCGGCGCCGACTCCAGAAGCGCCCGGAACTCACTCTCTTGCTGCTTCAGCGCCCGCATCAGGGTGGTTCGGCGGTGATGCGCCAGCAGGCCGCCCAGCAAGATGAGCAAGAGGCCCGCGGCTAACTCCTCGGCGACGGCCATGTGGCGGACGTTTTCATAGGCTTCCGCACTGTCGATTTTGTTGACCAATCCCCAACCGGCGGACGGGATATAACGGGTCGCCGCCAGCACCGGGACCCCCCGGTAGTCTTTGTACTCCATGAAAGTTTCGCGGCCTTCCAACGCCGTGCGGGCGGCGAGGGGAGTGGTGGTGAGCGGAAACCGCAGGTTCGGGGAGCCTGCCGGACGGTGTCGCAAGGGAGAGAAACAGACTGTGTCATCACCATCGCGGCGCACCAGAAGCGCTTCCCCGGTCCGGGTCGGCATGCTTTCATGGGTCAGAATTGGAAATAGGGTTTGCGCCGCGTCCACGACCAGCACCACAGTCTCGCGAGGCTGATTTGTAATGGGAACTCCCGCCGTGACCTCCTGCCGGGAAAAAACCGGAGCACAGAAACTAACCAGGGTCTTGCCCAGTGCGTCGCGGAGCACCTCCGGACGCAAGGCGCCCGTGCGGGCGACGGTGCGGGAAATTTCGGCGAGCCGGGGGCTCAAGGGCTCCGAATATTGGGACTGGGCCACGAGGTGAGCATCCGCATCCAAGACATAGACCCCATTGTAGTAATACACGCTGGCCAATTCGTCCAAGGCAGCCGTCAACTCCGCAGGGGCACCCGCCGGACGCTGCGGAAGTTGGCCCGCAACGTGGTACGCCTGCAAGGCCGCCAGGACGGCAGGGTGGTTGGAGATGATTTCGGCATCCGCTTGCCGTTCCATCAACCAGTCCGCGACCCTCTGTGCCCGATCATCGGCAATGCTGAGTTGGCGCGCCTGCCACTGGGCCGTCGCTTCCTGGTACAAATGTCCGATGTGGAAATGCAGGAAGCTCCCCGTCACCACCATGGCCAGGGCAAGCGCCAAGGTGTAAGCCCAAGCCTCTCCATGGCGGATCCTTCGGAGACCTTTGACCTTCGGAATGAAAGATTTTGATGCCGGCCGGAGAGGGGGAATGTTCCGCGTGCGCCTTTCCAGCGCCGCCTCCACCCCGGCGCAAAGCTGCGTCATGGTGAGGGGTTTCAACAGGTAATCGCAGGCCCCTTGCCGGAGTGCCTCCACGGCGGAGTCCATTCCCCCCTGGCCGGTCAGGACCATGACCTCCAGTTCGGGATCGGCGACCTTCAGCGCGGCCATGGTCTGGAGGCCGTCCATCTCCGGCATCATGAGGTCGGTGATGGCGAGGTCGAAATGCCGGCGACGTGAGTGCTCAATGGCCTCTTTGCCGCTCCCGGCCGCCACCACGCCAAACCCATCCGCCTCCAGCATCGCGCTCAGCGCTTGGCGCACCGGTGCTTCATCGTCAATCACCAAAATGCTGGCGCGCGCGAAAGGGGCGGCGACAACCGGGCCAGCGCCGGGTTCAACCGCGACATTTGGCGAAATGCTCATGCGGCTTCCCTGTGCAGGACACAATTAAAGACAAACCGCCCTCCGCGGAGATTTCTCTCCGGAGTCGGCGGAACCCACGGCACCTGCTTTTACCTCCAATCGCTTCTATCGGCAGATGCCCCGTAAGGCATGAGGCCCTTCTCACGGTCTGCCGGCCCCTTTGGCGCCCTGCCGCGAAAAGAAGGCGTCGGGCGGAAACGAATGAAGGCGAAGATGGGAAAACCCTCGCCCGCATTTCCCTTTCAGGGGCGCACAAAACGACAGAAAAGGCCAATTTTTCGATGGTTTACGCGGCGGCAGCCCCAAACCTTCCATTCTGTGGTATTCTCAAGGTCCGGGCTTCTTATCCCAATCCAAAACCAGATTCTTGCAACCAAGTCACGCCTTGAAGGAGGCAGATATGCGAATACTTCTCCACGTCACATTTCCGCACGAGCCTTTTAACACCTATGTGAAGGACGGCAGTATCTCCGCGAAAATGGGTCGCATTCTCAGCGAACTGAAGCCCGAGGCAGCCTACTTTACGGAGTTTGACGGCAAGCGGAGCGCGCTGCTGGTTGTCCATATGGATGACTGCTCGCAGATTCCGGCGATTGCCGAGCCATGGTTCCTCACGTTCAATGCCGATTGCCATTTCCATACCGCCATGGTCCCCGAAGATTTGGCCAAGGCTGACTTGGCCGCCCTCGGCAAAAAGTGGGCGTAAGAAAAGGGTGGTAGCAAGCAGTGGCACGGGCGTCCGAAGGTGCAAGAAAACGGTTCAGGCCACCGATTAGCACAGATCAACACAGATAAGTCCTTTTTTTGATCCCCGCGAATCTGTACCAATCCGTGGCCCTGAACTATTTCACACGTTCTCCCGCCCGTGCCCTGGAGTTTCTAAATTTCCGGCCAGGATTCTCCCGTTCGCACCTTCCGAAGCGACAGCCCAGACCACGCGACCGGTACGGTCGTTTGCACTAACGTTTTACAGGCAAGGTGAGAGGCGGCGGGAGCTATGACGTCGGTAAATCGGAAATGGTGTCCCGGATTTTCAGTGCGTCGGAACCTCTCGAGGGGCGTATAGTGTGGGGCGGTGGGGAGCTAAAGTGGAAATTCCCTTTCACTCGACGTCGCCAACACCGGGAGGTGGTTGAGATGAACCGAAGAACCTTTACGCAGCGGATGCTGGCCGTTGCCGCGACGCTACGCTGTGTGCCGCTGGAAGCATGGTCCGCACCGCAGGAGAAGGGGAGCACGGGCCGGCGCCGCCGCATCGTGGTCACCTGCCCTACTGAGAGCTTGGATGAATTCCGGCGGCTGGCGGATTTTGCCGCGGAGGTGGGCGCCACCCACGTCTCCATCGGCGATCTGCCCAAGGCGCGCTGGCAGTGGTTCGACCCCCTGGACGCGTATCCGAACTGGAGCATGCGGCATGCCTCGTTCTTCAAAATCGCCCCGCCGGAAGAGCTCCAGCCGTGGATTCCGGCCGACTACGTCAAGCGCTGTCAGGATATTCTGGGGCAGCGTGGCGAGGTGCTGCGCAAACTCAATTTGAAGGCAAGCTTCGATGGCGCCGAGCCCATGTGGCTGCCCGAGACGGTCTATGCGGCCCACCCGGACTGGCGCGGGCCGCGCTGCCAGTATCCGCCGCGCGCCCGGCACAATTACTACGCTCCCTGCATCGATCGCCCGGAAGTGCTGGCGCTTTATCGCCGCGCGGTGGCCCGGCTTTGCCAATTGGTTCCCATCGAGGAGTTTTTCTTTTTGACCAATGATTCCGGCGCCGGCATTTGCTGGCATCCGCGCTTGTACCCCGGCGCCAACGGGCCGGAATTCTGCCGGCACCGCTCCATGGACGACCGCCTGGATGGCTGGCTCGAGGCCGTGGCCGCCGGAGCGCGCGATTCCGGCTGTGCCGCGGAAGTGACCCTGGGCGGACGCTGGCTCACCCCCAGCGGCAAGGCGCCACAGCGCATGAACGTCGGACTGGGCAACTACTTCTACGGCTCGAACTTTTACCCCGTGGTCGGCCTTCCGCAACCCTGCCGGTTTGCCGAGCAATGGCAGGCCACCTTGTCGAGTCCGCAAGCCGACTTGGCCATCAATCTTGAACCGTCGTCGCCCTGGTTGTTTGCCCTGGCCCGGGAGTTGAAAAAGAACGCCGCTCCCGGCCCCCTGGCGCGATATCAAGTGCTCACGCGCGTGGCCCAGCAGGCGGCGGGGGCGAGCGGCGGTCCGCATCTGGTGCGCGCGTGGGAATGCCTTACCCGCGCTTCCGAGGCGCTGGCACCGCTCCAAAGGGGCGGCCCCGTCTTGTTGCTGGGCAGCATCTGTCAGCGCTGGCTGGTGCGGCCCCTGGTGCCGTTTCCGCTGGAATTGACGCCCGAAGAGAAGGATTACTACCGGCGCTTCCAGTTTCAAGCCTGGTCGGAAGAGCAAGCGGCGAACCTGATGGACCTCCAGGGCACTCGTATGATTCAAGGTTCGGCCAGCGCCTGGCTGGCCACGCGGATCTTCGACAGCGCCACCGCGGAACTCGCGGAAGCGCGGGCCGCCTTAAAAGACGCCCGCGCGGCCGGCAGTGCAGACGGCCAAGCCGATCTGGCGGAGCTCGACGTCCGGTTACAGGCGCTGCTTCTGACCCTACGCAACGCCAGCCTGACGGTGCAATATCAGGAGTTCCTGGACCAGATGCGGCACACTCCGCCCGACCCCCCTGACCCCACGAATCGCCGGCTGGATCTGGCCCCAGGCATGAAGATTGTGGAAGACGATATGGACAACACGCGGCAATTGATTGCCCTGCTCAAAACCGCCAAGGCGCCGGTGTTTGCCGCCGCCCCCACCGCCGCGGAAGAGGATGTCTTCCTCTTCACTCCCGATTTGGTGCCGCAACTCGAAAAGAAAATCGAGATTGAAGACCGGCACTTGCCCGAGAATTTCCGGGTGTGAGGGCAGGGCTCGGGAGAAAAGGTCAGGTACTGATTCGTTCCAAGGAAAAGAGCGGTAGGATTCCGTGCCGGGCAGGCCCGTGACCTGACACGTTTTCCCCGCACGTTTTCCCTCGGGTATAATGCTCGGATCCGGCCAGGGAAAAAGGAGGCTGGATATGTCATATCTCAGATTCGCATTGGCGCTTGCGCTCTTCTCCGCTCTGCTCGGCGCGCAGCAGCATGCGCCGGACCCTTCCAACCCCAAGGCGCAGATATCCTACGAACAAGGCATGAAATACCTGGAGCAGCAGAACACGGTTGCGGCGTTCGACGAATTCGGAAAAGCGGACAAGCTTGAGGGCGGGCGCTGCCCTGCTTGCCAGGACCAGATCATCAAGTATGGTGTCCAATTGCGCGAGTGGAAGGCGGCGGAAGCAGCCGCGCAGGAACAAATCGCTGCGGCGAAGGGTTCGAAAGATATGGCCCTGGCCCACCATCAGCTTGCCACCATTCTGAGCGAGGAAGGCGTGGCCAGGCAAAGCCGCGATGCGTTCGAGCGGGCGCACAAGGAATTGACCAAGGCCATTGCCCTAGATAATGCCCCCACCGCCGTCTTCGATGACGGACGTGTGCTGGCTCACCTGAACCGGGATACGGAGGCGAAGGCCCAATTCCAGCGCTGTGTCCAGATGGTCCCAAAGATGGTCCCAGGGATAGATCCAGACATCACGCTAGCGTTCATGTACCTCAATAATCTGGAATTGGCGCGCGCCAGGAAGGCCCCGGGGTTCGAGGTAACTACTTTGGACGGCTGGCGCATGTCGACTGGGGATCTCACGTTTAAGGTGGTCCTGATCAACTTCTGGTCAACCGGGTGCAGTTCCTGCATGGCAGCGATTCCGCGTCTCCAGCAAATCTGGCAAGACTCTCTAGGACAGCCGCTGGTGATTTTGAGCATAAGCCTGGATTCCGACCGCAACAAATGGAAGCAGTTTGTGGCTCAGCACGGGATGACGTGGCCGAACTATTGCGATGGTGGCGGGAACGGCCCAATGGCCCAGCTTTTTGAAGTCGAGACCATCCCCAGGACGTTTACCATCGACGCTGACGGATGGCTCCAGGAGCAGCAGATCGGCGACCCCGAGCTCGACCGCAAGCTGAAGAAGAAGGTCGCCCGCGCGCGCGATTTGCGAGAACATCCCTGGACGATGTAGACGCCGAGCAGGGTAAGGAAGTCAGGACGATGGGGACGGACGATGGGGACAGACGGGAACCCGGCGACAGACGGAACGTTTCACAGATTCTCACTTCGCACGGGTAAGATGAGGTGTGGGTCGCAGGGCCTCCTCCAGGGTTAGAATTCCGTCGCGAATGGCGGCACAGGCACGCAGCAGATGTAACTCGTACATCATTTCGTCCGCCGGAAATTCTTGCCGAATTAGCTGGCTGAGTACTTCCATCTTCTCCGGTGGGACCTGGGCCTCGCGAGCTGTTGGCTCCCAATCAAAATACTTCATAGTTTCACACCTTCAGATTTCGGGCGGAGCTACAATTTCAATGAGGGGCAGGCCGCCCGAAATATTGATTTGATTGATCTGCGCCCGCCGTCGCCGATTGACGAGATGCTTGAAATTCCAAGATAGAAGGATGTCTTGCTTAGTCAAGACGGCCGCGGCCACGTGTAAGGCGTCATTATATGCCAACGGACTGAACGCGCCCGCAGCGACATAGTCCGCCGCCAACTTTCTCATTTCTCCGGATACTTCAATAAGGAGAAGACCATCGAGAAGCTGGAGAAGGCTTCCTCTTCGGACCTGATCGGGCGTTTGTTCTAACTCCTCCCGAGCCAAATTGGATGTTGAAACCTCGAACTGGCCGCGCTTCTCCCAGAATTCTTGCGTCTGAATTCTACGATCGCTGACCCGGTCATCGTAGAGGGCGCTAAAAACCGAGGTATCAAGGTAGATGCGCAGTTTCATTGGACATCCGAAGATTAGCGTAACACAACGGTTCCCTCGGAAACGGAAAAGGTTCCAGAAACCTTTTTGGAACCTGGGGGGCCGAAATGGTTCCAGGAGCCATTATCCCCACAGGACCATTATCCCCCTTCCTCAGCCATTTCTCCGAACCCTACGGTCGGCTTTTCCTCCAGCGACTTAAAGCGGCCTTGATAAACGTGCCCGTATCCGGCCGTCCGAGTGCGCGGGTGATAACGCTCTACCCCTCCGCCCTTGCCTTTCCGTCTGCCGTGTGATTTCATGCTCGCCGGCTAACCACTGCAAGATTGGGGAGGAGTTCATGAATCGCCATTCCCGCTCGCGCGCATGGAAAATCATTGCTGCCATGGTCTGGGTCTTCTTGCCGGCGTGCTTGTTTTCGCAGGAGCAAAACCTGCCGGTTCCTCAGACTGACACTGCCACTATCGACGCGGACGGCACCGCGCACATCACGCGCGTTGTCCCCGTGCCGCAAACGCTCAGCCCGGAGGCGCAGAAATATCTCGCGCATCTGCCGGCCTTGCCGCCCGCGCGGACGTTGGCCGAGCATCGCGCCAACACCGACCGTGACCGCACCGCGCGGACAGCACTCGCCCGCCAGCTTTATCCCG
>Ga0326728_10005074_pt1 | contig 37807 bp, 22 predicted proteins | sample MB3enrmetagenome_FD_207602 | JGI IMG/M metagenome (GOLD analysis project Ga0326728, IMG submission 207602) | Lab enriched peat soil microbial communities from McLean, Ithaca, NY, United States - MB31MN | ecosystem: Environmental > Terrestrial > Soil > Wetlands > Peat | place: USA: New York...
GGATTGCAGCTGTTGAACGGCTTTGTCGGCGAATTCACGATCCTTCAAGGCACGTTCATGGAAAACAAGGTTTGGGCGGCCTGGGCGGTTCCGGGCGTGGTTTTGGGGGCGGCGTATCTGCTGTGGCTCTATCAGCGGGTCTTCTTTGGGCCGGTGGGCAATCCCAAGAATGAGAAACTGCCGGACCTGAACGTCCGTGAAGTGTTTGTCTTTGCGCCGCTTTTGCTGATGGCGTTCTGGATCGGAGTGTACCCGAAACCGTTTTTCCAGATCCTGGAGGAGCCGGTCAACCGGATCGTACTCAGCGCGCGCGGTCCGCAGTATCCGATTCGCTGGTCGCCGGCAGCGGAGCAAGCGCTAAAGTCCGCGGCGGCCGCGCCGGCCGCGGCAAGCAGAATTTCCAGTAAACCCTTGGCGGTCAGTGTCGCCCAAGCGGGAAAGTAACGAGGCCCAAGGCTGTGCCGACGATCGTTAGCAACTTCTTTACCGCCACGGACTACCTGCTGACGCTGCCTATGATCATGCTGGCGTTGTTTGCCTTCGGCATCCTGCTGATCGATCTTATACTGCCGCCGGAGTGGAAGCGCGTAAACGCCTGGACGGCGCTGATCGGCCTGGGCTTCTCCGCTGCGGCGGTGTGGAAGATACAGCACACGCACTTTCGGACCGGCCAGCCGGTAGTGGGCAGTTACGCATACATCGTCAACAACTTGGGCATGTTGAAATTGGACGCCTATGCGGTTTACTTCTTCTATCTGTTCCTGCTGGGCACGGCCATTGCGGTGTTGATGTCGATCAAGTACCTGCAAGTGGAACAGGAAGACCATGGTGAATACTATGCGCTGCTGCTGTTATCCGTGATCGGCATGATGTGCATGGCTGCGGGCATGGATATTGTCCTGCTGTTCATCGGGCTGGAACTTATGGCCCTGTCCACTTACGTGCTGGTGGGCTTCCTGCGGCGCGATCGGCGGTCGAACGAAGCGGCCCTGAAGTACCTGCTGCTGGGCGCGTTTTCCAGCGGCATCTTTGCCTATGGACTTTCGCTGCTCTACGGCCTCACCGGCAGCACCAACCTCGAGGTGATTGTCGGCCGGCTGGCCGGGCACATGGCGTTGAACCCATCCGATCCGGTGGCCATCCTGGCATTGTTGACCACGGCCACCGGACTGCTGTTCAAGATTGCCGCGGTGCCCTTCCATCAGTGGGCGCCGGACGCATACGAAGGCGCGCCCACCTCGATTACAGGATTCATGTCGGTGGCGGTGAAGGCGGCGGGCTGGGCATTGCTGTTGCGCATATTCCTTTGGGGCCTGCCGGCCCTGCGTTCCTTATACGTGCCCTTGCTAACCTTCGTGGCGGTCACCACCCTGGCCGGTGGGAACCTGGCCGCCCTCACCCAGCGCAACACGAAGCGCCTGCTGGCCTACAGCTCGATTTCGCATGTCGGATACATGCTGCTGGGGCTGGTGGCCAGCGATGGAGTTACGAATACCACCGGCATCCAGGGCATTCTTGTGTACCTGCTGGTTTATACCTTCATGAACCTGGGCGCGTTTGCCGTCATAACCTCCTTGCGCCGGCGCAATATCATCGGCGACGAAGTGGACGATTTGGCGGGGTTATATTCCAAAGCTCCGGCGGAAGCCATCCTGTTGCTGATTTTTCTGCTGTCGCTGGCTGGTATCCCGCCGCTGGCCGGTTTTTGGGGCAAGTATTTCATCTTCCTGGCGTTGATTCAGACCGGCCACTATATCCTGGCGGCGGTGGCGGTGCTGTTTGCCGTGGTTGCCCTTTACTACTATGCCGGTATGTTGAATGCCGCCTTTATGCGCAAGCCGCTGGACGCGGAGCCGGTGGCGGCAGGTGGGAGCCTGAGATTAGCGCTGTTGGCCACTGGCCTGGGAACCATCGTCATCGGACTGTTTCCCAACTGGATGATCCAGGTATCTTACCGTTCGCTCAGTCTGCCGGGAGTAGACACGTTAGTCGGATGGTTGAAGTGAGTTGCCGCGCCGGCGAAACCGTTCCGGCTGCTCCGGCGGCGCTGTTTTCACAACCGCTTGGGCGGCTTGCCGGGCGGGCGCGCAACGCTTCGGTCCCGCAGGTTCTGCCGGCAACATCACTGGTTTCGGCCCGTGGTTACACGTCTCATCACTACGTGACGCACATCACGGCCTCACGGTACGTGGGAATTTTAGGATTTTTGCAGGTAGTTCCAAGAGCAGCAGCAGGCGCGGGAAAATGCCTGGCGCCGTTCACGTGGAAAACGGATTACCGGACCTTTTGCTGGAGAAAACGCTTCATGGCTTATATCATCACCGATTCCTGCATCAAGGACGAATTGTGCGTAGAAGCTTGTCCCACGGATTGCATTCATCCGAAGAAGGACGAGGAAAAATTCGCAACGTCCACCCAGATGTACATCGATCCCAAGGAATGCATTGACTGCGGAGCCTGTGTGCCCGCCTGCACCTCGAATGCGATCTTCTCGAGCGACGACCTGCCCGGCGACAAGCAGGAGTTCGCGGAAAAGAACGCCGCTTATTACGGGTAACCACCTCCCCTCCCCATTGCGAGGCATTGGGGAATCCGGTAAAGGCGCGGGTTCGCGGCCCAAGGGCCGGGAGCGCGCGCCCGTGCCGGGTTTCGCCCGCGCCCGCGTTTGTCTCCCGGCCGGCACGGAGGTTATGCGAGAAACCAGAGATAAGAGCAGGCGGCCAACGCGGAGGGTATGCTGCCGCGCGTGCGCGCCGTGAGGATCAGATGAAAACTATCGCTTACGGCGAATTCCTCCAGCACCGAGCCGCCGGCCGCCGGCTGCACCAGGGCCAAATAGTGCAGGAAGTCATAGAGATCGCTGCTGCCGCCGTAGCCGCCCGCGGCGAAAGATAAATCTATGTCCTCGGCGGCAAAATGCCAAGCCAGGGACGCTGCCAGGGCTACCCCGTTCTCATACTGCTGCGCCGTCAAGAGGCCCAGCGCCGGATTGTCGAACACAATTCTCAGCTTGCGCGCGTCCTCCCGGGTGTACTCGCGCACCTTCAAGTTTCCCGTCTTGGCGGTGGCCTTCCAGTCCACATGCCGCCGCGGGTCTTCCGGTTGGTACTCGCGGATGCGGTACAGGTCGTAACCCCGCCCGCGCACGAAGGCCTCGAATTCGCCGGTTAGTGTGGGCAGCACATTGAGCGCAGAATCCAGTGGGGTTACCGGGGGATAGACGATCAACTCGCGCGCCAGCTCGATGCGGCGCGTCTTCTTCAGGAAGGCGAAGGGAAACCGGGTGGCCAGCACGAACGTTTCCTGGCGGTAGCGGCCGCGCTGGCTGAAGTTCAATTGCACGGCGGCGCTCGTGGTGGAATGCGCCGGGACATAGGGAAAATAAACGGACCCGGAAAAAATCTTGCTTTCGCCCGGCTTGCCCCGGGGCTCCAGACGCACGTCGAGGTCGGGCATGTGAATCCATTGCCCGGCCGGAGGACGCCACCAGGGGAATGCAAAGGTTGTGCGTTTCACCCGCACGCGGCGGCCACGATGCGATTTCGCCTGAGTCACGGCGATGGAATACGACGGCAAAAAACGCCGCTGGTTTCGCAAGCTCAAGCGTGCTGCCACCGGCGTGCAGGCGAAAACGTTGGCGGGCAAGACCACATCCAGCGTCAGGCCGCTTAGCACGCCCAGCGCCGCCACGCCGGAAATAAGAATGGCCGCCAGCATTGCCGCCACCACAATAACCAATAGATTGTTGCCGGCATTGAGCGCGGCAATGGCCACCACCAGCACCAGACCCAGATAGACCAAGCCTCCGCGCGTAAGCTCAAAATCCGTGATCCCGCGCAGCCCGGGAAAGGAAACCCGCCGCGCCAGGTAGGGTACGGTCACCAAGCCGACCGTGCCCGCCAACAACAGCGCCAGGGAGGCCAATACCACCGTGGCCGGCATATTGCCGGCTTGGCTTGTGACCGTGGAGTATACCGCCGCCAAAAAAGCTAAGGTCAGCCCGCCCAGGGCGAACAAGAACCGCTTCCACGCCTCGCCTTCCGCCCGGATTGTCTGCCACAGAGCCCGCATATCAGTTGGCTGCTTTGCGCCGGTTGGCCCACCATAAGGCCAGAACGGCCAGCGCGGCCGCCACCAGGATACCGCGGTTCACATTGCTCATGATTTCCAGCAGCCGCCGCCAGTGATGGCCGAATAAATAGCCGGTGGTGGAGATTACCGCTACCCACAGCACCGCGCCCAAAAAATTGAAAAGCACAAATTGCCGCCACGGCATGCGCAGAACCCCTGCCAGCGGTCCGGCAATCACGCGCATGCCGGCCACAAACCGGGCCACGAATATGGCCATGGCGCCGTAGCGCTCGAATAGCCGCTCGCCGCGTTCAATGCCGGACGTCCGGATGCGAAAATAATGCTTCCACCGCTCCAACAGCGGGCGTCCGCCATGATGCCCGATGGCGTATCCCAGGTTGTCGCCCAGGGTGCAGGCCAGTGTGGCTACTGCGATGATCCAGGGGAGCTGCACCTCGTTGCCTGAATAAGCGAGAAAGCTGGCGAACAACAAAACCGTCTCCCCGGGGAGGGGCAGACCGGCGTTTTCCGCCAGCAACGCGCCGCCCACGGTCCAATACCCGTGGTGCTGAAAGAATATCCGCAACAACTCTAAAATTCGATCTCCCATCGCGCTGGAATTATTGTACGGGACTCCCCGCCATTCACCACGGTGGAGATGGCGGAACTTGGCGCAACGGAGAAATCTCGGAGCCGGATACCTAGGGCCGCATAGTGTAAAAAATAGAAGTCTTCGAGGGCAACCGCCAGGGAATGCCGGGATTCTTATGCTATTGATATCGCCTCTGTCGCTTTTGTAGGGAGCTGAAAAGGCTCCCTTTTTTTGTCGGCGACCTGCAGTCTCCCATTTGGCAAGAGTAACGAAAATCGCGACTGGGGATTAGCATTAGCCATTGGCTGAAGGTCCGGTGCCAGCCTCCGGTCGCCTAAGGGCCAACTGCTAATGGCCGCTTGCGGTTTTTCCGGCCAAAGACCTAAAGACCGCCGGCCAACGACTCACTACAAAATGCCGCACTTTTCTTCCAGATTTTGTATTCTATGGGAGCTAGTGCTGCTATGATTATATAACTCCTATGATGTTAAATACTTAGAGCTTCCGCAATGGGTTACGAGCTGGCACCTGAGTTGCACTTGCAACCAAAGAATGAGTCTGTCGGATTCTCCCGGCATTCCGGGGCGGGACGACCGGTGCACCCTGTGCCAAAGGACTACATAACCCGCTTTGTGGCTGTCCTGCTGGCGGTGTTGACGGTGGCGGCCGCCACATTTGCCGGCATCAATTTTGCCAAAGAACGTGAATATCAGGCGCCGTACGACGGTGTCTGGTGGACTGAGAGCGGTGGACAGCTCAAGGCGCACACGATAGTCCCCGACGGTCCGGGAGAGCATGCCGGGCTGCGCCCGGGCGATGTATTGCTCTCCATCAACGGGCAGCCGGTTACGAGCGTAGCCGGAATCACCCGCGCCCTGTTTTCTGCCGGCATCTGGACCAAGGCAGATTACCGCTTGCTGCGCCAAGGCATCGCGATCGATGTGCCGGTAGTGCTGACGCCCACGGACCGGTCGATGAATACCGGCCTGCGCTTGATTGCGCTGATCTATCTCGGCATCGGCATCTACGTGCTTCTGCGGCGCTGGACAGCGCCGCGCTCCACGCACTTCTACCTGTTTTGCCTGGTGTCATTTATTTATTACGGTTTTCATTACACCGGCAAACTGAACCAGTTCGACGAAACCGTCTATTGGGCAAATGTTGTGGCCGAGTTGTTGCAGCCGGCCTTGTTCCTGCATTTCGTGCTGGTGTTTCCTGAGCTCAAGGCCGTGGTGCGCCGCCACCGCTGGCTGGCGGGTTTGGTCTATGTGCCGGCGCTGCTTTTGCTCGGCGTGCGAATTGCCGCCTGGGAATGGTTCCCGGCGAGCGAGCTGTTGCGCTGGCGGCTGGACCGTCTTTCCATGGTGCACAATGCCGTTTGGCTGCTGGTGGCGGCAGGCGTCTTATGGCACACCTATGAGCACGCCGCATCGCCCATTTTGCGCCAACAGATGAAGTGGGTTACCCGCGGCACCATACTGGCCATTTTGCCGTGGATCATTTACGTGGCGATTTACGTCAGCGGCAATGCCGCGGGAACCGCCGTGAAACTGGCGGTCCTGTTGCTGGTGCTGTTGCCGCTGACCTTCGGCTACGCCATTTTCCGCTACCGTCTGATCGACGTGGACCTCATCTTCAAGCGCGGGGTGGCATACACCCTGGCGGCCGGCGCCATTGTGGCCTTCTACTTTGCCGTGGTGGCTGCGGCGGCCGAACTGGTTCATGCCCGCGCCCCCCGGGCCGGCGCCACCGGCCTGATTATTGCCGTCGCCGTCACCGCCTTATTGTTTGACCCCGTCAAAAACTGGATTCAGGACCGCCTGGACCAGGTCTTCTACCGCAAACGCTACGACTATCGTAAGACCCTGATTGCTTTTGGCCGTGAGCTCAGCTCCGAGACCGACCTGGACCGCATGCTGGGCGCCATCGTCGAGCGTCTTTCGCGCACCTTAGACGTGGACCGCTGCGCTATATTTCTGACCGGAGCCGACACCGGCGATTACACCTTGGCCCGCGCCTGCGGCCTGTCGGACACGCACCGGCTTGATCTGAGCTTTCTCCAGGGCCATCCCGAAATGGCCGCCGGCCACCTGTTTATCGAAAATACCCACTACGCGGTGCGGGAAAGCGCCTCTGCCCGGGAGACGATTGCCCGGCTCGAGCTGAACTACTACATCCCCTGCACCGTGCAGAATCGCGCCATTGCGGTGCTCGGGCTGGGCAAGACGCGCGACGGCGATTTCCTCTCCAGTGAAGACGTGGAGTTGCTCCAAGCCCTGGCGGACTACCTGGGGATCGCCATGCAGAACGCGCGCTTGTACCGCTCCCTGGAACAGAAAGTGCAGCAATACGAGCGGCTCAAGGATTTCAACGAGAACATAGTGGAATCCATCAGCGTAGGCGTGCTGGCAGTCGATCTGCAGGACCGGGTGGAGTTCTGGAACTCGCAAATGGAGGCCATGTTCGCCAAGTCGCGCAGCGAGGCGCTGGGCCGCCCCATCAGCGAAGTTTTCCCCGCCCGCTTCGCCGAGGAGTTCTATCGCATCCGCCAGAGCCCCGGCATTCACAACTTATACAAATTTCGCCTGGACGCGCCTGCCGGCCATGCCCACGTAGCCAATATCGCCATTGCGCCCCTCGTCACCCGCAGTTTCGAAATGATCGGCCGGCTCATCATCGTGGACGACATCACCGAGCGCCTCGATCTGGAATCGCAGCTTTCGCAGGCGGAGAAAATGTCGTCCATCGGCCTGCTGGCGGCGGGCGTGGCCCACGAGGTGAATACGCCGCTGGCGGTAATTTCCAGCTATACCCAGATGTTGTCCAAGGAACTCCGGGACGACAGCAAAAAATCGGAATTGCTCGGCCGCATTACCCGCCAGGTGTTTCGCGCTTCCGAGATCGTCAACAGCCTGCTGAATTTTTCCCGCACCAGCGGCGCCGAATTCGCCGAGGTGGACGTCAACCAGATCATCCAGGACACGCTCGCCCTGCTGGAGCACCAGTTCAAAGTCTCGCAGGTGCGCGTGGAGCGGGAATTGGCCTCTCCACTGCCTCCCATCTTCGGCAATACCGGCAAGCTGCAGCAGGTGTTCTTGAACCTGTTTCTGAATGCGCGGGATGCGATGCCGGGCGGCGGCGTCTTGCGGGTTGCGACCTCGGCCGGAAACGCCGTCTACGTGGTAATCTCGGATACCGGCAGCGGGATTGCGCAGGAGCATATCCGGCGGATTTACGATCCGTTTTTCACTACCAAGACCGCGGAAGATGGCAAGCGACGCCAGGGAACCGGCCTGGGACTTTCCGTAACCTACGGCATCATCCAGGAACATGCCGGAAAAATTCTTGTGGAGAGCGAATTGGGACAGGGAACCACGTTTCATCTCGAATTTCCCATGCTAAGGAAGGCCGTCCATGCCTGAATCCGCCATGTTGACAGACCGTGGACGGCAGGCGGCTGCCTCCGCCGCGTTGATTTTAGTCATCGACGACGAAGCGGCGATCCGCGAGTCGCTGCAAATCCTGCTGGAATCGGAAGGCTTCGCGGTGGAAACTGCCGCCTCCGGGGAGGAGGGACTGGCGCGCCTGGCGGAGCGCGTCTTCGATCTGGTGCTGCTGGATGTCGCGCTTCCCGACCGCAATGGCATCGACTTGTTGCGCGAGCTGCGCGGCACCGATCCCGGCGCCAATGTCATCGTGATTACCGCCTATGGCACCAAGGAGGCCGAGGCGCGCGCGGTGCAGGCCGGAGCGGCGAATTTTGTCCGCAAACCCTGGGACAACGACAAACTGCTGGCCGATATTCGCGCCGCCATCGCCCGGCGGCAGGCGGAAGAGGAAAACGTTCGCCTCAAGCGCGCCCTCAAGGAACGCTACAGTTTTGAAAACATCGTGGGCAAGAGCGAGCCCATGCTGCGCATTTTCGATCTGGTCACGCAAGTAGCGCCCAGCCGCTCCACCGTCCTGTTGCAGGGCGAAAGCGGCACCGGCAAGGAGCTGATTGCCCGCGCCATTCATCTGCATTCCCCGCGCCGCGAACAACCCTTTGTGCCGGTCAATACCGGCTCCGTCCCCGCCGACTTACTGGAATCCACCCTGTTCGGCCATGTCAAAGGGGCCTTTACCAGCGCCGTGGCCAGCAAAAAGGGATTGTTTGAAATTGCCGACCAGGGCACAATTTTCCTCGACGAAATCGGGGCCATGCCGCTGGAGACGCAGGCGAAGATTTTACGCGTCCTCCAGGACCGGCGCTTCATGCACCTGGGCGGCGTGCAGGAGATTCAGGTGGATGTGCGCGTCATTGCCGCCACTAACGTCAATCTGAAACAACTCGTGCAGGATGGTAAATTCCGCGAAGACCTGTACTACCGCCTCAACGTGATTACCATTGATTTGCCTGCGCTGCGCGACCGTGGCGAGGATGTGCGCCTGCTGGCATACCATTTCCTCAAGAAGTTTACCGGGGAAAACCGGAAGGTGGTGGAGCGCATCGCTCCCGATGCGGAGGGCCTGCTCATGGACTACGACTGGCCGGGCAATGTGCGCGAGCTGGAGAATGCCATGGAGCGCGCGGTGGTACTGGCCACCGGACCCGTGCTGAGCACCAATTTGTTGCCCAAGTGCATCCTGGGCCGGAATGAAGTCTTGCCCGCCCTGGACCATGGCCCGGAGGCTTCGCTGTTCGACATCATGGAAAGCTGCGAACGGCGCGTCATCATTGACATGCTGGGAAGATGCAACTGGAACCAGACCGAGGCCGCCGAACGCTTCCACATTCCTCTGTCCACCCTAAACCAAAAAATCAAGCGCCTGAACATCGAAGTGAAACGGAAAGCGCGGGAATGAGAAAAATCGCAACTGGCGATTGGTCCCGCAGGGCGGGAGCACTTGACCAGTCGCCTCGTTGGTCTTTAGTCGTTGATCGTCGGCCATAGAGAATCCGGAACGCAAAGAACGCAAACGAAGGCCTCAACGCGCGGGCCAGCGCAGGTCCTACTTCAGCGCCGGTAGCGCCGGTGGCCTCGCCGAATGTCGCTTACCCTAACTCCTAACTCCTGATTCCTGTCTTCTGTCTCCTACTCTCCCGTCCCGGTCAGGGTGGCGCTGTGCCCGCCGGCGTTGTCGGTTATAACTACGGTCGCCATTCTCGTGCCGGTTGCCTTGGGAGTGAAATTCACCCGCAGATTGCATCCCGTCCCCGGGTTCATCGTCATTCCCGTCGTACATGTGCCCGCCTGGTTGCTCAGTAAAAAGTCGCCCGGATCGGCACCGCTGACCACCGCCGAGGAAACGATTACCGGCACCGTCCCGGTATTCTTTAGGGTGATGTACTGGGCCACCGTTTCCGATCCTACCGGCGCCGGCTTGAACGTCAACGACGTAGTGCTTTGCCAAAGCTGCGCCGGCGAAATTCCCGTTCCGCTGAGAACAATTTGTTGGGGCGAGCCGGCCGCGTTATCGGCCACAGACAAAGTTGCGGTGCGGGTTCCGGTTGCCGTGGGCGTGAAGACGATCCGCAGGTTGCACTTCGCGTTATACGCCAGCGTGGCGCCGCTGGTACAAGTGCCCGCTTGGTTGCTGATGGCAAAGTCGCCCGGGTTGGCCCCGCCCAGCGTCACTCCCGTTACCTGCAGAGGCGCCGAGCCTATGCTGGCGATCTGCAAGTACTGTGCTACCGAGGATGTGCCAACGAGTTGCGGGGTGGCAAACGTCACGGAAGGGGCGCTGAACGTGGCCACCGCGGTTGGCGCCTGTCCGGTTCCGCTCAAAGCCACCGTAAAGGCGCCTCCCGGCGCGTCGGGGCTGCTGATCACCACCGAGCCCGCTGCCGTGCCGCCAGCCGTAGGACTGAAGACCACGCGAATCACGCAGGTCCGGCCTGCTGCCAGGTTCATGCTACTCGTGCAGGTGCCGGCCTGGTTGCTGATGGCAAACGGACCCGACACCGTCGCCGGTCCCACCGGCACCGGGCTGGTGCCGGTATTGGTCAAAGCGATGTACTGCGCCACCGAGGACGTACCAACAGCCTGCGCAGCGAAGGAAAGCGACAGGGAAGCGGGAGAGATGGTCAGAGACCAACCCGCCGCCGGGCTGATTGTTATCGAGCCAGTGCCTGTCCAGGGGCTGTAATTGTTATCGGCCGTGCAGCTTAGGGCTACCGAGCCACCCGGCACATTGGTTACCGTACCCGAAACGCAGGTAATGTCGGCGGCCTGCGGTGTCACCGTGCAGCCGTGTGGCTTGCCGTCATAAGTTATCGGTGACGGGCATACGACTGTCGGATTCTGGGCCGCCTGGTTGATCACCAGCGTGCCGCTTGCCGTAGACTCCAAATAGTTCTGATTCGGGGCTATGCAAACCAGCGTTACCGAGTAGCTGCCCGCGTTGGTTTCCGGTACTGGGCCATAGCAGTTGCAGGGCCCCGGTGGGGGTAGGATACAGCTATGCAACAGCCCATCATAGGTAACCACGGGGCAACTCCAGGAAGGGGACAACGGGCACGCCAAGGGGAGGATCGTGATCCATCCGGTACCCGTCCAAGGGAGGTAGTTGTTGTCGCCTGTGCAGCTCAAGCTTACCGTTCCCCCCGGCACATTGGTTAGCGTACCCGAAGCGCAGGTAATGTCGGCGGCTTGCGGCGTCACCGTGCAGCCGTGGGGATAGCCGTCATAAAGCAGCGAGGGACACGATATCGTAGGATTCTGGTTTACCTTATCGATCACCAGCGTGCCCGTTGCGGCCGCGTTCGTATAGTCTGGATCACCTGAGGTGAACGTGCCCGCCACCGGATAACTGCCGGCATCCGTCTCCGAGGGAGCAACGGTGCACGAACCGCTTACTACTTCTCCAAACACCCCTATTGCCGCGCAGGTGCAAAAGTGCGGAGCGCCGTCGTAAGGAACCTCACTGCACGAAACGGTTACCACCGGCGTAGCCGGCTGAACCGTGAGCACACCCGGCTCGTAGCTGAACGTGTAGTTATCCAGTCCCGTGCCTTGGGCGGCACTGGCAGTGATCGCATACGGGGAGCTCGCCACCAGCGCGTCCGCGGCCGTTCCAGCGCTGGTCAAAGTCACGCTGGTGACGGTGTCGCTGTTCACCAGCCCGCCGGCGACAAACTCCGTGCCGGCAAACGCAAGCGTCTGCCCATAAGTCTTCGTGGCATTATCCGCCGTGATGGTTAATGCGGCCGGGTTCACCGTAAAAGTGACGCTGGCCGTAGTGGCCGGCATGCTTCCGCTGGCGGCCACAGCCGCCTGCACCGTTACTGATCCGGCGCCCGTGATGGTAAGCACGTTGCCGCTGACCGAAGCGGGACCCGAGGTCACCGAGTAGGTTATGGGCAAACCGGAGCTGGCGGTGGCGGTCAACACGAAGGGGACCACGCCGTAGGTTTGCGTACCCGGGTTGGGGAACGTAATGGTTTGCGACTGGCAGATGCCGCTCCATACCTCACGGATGACACTATTGTCGCCGTCCGCGACAATGAGGTCGCCGGAGCTATCGACCATCAAGCCTTGGCCAATACCGAGTTCGAACGAGGCGGCAGTGGCCGGCCCGTAATCTCCGGTATACCCATAGGTGCCATTGCCTGCAAAGGTGGAGAGAATGCCTGTGTTAGCGTCCGCCTTGTAAATGGTTGCGCCGTCGTCGGTAGCGACACTGAGATAAAGATTGCCGGCGCCATCCACGGCCACACCCATGAGAGAGTCAATGAATTGTGCGCTGGTAGCCGGAATACCGTCTTGCGGAGTCTGGCAGCTTCCCGTCGTGCAGCCCGCCACCAAGGTCAGAGAGCCATTCGGGGTTAGCTTGCTGACGGACATGATGCCAGTGAACTCAGCCGTTGTCCACACGAAGATGTTTCCTTGGGTATCGGCAGTCTCTCCGTATATCTCAACCGAAGGAAAGCTCACCACGTTCGTGATCATATCCGTCGCCGGATTCACTTCATAGATGTAGGATCCTTTCGAGGCTCCATCCCCGATATAGAGAGTGCCGGCCGAATCCAAGGCTAATCCATCCGGGTAGTAGAGCACGGCGTTCGTGGCTGAGCAGGGGTACTCGCTACAGCCACTACCTCCGCCGGCGATGGTGGTGATGATGTTGGTCTTGCCATCCACCCTGCGGACCACTTTGTCCCGGCTGTCCCCGATGTAGAAATTGCCGTTAACGTCCACCGCCAGCCCGCCCAGTGAAAAATCTCCCAAGCTGGCTTCGGTGGCAGGGCCGCCATCGCCGCTGGCAACGTCGGAATTTCCGCCGGCTACCGTGTTGATGATCCCGGTACTGGCGTTCACTTCGCGGATAGCGTATTCGCCAGCGTCCCCGATGTAGAGGTTGCCCATCCCGTCCATCGCGACGTCCGTAGGAAAATCAAAGAATGCAGTGAGAGCCGGCCCGCCATCGCCAATCCCGGTGGCGTTGGGGTTAAATTCGTACCCCATCCCCGCAATAGTGGTGACGGTGCCGGTTGCGGGGCAGCCGGCGCTGCCCGGAGCAAAGAAGGCCGTCATGCCCAGGTTGCCTGTGACATTGGTTACCGTCACGGGATTGGCGTTCCAGACGTTGCCGTTGCTGTCGATCCAGTATAGGAATATATAACCGCTGTTGGCATTAGCCATAACGGGCGTTGCGTTCGCGCCCGAGGGCAGCATCTGGGGATTGGTGCCGGTCAAGGTGCCGCCGGCGGGATTGTTGACGGTGAAATCCACAATGTAATTCGGGGTTCCGCCGGCAGTAGAGCAGAAGTAAGCAGGGGTCCCGCCAACCAGGCCGGCGCAACTCCAGGCCCAGGGTCCGGAACCGACGACTGCCGAGGGCACGCCCGAGGAACATAAATCGGTTGGCGCCGACGGAGCGCTGCTGTATGCCAAACCGTTGGCTGCGCCGCAAGACGCATATACCGGGGTCGGCGTGGCGCAGTCCCCGCTCATGATCTCCACGGTCTGATCAGCGGCCGAATAATCGACGATCTCGTCCACGTAAACGTCGCCATAGCTATCCACCTGCATGGCCTCGGCGGTGTACGGTTGATAGTAAGGAGGGGCGGGGGGCACGTTGAGTGTGATCGTGGCAGCTTGGCCCGTCGCTGCGTTCACCTTGACGACATTCGTGTCTCCACAATCCGTCATGTATATGTAGGTACCATTAGGGTCCACCGCCAAGAAGCAGGGATATTTCAGGCCCGTCGCCACCGTGGTTACCTGGCCCGTGTTGGGATTCCTCTTGAGAATGCTGCCGGTGGGAGGACTGATGTTGTAGTCGATGTACCCGACGTAAAGGTTATTCGCAGCATCCAAGGCCAGACCGCCGTAAGTCGCATAGGTCGGAGCCATTATGGTAGTGGAGGCACCATTGGGCGCCTCCTCCATAACGGAGTGCATGGCCCTGTCGTTGACGACAACGGTCTCTACTGCGTAAGTGTTCCCTTCACTATCCGTCGGAGTCGGGGGAAGGAACGATCCGGAACTTTGCACAATGGTGCCGGCGGCTCCGCAAGTGCCGACGGCGAAGCTGGCGGTCAAAGTCGTGCTGGCTGTGACATTGGTGATGGTCAGCGGGTTTGCGGTGCTGTACAGAACGCCGTTCTGCGTCCAGCCATCAAAATAATAGCCGGATGCGGCATTGGCGGTAACCGCGGACGTGCTCCCACCCCAACTCACCGTCTGCGTGGTGGCGCCGGCCAGGCTTCCGGCCATCGCGCTGTTCACGTTGAAGGTAACGGTGTAGGTGGTATTTGGGTTGGCGGAACAGGAGGCCGTAGTGCCACCGTAGAGGCCGGCACAGCTCCAGGTCCAGGGACCGGAGCCGGCGACGGCCGAGGGGGCGCCGGCGGAGCACAGATCCGACGGCTGTGTGGGGCCGCTGCCTATCGCCTGGCCGTTGGCTGCACCGCAAACTCCGTTGATGGTGATCACGAAGTAGTTGGCGCCCGCCAGTTCGTACATGGCTTGGTTTACGACATCGGTGATATAGGCGTCACCAAGACCGTCTATGGCAATATCCATGGGACGCCAACCGGTCAGACCGTAGTTCGCGGTATCAACCAACATGGCTTTCTGCGGGTTTGAGTAAGGCCACGGTCCCTGGGGCACCTTCCACAGCAGTTTGTTGGCGAGGTCCACAATATAAAGATTCCCTCCTCCATCCACCGCCATATCTATGGCCTCGCCCTGCCAAACCTCTATTTGCTGGCCCGCGCCCGGAATTTTCCAGACCAGGTTGGTTCCCTCGCACACACTGCCATAACCTGGATACGCACTGCACTGTTCTCCCAAGTCCGCGACGTAAAGGCTTCCGGCCCCGTCCAAGGCAATGGCCGCTATGAAGACAAAGTCGCTGGCCACGGTCGTTACTGTGCCATCCGGCGCCAACTCTACGACGGACTCGCTGTTCTGATCGCCAATGAAAAGATCGCCGGATCCATCGACTGCCAAACTGACAGGCTCGCTGGCGCTGGATGAAGCCCAACTGGTTGTAGTTCTGGCCGTCCAGAGGTTGGCGCCCCACGGAATGCTCGGGGTTATCTTCCACACGTAGCCTCCGCTGGGGTCCGCAACGTAAATGTTGCCGGCGCCGTCGATGGCCGCCGCGTCATCGGAATCAAAGCCGCCGGCGATCATGGAGCTGGCATTGCCCGTCCACAGGCCGACATAGCCGCTGGCCTGCGTGCCTCCGACGTAAACGTTTCCCGCCGCATCCACCGTCACCGCGTCCGGAGTGAAGGAATAAGCGGTTTCAGACACGCCTGGAGTAAGCACCGGCATGGATCCACTGCCGACACCCTGAATATAAGTGGTCGAAATGATGTTGCCGCCGGTATCGACGAACATCACCGCGCCCATGCGGAGACCGGGATACTGTGGCGTAAACGTCACCTGGACCGTGCACGTGCTGCCCGAAAGCCATTGTCCTTCTAGGCAGGTGCCGGCGGTACTGCCGTCCGCCTGGATGTTGGTGAAGTCCAGTTGAATGCTGCCCTGCGTGACCACATCCGGCGCACCACTCAATTGAACGTCTTGCGTGAAGCCGAACGTAAGCGTGGTGGAGATGGATTCTCCCACTGTGACTACGCCAAAGTTGATTGTTCCGGATTGCAGTGCGACCTGGGCATGAGACGGCGCTACCGCTAACGCGGCGATGATGCCAAGCCATAGAATTGTGTGAAAGAGGCCAAATTGATTCTTGCGCATAACAGGCTCCTTCCCGCGCTCAGAGCGGGTTTACGACAGAACTATGAGAGCGGTCCGCTGGACGCATCCGAGCGCAGCGGCAAGATGATATGAATAGATTGCCTGGGGTAAAGATGCTTTCATGCTCAGCTCTCTCCTTCCGGGGAACAACCCAACGGCGTACACAGGTCCTCGGGCAAAATGCTCAACCTTGCCCTGCCCTGCACACATAGGTTGCCTCAACCCACTTCGGCTCAATCTCTGGGACACAGAGTAAAAACCGAATCCTTGAGCTACGCGGGAAAGCCTCCTTATTGAACTCCAGAAATAATCCAGAGTCAACGGCTAAGTCGTTATCGTGCAGAATCGGCTGAAGATGACTTCCCATAATAGAACATTACCCCTCGCGGGCGGCCGTTCGTTCCGAATCGGGATTTCTGTGATTTCGGAGGCATTCGAAGCGGCATCAGGTTCGGGAACAGCGGATGTTTTCTGCGAGTAATACAATCACAGTCATGATGAAAGAGATGCCCTTGGCCAGGGTTTATCAGTGGCTCGAGCCGGGTCCGGTGGTTCTGCTGGCCACCGCGCGCCGGGGCCGCGCGAATGTTATGGCAATGTCCTGGCACATGATGGTCGAATTCGAGCCGCCCTTAATCGCCTGCGTGGTCAGCGGCAACAATTACAGTTTTGCCGCATTGCGGGCAACGCGAGAATGCGTAATCGCCATTCCGGCGCTTTCGCTGGCGTCCAAAGTCGCGGCTGTCGGCAACTGCTCGGGGCGCCGCCTCGACAAGTTCGCGGCTTTTGGCCTGACTCCTATGCCGGCGGCTAAGGTGGCGGCGCCGCTGGTGGCCGAATGCTTCGCCAATTTCGAGTGCAAGGTGACCGATACCCGATTTGTTAACCGCTATAACCTGTTTATCCTCGAGGTCATGAAAGCGTGGCGAGACCCGTCGCAGAAAAATCCCCGGACCATCCATCATCACGGGTATGGAAAATTTGTCGTCGATGGCGCAACGATCAATCTGAAGTCAACGAAAGCGTGAAGTCGCTCGCGGCGGGCAGGCGGGGAAACACATCCAAATAAATTACGCAAAGGCGAAATACCCACACCGCCACGGCGATCATCATCATGGTCATGAACATTTCGGGCCATTTCGGCACGTAGTTTGCATGAGTGGCGAACTCCATGCTGGTAACCGCCACATTGACGCGATTAACAATAAAACCCATCACCAGGAGCGCGCTGGTCCAATAGAGCGCCACCGGGTTGTTCAGAACGCGTTGCCGGCTGTAGAGCACGACCGGCGCCACCACCAGGAGCAGAATTTCCAGCCAAAAGCCGGCGGTCTCCATGCGCGGCCGGAACAGGTACGATGCGGCCCCGCTGGTCAACAGGTTTACGAAGCGAAAGATTCCGTAGACGCTCAAGAGGGGGACAATCACCTTCGTCAAGCCGGTGAGAATGGAATAGTCGAGCCTGACCCCCAGCGAGCGCGTGCTGAGATACATCCCCATAATCACCACCGCCAGACCGGCGGGAATGGCCGACATATAAAACATGGCGTGCAGATACGGGCTGTACCACAGAGGATAAATACGGCCTTTCATGATCAGGAACAGTCCACCCAGAAACGACTGGTGCATCGAAGAAAGCAGCACGCCGGCCAGAACCAGACCGAGCAGCATCTTATCGTGCCAATGCAAGAGCGTCCGGCTCACGCCGCCGGGCAGCTTCTCCAGCAGTTGCGGCAGGAATTCCAGCGCTAAAACCAAGGTGTAGGTCATCACGCACAGCGCGACATCGAACAGCACCGACCGGTGGTTCCAATAAATGAGGGGATGATAAATTCGCCAAGGCAGACCCAGCTCGTACAGCATGCCCAAGCACACGGTAGCATAGCCGAGAAACGAAATCAAAATGGCAGCGCGCAGCACGGGGCGGTAGCGCTCCATGCCCAGCAGATAGACGGCCGCGGAGATGGCGAATCCGCTGGCTGAAAGCCCTACGCAACACAAGGTGCCGACACCCACCCAGATTCCCCAAGGCTGCGCGTCGGTCAGGTTCGTCGCCGCCTGCCAGCCTTTGAAAAAGCGGAGATAGGAGCCGTACAGGCCCAGACCCACGATCACCACCCAGATAACGCGCCATAACGTGACTTTCTTAACCAGGCTGAGCATGACTAACTCCTCTCATGGTCTTGCCGTTTCGTGTCCTGGCCGCTCTCGGCCAGCAACACTTCGCGCCGCCGTTGCGTGATCCAGTAGAGTCCGGCGAGCAACGCGCCGCCCACCAGCACCACGGTGGGCGCGTCGCCTAACGCGGCCTCGGAGAGCGAAGGCATAGGCCGGTCGTTGGGCGGGGTGATGAACCCGAGGTTTTCAAAGGGCACGTCCGTGAGATACATTACGCAAGCGCCGCCCAACTCATGCTCGCCGTAAACGTGTTGCACGTAAGCCGGATTGGCGTCCAGGCGCCTGCGGGCCTCCAGCAACAGGCCGTCGCGGCCGCCAAATAAGGTAGCGCCGGTGGGACATGCTTCCGCACACCGGGTTTGCTCTCCTGCGGCCACGCGGCCGTAACACATGTCGCACTTGCGCATGTAAGGCGCCAGCTTATTCCACTCATACTTGGGCACCGCATAAGGGCACGCCACCATGCAATAGCGGCAGCCCATGCACTTCTTCTCGTTGTAGATTACCGGACCCAGCTCGCTCTTGCGCAGCGCGCCCACCGGACAGGCTGAGGCGCACGCGGGATCCACGCAATGCTGGCACAACCGCCGCACATGCCGGTTTTCATGATCCTCTATTATCGTGAACGAGGTGGCAGAAAGCTTTTCCGGCTGTTGGTCCTCGGGCTGGCTGTAGCCCGCGCGGCAGGCCTTTTCGCATAACCGGCAGCCGATGCATTGTGTTATGTCGATCAACATCCCCTTTTGCTTGATGCCCATGACTTGGCCTCCTGCCGGACGCATGTCCGTGCCGCCGTTACGTCAAAAAGAACTCTTTGATTAGGGCCTGCCGGGTCGCCTGGTCCACCTGCGCCAATGAACCGGGAATGGGTAGACCACCGTCCTGCGCCGTGGCGCCGGCCAGTTGCGCGGTCATGGCGCCGAAGCGCCGCAGCGTGTTCTGCATCCACGGTCCGATTACACTGCCGCGCAACAGGTTGTTGATATTGGTCGCCAGTTCGGGCGCCTTGATTACGCAAACCCAGCCATCCTGGTAAGGGTCTTTGACGGCCATATTGGGGTCCTTCTGGACCTCGGGGTTTACGGCAACCACCACGCCTTCCACCGGCGACAGCATATCGACGGTCATGCCGCCGCGCGCTACCGACCAAACCTTTTGGCCTTGCCTGACCCAACGATTGAGCTCCGCAACTTCTATGCGATCGATCCTGCCAATCAGGTTTGCCGCAAAGCTGTCCATGCCCACGCGGGCATTCTGGCTGCCTTCATCGAGTACCCAGGTATGCCCGGGATGGAAACCGTAGCCTTGGGGGATTTCAAAGCCCATGTCGCCGATCATGCGCGGCGCGGCCGGACGGCCTATCATGACCGTCCGCTTAACTACCGGTTGGCCACGCTTCGTGGAGTACGTGATCGCTAGAATCACGAGAAAAGTCAGGAGCACGAACAAGATCGTCATGACGGGCCTCCGCTAGGCAAGCTTCCACTTCATGTACTGCATGCAACATGTTGCACGCGAACGGCAAAATTCAGGTCCTGGAATCAGCCTTGTAAATCAATCAGTTACGCAGATGAGGCAGAAAAGGGGCCAGCCGTAACCGATGCAATCTGCTACTGACCGTTGCATTTTGCAGCACAGCGAAACGCAGGCAGTTTCCGCCGCACTTTGCTCTCGCAACCAGGGTTTGAGTTGGGGTATCCTGAGGCTTAAGGCCGTCGTGAGACGGGAAGGTGGTTGTGTTGCTTTCTGGATGCAAGGGAGGCCCTTTTCATGAAGCTCTTAAGTGGTGTACTGCTGGTGGCAACGCTCGCGCTGACTGCTTTTGGGCAGGCGGCTCCGCCTGCCGGCGGGCTTAGTGGTTTTCAGAGCGCGCAATTGCTTACACCCACCACCGGCTGGATCGCGGCCGGCGGTCACGTGCGTTGGACTTCGACCGGCGGGGCAAGCTGGCAGGACATCACTCCCTCGGCGTCATCGGAGCAAACGCTGGCGAGCATGTTTTTCCTGGACGCAGATGCCGGATGGGCTTTGCTGACCAGCCCCCCCGATAGTAATGGACAGCAGGCGGCAAGCATTGCTTCTACGACCACGGGCGGCAGCGGCTGGTCGGTGCTGCCATTTTCGGTCTCGGAACCTGCGCCGGAGTCTGCTCTGCCCGCAGGCAGCGCCTCCATTTTCTTTGCGGATGCCAGCCACGGCTGGATTACCGTTCGCTTCGCCACGGAGTCGAACTCCGATGCCGGAGCGCTGTACGCCACCAGCGACGGCGGCCAGAACTGGAACCGTCTGCCCGATCCGCCCATGGGCGATCCCGTGCGCTTCGTGAGTGCGCAGTTTGGTTGGCAGGCGGGCGGCGCTGGCGGTCAGCAGCTCTACGTCACAACGAACGGAGGCAATTCGTGGCTGCCCGTAGCCGTCGCCATCCCCGGCGGCCTTCCCATCAAGCGGACCCGCATTGCGGACCCGGTCTTTTCCAGTCCGGCTGAAGGCCTGCTTCCCATCGAGCTGGTTCTTCAGAACGACACTTCCGTCATGTTCGCGTACGCTACGCAGGATGGCGGACAGACCTGGAATCTCCGCTCCTCCGTAGGCACTTCGGCGCACCATGTCGCCCCCGGCGCCGTCACCGATTCCTTAGTGGTCTGGGCCTACGCCGGCGAGCACCAGATCTTAGTGACCGATGGCTCGGGAACGGTGACCGCGGTGTACGATCCCTGGCTTTTCCCCAGAGTCGTCTGGACGGGGTTTGCCGATCGCCAGCATGGCTGGCTGGTCGCATCGGCCGGTGGATGCAATGCGGATAAGACCAATTGCTGGCAACGGCAAAAGCTGCTGCTTACCGCTGACGGCGGCGTCACCGTCACCGACATCACGCCGAAGTAGAGCCGAGGGTGAGACATTACCGCGCCTTATTCCCGCTGTTGGCCATGATCCGGGCCCGGCAGATTTGGCATAGTTGCGATGTTTTCAAGTCGATCCATTCCACCGAGTGCGATGCCGACATCGCGCAGTCGTAATCGTCGCAATGTGTCAGCTCCAGGGTGTGCCCCAGTTCGTGCACGGCTTCTTTAAGCAACCGCTCTCGCAGGCATTCGGGATCGCGCGGCAGACCGTAGAATTCCTGCCGCAGGCGATGCGTGGAAACCAGCGCACAGCGGCCGCCAAGCTGCGCCTCGCCAAAAACGAAGGTCAGGATGGGAATATACAGGTCGAGGCCGGTGACGCCCAGCAGCCGCCAGCATTGCGGCGATAGGCGTTGCTGCATGCGCGCGAGGATCTCCGAGGAATGATACTGGCGCCGCTCCGGGTGCAGCGCAAAATCCACCGCCAGCCCCGGAGTGAGGGTTTCACAGGGCACGCGGAAGACGGGGCCGATGCCGGCGCGCAATTCTTCGATCAGGGCGTGGTCCACTTCGCCGATGGCCAGCAACTGCAGATTCATTTGCTTTCGGCCGTGGATTTGCTCCAACCGTATCTCTTGAGCTTGTTGTGTAAGGTAACGCGGTCGATGGCCAGCACCTCGGCCGCCCGGGTCTGATTGCCGCCGCACTCCTCGAGCACGCGCAGAATGTGCGCCTTCTCGACCTCGTCGAGCGAACGTCCTTCCGGCGGGTTCCCGTTGCGCGCCTTCAGGATGAAGTCTTGTTCCCGCAGTTCCGGTTCCTGCGCTACCACCATGGCGCGCTCCACGGCGTTCTCGAGTTCCCGCACGTTTCCCGGCCAGGAATGCTCTTGCAGCGCGCCCATGGCGGCGGGAGCCACGCGCGTGATCCGCTTATTCATTTCGCGGGCAAATTTGCGCATGAAGTGGTCCACCAGCATGGGGATGTCTTCCCGGCGTTCGCGCAGCGGCGGCAGCTCGATGCGGAAGACGTTCAACCGGTAAAAGAGGTCAGGCCGGAATTTGCCCTCCGCGATGAGCTGGTCCAGATCCTTATTGGTGGCGGCTACGCAGCGAAAATCGACATGTATGGGCTGATTGCCTCCGACGCGCACGATTTCGTGGTCCTGCAATACCCGCAACAGGTCGGTTTGCGTTTTCAAACTGATGTCGCCAATCTCGTCCAAAAATACCGTGCCGCCCTCGGCGATCTCGAATTTGCCCTTCTTGCGGTATTGGGCGCCGGTGAAAGCGCCTTTCTCGTGCCCGAACAACTCGCTTTCCAGCAACGTTTCGGTCAGCGCGCCGCAATGGATGACGACCAGCGGGTGAAAGCGCCGGGTGCTGGCGGCATGAATGGCGCGGCACACCAGTTCTTTGCCGGTGCCGCTCGCCCCGATGACCAGCACGGTGGCGTCGGTGGGACCAACGGTCTCGATGGCGTCGAAGACCTTCTTCATAGCCGCGCCTTGCCCGACCAGTTCGGGCCGATGCGCCGCTTCCGTCATTTCCTGCAGCCGTTCGACTTCCTTCTGCGTGGAGCGGGCCGCCAGCGCCTTTTTGACCTTCAGCGCCACCTCGTCCGGGTCCAGCGGCTTGGTAAGATAGTCGTAGGCGCCGTTCTTCATCGCTTGCACCGCGGTATCCACCGATGCATAACCGGTCATAATGATGGTGACGAGATGGGGGTCGATCTCGCGCAGCTTGCCCTGCAGCTCGATTCCGTCCGTGCCGCGCATTTTGATATCCAGCAGGGCCAGGTCCCACTTCTGCTCCGCCACGCGGGTGAGGGCAGCGCTGGCGTTCTCCGCCGTGCCGATTTCGTAACCTTCTTCGCGGAACCACTTGCCTAACGAGTCGCGCACACTCAACTCGTCGTCCACGATGAGCAACTTGCCTTTGGAATTCAATCTCACTCTCCTCTTAGAGCAGCCATCAACCGGTAGCCGGCAGCTCGGGGCCGAAAGCCATCATAATCTTTCCGGCCCGGCCGCTGGCCGCCCGCCGCTAGCCACTCGCCGCCGCATCGGATTTCCTCCCCGGCGGCGCCGCTCCCGCCGCATCCAGGGGCAGAAAGATGTGAAAACATGTGCCGCGGCCTACTTCCGATTCCACTGCAATTTGTCCGTGATGCCGTTCGACAATTCCCTTGCTTACCGCCAGCCCCAAGCCCACGCCTTTGCCGCTCTCTTTGGTGGTGACGAACGGCTCGAAGATTTGGGGAAGCAAATCGGCCGGGATGCCCGTGCCGTTGTCGCGGACCTGCATTTCTACCTGGCCGGTGGCGGGCAGATTCCGTGTCAGCAGCCGCAGATTTCCGCCCCCGGGCATGGCGTCGATGGCGTTCATGACCAGGGCCAGCAACACCTGCTCAATCTGCGCGCCATCGCAGTGCACCGGCGGCAAATCTGACGCCAGGTCCGCCTGCCAGTTAATGCCGTTCATCTCGAGCTGGTGCTGCAGCAGCAGCAGGCAGCGTTCCACAATGGGATTCAACTCCGTCCAGGCCAGGTTCATCGGATGGGTGCGCGAAAAGGTAAGCAAATTGCGCACCAGGTCCCCGCAGCGGCGGCTTTCCGACTCGATCAGATCCAGACACTGGCGTGCCTCCCCCAGCTTCTCGGGTTGGCTGTCTTTGCCCAGTTCCCCCTGATCGATCCAGCGCTTCAGCAGCTTGGCATAGGTCAGAATACCGGAGAGGGGATTGTTCACCTCGTGGGCCACCACGGCTGCCAGCTTGCCGATCGAAGCCATCCTCTCCACGACCAGCATTTGCTCGTGGGCCTGCTTCAGTTCGCCGGCTTTCTCCTCCACCCGGTCTTCCAGCGTTTTTGCCCAGGCTACCACCTCCTCGTTGGCGTCGCGCAGCCGGAGACTCATCAGGTTGAAGGAATCCGCCAGTTCGCCCACCTCGTCGTCGGAAGCCACGGGAATCTGGTAACCCAAATCGCCGTCCATCAGCCGCTCGGTGCCCGCGGTCAGCGCGGCTACGCGGCGATACACCAATCGCCAAATGAATAGCCAGCTCATCAGGGAAATGCCGATCATCGCCAGCAGCGTATAAAGCGCCATCCGCCAGGTGGTTTCGCGCAGATTGGCGTCGGCTGTCTGCAAGGAGAGGTTGGTGTCCAATACGCCCAGAATCTGCTGGCTGGCGGGATGCGCGTGGCATTCGGCATTCCAACAGGCCGGCCGGTTTTCGATGGGATTGATGATGCCCAGGACGCGCGTCCCATTGGCCCGATAAATACGGAAACGGTCCGGCCGGTCCAGGCGGCTCAGCGGCGCGGCCTGGGCGTGGCAGGCATAGCAGGCTTCCTCGCGCATATTCACGCGGCGGCCGGTTTCCGCCGCGTCGGTAGAGTAGGAGATGCGGCCGGTGCTGTCGAAGATGCGCAAGCTGACTATGCCCGGCTCGGCCCCGATGGTCCGCATGTTGGAGTACAGCGCCTCGCGGTCGTTGTGCAGCATGTCATACGAAGTGCTGTGCTTGATGGTGTCACTGATGCGCTCCGCCGCGGTCAACGTCGCCTGTTCCAGGTGCTGGCGGTGCAACCGGATATTCGCATACCCGAGCAGTCCAAAGGTTACCAGCAGCGCGCTCAGCAGCAAGGCGATCAGCTTGACGCTGAGGGAATGATGAAAGCGCCGCGCCCGCGGACCTCCCGTGGCGGCGCCGGTCACGCCGCTGCCCTACCGGGAACCACTGGAGTCAGTCTCCCGGCCCATAGCTTACCGCCGCAGTTGAGCACCGCGGTGAACTTGTGCCCCGGCGGCTTCTCCGCGGCTGCAATTGCCTCGTTGTAGGGTAATTTGTTCTTCCCGGCACACGCCTGTTCGCATTGCTTACAGCAGATACACAGCGCTGCGTCGTACAGGATGGCTTTGCTCATGACCGTTTCTGCAATCCCGCCGCCAAGCCACAAGCTTCAAGTTTCAAGCCCCAAGCCGCACCGGGCCCGGTTTTGCTTGTCGCTTGCTGCGCGCGGCTTGGGGCGGGGGGCAAAGCGCTATTTCAGGCCCTTCAGGTAATCGCCGATCAACTTGATCTGATCGGCCGTCAATTTCTTTTTGGCCATGGCATGTTTGGGATTCGTGTCGATGACTTTCTTGATTTCGTCGGCAGTCTTGCCCTTCAATGCCGGGGACTTCATTGCCGGATTGCCGCTGGCATCCGGCTTATGGCACATGGCGCAATTCGCCTTGTACAGGGCGGCGCCGTCATCGCCGGCCCACGACCGGCCCGGCAGCGCCAGTGGCAACAAGGCCCCGGCCGCAATGAAGGCCGCAATTTTGGTCATGTTCATCGTCCTGCTTCCTTTCCTTGCACGATTTCTATTGGTTTGCCAGAGTTCACTGCGCGGATAGCGCCTCCGCCGCCTCCGGAAAGATATAGGCCGCAGAAGCCGTCTTTTGCCCGCAGCCCCCTACCGGCAAGTTTCCCCTTTCGTTGACACCTTTGGATGTGACCGCGCTCACTCGGCGGCGTGATGCGACGCCGGCGCGGCTTAACGAATCAGCAGAGCGCTGGCCGCCGCCACCAGGCCGCCGGCGGCCACCACCGAGCCGAAGAGCCAAAAGTTGCGGCGGCGCGTCAGCAACGTTATCGACGTGATTACGAGCGCGGCTTCCAGCAGGCCTTCGGCAAGATCGAAGCGGTCCGCCCGCCGGCGCTGCGAGCCGATTTCGCCCTCCAGTTTCCGGGCTTCCGCCTGGATTTCTTCCTGCCGGCCGCGCTCCTTCTCCATGGCAGACTCGTATTTCTCCCGCGCCCGCTCTGCCGCCTGCCGGTCTTGCGCTTCCCCCAGCGCCAACTGCTCCAGAAACATCTGATACGCGTCCCGCCGGATATTCTTGGCCTGGTAAAACGCCCACTGGTCGGTCACCTTCGCTTGCAGAAGGATTTCTTCCGTGTGGGCGCGATGCCCCAGCAGGGTGACTATAGCCACCAGTACGGCAAGCACGGCCATAGTCAACGAGACCGGCGCCATCCCCGGCCCGTGGCCCCCAGGCTCGGCGCGCTCGTGCAATTCCTGAAGTTCTTCGTGCCCTTCTGCCACCGTCTATTCTCCTATGATCTTTACGATCACCCGCTTGTCGCGCTGCCCATCGAACTCGGCGTAAAAGATGCGCTGCCAGGGGCCGAAATCGAGCCGGCCGTGCGTGATAGGCGCCACCACCTGATGATGAACGAGCATGCTCTTCAGATGAGCGTCGGCATTGTCCTCGCCGGTCTGATGATGCTCATAATCCGGCTTGGCGGGCGCCAGTTCTTCCAGCCATTCGTCAATGTCGTGAATCAGGCCGCTCTCGTGGTCGTTCACATACACGCCGGCGGTAATGTGCATGGCGGACACCAGCACCAGGCCCTCCTGAATGCCGCTCTTCTTGACGATCGCTTCCACCTGCGGCGTCAAGTGAACGTATTCGCGCGGTCTCTTGGTGTGCATGGTGAGGTATTCAGTGTGAACTTTCATAGGGCAAATTCTCCGGCTGCCTTCAGTATTTCTTTCCAAAGCTCGTCGCGGCCGGCCCCCGTCTTGGCCGAAAAGGGAAGCAGGCGACCGGTTTGGAAGGCACGCCCGAATGCCTGCAACGCCGTGTGCAACTGGCTCCCCGACAAACGGTCCGCCTTGGTGCAAACGATCAGGATCTGGCGCTCAATGTGCCGCAGAAATTCGATCAGTTGCCGGTCGCGCTCCTGGGGTTGAATACTCACGTCCACCAGACAGACGCAAAGGGCCAGCGCCTTCCGCTTCTGCAGATAAGGATCGATAAACCCCGGCCACTCCGCGGTCATCTGCCTGGGCAATTTGGCATAGCCATAGCCCGGCAGATCGGCAAACACGAGCTCCGGCCGGGGCGCGCCCTGGCGCCGCAAGGCGAAAAAATTGATGGTGCGCGTGCGGCCGGGTGTCGCGCTGGTCTTGGCCGCCTTTTCTCCCACCAGCGAGTTGATCACGCTGGATTTGCCCACGTTGGAGCGCCCGAGAAAAGCAATCTCCGGCGTCAGCGGCGGCGGAAACTGCCGTACATCCCCGGCGGAAATTAGAAACTTGCAATGATAGCGCACGCCGCTCCGCTCCCGGCTTACGAATGCCCTGGGCTCCAATCCTTAAGTGTAGAGGATTGCCCCGAAAGGTTTCCACTTGCCGGCGCAGTGGCACAAAAACTGCAATAGACACGCTGGCGGATTTGTAATTTGTAATTTGATCGAAAAACGGAGTGTGCCTGAAGCAGGCGAGATCAAATTGCAAATTCAGATATCCATTGTTTCCGGGCCCCGAATTACATAGTTGAGCTGTGCGAAAGATCGTCCCCGACGTTCTGGAGCGTCAGTAGTTGAGCGGAAGGTTTCCCGCCGCTGTCCTGGAGCGGGGACTGGTCACTGATAGGCTGAAAACATCTGTACAACAGCCAATGGAGGCAAAGATGTTGTTTGAAAGCAGCAGTGCACTTTTGCGTGGGCGGTCAGCCGTCCTCCTGATGCTCTTTGGGTTCCTGAGCGGCGCGCTATATGCGCAAACTTCGGCCGCTGTCCTTCCCCAGGTGCCGAGCGGAACCTGGGCGGCGGCCGGGCAAATGTCTCAGGCCCGTAGCGGTGCGGCATCCGCCGTCTTGAATGACGGCAGTCTGCTGGTGTGTGGCGGGACGGATGCCGCGGGCAACGTGCTCGCTACCGCGGAGATCTATGGTGCTGACGGGTCCTTTCAGCCCGCGGCGCCCATGCAGATGGCGCGCACCGGCCACACGGCTACCTGGTTGTCCAAAGGCTATGTCCTGGTTACTGGCGGCGCGGCCGCGGGCGGAGGCATTCTCAATTCTGCCGAGCTTTACGACCCGCTCGCCAATACCTGGACCCTGCTGCCCGGCATGCTGGACGCGCGCACCGGTCACACCGCCACGCCGCTGCCTAACGGCGGCGTACTGTTGGCCGGAGGTGAGAATTCCACGGGTCCCCTGGCCAGCCTGGAGGCTTTCGACCTAACGACGAAAACCTTTTCTTCTGCCGGGACCATGTCTGCGGCGCGCCAAGCCCAGGCCGCCGCGCCGTTGCCCGACGGCCGCGTGCTTATCCTAGGCGGAACGGACACTAATGGCGCTACCCTGGCCTCCAGCGATATCTATGATCCTGACTCGGGCGCAGTAACGCCGGGCCCGGCGTTGAACACCCCGCGCTTCGCCGCCACCGCCACGACCCTGCTGGACGGAACAGTATTGATTGCCGGCGGCAGCTACCCGGAAGGGGCTGCCGCCAACCGCAATATCGCGGAATTGCAAACCGCCGAGGTTTTCGATCCGGCGGCCGGCACGATAACGCCACTGGCGAGCAGTCTGAAACAGGCGCGTTCCGGGCAATTGGCCTTCCTGTTGCCCTTTAACAATAGTCTGCTGCTTGCCGGCGGCAGGTATGATGGCGCCGATTTGGCGTCTGCCGAACTATACATCCCTTGGACACAGGCCTTCTCGCTGACCGGGACCATGGAGACGGCGCGCTCCCAAGCCGCCGGTGGGGCCTTGTCGCCGCTGGCTACCGGCTTGCTCCTCGTTGCCGGCGGCAGCGGCTTGGCTGAGGCCGAGCTTTATGGCTTTCCCACCGTCATGACGGACAGCACCGATTATGCACCGGGATCGCAGGTCAATATCACCGGCTCCGGATGGCAGCCGGGCGAGACCGTGAATCTCTATCTTCGTGAAACGCCCCCTGTCGATAACCCTCCGGCGATGAGTGCTGTCGCCGATGCGCACGGAAAAATCGCGAACCGCGCATTTGCTCCCAGTAACCAGGACGTGGGGGTTCACTTTTACTTGACCGCGGTGGGCGCTGCCTCCCAAGGCCAGGCGCAGACGACATTCGCCGATAGTCTGGCTCCCTTCGTGTCGATTGACTGCGAGCCGGATACCCTGGCGGTAAACAATCCCATGGTGTGCACCTTCTCGGCGGCGCCGCATGGCAGTTGCACGCCGGTGGACGGCACAACGATCACCTGGACGGCCACCAATGGAACCATGAGCTCGCCGGCATGTACTCTCAGCGGCCTGAGCTGCGCGGTAACCTATACTCCGACGGGAACGGTCAATCCCGAAATTGCCGCAACCTATCCGGCCACTCCCGGCTGCGGATCGAACACGGTCTGGCAGCCCCTCACGGTGCAAAGCTCCAATCCGGTTCCGGTCACGAACGGTATTTCACCCAATAACCAGAATGTGAACAGCCCCGCTTTCACGATCACGGTGATCGGCGCAAATTTCGAGACCGGCTCGGTCGTGTATTTCAACGGCCTGCCCCGGGCCACCACCTATGGGAATGCCAGCCAGGTGACGGCCGCGATTCTGTCCGGCGACCTGGCCAACCCAGGCACGTTCAACGTTACCGTGGTCAATCCCGGGCCCGGCGGCGGCGCATCCAACGCCCAACTGTTTACGGTGAACCAGTTGACGCCGGCGTTGACCATCACCTGCACTGAGGTCCCGTACGACGGCGCGGCGCACTCATGCTACGGTGCGGCTACGGGCTTGGCAGGAGCGGCGGTAGCCGGTTCCTTCAGCTTCACTCCCGCCAGCGAGATCAATGCGGGCAGTTACCCGGTGACGGGCACGTTTATCAGCACCGATCCGAACTACGTGAGCGGTGGAACGGTCAGCGGTACTCTGATTATCGACATGGTGAACCAGAGTCCGGCGGTGTCATGTGCCGGCCCCTTGACTTACGATGGCGCGGCTCATGGCTGCACCATCACCGGAGGCTTCGGTGCTTGTACTTCCTCCACCGTAACCGATGTTCCGGGCGGCGCCATAGCCCTGAGTTGCGCGGGCGACGCCAACCACAACTCATGGTCCGGCACGGGTGCGGTCACGATCAATCAGGCGCCGTCAACCACTACCATTACGTGCCCCGAGGCTCCCTATAACGGCTCTCCTCAGACCTGCACCGCCACGGTAACTCCGGCAGGCGCCTGCACCGGTCTGGTGGCTTACACCAATGCGGGCAGTTATCCCGAAACGGCAACTTGTACGCCCGCGAGCGCGGACTATGCTCCCAGCTCGGCAAGCGGCACGCTGATTATCGACTGGGTCAGTCAGAGTCCGTCGGTGTCGTGTCCCGGCCCGCTGACCTATGATGGCGCGCCCCATGGCTGCACGATTACCGGCGGCTTTGGCGCTTGCACTTCGGCCACGGTCATCGACGTTCCGGGGGGGGCAGTAGCCCTGAGCTGCGCGGGTGATAACAATCACGACCCTTGGTCAAGCTCGGGTTCAATTACCATTAACCCGGCGCCCTCAACCACTACTGTAACTTGTGCGGAGGTCACTTATAACGGCTTGCCTCAGACCTGTACGGCTACGGTAACCCCGGCGGGCGCCTGCACCGGTCTGGTGGCGTACACCAATCCGGGCAGCTACCCGGAGACAGCGACCTGCACACCCGCGAGTGCCGACTATGCTCAAAGTTCCAGCAGCGGCACGCTGATTATCGACATGGCAAACCAGAGTCCGGCGGTTTCATGTCCGGGCCCGTTGACCTATGATGGCGCTCCCCATGGCTGCACGATTACCGGCGGCTTCGGGGCCTGCGCTTCAGCCACTGTAACCAATGTACCGGGCGGCTCCGTTGCGCTTAGCTGTGCCGGTGATGCCTTTCACAACTCCTGGTCGGGCGCCGGTTCGATAGTTATTAATCCGGCATCGTCAAGCACTAGCGTGACTTGTGCGGGGGGTGCCTATAACGGCTTGCCTCAGGCCTGTACTGCCACGGTGATTCCGGCGGGTACTTGCTCCGGTCTGGTGGGATACACCAGCGCGGGCGCCTACCCCGAGATGGCGACCTGTACGCCCACCAACCCGAACTATACCCAAAGTTCAGGAAGCAGCACGTTGGTCATAACTTCCATCCTGTCGATTTCACCGGCGGCGATGGCTTTCAGCCCGCAGCTTGTGGGGTTGCCTTCCGTGGCCCAGTATGTGATTCTAGTCAATATGGGTGCGGCGGCAGCGCCCGTGAACGGGGTTGTGGCCACGGGCGCCAACCCGGGGGACTACGTGATCACGGATTACAGCGGCACGTGCTCGACGGGGATGGTTTTGCCGCCTAAGAAGGAGTGCATCGTCCGCGTGAACTTCGATCCCCAGGCCCCCGGCAGCAGCAGCGCCGCGCTGGTTATCAGCAGTCCTGCCGTGACCGCCGGTTCTGCGGTGGCGGTGAGCGGTACGGGAATTGCGCCGGCGCCGCAGGTTACCGTCGCGCCCGGGTCCTTGACCTTCAACCCGCAAGCCACCGGAACCTCCTCGGCCGCGCAGTATGTGCTGGTTTCCAGTACGGGAACGGCGCCGCTGAAGGTGACCGGCGTGGTGATCGCCGGGGCGAATGCCGGCGATTTCGCCGTGAGCGATCAGGCAGGTACGTGCGTGGAGGGTACGACCCTGGTCTATAACGCGAAATGCAACCTGCGGGTTGTCTTCCGCCCCAGCATAGCCGGCCTGCTGACGGCCACCTTGTACATTTACGACAATGTCTCGGGTTCGCCGCAAACTGTGGCGTTGAGCGGGACCGGGCAAGTGCCGGTTCCTACCATGCTCCTCAGCACCCAGAGCCTTACCTTTGGGCCTCAATTTGTGGGCACGTCCTCGTTGGCGCAGTATGTGGACATCCACAATACGGGCACGGTGCCTTTGACGGTGCTCGGGGTTTCGATCGTCAGCGGCGACGCTTCGCAGTTCATAATCAGTAACCAGTACGGCACTTGCGTGACGGGCATGACTCTGCGGCCCGCGCAAGAGTGCGATATCCGGGTGGTATTTGATCCTAATGCCCCGGGCACGTTTGGAGCGCAGTTGCTGATCAGCGTCCAGGCGCCGGCCGTGTCCTCTGTGGTGCAGCTAAGCGGAACCGGGCAGGCGGCCGATCCGCAGCTTACCCTCAGTACTGCGGCGCTCAGCTTCGCGGCGCAACCCGTGGGCAACTCCTCGGTGGCGCAATATGTACTGCTGTCAAACACGGGGCCGGGGCCGGTGAAGATTGCAGGCGTGGCCACTTCAGGCGGTGCGGCAGTCGACTATAGCGTCACCAATCAGGCCGGCGCTTGCATCGGCGGCACAACCCTGGTGCCTGGGGCGAAATGTAACCTCCGGGTCGTTTTTGCGCCCACCGGGAAGGGATCCCGTCAGTCGTCACTGGTCATCACTGATAACACAGGCAATTCGCCGCACGTGGTGACCTTGAATGGAACCGGAGATTAAGCGCGGCCGGGAAGCGGGCAAGCAATGGCCATGGGCGGCAGCCGCCATTTTTGGGGTGGCTGCCGCCCTGCGCTTCTACGATCTGGCTTTGGTGCCTTTGCACCATGACGAAGGCGTCAATGGCCGGTTTTTGATAAAGCTTCTTCGCGATGGAATTTACCGCTATGACCCCGCTAACTATCATGGTCCCACTTTGTACTATTTCGCCTGTGTAGCCGCCGTTCTGCGTACTCATCTGTGGGGAGAGGTTGGCCTGAATGCCGTGGTGATTCGCTTCGTGCCGGCGGCTTTCGGGACCGCCACCGTATGGCTGGTACTGAAGCTGCGGCGCCATCTCGGCGACTATGGCGCCCTGGGGGCCGCGGCCTTGGTGGCGCTGTCGCCCGGCATGATCTATTTCTCCCGCTGCTTCATTCACGAGTCACTCTTTGTCTTTTTCACCTTGGCCATAGTGGTGGCGGGGCTCGGCCACCACCGGACGGTGCGCCCCGTGTACCTCATGCTCGCTTCGGCTTCCGCCGCCCTCCTGTTTGCCACGAAGGAAACGGCGTTCATTTCGGTGGCGGTGCTGCTGCTGGCATGGTTTCTGACTTTGGCCTGCTTCGGCGCGGTAGCGGCATGGGAGAAACCATCTTTCGATCGCCGGTCTCGCGGGAAACCGGAAAAGCCCTCGCCGTCCCTGGCATCCCTGGTTTATCGCGTGGCCAGAGGGAAAAACGCAATTTTTATTCTGGGCGCTGCGGCGGCTCTCTTCGTAGCCATCTACGTGGCGTTCTACTCCTCGTTCGGCAGAAACTTTCCACAAGGGGTCTACGATTCTGTGGCTGCTTTTCACTACTGGACACAGACTTCGGCCTCGGCCCACACTCATGATGCCTGGGCTTATGCGACGTGGTTGCGGCGGGAAGAGTGGCCACTGCTCTGGTTGGGAGTTGTGGGTGGCGTTTTCGCGGTCCGGCGCGGCAATAACCGCTTCGCTTTTTTCTGTGCCTTGTGGGCGGCGGGCATTATGGTGGCCTATTCCATCCTTCCGTATAAAACCCCGTGGCTGGCGGTGAACCTTATTTTGCCCCTGGCGTTGACCGGCGGATACGCCGTGGAAGAGATTTGCGCCGCGGCGCGCCGCAGTCTGCACCCATGGATGCGGGTGGCTTGGGTGCTGCCCGTGGCCGTCCTGCTGGTTATTCTTTCGTTCCCGGCCATTGAACTCAATTTCTATCGCTATGACGACAATTCCCTCCCGTATGTTTATGCCCACACGGTCCGCGACTTTCTCAGGCTGATTCCGCAAATCGAGGCAATCGCCGCCCGCAATGGCACCGGGACAGATACGGAGATCATGGTCGTAGCGCCCAATTATTGGCCCCTCCCCTGGTACGTGCGCAATTATCCCCGGGCGGCTTTTTGGGGCCGGGTGGCGCCTACCAGCGATCCCATCGTGATTGGACAGGATTTTCAGGAAAGTCAGATGCAGGCGGTTCTCGGCGATGCCTATGCGCGCGTTGGCTACTATGAGCTGCGTCCGGACATAGTGCTGGTGCTATATGCCCGCCGCGGTCTGCTGCCCTAAGCCGGATTATTCATGAACACGCGGCGAATGCGCGAGATTTGGTGGAAGCACCCGTGCCGCAGGGCGGGACCGGTGCTTCCACCGATCCGAAATATTGCGGCTCACTACAAGACAAAACTTGAAATACCATAAGCCCGGCGCTTCCACCCTGGCGACTTTCAATTACCCACAAATATGGGCTGCTTACGGAGAGCGCCAGAAGGCGCGGGACTCACGTCCCGCGCAATTTCTGCCGTCCCTCCGGGACTTGCCCGCTATTACAACCTTACCCTGGGTTCCGGCCGCAGGGCGGCCTCCACCCAGGGCTAAATTCTCGTCGCGCCTTCCCGGCAAGCCGGGACAGGCCGGCGCTCGTTCTGTCGCAGCGGTGAAACTCGCCCCCCCCTTGCACTTGACGGTATCGACATGCCTCCCAACACCGAATCCCCTTATCCCTGCGGCGCCGGCATTGTGGGTAATTGAGAGCCCTGGCGAACGCTTACGCGATGGCGCCGAAATCTTCATGAATAATCCTCCGGGCTAGGCCATCCCAGGCGTTCGCGGTCAATTTACCGTGAGCTGCGCCGACACCGTCCCCTTCGTGTAGTTCGTATCTGCCACGCCGTTGCTTTGTGGCGTGCATGTAGCCTTTACCGTCACCGCGCCCGCCCGCTTCTCCAGAGTGCCTTCCGGGGGAGAGAAGGTCCAGGCGCAATTGATAACCTCCTGGTTATTAGGGTTGACAATAGGCAACTGATTCACCGCGCCCGTTGTCTGGGCCGCTCCCGTTGCCGTTCCGTGCTCCATCGCCGCCGGCTGGAAGGTCAGAAGCGACACTACCGCAAGCGGCGTGACCTTCAACTTTTCCCTGGCCACTGCCGGGCTCGGGTAGTCGTTCGCGTCCGGCGACGTGCAGCTTACATCAATCGTATAACTGCCCGCCGGCAGAACCTCCGAGGCATTGACCGCGCTGCCGGTTGCGCTATCGGTGTACACGATACCGTTGGTGCACACGTTGGACGCCGACTCGGGGACCTCTGCCTTAGCCACATCGTCATAGTGGTTGATGACCGCATTGAACAGCGCCGGCGGCAGCCCCGTCCCATAGACCAGCGCGGTTGGGCCACCTACCGTCCCGGTGAAGCTAAGCTTGCCCTGCTTCACAGTAATCGTCTTGCTCACCGCCCCGGCGGTGTAATCGTTCGTGTCGGCGGGCGTGAAGCTGGCGGTGATCAGGTGCGAACCCGCCACGAGTTGGCCGCTACCATCCGTGCTGAGCGGGCCGCCACACGGCGTACCCGCCACCACCGGCGTGCAGACGTCGGTAAACGCCCAGGCGCCGTCAAGCGCCCCCTTGCTTCCGGCCACGGTGGCCGTGGCCGTGGTGGTCAGCAAAATGTTCGTGCCGGCGAAGGATTCCGGATACTGCGTCCCCGACGCCGGCTTGAACGTCAGCACCGGAGCATACGGATTCACCTGGATCGTCTGTGCCCCCGAATAGCCAACCGCGTACTGGCTGTAACCCGCGCCCGGCGTCCAGGTGGCAACAATGGAATGGGGGCCCGCGGGCAGAACCACATCCGTGTTTGCCGCGGTCCAGGCCGTTACCGCTTGCCCGGCCACCGGCGTGGTATCGGTAAAGCTGATCGTACCGTCCCCGGTAATCGTGGTGGACTTGCCTTTGACCTCAACAGTCACCGAGACTTTCATCTGCCGCGCGACCAGCGCCGTCCCGTAGTAGATAGTGGCCGGCGAGGGCGTGCTGTAATTCACCGTCACCGGAATCCCCGTGACGGGATTGACGGTCAGCGAAACCGTCTGAATCACGGGTGAGGTGTAATCCGTTGTGTCACTGGGAGTAAAGGTGACCGAGAGGGTATAACTCCCGACTCCCAGCAGCGTGCCCGCCGGCGGGTTGTAAACGAACTTGCCGTTCACATTGGCGGTGGCATCCAACTGCGTGCCGGAAAGCGGCGTGCCGTAAATGATGGCTGCCGGCGCTGCCCAAGTCACGACCGGGGTGGCCTGGTTGACGGTCAGCGAGACGGACTGGGTTATAGGCGAGGTGTAATCCGTCGTATCGCCAGGCGTAAAGGTAACGGAAAGCGTTTGGCTGCCGGCGGTCAGCACGGCGCCCGCCGGCGGGTTGTAAACTAAGTTTCCGTTGACGCTGGCGCCGGCATTCAACTGCGTGGCGGAAAGCGCCGTGCCATAAGTGATGGCGGCCGGCGCCGCCCAGGTCACGGTGGGCGTGGCTTTGTTAACCGTCAGCGAAACCGCCTGGGTCACCGTTGCGTAGTCGGTGGTGTCGCCGGGGGTAAAGGTGACCGACAACGTCTGCGTCCCGGCTCCTAACACTGTGCCTGCGGGCGGGGTGTACACGAGGTTTCCGTTCACGCCGGCGCTGGCATTCAACTGCGTGGCGGAAAGCGCCGTGCCATAAGTGATGGCCGCCGGCGCCGCCCAGGTCACGGTGGGCGTGGCTTTGTTAACCGTCAGCGAAACCGTCTGGGTCACGGTTGCGTAGTCGGTGGTGTCGCCGGGGGTAAAGGTGACCGACAACGTCTGCGTCCCGGCTCCTAACACTGTGCCTGCGGGCGGGGTGTACACAGGGTTTCCGTTGACGCTGGCGCTGGCGTTCAACTGCGTGGCGGAGAGGGCCGTGCCGTAGGTGATGGCTGCCGGCGCCGCCCAGGTCAGGGTGGGCGTGGCCTGGTTGACGGTTAACTGGACCGTTTGGGTCACCGTCGCGTAGTCGGTGGTGTCGCTGGGGGTAAAGGTGACCGACAACGTCTGCGTCCCGGCTCCTAACACTGTGCCTGCGGGCGGGGTGTACACAGGGTTTCCGTTGACGCTGGCGCTGGCGTTCAACTGCGTGGCGGAAAGCGCCGAGCCGTAGGTGATGGCTGCCGGCGCCGTCCAGGTCACGGTGGGTGTCGCTTGATTTACAGTCAACTGGACCGTTTGGGTCACGGTTGCGTAGTCGGTGGTATCGCCGGGGGTAAAGGTAACCGAGAGCGTCTGTGTCCCGGCGCCCAGTACCGTGCCTGCTGGCGGATTGTAAGCGAAGCTTCCGTTTACGCCGGCGCTGGCATTCAACTGCGTGGCGGAGAGCGCCGTGCCGTACGTGATGGCCGCCGGCGTTGCCCAGGTTATGGTGGGCGTGGCTTTGTTCACAGTCAGCAAAGCCGTCTGTGTCACCGTCGCGTAATCGGTAGTATCAGTCGGGGTAAAGGTAACCGAGAGCGTCTGTGTCCCTGCGCCCGGCACCGTACCTGCAGGCGGGGTGTAAACGAAGGTTCCGTTCACGCTGGCGCTGGCGTTCAACTGCGTGCTGGAAAGCGCCGTCCCGTACGTGATGGCCGCCGGTGTGGCCCAGGTTACGGCCGGCGTGGCTTGGTTGACGGTCAATTGGACGGTTTGGGTTGCCGTCGTGTAATCCGTCGTGTCGGTGGGTGTAAAGGAGACGGAAAGCGTATGCGTCCCGGCACCCAATACCGTCCCTGCAGCCGGCGTGTAGGCGAAGGTTCCGCTCACGCTGGCGGTGGCATCCAACTGCGTGCCGGAGAGCGCCGTGCCGTACGTGATGGCCGCCGGCGTTGCCCAGGTCACCGTAAGTGCCGCTGGATTCACGGTCAACTGGACTGTCTGGATCACCGGCGATGTGTAATCCGTTGTATCGGTGGGCGCAAAGGAGACGGAGAGCGTATGCGTCCCGGCGCCCAATACCGTCCCTGCAGCCGGCGTGTAGGCGAAGGTTCCGCTCACGCTGGCGGTGGCATCCAACTGCGTGCCGGAGAGCGCCGTGCCGTACGTGATGGCTGCCGGCGTTGCCCAGGTTACGGTAGGTGTGGCCTGGTTTACGGTCAACTGGACCGTTTGGGTCACGGTTGCGTAATCGGTCGTATCGCTGGGGGTAAAGGTGACCGAGAGCGTCTGTGTCCCGGCGCCCAGTACCGTGCCTGCTGGCGGATTGTAAGCGAAGCTTCCGTTTACGCTGGCGGTGGCATTCAACTGCGTGGCGGAGAGCGCCGTGCCGTACGTGATGGCCGCCGGCGTTGCCCAGGTTATGGTGGGCGTGGCTTTGTTCACAGTCAGCAAAG